>JACCDY011278332.1_pt1 | contig 15451 bp, 14 predicted proteins | sample 7446391 | NCBI WGS metagenome assembly JACCDY01 (sample SAMN15323451, study PRJNA562643) | freshwater metagenome | isolation source: river surface water | place: USA:Blue River Watershed | collected 2017-08-18 | reverse complement strand
TTTGATATGAAATTTTTCCATTATCATATCTAATTTATCATCTTTCCATTCTTTTCGGTAGAATTTGAACTCTTCTCCAGTCTCTGGATCAACCCACTTGAGTCTGTTACCTTCTTGTTTGAGAAGACCTTCCTTTTCAAACAGATCGATAAGACCACTATAAGGATTCATGCCAGTCTCATAAGGAATCTTGACCTGTACACCCTCAAAAGGTTTAGCATAGCGAGTTTTCATAATCTTACAAGCGGCACGAATACCTTTGACTTCTGAAATCTTGTTACCGTCTTCGTCTTCTTTTAACTTCAACTTACGCATAGCTACAACAATAGATGATGCGTAGATAAAGCCCTGACCGCCTGAGATCTTGTCATCCGGGTCAAACATATCTTGTGAAGCGTATGTGTGGTTAGTAGCAACTAGACCAATGTTTAGAGAACCAAACATATTAACACAATTACGAACAAGTGCCGTAAGTGCTTTAGGCTTACGACCCATATCACCTTTCAAGTCGCCTGCTTCGAATTGATTAACGTCGGTTGGAGTTAACAACATACCAAGTGAGTCAAGTACAAACAACACTTTAGGACGAGTGTCTTCTGGCATTTGTTTGTATTCAGCAACGAATTCTGTAATGGTTTTTGCCACGTCATCGATCATTGCCATATTAAGTTTCAACAACTTATCTTCTGCTGTATCAACACCTAATGCTTTTAGCCAATCCTCATCTAGCGCATTTTCAGTATCAATTAGGATTGGATAGATACCCTGTGCTTGTGCTGCCTTAATAAGGTTACCGGAACAAATATAAGACTTACCTGCACCAGATTCACCAGCAAATACTGTAACTTTACCTAGCGGAACACCTTTATGGAAGTCGCCGCTAATTAGATAATTTAGAGCGTAGTTGCCTGTGCTGACCCAGTCTGTTGGGTCATTAAAGCCAATTGACAAGCCTTCGATAGACTTTGTAATTGACTTTCTAAATTTAGAAATGTCAAATGCTTTTGCCATATTATTTTCCTATAGTGAGAAGAACTCGGGCGATACGAACTATGTCGCAGAGGCCCGAGCCGTATTATTACTGTGACTGTCTTGCTCTGATTTTAGCAAGAATGTCTTGAGCTCTTGACGAACTTTCGCTAGAGGCTGCTGGCGCTGCTGCTTGTGGAGCAGGTGCTGCCTTAGCTGGTTCTTCCCACGGAGCTTCATCTTCGTCGGCTTGAGCAGGAGCTGCCTGAGCTACACGAGGAGCTGCCTTAGCTACTGGATCACCTGTTGCTTGGCCCATACCTGCTGGTTTGAAGTATTGACCCCAGCGTTCCATATCATAGGCTTCGCCGTCAACAGATGCTTCAAACATTTCCTTCATTACTTTAAGCTCAACATCAGATGGCTTCTTAGGTAGGAATGACGAAAGATCGAACAATCCGTGTTGATTAATTGCTGCTTGCTCAAGATCAGTTAGAGCACGTTCACGACGACTCCACTTAGAGGTAGAGTAATCAGCAAAACCACCTTTGCTAGTCTTAGCAATACGGAAATCAACACCGCGGAGGAAGTCGGTTGGCAACTCTTCCAACTCTGGATCCATTAGTGCTGACTTGATAATTTGGAAAATTTGTGGACCGATAATGAAACGGCGAATTGGGTTTTCTGGTTGTGAGTCTTCTTTAAGAGGATCTTCTACAACAAAACCTTGGAAGATATATGAACGCTTCTTCCAGTACTTACGACCCATTTCTTCGAGGCTCTTGTCTTTGAACCAACCACGTACTTCGCTAAGAATTGGACAAACAGATCCGTCGTTGTACATTTCAACGCAAGGAACTTGCACTTGAACTGGACGTGAATCGGTTTCACCTTTAATACCTGCAAATGGGAGTTTGATCATTGCTCGCTCTACCCAGAAGAACGTGTTATTTGCATTACCGTCTGGAAGTAAACGAACTACGGCTTCTTTACCTTCTGGCATATTCCAGTGTGGGTAAATTGCGTTATCGCCGCCGCTTGATTGAGAACCTGAACCTTTGTTTTGTGCTTCTTGAAGTTTCGCACGAATTTCTGCTAATGTTGCCATTTTATAGCCTCCTTATGCCTTAATGTAAATGACTTGATATGCCTTTCGCATAACAACTATTATGCGCTTTTTATTTAGCAAATGCAAATAATTTCTTATCAATTGTGAAGTTTTTCTACCAAAAAGAAAGGGCTCCGAAGAGCCCTTGGTATTTTATTATTGTTATTATTGTAAGCCAGATAGTTCCCTAATACGAGCTAATTCAGCCAATTCGGGATTTTGTTCTGTTGTCTGTTGTGGTGCCATTCTTTCAACAAATTTACGAGCAACGTGTTCTGCCTGTTCTCCAAACTTCTTGCCTACCATTGTACAAACGCCTTCTGGACCTTTAGGGAATGTGCCTGACTCTTTGTCATAGAACGACTGGATAAACTCTGCTAGTTCTTTTACATTGAGTTTTTGTTCCATACGCTGTTCTGGATCATCGCCAGCCATTTGTGGTTCTTCGGCTGGAGCCGCTGCGGCTGGTTCGGCAGCAACTTCTGCGCCTGCTGCTGGAGCTTCTGCACCTGCTTCAGGTTCTTCAACATAATCTCCAAAGTCTAACTGTTCTAATACTTCAGGAGCATTAAGTTCTAACCAATCTTTTACCAAACCTCTTACACAACTGTCTGGGTCTTGTGCAGCCTGTTCTTTAATTCTCTTATACAACTCCGGATCTTCAATAAGGCCTTTTAAACTTTCAATTGCGTTTTGACCATCTACGCCTGCCGGGAAATGTTGACCAACTAGTTCTTGTAGTTCTCCAAGTGCTGCCTGCTGTTCGTCTGGATCTTCAGAAGTAACTCCTGATTCTTCGCCTAATTCCATAACCCAATTTTCAAATTTTGCAAATGGATTATATTCGCTACTTTCAATTTCAACGTCTTCGTTGTTGATTTCTTCTTGTGTTAATTCGACTATGTCGTCATAGCCTATAGTGTTTCCTTCTTTCATCAGTCTATATAAAACTGGGAACACTGATGCAATATCTTCTTTGAAACTCTTGACTGTAAATTTTTCTTTAAAATCTTCTACAACATCTTGTGGAACATCAAAGTCTTCTTGTGCCTGGAAGTTTTCTCTATAAGCCTCATAGTGACTCTGTTTTGCCAACGCCTTAATTTGTTCTCTTAATTTGTTTAGATATGCAGTAGATTGTTCAACTACACTATTGTTTTCAAAATTCATTAGATCGTTGCGAACTACATAGTTTCCAAAACTCTTTAATTGAGCAATTTCCTCGCTCATTCTAATAATGCTCTTACCTACATCATCATAAGGAACACCGCCGTTGGCAACGTGACGTTGCATAGCACGGGCACCGGCTAAGTGAATAAATGGATACTTAAATCTTTCACCGTCTTGGTTTTCAACAAACAATGCTGAAATGTGACGTGTTCTAGCGCCAGGCTGTTGATCGTCTGTTAGTGCTTGACTGTGTTTGATGATTAATCTTGTGTCTAATAGTTTTTGGTAACTTACAGTTTTAGAACCGTATAGTGTGCTTTCGCTTACGTTCATAACGCTTTCTCCGACTGGTGCTTGTATGGTTTTATTATTTTCTGGTTTTGGTTTAGAGTTCTGGCTAAGGAATTCATAATCTCGTTTGTCTAGATTATCTTTAGCAATATCTCTAGTATCAAAATTTAATAAACGTCTCTTAGAAAACTCTCTTAATTCTCTAAGGAAGTTGTACCAGCCGGTCTTTTGTCCGTCGTCCATACCTTCTGTAATTCCGTGACTGAAATAAACCTTTAAAGAATTTGGTTCTGCCAAACTGATACTGACGTGACCTAACGGAACATTATTTTCCATATAGTCAAAGTCAAAAAAACGTGCGTCTTCTGGGTTAATGGTAATTTCGCCAGTTTCTGCGCCTAATTTTAAACCCTTAAATCTACTACGAATTTTGTAAAATAGATCGGTGGCTATGTTATTTCTTGCGTCCATATTGTATTTATTAAAAACCTGTGCTGATAAAGATAGGCATTGGTAAGTGCTCTTCTGTGATTTTTTCCGTCATTTTATCGTAAATGTGAGGATCCCAATCTGCTAAAACTTCGGCCATTCTAATTATTAATAGAGTAGATGATACTAGGTCGTCGTGTTCGCCCGATTTAGCCTTAAATCCTAGTCCGCTGGCAATATAAGTTTTTAGTTCCGAAACTAGGGGTTTACTCTTAATTTCCATCTTTTTAGTTTCGATCATATTTTTAAGCTGGCTACACGCTGTAACTTTGGTACGGTGCGTAGTGTTAAATCCTTTACGGAACTTGCGAACGTGCCCTTTACGTATAGGTTCGCTTAAGAATAATCCTGGGAAGTTTTCTTCACCGATATCGCTGATAACAATCAGTGCTGCTTCACCAAGCGAATTGTTTTCTACAGAATAGTAAATCTGAGGGGTTCCGCCGTTTTCTTGCCCGCGTTGTTCGATATACCTTAAAATTTCTCTAAGATGTTTGACCTGCTGCTGTACAGGAGTTAGATTATGACGCCATTCTGCAACTTGTTCCATACTAGGCATTTCAAAGACTTGAATGGCGCCATAGTCTCCGCCGGTGCCTAAACTAGGATCAAGTGCTACTAGGTAAGTTGCCTTTGGATTAATATCTTTATACCAACGTGTTTGACCCATAGTCATTACAGGATCAACACCTGCTAGTTCTGCAAGTTTAACTGAGTTAATTAATGTTTCGTCAAAGATTAAGAATTCGCATTCAAATTCACGACGGAAACGTTCTTCGCCAATTTTAGCACGTTCTAGTCTTGCCCATTCGTCATCACGTAATGGGTTCTCGCGCCAGTGTGCGAAGTATGGGAAGAAGCCGTTAACACCTAACTTTGTTTCATTGCCGTGCTCGTCAAACTTCTTATTTGCCTCAGTCCAAATCATAGCAAACTGGTCTTCGTCCGAGTTTGGTGTTGATGTAATAATTGCCTTACCACCAGTTGCTAATGTAGGAGATAGGGCGGTCCAGAACTCTTTGGCCTTTTCAGGCGGCTGAACGAATGCAAATTCGTCACAATAAATTAACGATAGCGATTTACCACGACCGGTGTTTTCAGTAGTTGTAGTAGCTTGAATACGTGCTCCGTTATCGTATTCAATAGTGTTTCTATTATATGAGTAAACACCAGCACGAATAAAGTCAGGCAAGTTCTCGTAACCAAAACGGTAACGATCCATAATATCTTTAGCACCTTCATATTTGTGTGCTGCGATAAGAACTTGACAGTCTGGAACAAACATTGTAAACCATAATAGATAAGCAACCGCACAGGTAGTTTTACCCATCTGACGCGGTAACATAGCAATACATTGTTTGTTATCGTGGTATGCGTTAATTAAACGCTCTTGGTATTCGTAAGGCTCAAAAGGAATTGAACCTCTAGTAGGGTGTTGAATCTTAATAAAGTTCTTAGCAAAGTATAGTGGGCCTGCAACAGGGTCCATACACTTTTCAAGATGCTGAACTTCTTCTAAGGTATATTTTATAGAGGCGTGTGCCTTCTTAATTAAATTACCGTCTAATGATTTTGCCATACTTTTATTTACTGAAAAAAATAGGCTCCGAAGAGCCTATTTGAGTAGCATAATAGATTTAAGCAAGCGTTAACGATGTTGCGGCTGTTACGTCAGTGCCAGTTACATCGACGTTATTAGGACCGACTGCTGTGCCTAAATTTCTAATACGAGTCTGGATATCGCTTGCTGTCGCATTCTTATCCATAACAATGTAGATTAAACCAGTGTCAGCATCAACGACAAAAAATGCCAAAGGATTTAATTCTTTAACAATGTATTCAACTGTTTCTTCAATGGCATCGTCTTCTGCACGTAGGTCTCTGTTAGCGTTGGCTGCGCTTTGAACTTGCACAACAAACAATGTGCAATTGTCTGCATATAATGTTCCAACGGTATTTCTTAATCCGTTTACTCTTGTAATCTCTGCCATTATTTTGCTCCTTTAGCTTCAGCTAATCTCTGTAATAGTTCTGCGCGAATTTGAGCACGTAGGTCGCCGCTTTCCATTTTTTGCATTGGATTGTCTCCGCCGGCAACTTTAGGGAAAGTTTTCTTTGGCTTGTTTAAATCGTCGCCGTCTGCGGTAAAAGGATTGCCTTTTTCTTCTGGCTCAGAATCACCTAGTGAATTTCCAAATGCTTCTTTTTCGTCTTTCTCGTCGCCAGGCATATCATCTTTTTCGCCGCCAGGCATATCATCGTTGTCTGCATCTAAGTCAGGCAACATTTTTAATGGACCTGCATCTAAATTACCTAGTGAAGGTAAACCGCCTTCTGGTTTGTCCATTGGCTCGATGCTAATTGTCGGAGCCATTGCACCAGGCATTGCGCCTGCTGGTTTATCAAGTTCAGGATTAACAGCCTTGATTAACTTCATTAATTCTTCAATATTGTCTAGGCCCTGAGCATTTAAATTTAGACTCATACTCGGCGGAGGTGTATCCGGCTTGCTCATATTTGGCGTCATTGGGCTTGCTGGCATATCTGCCGGGCACTCGTCCATTGGTGCATCGTCTAATACTGGTGCTGATTCAGCTGCTGGCTGATCTAACTGTTGCATCTTTGCTAATAACTGATGAAAATCCATAATTAACTCCCTAAGGCGCTTTTTGCACCTGCTTTATCTGTTTTGGCCTTAGGCAATTTATATTCTGCACCCACGCCTTCTTTCTTACGTTCTTTTGCGGCCTTTGCTAAATCTTTTAAGAACCCTTTGTTAAAGTCATCGCCGAAGTAATCTTTAGCTTTAATTTTTTCTGTTGACATTACTGGTTCTTCTAGAATTGCTTCACCGCTTGGTTCTAGATCAAATCCAGCGTGTTCTGCTTCGGCTGGATTGCCACCGTTTCTTACTCTGAAGTGACTTTCAGGAACAAGGCATTTTACGTGTTCTGAAAGTTCTGGAGCGGTAATAGGATACTCGCAAATAACTTCAAATGTGTGTACTTCTAAATTTGACAATTCTGGAAAATCTAATGGAACTGCTTGAATAGGAGTTTTAGATTTTTCAATAACTGTCGGGTTAGCAGCACCAAGACATTCTTTGAGTTTCTTTTCAAAGCCTTCTGGCAAATCGCCTGCAACCTTTACTCGGAAAGGATAGGCCTTTTTACTTTCGGCAAGGTATTCTTTAAAAGTTTTCATAGTAGTATTTAGTCCTTTTGACCCAATTTTTTAAGTAGTTCGTTACGATCGGTAATTATGTAACCCTGCCCGTTAATTACATCGTTTGGATCATCGTTGCCCGCATCTCTATCTATCTTATATTTCTTTAACTGTAGATCAACTGCTTTTAATTTTTTGTCAATTTTAGCAGTTTTAGCACTGATAGCGTTGCTCATCATACTAGCTGCAACTTCAAAAATACGTCCACTGTAGCGTACTTCTACATTCATTCCTAGATCCATTAAATCATCGTAGGCCTGTTCTGCTTTGGTGGCTAACGTATCTAATTCTTTATCATCGAGCTCGTCCAACTCTTTAATTTGAGGCAACCCTCTAGTAATTTCTGCTACTGCTTTGTAGCTGTCATCTAAGGATTTTACTTGCTCGTGAGTAGGAATTTCCACTGGAGGAGCAGGTTCTTTAGAATTTTTCAATTCATCTGAATCTTCTAAATTAAACAGTTCTTCAAGTTTTTTGGTCATACAATACTTATCTACGTTTTGTTCCTTGATGGAAAATATCGCCCTCGTTGACTACACGAAATTTAATACCTTGTTGTTTACACCAGGCAGTAGCAGCTTCCCATTTTGCCAAATTCTTAATATATTGTTCTTGATTGTAGGCACTTTTACCTACGTGTTCTCGCAGCGTTTGACTTTGTGGTTTTACCTCTACTACTTCTGCGTGTTTCTTTCCTGTTTTATCTTTATACACTATAAAAAAATCAGGAACATAAATTGTATACTTTCCTGTTAACGGATCTCGATATGGAATTTGTAAACTTTCACTAGCCCAGTTTTCTACACCGGGATGCTCGTCTAACATTCTCATAAACACAAATTCCCAACTGCTACGAGCTAATGGTACTTTCTTCCCAACATACTTGTCAGGATTTTTCATTTCAAACCGACCTTGTGCAAATTTTGGCATTACAGTGCTATGTTTCTAATTTGATTAGGAATAACGTTTTCTGCTCTAAAGCCTAGAGTTGAAGTTGCTGGTCTATTGTTGTTGAGAATTTCCCCAACAAATCTATTCATTTGTAACTGATTTAACTTTACAAGACCGTCTAAAAATTTAAAAACAGGAACACCGTCTAGTTTTGCCTGCTTTAAAATCATTGATGATATAACTACCGCAGTTTCGTAGTCAAAGTCTCGTTTTGTAAAAAATCCAATAGCAGCATCAACTTCATTAGAGTGAAACTCTAATGGTTCTTGACCGTAGGTATCAAAGAACAATTTTGTACCTGCTGCGCTATCTTCTTTAAATGTTTCTGGTAGATTAGTTGATGCCATTTTAGTCACCTAATAAATTTCTTCTAGATGCTGAGGTTGTATCAGTATTATTTGAACTCTTTGGGAATATTGCTCCAACAACTCCGCCTACAGTTGATACCGCAGTAGAAATGTTTGACGGATTGCTTAGAATGTTAATTGCTTCTTGCTTTAGACTGTCTTTGCTTAGTCCTTGGAAGTTCTTGTATGTGTTTATAGATTTAATTGCAGTTCCTAAGAATCCACCGAAGCTATCAAATGTTGAGCCATTAGCAAGGTCACCAAATACTGATTCTAGACCATCAAGTACGCCGCCATCTCCGGTCAACGTAGCAACACCACCGCCAGCAACACTTAACGGGCTTGGTAGTGTATCGTAATGCAATGTAGCGAATCCCTTAGGACTGTTTCTAGTTACTGAACCTGCAGAATATCTAACACCTTCATACTCCACTGACATCTGACTTTCTAAAAATTCACCTGCAGAATAATCAACTGTTCCGTGATTCCAAGATTTGATTCTTGGATTAATTAAAGTGTATCCTAAGAAACGTCTGCGACTCATTGTATAAATGCTAATTGATTTAAACAAAGGAGTAGTTATTTTATTATCCATACCAAATCTAAAATTTGGTGCGTCTTTGGGTCTTAGATGATTCGCTCCATAGGCAGCGTCTGGATTATGTCTATCAGCAATATAATATCCGTAGTAGATTGCCCACAGTGCGTTTACCAGTCCTGCATTGTCGTCGTGTAAAGAAATATTGATAGGCTCGTAATTAATATTTTTATAGACAATCTTCTTTCTGTTATACTGATTCTTAGTTACAGTATCAAAATTATACTTCGGCAAATCACAATTTTTTACTAGCAAGCCCACTTCATCTGCGTGCCTTGCAGTAAAGGCCGGAGCTTTCATTGCTGTTTTGTCAAGTTCAAATCTTACATAAAATAAAAACTTGGTTCTTGGCGATAATCTATATGTATCGTCAATAAACAGGCGTGTGGCGTGTTGCCAGTTAGAAACTAATCCTTTAGGATTTGTTAAACCGGTTCCTACTCCGTTGAGAAATCTTGTGAATTTATTAGCCATACAAATATTTATGTCGTAAAAAAACCCGGAAAAATCCGGGTTTCTTTAAGTTGGTTATAATTAACCTTGCTGACCGAGTGCGCCAGTGATTGCCTGTGTAGCAATCTGACGACCAACTTGAGCACCAATACCACCTTCGATACTTGGACCAGTTTTTTCTGCACCCCACTGTTCCATATTATCAAAGCGGATTGTTAACGCTACTGTTGCAGGTTCGTTAGTACCGTAGTTTAGATCACCGTAGTCTGCGTTCTGGATGAAGCAACCATACATATTGATTGTTTCAAGAACTCTCGGTGCTAGGTTAGCGTTACCGCCGTCTAGTACTTCAACTCTCATAGTAAACTTGTAATCGATACCTGAACGAGCACTTGCTTGTTCTAAGAAGTCGAACTGCTTCTGGATCTGTTGACCTACAAGCTTCTGTACTTCTCCGCTAGCATCGTCACGTAGTGTCAATGTTACAGTTTCAAAGTTTGGCTTACCTGCTAGGTATACTTTTGAGTTGTAGACATCTAGTGTCATTTCTTCAAAGTTTACCTTTGGGCGAGTTACATCAGAAACCTGTTTGGTTAGTTCTGTAGCAGCCGCCACTCCAAAGCCTAGGAGAGTTACTCTAAAGCGATATTTCAACTTAGGCATAAGCAGCACTTGAGTTGCTGCTGCGCCGTTTGTCGGAACTGTTAAATTATTAAGCGATGTAATAGGCATTTTTAAATCTCTCCTGTGTTCTTGACACGCAATGGAATGTAAATAAACTCAATTGCTTTAACAGGTTCAATTGCGATATCTACCCATAGCTCGTTACGATCGATTCTGCTAGCTGTGTTGTTTGTTTCATCACAGACAACAGCAAAGTCATAAAGAGCTCTTAAACCAACTAGTTCAAGTAACAAGCTTTCAACTGCTTGCTTAACTTCGTCACGTGTAATCTTGTCGTTAGGCTCAAACACATATGGACGAGCTAACTTGTTCAACTGGCTACGTAGATAAACAACTAAACGTGCTACGTTGATACGATCTAATGCAGAAGCGTTTCTTGCACGAGTCTTCTGACCGTAGTTAACGTGACCAATTCCGTTGAAGAATGTGATCGGGTTAATCTTTAGATCATACAATGTATCTCTTTGTCCATTGTTTAGTGCTACAGTCTGGAATTCTCCGCTAACTGCATCAATGTAACCAACTGATGTTGCGTTTGTAATACCACCACGACGTGTACCTGCTGGTGCAAACCAAGGATAGCTTACGTTATCGCTTAGAGCAATTGTCTTAAGCATCATATGAGATGCAGGAACCACTGCGTTTGTACCGCCTAGGTCTGTAGTAAATCCGTTTGGATAGAATACAGCCATATACTCGTCATAGGTTACAATACCGTCGTCGCCGTTGTCTGTTACTAGGTTAGCGTTAGTACCATAAGTTACTAGAGATGTAGCATCACTTGGTAAGCGTAATGGTGTGTCGCCGATAACAAACGCTGTTAGGCCACGATCAATGTTTAAGTTAACTAGGTTGCTCATTAGCTCAGGATATCCTGGGCAAGCAATCAAGTTAAAGTTGCGGCGTTCTTCATCACGAATTTCGCTGCTTGTATCAACAACACTCTTAAGTGCCGATACAACAACTTTACGTTGTGCTAAACGACCAAAGCTACCAGAACCGTCTTCGTTGTTAGCTGAAGCTGTTGTCCAACGATCAGTTGCATAAGCACTCATACTTGTATCACCCATTCTTGGGTTATCAGCTGCTGTGTCAATGTAGCCGTTGCGATAACGCTTAACGTTTCCGCCACTTCTACGTAGGTTCCACAACAACATACCTTTTGGATATAGTGCTGGATCTGGAGCATCTGGATCTAAGTGGTTGCTTGTTAATAGATCCTTAATAGCAGTTAGTGTTGATGGACGAACTGCGCCAGAGTTACCCCAACGAGCGTCAGCAAATAGAACACCTTCTTCTGTAACTTGGTCTGTCTTGTCTAACTGTGCCCACTCTAATAAAGTACCATTCCAACGATAAATTGTTGGATAGTTTTCCATATCAGCAGTGCTAATCCATAGGTCGCCGTCTACTAGAGCTGTTCCGTCACTTTGTAGTGTAGGAGCAGTTGCAGAAACTTGTGGACCGTTAGGATCTGTGTTTAGATAAGCAGCACTAAAGTTCTTGTAACCAACCCAAGTAGATCCATTGTGGATCATAATATCAACATCAGAGAAGTCTGGGTTATACCATAATTGTCCGTCTGTCGGTTCGTTTGTTGGAGCATCGCCAGATGCAAAGAAATTGTCAGCTGCAAATGGTCTAAAGTTAGATGCTACATAGCCGTTTGGTGTTGTAGCTGGTAAAGCATAGAAGTTGTCTGTGCCTGCACCAGTATCAATACTGTAAGCAGTAAACAATGCTGTTACTGCACTTCCAGTAACATCAACAATTCTAAAGTCACCGCCTAGTTTATGAGAAATTTGCAATTCGTTTGCATCAGTTACAGATGCTACAACGTTTGTAAATCCTGCTGCGTTGATTTTACCAGCAATTAACTGAGCATCTGCTGCGTTACCGCTTGCTGTAAACTCAATTGTTTTAGCTGTGTCTAATGCTAGCTGTCCCTTTAGAGATTCAGCAATTGTAAAGGTCTTTGCACCGGCTGGCACTGTTCCAGTTGTAATTGCTGCCGAAGTAATTGTTGTGTATCCTGTAGATACTCTACGCCACATTCTAAATGTTGCAGTTGCTGGAGTTGCATCATAATCAGAATGCTCATCGCTGTTAGATTGTACAAATAATGTGTCTACAGGAAGATTTGCTCCGCCGCCGCTACGATCTAGGTAATATAATGCAGCGTTAGTTGTTGTATAAATTGGAGCTTCATAGGAAACCCAAGTTAATGTGTCTGAACTCCACTTCTTAACTCTGTAACGAGCACCGTTGTTAGGTTCAGTAGTTTTGATCCATACAGATCCAGTTGGACGAGCCGCTGTATCTGTGCTCTTCCATTCAGGAACAGAAGTGTGTGGAGTCATTTGTAATGCTGGTCCGTAATAGACCTTAGAAGTGATTCCGATTTCACTTAGAGTTGCTGTACCTGCACCGATTGTGATAGCGTTAGCTAGTGTTGAGTCACCAGTGTTTTCAGTAGCACCGTTGCTGTATAGATATAGTTTACCTGTTTGTTCTTTAGCAGTTACACCAGTAATTCCTAGTCCGTTAATACGTGCTACTAAAGCAGTTAGGGTGTCATCAACAGGAACTGAAACTGTTGTTCCGTTAATGAAGAAGTTTTTAGTTGTTCCGCCGGCTGCGTTAAATGTACCTGCTGCTGTAGAACCAACTACTGTTGGATGGCTAGCACACCAGTCATTAGAACCAACTAATACCCATTGACCTGCTGCAACTCCAGCTTCTGTATTACCAGCTGATTTGTAATAGACTCTTGCAGTTTCTGCACCAGCAGTAAATGTGCCGCTGCCGTCTACAGTTTCAAATACAATTGCGTAATCGCCAATAGAACCAACTGAAGCTAGCGGATCTCCGCCAACTCCTGATAACTTAGCAGTGTCTGCGTCAGTTAAAACAATTGGAGTCTTAGCTGCAAATTTTTGTCCGCCTGTTGTACTTACTGCTGCGCCGTTCCATTCTTGGATACCGAACGCTGTAGACTGCGTGTCTACCCACCAAGTTCCGTTGCTAGGGTTTGCTCCCGGGATTTGTGTGTTGCCTTCTAGTTGATTAAGGTCAACATCTGCTCTAACTAAGAAAGCAGCATTGCTGACTCCTAGCAAGCTGTATGCTGCTAAAAGACCGTATTCGTTTCTTTCGCCTCCGTGAATTGGACTTGCGGAAGCTGTCTTTTCAAAAAATGGTACACCGAAAAGATCTAATAAATCTTTTTGGCTTGTTAGCTTAAATGCCTTACCGGCATTAGCCTGTGTAGTAGCACTGGCAGTACCTGTGCCAGCTGAATTTGTTTTGTCTTGCGCCGTAGCTACAACGATAAGAGGTGTTGTGCCAGGCTCAGCTGGTGTATAAAAACTCTCATCAATTACCGTAACTTGTACGCCGGGTGATTGTAGTGCCATTCCCTATTCTCCTGGTAATAGTTGCTCATATTATTTAGCGGGTTATTACAAAAACGGACGGTTATGCAACCAGAAAAAGGGATTAAAAAGGCTTAAATATTTGTATGAGACCTTTATGTAAGTGCGGACAACGACCTAGAGCTGTTAATTACCATAAAAATGGTAGAGTCTATTATCGTCGTATGTGTGAAATATGCCTAGCTAACGGTCTATGGCATCGTATACCTAGGTGGCAACGTGCGGGTTATAAGCTAAAGTCACAATGTGAAAAATGCGGACATCGTAGCCCGCATCCGGAGGTATTTAGAGTATTTCACATTGACGGCAATCTTGACAACTGCCGTCATTCTAACCTAAAAACAATTTGCTGTAATTGTAGTCAAATATTAAGTAAAGAAGGAATTACGTGGCGACAAGGAGATCTTGTTGCTGATTATTAAAGGTATTAATCAGGCCTTCCATATTTGTATAGAGCTGGCTAATTAGCCCGTTATTATCTACAACTGCGTCGAACTCTGTGCCTACCCAAGCAGTTTCAGATGCGTGAATTTTTTGCATCTTTAGATCTTGAATAGCCCAGTTATGCCCTTTATTTGCTGCAATAGCTAGATCATACCAGTCGGGCAATGCACCGCGCTGTACCCAGATAATCTTTCCGCCGGCATTCTTAATACTGGCGATCTCGTTAGGGAAGCGGCAGTCGGAAATAACAACGTGGTCTTTGCTGTTACGTAGCTTGTTTTCTAAACTAGCAATCCAGATATCGTCGTGGAAGCCTTTGCGGCAAACTTCTGTGCCCCAGTATTGTAGTACCCACCTTGGGGTAAGTGTAGGCATATCAAGTCGTTCTGCCCACCACGGATCTACTTGTTCTCGCCACTCTCGGGCTTCTTTAGTGCGCCCTTCTAGCATAGTTCGATCCCAGCCAAAGACGCTGGCCACTGCGTCCTTTAGTGTAGACGCAAAACTTTCTCTTCTAAATTCGTGAAAATTAACTAGATAATCGGCTACAGTGTCTTTACCACTGCCGATAAAACCGCAAATACCTATGATCATAATATCCTCCAATTAAGGATAGTATAACATATTTGCTTAAATTGTCAACCTATAATCCAAGTATAACCAGAACCTCCCGGAACCAGTTTCATCAAATCGTCTGTAAGTTTTTCAATTTCTGTGGCCGCTTCAGTTTTTAGTGCCGCACCGTTTAGGCTAGAGCCACCTTGCGGACCTGCAATTTGAGCAAACTTTTCACGTGCTTGTCCTAGCATCATTTTGCAGTTTGCTAGGGCATAGTCTTTGATCCATTGACCGGAATACACGTCATTTATGATAGTTACATCTGGTTTGGTATTATAGCAAAGCAACATAACAGATTCTTCAGTTCTAGGACGTTGATGTATTAATAATCTACGGCTAGACGGTGACCAATCAAAGTTAATAAAGCTACCAAACATTTTACCTACAAGTTCTTGGTATTGGGCGAACAGTTCGTAGGTGGCCAGACCACCCATATTTGTAGAACTCAACAAATAGGTATTTGTGTAGGCCAGGTTAAACGGTTCGAATACAGTGCCGCCACTACCGCCACCGGTTCTAGAACCTATGCTACGTCTATAAATTTGTCGAACTTGCTGAATTTCTTGAGGTAAAATATACTCATTTTGGTCCTCGAGCAAGTTTAGAAAAATATAGCTTTCTTCAACTGCGTTATCTGACCTCTGACGGAATACCGCCAAAGCTCGGTTTA
>JACCDY010067210.1_pt1 | contig 15453 bp, 17 predicted proteins | sample 7446391 | NCBI WGS metagenome assembly JACCDY01 (sample SAMN15323451, study PRJNA562643) | freshwater metagenome | isolation source: river surface water | place: USA:Blue River Watershed | collected 2017-08-18 | reverse complement strand
ATATTTGATTATGTATCATTTGAAACAAAACTCTCTGTTTATCTAACTAAAGATCAAGATTTTATTAATAAACTAAATACAGGAGATCTTCACGTTGAAACTTCAAAAATACTCTTTAATAAGCTAGATATTTCCAATAACGAAAGAAAGGTAGGAAAACAAATAAATCACGCAATAATTTATGGTGTTGGAAATGATAAATTAAAATCAATTCTTCAGCAAAATAATTTAAGTATAAAATTAATTGATAAAATAAAAGATTTTTTAAAACCAATAATTAATAATTCAAGAAAACTTTCAGACTCCTTCAAAAACGAAGGCTATATTTTAAATCCTTATAATACAATAATTTATCCTAATAAAGATTGGGCTGTTTATAATAATTATGTGCAATCTATAGCAGCTGATATGGTTGTAGATAAATTATTAAAAATCAAAGAAATTACAGAAAAAACCAAGTCTAATTTTATGTATCAAGTATATGATTCATTTGTTTTTGATGTACACCCAGATGAATTAGAATTAATTAAGACAATAAGTAAAATTTTAGAAAAAAATGGAAAATACATTTTTGATGTAAAAATTAGAATCGGCAATAATTTAATGGAATGTACTGAACAAGATGTTGAAGAAGAAATAGAATATATAAATTGATTTTCTAATTTTTTTATATTATTTTTATTAATCAAACTTTAAAAAATTAAAATAAATGCAATTAGTAGTTAAGAAAAAAATTGGAAAAGAAGTTGTTACTTTCATGGTTGAAGGTAAAAATCCTTATGAATGTCAAATGGAAGCTCAAAAATTATCTTTCGGAGATATTGAAGAGTGTGGAGTTTGTGAAAGTGATAATATTCACTTAAATGCAAGACTGGCTCAAAACAAATATAAATATCTTGAGATCAAGTGTTATAAATGTAAAGCGAGTTTAGTTTTTGGTCAAACACAAGAGGATCCAAATACTTTTTATTTACGTAGAGATAAGGAATCTAAAAAATATGATTGGAAACCTTACAATCCTGAAATTAGCGAATAATTTAAAATATTAAAATCATGGCTACAAAAACTAAAAAAACTCCCGCAAAGAAAACTGCGAAAAAAACTACAGTAAAAGCAAAGGTTACTAAGAAAGAAGAAAAGCCTGTTGTTGAAGTTTGGTTGGAAGAATCATATGTTCACTATATGAGTAGAGGTCCGATTTTTATTAGTGCAGAAACACATCCAGAATTAGAAGGTATGACTTTAGAAGAAATGAAAGAATATATTAAAGACAATGCTTATGATATGGCTCCAATTGATTCTGATTATTGTGAAAATATCATCGAGGAATTAAAAGAATATGATACTGTAAAAGATAAGTATTTGGACGAAGAAGAAAATATATTTTTTAACAATTAAAAATTTAAATAATGGCAAAAAAGAAAACAACCGAAGAAATTGATAATATTGATACAGAAGCATTAGAAGGTGCTGATATTGAGGAGTTATCACAAGAAGAATTAGAAGCAAAGTTTGATTCTGGTAAATCAACTGAAAAACCTAAAAAGAAAATTGTAGTAAAAGAAAAAAAGCAATTTTCTTTAGCTGATTTTAAGAAAAACATTAAACACGAAGAGGTTCCAAAAAAACCAGTTTCATGGATTCCAATGTCTCCTGCTTTTCAGGAAACAACACATTTGCCCGGAATTCCAGAGGGACATATTTCGATGGTATTTGGACGAAGTGACGTTGGTAAAACAACTATGTTAGTTGAATTAGCAGTAAGTGCTCAACAGAATGGAATTATACCTGTTCTTATTATTACTGAAAATAAGTTTTCTAAAGAACGTGCTGCTACCATGGGTTTAGATATTGAAAATTGCATCTTAAAAGATGGGATTACTTACATTGAAGAAGGTTTAGATTTCATGAATGAAATTTTGGACTATCAAGAAAGTGGAGAATTACCACAAGACATAGTTTTTCTTTGGGATAGCATTGGGTCAACACCATCTCGAGCTGAATTTTTAGCTAATAAAGAAGGTAAAGGTCGTGCTATGATGGAAACTGCTAAATTATTACGTGAAAAAATTCATAGATATATTTGGCATAGAATCACAGCTACTCAAAAACAAGATTTTCCTTACAATTCTACTGCATTTTTTGTTTGTGGTGCATATCCACAAAGTGCTCCCGGTCAATCTCAGCCATCTTTAGTACATAGTGGTGGTGATGGAATTTATCTTGCTGCAACACTTGCTTTCAGAATGGGTGGTGTTATGTCAAGATCTTCTAAAGTTACAGCAGTTAAAGATGGTAATGAAGTAGGTTTTGCAATTAAATCAGCATTAGTTGTTGATAAAAATCACATAACAAATGTAACTTCCAAAGGAAAAATTGTTTGTACCGATCATGGATTCATCATGGATGATAAAAAAGCTATTGATGAATATAAGAAGCAATACAAAGATGATTGGGATTTGAATTTTGATAAGTTTTGGGATTCAGTTACTGCAGATGAATAATGAAAACTCTTTTGATTGATGGGGATTGGAACCTCAAAAGAAATTTCATGAAACTTAACGAAATGTTTTCTCTTAATGGGGAACATTGTGGTGGTTCGTTTGGTTTTATTGATAGTTTACGTTCTGTTGTGAACTATGTATTTCCTGATAGAGTAATTGTTTTATGGGATGGAGAAGCTTCTGGTAAATTCAGAAAAGAAATATATCCATCTTACAAAGGAAACAGGGACAAATCATGGTTGCATAGTTCACAACACATGAGCGATAATGTCATAAAATATGAGGAGCAGAGAAAATACAGTATTTTAAATCAAAAAATTAAAGTTAAAAATTATCTTGAAGAGCTTTTTATACGTCAAATAGAAATTGATTTTATAGAAGCTGATGATTTAATAGCTGGATATGTTCAAAAATTAGATGGGAATGAACAAGTAATCATTTTTAGTTCAGACCAAGATTATTATCAATTAATTAATGATGATGTATCTGTTTTAAGGCCTTCGGATAAAAAATTAATTACAAAAAGTAATTTTCGTGAATTATTTGGTTATAATTTTAAAAATTCATTGTTAGTAAAATGTTTTGAGGGTGATACTTCTGATAACATTAGTGGAATAGAAGGTATAGGTTTAAAAACAATTTTAAAATTCTTTCCAAGATTTGCAGATGAAGAATATGATATTGATAGGATAATTTCAGAATCAGTTGAATTATATAAAAATAAAAAATTAAAGACACTTGAAAAAATAATCGGATCAAGAAGAATTTTTGAAAGAAATAAAAAACTCATGGATTTGAAGGAACCATTCTTGACTGATGATTCTATTGAAGAATTAGATGAGTTAAAAAATTGTATAATATATACAAATGATAATTTCAATGATCGTAGTATAACCAACGCTATGAAAATGATGATTAAAGATGGTTATAGCAAACATGTTTTCAATAATGATATGGAAAATTTTTTCAAACCATTCTATAGATTAGTTACTAAAGAAAAAGAATATAGTAAAAAAATTCTAAATAGTTGAGTCATGGATAATAAAGAAATTTTAAACAAACTAAAAGAAGCTGGAACAAGAAATTATTTTACACTATCACTTAGTTTAAATGGTACTGTTATAGAAGAAATTGATTTTTCTGCAGATAAATTTCATCATGAAACTTTAGTAGAGACCAGAACATATTTTCTTATGTCAGATCTGAAAAAGAAAGTTTTAGAAATATATTCTGAAAAAGAAAAAGAAATTCAAGAAAAATTAAAGAACGATCAGATTAATAAATTGTGGGATAGCTTTGAAAATGATAAATAAAAATTATAAATTTGTGAAATGGAAATCAATAGTGCAAACGAAATAAAATCAACTTTAATAAATATAAAAGACAATAATGTTCTTTTAGACGATAAGTTTCAAACAAGATTAATAAAGCTAATAATAGAGGATGAAAGATTTTCAGAGCAAATTTTAGAAATATTAAAACCTGAATATTTTGATTCTATTTTTACTAAAATTATCTTAACTTATATAATTGATTATTATAATAAGTATAATTTAATACCTGAATATGATACAATTAATAACTTGATAAATGAAAAGGAATCTGATTCAATAGTAAAAGAAAAATTAATTGATCTTTTGCAGTTTTTAAAAGAATTAAATGTTACTGATAAACAATATGTAAAAGACATATCAATTGATTTTTGTAGAAAACAATCTTTGAAAAAAGGTTTATTAGAAGCTGCTGAAAGTTGGGAAAAAGGTGATTATGAACATATTCAAAAAATAATAACCGATTCTATTAAACTTGGAGAAATAAAAGATACTGGACACAATTATATTCAAGATTTAGAAAAAAGATTAATTAGACAATTCAGAAAACCCGTTCCTTGTTTAGATAGATTTGATGAGCAAATAGGTGGAGGATTATCTGGTGGTGAATTAGGTGTTATTTTATCACCAACTGGAGGTGGTAAGTCTATGATGTTAGTAAAATTTGCTTCCACTGCTATACAATTAGGTAAAAAAGTAGTTTACTATAGTTTAGAACTTGCAGAAAGAGTTATAGGAAATAGATTTGATGCTTGTTTGACAGATATACATTTGAAAAATATTTTGGATAATCCAGATGCAATTAGAGAAAGACTTGAAGAAATAAAACAAGCAGGTGGAAATTTGATTATTAAAGAATTTCCAACCGGATCGGCTACAGTTAACACTGTAAGAAATCACTTGAAAACATTAGAGAGAGAAAATTTTATACCTGATGAAATTTTTGTTGACTATGCTGATATTATGAAACCTACCTCAACATATGCTGAGAAAAGACACAGTTTAACTCAAATTTACGAAACATTAAGAGCATTATCTATGGAATTAAATATTCCAATTTGGACTGCTTCTCAAGCAGGAAGAACAGCTATAAACTCTGCTAGATTTGATTTAAGTGTAATTTCAGAAAGTTTAGGAAAAGCTCAAACTGCAGATGTGATTCTGGGAATCGCAAGAACAGATGAAAATAAAAGAGAAAAAAAGGCACAATTAATAGTGTTAAAAAATAGAAATGGTAATGATGGATTTGAACTTCCATTAAATTTCGACACTTCAAAAGTATATATAGCAATAGACACATCAAATAGCCCATCTTATGGCTTGGATGGCATAGCTAGTCATGCATCTATGATTGAACAAAAAGTAATTCAAAGTATAGATTCCCAATTATCGGGTGATGAGTTTCTGGATCAATAACCAACTCATTTTCAAGAAGAAAAAAGTTTCTAATAATTTATAATTTTTTCTATTTTTTTATTATTTATGTAAAAGAAAAAATTTACTTTTTTTTTCTACAAATTATACATAACGTTCTGATTATCAATCAATTAAGTAAAAACATCATAAAAAAAATGATGTTTTTTTTATCTAAAAGTCAAAAAAAAAATAAAAAATTTTAAAACAAAAAATAATAAATTATGGAATTACAAATTGAAAAAAAAGAAACAAAAACAGAAGAAAATTTACAGGTTTTCTCTAGAGAACAAGTTTTTAAAGCTTGTTTAGAGTATTTTGAGGGCGATGAATTAGCAGCTCAAGTTTGGATTAACAAATATGCTCTAAAAGACAGTGCAGGAAACATTTATGAAATGACTCCGGATGATATGCACAAAAGAATTGCAAAAGAATTTGCAAGAATTGAAGCTAAATATGAAAACCCTATTTCAGAAGAAGAAATATTTGATCTTATTAAAAGATTTAAATATATAGTTCCGCAAGGTAGCCCAATGGCTGGTATTGGAAATAATTTTCAATATGTTTCTATTTCAAACTGCTTTGTAATAGGAAATGATAATGAAGGTGATTCTTATGGTGGTATATTAAAATTAGATCAAGAATTAGTTCAGTTACAAAAGAGAAGAGCTGGTGTTGGTTTGGATTTATCATTTATTCGTCCAAAAGGAACTGCTGTAAAGAATAGTGCTTTAACTAGTACTGGTGTAGTTCCATATATGGAGAGATTTTCTAATTCAACTAGAGAAGTTGCTCAAGATGGAAGAAGAGGTGCTTTAATGGAATCATTCTCTATTGTTCATCCTGATGCAGAAGATTTTGTTGATGCTAAAATGGATCCAACAAAAGTTACTGGTGCAAATGTATCAGTAAGAATTTCTGATTCATTTATGGAGTCAGCATTATCTGAAACTCCATTTATTGCAAAATTTCCTGTTGATAGTAATAATCCTACTTTCACAAAAGAAATAAATGCTACAAATCTTTGGAAGAAAATAGTTCACAATGCTTGGCAACGTGCAGAACCGGGAATTTTATTCTGGGATACAATAATTCGTGAATCAATTCCTGATTGTTATGCAGATCTTGGATTTAAAACTATTTCAACAAATCCTTGTGGGGAAATTACTCTTTGTGCAGATGATTCTTGTAGACTATTGTGTTTGAATTTATATTCATATGTTGAAAATCCTTTTACTGCTGATGCTTATTTTAATTGGGATTTGTTCAAAAAACATGCTGTTATAGCTCAAAGATTAATGGATGATTTAATTGATCTTGAAATTGAAAAAGTTGATAGAATTTTAGAAAAAATTGATTCTGATCCAGAAGATGAATTTTTGAAATTAACAGAAAAAAATCTTTGGACAAATATTAAAAATAAATGTATCAAAGGTAGAAGAACTGGTCTTGGTGTAACTGCTGAAGGTGATATGGTCGCAGCACTAGGAATTACTTACGGAACAGACATGGCTAATGATTTTACAGAAGAAGTTCACAAGCAATTAAAATTATCAGCTTATCGTTCTTCAGTAAATTTAGCTAAGGAAAGAGGTTCATTCCCAATTTACGCTTCAATTAAAGAAGGAAACAATCCTTTCATCAATAGAATTAAAGAGGAGGATATGGAACTTTATTCTGATATGATGAAATATGGAAGAAGAAACATTGCTCTTTTGACAATTGCTCCTACAGGATCTGTTTCTATTATGACTCAAACAACATCTGGAATTGAACCTGCATTCTTAATATCATATATGAGAAGAAGAAAAATTAATCCTAATGATAAAGATGCAAGAGTTGATTTCGTTGATCAAGTTGGTGATAGTTGGCAAAATTATCCGGTATTCCATCACAAATTTATTGATTATCTAAAGTCAAAAGGATATGAAAAATCCCAAATTGAAAATCTTAATGAAGCAGAAATTAAAAAATTAATAGAAGAATCTCCTTATTATAAAGCCACTTCAAATGATGTAAATTGGGTTAAAAAAGTAGAAATGCAAGGAAGAATTCAAAAACATGTTGATCATAGTATTTCAGTTACCGTAAATCTTCCAAATGAAATTACTGAAGAAATGGTAGGAAAAGTTTATGAAACAGGTTGGAGAAGTGGATGTAAGGGAATTACAGTTTATCGTGATGGCTCCAGAAGTGGTGTATTAATTTCTGAGGAGACTAAAAAAGAAGAAGAAAAGAAAAAAATATTTGAAGATAATCACGCACCAAAACGTCCTAAGTTTTTAGATGCACAAGTTCATAGATTTATGAACAAAGGTGAAAGATGGATCGCATTTGTAGGATTATTAGATGGAAGACCATACGAAGTTTTTACAGGTTTGGAAGATGCATTTAAAATACCAAGAAATGTTGAAAATGGACAAATTAGAAGGTTGAAGATTGACGGAATGTCAAGATATGATTTTATAATAAATCCAAAATCAGAAGATGTAATGGTTATTGAAGGCCTTTCAAATGCCTTTGATGTAACATATCATAATTATGCAAAAATGATTTCTGGTATTTTACGTCATGGAATGCCCTTGGAATATGTTGTTGAGATGGTTGAAAAATTAAATCTTGACGAAGAAAGACTTGATACTTGGAAAAGTGGTGTAATTCGTACTATAAAGAAATACATCAAAGATGGTACAAAAGCTAAAAATGCAAAATGTCCAAACGGTGATCCGGATTGTGCAATGCAATACACAGAAGGATGTTTGAGTTGTCCTAAATGTGGATTAAGCAAATGTGGTTAATTATCGGATCATATTAATTATAGAAACCCACAGAAATGTGGGTTTTTTTATTTAAATATTTTTGTTTTATATTTATTAAAAATGTAAATTTACAATGTCAAAGAAAATTAAATATCACGAATTAAAAGAGATTGTTTTGAAAGCAGTCAAAGATCGTTTGAAAAAAATGAAAAACGAAGGAGACACTGAAACTGCTCCTGTTAAAACTCCTCCAAAAACAACTCCGGATAAAAAACCAAATCCTTTAAAAATTCCTAAACCGGGACCTGCTACTCGTCCTAATCCAAAAGCACAGGATGGTGATAATAAAGTAGTTGTTAAAGGAAATGGTGTTAATGAAATAAAGAAATTCTTAAAAGAAAATGACGAAAAAATAAGATTTCGTCGTATGCTAAACGAAGCACCACCTATGGACATTGAAAACCCAAGATTTGGAGATCCAGCTGCAACTTTCAAAAGAGGAATAGAAGGTCAAGGACCATCACCATTCTCTGATATTGAATTTTTACAGAAAAAAACATTAAACAAATCAACTCTTGAAAAATTAGGAAGTGAAGAGTTTAATTCAATAGTTAACACTTTAATTGATTCTGGAGAATTAAGTATGCCAGCTATTATGACAGCATTACAATCTGTAATGACAATTGAATCTCGTCATAAATCACAATTAGAAGAATTAGCTATTGAGACAGTTGCAAGAAATTTCGGTTTACCTGATGAGGTAAAAGAAATGATTAAGGCAAGATTAACTCCTGATGAAAACATTTCAATGGATGACGAAGAAAATCCAATTGAAGATGTTATGGATGATCTTTCCGATGAAGAAAAAGAACTTGCAAAAAAATATATTGATAAAAGAATTGTTCAAAATGCATTAATGATGGGTTCTGGTTATAGAGCTCATAAATTATTTGATGACGTTAAAGCATCTTTAGATGCAATTGATCCAAGATTATTTCCACTTTACAATCAATTTATGCCAAATGTAGAGTTCCAGTTATGGAAAATAGAGATGCCAGTAGCTTCTAGGCAAAATTGGGGTAAATCTGAAATCGATAAAGAGACAGGAGGAGGAAATGCACAAGCAAAATTATTTTTAATATTATTACACGAAGTTGCTAAAGTTGCGGTTGAATTATTATTCTTACAAAGTCTTGAGGATATTAAAGAAGAGCATGGTGAAAAAATAAGTAAATATGTTATTTCACAAGCTGACAAATACGAAGAAGAACAATGGATGAAATTAATTGGTCCACGTCTTTGGAAATATTTACATGATTGTATTGATTTTATTGTAAAAGAAAGAGAAAACGATTATTCCATAGTATCTTATTTATTAAATAAAATAGGAATGTTGCCTCCAAATGAATTTTTACAATTAATGGATGAAGTTGTAAATGATGGAACAACAGCAATTAATAAATTAGAGAGAATGCTGGATGAATTAGAGAAAGATATAGAGGATTATAGAAATCAAAACGACGAAATGCCTGAACCTGATGAAATAACCGGAGAACCAGATTTGAGTAAAATCGGAGATTTGGTAAATAGTGCTCTTGACGACATTTTAGGAAAGAAAACTGAAACTGGTTTACCAGAAAAAGTTTCAACTAAAAAATTATCAGAAATGACAATAGATGAATTAAATACTTATTTAGCTTGGGCAATCGAGAACGAAGAATATGAAAAAGCTGCAGAAGCAAGAAATGAAATAAATAGAAGATAATTAATTATTTTTTTTATCAAAAATAATATTTATTTTTCTAATAAATTTAACAGATATGAAAAAGCCCAAAAAAAGTAAAAACAGCTCAGAAAGAGCTAAAAAATTAGGAGAAAAAAGACAAAAAAGAGCAAAAGTAGCCCACGTAAAAAAATTAAAGAAAAAAGAGGCTATAAGATTAGATAAAATTAAGAAAGAAGAGAAATTTAGAGAGTATATGAATAGTTTAATGGGTAAATAATTTTTTGTCATAATTGTTTAAAGTTAACTTGATAAAACCACCTTCGGGTGGTTTTATTTTTTATACTATTTATTATGTAGAATACTTGTAATTACATATGAAAACTAAACGTTTTACTATTTTTATAAATGAAGCTGATGGATTTGCTGATTCTGCTAAAGATTATTCAAGCAGTCTTGATGATAGTATTCTCAATAGGCAGGAAAAAATAAAACAAGCTCAATTAGATATTAAAAATAGAGAAGAAACTGATAAGAAATTAGAGGCCGAAACAAAAGAAAGTCAAAAATATAATTTAGAACAAATTAATCAAAAAAAAGCTTCTTATACTGTAACAAAGAGTCCAGAAGAACAAAAAAGAATAAAGTTAGAATTAGCAAGATTGGAGACTGAAAAGAAAAGAATTGGCGATGTTTTAAAGAATATTCAAATAGATAAACAAGAATATATAAAAAATAAACAAGAAGAGATTAAAGATGCTCAGGAAGGTATCAAGAGAGATCAAGATATGAAAAACAAATTGCAACAAACAATAAAAGCAAGTGAACAACCAAGTCAAAAATCTCCAGCTCCACAAGCACAAATAACTGCAGAAAACGAAAATATAGAAGATAACCAAGATTATTTAGATAAATATGGTTTTATGATAAAAAGAAAATTTGCAAGAATGGAAGAGCAAGAAGAATTAAAATCAAAGAAAAAAACATTAATAGTAAACTTTGATAAATCAACAAAAACACCTTTTCAAGTAAAATTTACAGAGAGAGGTTTTTTAATTGGAGAAACAAGATTAAGTTTTGAATTCTTAGAAGCAGCACTTTCTAAAGAAGTAAATATAGTTTTGGAAAATGGAACTGGACTTGTTCTAGATGCCATAAGAATGCAAAAGATTTTAAAATATAAAGATAGAATTTAATTCTATTATGTTTAATCGTTTCAGGAATAAAAAAAATATTTTATTAGAATTCATCAATGATTTTAATCCTCTTGATGAAGTGAAAATAAATGATAAAGAGTATCCTGCTCTTTTGAGTGAAAATAATTTGTATATGCAAAACAGATTTTCAGTTCACTTAGAAGGGGAAAATATTAAAATTTCACCAGATAAAATAAAGGGATTTAAGCTTTTAGAATATAACAATAAAAAGAATTTACTTGTTAAAAGTACTTTGTATATTAATGATTGGATAGACGAATTTAAACAAATTGATTTTGCCAAAATATATTTTTTTGATAAAAATGGAAATATATTACGTTTTTTAGATCTTGATTTAGGATATATTGGATATAAATTAGAATGTGATTATAAAACGAATGATTTTTTAACTCCTGTTTTTGATTACGAAATTTTTTAATTCAAGATTTGCTTTTATAGAATAACAAGTGTTATATTTGTTTATATAAACATACATTAAAAAAATAATTTAAAAATGGATATCTTAGGAACAATTCAAAAAAAACCAACACAAAAAAATGGTAAATGGGATTATGTACACATTGAATTTGAAACACAAGAAGAATTTAATGAGGCTACATCTAAAATTATGAATATTGTATACAAAAAAAATGCAGAAGGTAAATGCTTTCTAAAAGATGTTAAGGGAACCAAATATGATCTGGATATAATCCATGCAACTTTTGATACAGAAGAAAATAGAATTTCTGTTTACCCATATGCTTGCAAAGCAATTCCAAATCCTAATGAAATTAAAAATAAAGTAACAACCACAAAAAAATCTGAAAAATGAAAAGTACAATTTCTGAAGAATTAAAAAACGAGATTAGCGATTTAAAAAATCGTGCAAGAATAATTGGATATAAAAATGTATTTCCAAGACTTCCAAAAGAACAGCATACTCAAACTGCTTTTGATAATCTTATGATTGGTTTTGAAAAAAGATTCCAAAATTGGAAAAATGGATTATCACAATTAGAGAATCCGGGAGGAACCCTCAATGGTAAAAAAAGAGGAGAAGTAGACAAACAGTCAGGTGGTATCGTTGATTTAAGAAATTATGTCATAAATTCTTTTGAAGATTTAGAGGAATTGGCTTAATTTTTTAAATGGCATAGGTTTTGAAAAAATGTTTTCAAATAAATTAAAATTATAAATAATATGAAAACATTAAACAAACCTTACGATTTATTTGACTTAATGAAGTCAAATTTAGATTCAACACTTTTTGACAATTTTATTTATCAAAATCCTGTTGCAAAAAAAACACTTTCAAACATCAAAGAAAATGAAGATCATGTCTGTATTGAAATGATCGTACCGGGTTTCAAAAAAAATGAAATCGAGATTTTCTTTGAAAACAATCTTCTTACTATCAAGGGCAAGAAAGAATTAAAAAAAGAAAAAGAATCAACAAATTATGTACTTAATGAATATAGTGTTGGTGAATTTTCTAGGAGTTTTAAAATTAATCCAAATTTAAATTCTGATGATATAACATCATCTTTGGAAGATGGTATATTGAATGTAAAAGTACCAAGAGTAAAAAGAGTTGAAAACAAAAAAATAATTAAAATAAACTAAAAGATAATTCAGCTTTTTTTATAAAAGGCGATCCTTTTTAAGGATCGCCTTTTTTTAATATTATTTATAGGTATGAAAACTATACATATTTTTGATATGGATGACACTTTATTTGAAACTCCCAAATTTTCAGAATTTGTTGGATTGGAAACAAATGGTGTTATTGATGAGGAAAAATACTTTCCAGATTATTTTAAAAAATTAAAAGCAATGTTCATTGATAAAATGAACAAAAATGTTTTTTTTGAAAAAAAAGGAGATTTTATTTTGCCTATAAATAAAGAAACTGGGAAATCATTTCCCGGAGAATTTATAGATTATTTTAAAGATAAAAAAACACAAAGGTATTTTGATGTCCATGATGATCAATTAGTAATTAAATCTTTTCCGGGTTTTCATTCTAGTCCTGAAACATTGGGTAAAATTTTAAACTTAGATGTTATTAAAGACTATCAGAAAGCAAATAAAAAAATGATTATTACTGGAAGAGATGAAGAACTTAGACCTTACATAGTTAATATATTTAAAGAATTAAATTTGGAATTACCAAATTATGGTTTAATTTTATATCAAAGAGGTTCTCAATCAATAAAAGACTTTAAAACCGATATTATATTAAAAACTATAGAATTAAATAATTGGGATGAAGTTCACTTTTATGAAGATAGATCAGATTGGCTGTATCATGCTGAAGGGGCTGTAAAAGAAAAATTTCCAAACGTAAAATTTGTACCTCACTTGATAACAAATATTAAAGAGAAAATGAAAATGTAAAAATATATTGTTATGAGCAAAAAAGATTCAAATTTCTTTAAAGTTCTCAGGGAAAATTCAGATAAAATTTATTTAAATGTTACACCTTTAAACTGGGGCGTTTCAATTGATGGTAATCATAAATTTATTGATAGATACGTTTTTAAGTGGAAAAAAGTTAGTGGTCCAGAAAAAAATCTTGTTCCATTAAATGAAGACTTACATGATTATATAATAGATTTTAAAAGAAAAAATGAATTAGCTGGTAGGTCTGTAAAAGTATTTGTTGGTACAGACTCACAGAATCATTTGTCTTTTACAAGATTTGTTACAGTAATTTGTTTACAAGTAGAAAGAAACGGAGTTCATGTTCTTGTTAACAGAATGGATTTACCTAAAATTTATGACTATAAATATCGTTTATTAAAAGAAGCTGATGTTTCAGCTGAATTTGCACGTAACAATAAAGGTTTCTTTAAATCAAATGATATTCATTTTGAAATACATTGTGATTACAATTCTAAAAGTTATCACAAATCTAATTTAGTGGTATCTGAAGCTATGAATTATTTTCAAACTATGGGATTTACTGCTAAAATAAAATCAGAAGCATTTGGAGCAAGTTACGCAGCAGATCACTTTTGCTGATTTGTTTGATTTGTTTGAGCTGCTTGATCTACTTGATTGCCTTGATCTTTATTTAAATTTTTAACCTTAGAATCTATTTTTTCTACTTTAGGTTCCCTTGCTAATTTTTCAAAAGGCTTATTTTTTACAATTATAGTTTCTGGTTTTTTCTCGGTTGCACCTTTTATTTTATTATAATAATCTTTTTGAAAATCAGAAACTTGTTTCTTTTTAGCCTGAACTTCAACAACAGTCATTCCTTTGTCTCCAACTTCTCTATATCCAGAAATATTTTCCAGTTTAAAAAAATCGCCTGTTAGCCACATGTTTTTAATTCCAGAAGCCTTAAACATTCTCCATTCATCTTTTACTTCAGCACTTCTATAATTTTTTACACCTTGTTTCTTAGCTCTTCCAGCACCACTTTCAGATTGACCTATTTTATGAAATGCCCTTATAACTAAATTTCCTTTTTTGGAAAGACCCATAGCAACAGGATATATTATTCTAGTTTTAGCAATAGGCATTTTATATTTATCATTATCGCTCTGAAATATAATACCTACTTCCCAACCCTCTCTTATTGCTTTTGACATTAAATCTTTAGAAAAAGGAATACGTTTATCAAAATCTTTGTAAGCTACAGTTCTTTCTTGATCTGTAAAATCGTATAACTCTTCCGTTATTAAACCGGCAAGTTTTTTTAATCTTTTCTTATATGATTCAGAAATTAACATAATTCTATAATAAATAGGCTATAATAATTGTATTTATCCTGTATATTTAATATTTTTATTAGATGAATAAAGATCAACAATACACAGATTTAAAAGAACAAAATACTGGAAAAATTCATATTTCATATAGTGAATTTTCAAAATACCAATCTTGTGGACATAGACATTTGATTGAAAAATACTTAAAATTGGTCGAAGAAGAAACTTCAATACATTTGATATTTGGTAATTCTATTCACAAGTCAATAGAGCTCGGTATCAAAGAAAATATTTCTACTGAAGAAAGAGTCTTGGCTTTTAGGGAAGAATTTTCAAGGGAAATGCATAATAATTTAAGAGAGAGTCCAGAGTTTAATGAACTATCTAATTATCTTGATCAAGGAGAAAATATAATCAGAAGTTTATCAACAGAAAAAATTCTAGACAAATATGAGGTAATGGGAGTTGAATTGCCTTTATATGAAAAACTTTTTGGAATTTTTCACTTTAAAGGATTTATAGATTTAATTTTAAGAGATAAAAAAACGAATCGTTATTTAATAATTGACTGGAAAACATCTGGTGAGGCATGGGATATTTCTAAAAAGAAAAAAGATTTGATCTTTATGGCTCAAATGAGATTGTATAAATTCTTTTACGGAAGAATTGGTAATATAAATTTTGATGAAATAGATTGCAAGTATGTAGTTTTAAATAGATTGAAAAGTAAGAAGTGTCCTGATTTGGGATATGGAGAAATACAATCAGTTGAAATTTTCTCAGATGTTTCAGATATAGAAAGTTCACT
>JACCDY011241053.1_pt1 | contig 15458 bp, 20 predicted proteins | sample 7446391 | NCBI WGS metagenome assembly JACCDY01 (sample SAMN15323451, study PRJNA562643) | freshwater metagenome | isolation source: river surface water | place: USA:Blue River Watershed | collected 2017-08-18 | reverse complement strand
GTTGATCGGTGTACTGACTTGGTTGGCAGATGCAATGCCCATGCCGACATTCTCGACCCAGACCTTGAAGGCGACGACGCTAGTAAGCTACTCAACGCCCAGCTTGGATTGGATGGATCAGAGGATGAGATCGAAATGACTCAGAGTTTAATCTCTATCATCAGCAACATCATTGTCATCCGCCGTGCTCGCCACGCTATCCGCAATGAACACAACTCCATTGAGTCTGATACTGGGAATGCTCTTATCGGTGGTGCCGACTTCTAACACCGCCGAAGATGCCAGGCTATTGCTTGAGCTTCACACCATTCCCATCTGCTTCATCAAACGTGGCTACAACGTCTCAACTACTGTTTACCATTTCTATCGTTACCTTGATGAGTCTAAGATTGCTTATCCGCAACCAGAGACTGAGGCAGGGCGTACCTTATGGAGGCAAGCAATAGAGCGGGCAATACCGTCTAAATGTAACCAGCTGCTTGATGTAAACCACAACCTTTCCAACATTTAATGGCAACACCGGAACAACTCGCCCGTCAGTTTCAGCGAGAAACCGAAGCACGCACTGAAGCCATTACTCGTCTCAGGGAACGTACTCGTACCGCTGAGGATAGGATGTATGCAAGTGCTACGGTTTATGGTTCAGCGTTTATCAATCAAGGGCTGAATAAGATAACCAAGGAGATTGCTGACAAGATCAATCGTGTGTCTCAGGGGTGGGCTAGCGACAAGGCCCAGGCTGTTGCTCCAATCAAGGATTGTGATCCAGGCGTGCTTGCCCTCATTACGGCAAAGGGCGTCCTTGACATTCTTGGTGTACGGAGGATCGAGAACCTGACCTACGCTGCGGCAACAACACACATCGGCGGTTTGGTGTATCACCAGATCATGCTTGATAGGTTTGCTGCTGAACAACCTGAGCTGTTTGATAAAGCAGAGGCCCACATCCATGCCCACAAAGGGTATGGGTACAAGGTCCAGCGGTATCGAGCAGTGATGAGGCGCAACGATGTGGAGATCTTGTCTTGGGGTACCAGCGTCAGGCACCTGGTTGGTGGGTGGTTGTTGGATCGGCTGGCTACGGCCACAGGATGGGTAACCACACGCCTGTCTGCAACGTCCTCCAACAGCCGCATTACCTACCTGGTGTACCAACCGGAGTTCATCAAGGCGAGAGAGGCCCTGCTGGCCCAGGCAGAGGCCTTTGCGGGCTGTCTATGGCCAATGTTGTGTGAGCCGAACGACTGGTCTGATGACTTTGCGGGGGGTTATTTGACCAACGACCTCCGAAAGCTGACTCGCCTTGTCAGGACTAGGGTTTCGAGAAGGGACGCATTATTACGGGGAAGCACGGCACTCGCCATGCTGAACCGACTCCAGAAGGTCCCTTATCGGATCAACGACCGGATCCTTGAACTAGCCAACTTCTGCCAGGAACACCGCATCAGTGTGGGTAAGTTCCGCGCCGAGGAACCAACACCTCCTCCGCCAAAGCCAGAACCATGGGAGACCGCCTCTGATGAGGACAAGCTTGCTTATCGCAAAGCTCGTACTGAGATTGAGGATAGGAACTCTGCTCTGGCGCAGAAGAACTACAGAACCACCGAGGCTCTGTATGTGGCAAACAAATACAAGGGTGAAGTCTTCTGGACACCATGGTCATTCGATTTCCGTGGAAGGGTCTACCCAATTCCCACAAGCCTCAGCCCCCAGGGAACAGACTTCGACAAGAGTCTGATCTATTTCCATGAGGAAGCTGATGTGTCGGAATGGTGGTTAGCCTTTCAGGTTGCTACGACTTGGGGTCTTGATAAAGCCCCGATGGAAGAGCGACAGCAATGGGTATTGTCTAACCATGAATTCATAACTCGTGTCGCTACTGATCCTGAGGGAACTATCTCTGAGTGGTCATCTGCTGAGGAACCTTGGTGTTTCATAGCAGCAGCGATTGAGTACTATCTCTGCGTGATTACTGGTGAGAAACAAACCAGTGGTCTACCGGTATCGGTCGATGCCACCTGCTCTGGCCTACAGCATCTCTCTGCTATGGCTTTGGACAGGACAGCGGCTGAGATGGTCAATGTGGTACCGACTCCGAAGCCTTCTGATGGCTATGCGATTGTGGCAGAGGTCGCCAAAGAACAGTTACCCGAACACCTCCATCACCTGATTACACGGAAGCTGACCAAGAGGACTGTGATGACCACACCGTATGGGGTCACCGAAAACAGTGCTCGTGATTACATCCGTCAGGAACTCAAAGGTGTCGAACTGGAGAGAGGCGAACTCCAAGCAATCGTCAAAGCTGTCTATCGCTATGCGGTAAGGAAGGTCTTTGCTGGTCCCTGTGCCTCCATGGCCTTCATCCAAAGTGTTGCTGGAGAATGTGTCAAACGTGGTCAGCCCTACCTTCGGTGGGTCACCCCGTCTGGTTTCATTGTCTATCAGGAATACCGCAGGACAGAGGTCGAAAGGATCAGGACCAAACTACTGGGACAAAGAATCGACACACAAATGTTGAAGCCTTGGGAAGATCGAGCGATTGATCTAAACAAAGCTAAGACTGCTGCTAGTCCTAACTTTGTCCACAGCCTTGATGCCGCATTGTTACACCTGGTCTTTGCTGAATGGCAGAAACCATTTACCGTTATCCACGACTGCGTGCTGGGTCGATCATCTGACATGGATGAATTGGCCGCAGCCATCCGTGACAAGTTTGTCGAGATCTATTCACAGCCTGTTCTCCGTAACTGGTCAGAGCAACTGGGTATAGAGTTTGATGAGTCTGTCATGATCAACACCCTGGACATTAATGATGTTCAGGAATCCTCTTACTTCTTCTGCTGATGTCTGCACCGGACTACGCCGCACTTTCCGAGCACTTTTGCTTGCGAGAGTCTGTTCTTGAAAACCTTTACGAAGAGTATCTGCTCGAAGTCGAGGCCTTTGGTCTGGACATTGAGTTCTTTGACTTCCTGGTTGAAGAGTGTGCTCAATACGCCTACCTCAACGCTGCCCTTCAAGGTGGTGATGCGGTGGATTGTCTTGAAGCCTACGATCACGTTTATGACCTTCTGACCGAGGAGTCTAATGACGGTTGATTCTCTTGCTTACTTTGCCGAATACTACGATGTAGATCCGGCAGATATTATTGAAGCTTATCGTATCTTTGATGATACCCTTGATGGCAGCGTTGAAGATGTCATTGAGCTGATCAAAGAGCACAAAGAAATCACCACCATCGCCGCCATCGACGAACTTCTCAATGTCTGAAAACCGCTTTATCATCACCACCACCCTGGAAGGCTACATCAATGCGTTGAAGCCTGCCGGTAAATTCAACAACTGCACCATTAGCTTCCGCATCCCTGCTGAAGAGTTGCCCAAGTTTGATGCTTGCTACGAGCAGTGCATTGCCTGGGGTAAGAACAAGATGGCTGGGAAGCGTTGCACTGAAGAGCTGCCCAAGTGGCAGGAAGATGGCTCCGTCAAGGTGTCCTACGGCGGCGAGGAGGGGGCTGCTATGTTTCCCTGGGTCGATACCGATGGGGTTCCTGTCGACATTGACACCCCTGTCTGGAAAGGCACCGTTGTCCGTCTTATCATCGACCTGAAGCCTTATGTGTTTGGAACCAAGGTCGGTTGCAGTTTCAAAGTCAAAGGTGCCCAGGTTCTCAAACTTGTCGGCGCTGGCGGGTCTGATTCTGGTGACCTTAGTACTGAGGACGTGGCTGGACTGTTTGGTGTTGTTGACGGCTTCAAGACAGGCGCTCCATCGTTTAAACCTGATCAAGAGGTAGAGGATGGTCCTGGCTATGATGACGAAGACATTCCGTTCTGATGCCAGCGTACCGGTCCCGCCTGGAAGAACGGCTGGCCCGGTGGATGGAGGTCAATGAACTTCCATTTGAATACGAGACATTAAAGCTCGATTACACCGTCCAGGCCGTATACACGCCAGACTTCATCCTACCCAATGGTGTCATCCTTGAGGCCAAGGGGTACTTCAAACCAGAGGACCGTCGCAAGATGCTTGCCGTTAAAAAGCAACATCCTGAGCTGGACATTCGTCTTGTCTTTCAAGCTCCATACAATACGCTGTCTAAAAAATCTAAGACGACGTATGCTATGTGGGCAGAGAAGAACGGATTCCTCTGGGCCATTTACAACGACATTCCACTCACATGGTTCGACTGACAGACGAATCAGAATTTGTCCGTCATGAGCCGTGTCCTAAGTGTGGCAGTAGTGATGCCCTTGCTCGTTATACCGATGGGCATGGGCATTGCTTTTCCTGTCGTCATTATGAACACGGTGACGGCGAGCCTATTACCGTTCACAAGCCTCATTACCGCATGGACTTCACTGGGGACATTGTACCCTTAAAAGGCAGAGGCATTCTTGAGGACACATGTAAGAAGTTCAACGTTCGTTACGACCACGAAACAAAAACACTCAAGTTTCCGTACTACAACAGTGCTGGGCAACTTGTTGCTTTCAAGAGTCGTGATGCGGACAAGAACTTTAAGTGGTCTGGCAAGAACGAAGATCACACGCTTTTTGGTCAACAGCTCTTTGGCAACGGCAAGTCTGTTGTCGTCGTCGAGGGTGAAATTGATGCCTTGAGCGTCTGGCAGGCACGCCCCAACTGGCCTGTTGTTAGCCTTGACAACGGAGCAGCAGCGGCCAAGAAAAGTCTCCAACACCAGTTCAAATACATCAACAGCTTCGACGAAGTTATTTTGATGTTTGATGGGGACGATGTTGGTATCCAAGCAGCACAAGACTGTGCGAGTCTGTTCAAACCAGATAAAGTTTTCATTGCAAGACTTGCTGGTTACAAGGATGCCAACGAAGCTATCATTGCCAAAGATGCTGATGCCATCAGACAAGCATTCTGGAATCGAAAGCCCTACTCACCAAAAACCGTCATCGACGGACGAGACCTCTTCGATCTGGCCATTCGCCCTCTTCGTGGTCGGGATGCTGACTGGCCTTTTAATAGCCTTGATTCACTTACTGGCGGTCTCAGAAAGGGCGAACTTGTTACCGTGACAGCCGGTTCTGGCGTGGGCAAAAGCACCTTTTGTGGTGAGGTTGCTCAATCGCTGGTAGATCAGGGTCAAAACATCGGCTACATTGCCTTGGAGGAGGGGCTACAACGCACTGCGCTGCGGCTCATGTCCGTCAAGGCCAACAAACCACTGCACCTAAACAATGACTTGGCCCAAGATGTCCTCCGAGAGGCGTTCGAAGCTTCACTCGGCACTGGACAAGTATTTCTGCGGGACGGATTTGGATCCGTGGATCCTGAGGCCATCCTTAGTGACATCCGGTTTATGGTTGTCAAGGGGGTCAGCTGGGTCATCCTCGATCACCTCTCCATCCTCATGTCTGGGAACGAATCCCACGACGAGCGGAAACTGATCGACGTGACCATGACCAAGCTGCGATCCTTTGTTGAAGAGACTGGCATCGGCCTGATTCTCATCAGCCACCTCAAACGTCCTAGTGACGGCAAGGGGCATGAGGACGGTGCCAAGGTTAGTCTTGGACAACTTCGCGGCTCACACGCCATTGTTCAACTAAGCGACCTCGTGGTTGCCCTGGAAAGAGACTTATCTTCTGGGAAAAACAACGCCAACATCCGAGTACTGAAGAACCGTTTCAACGGTAAGACTGGTCCTGCTGGCACTATTGTCTTTGATAGTGAAACTGGACGCATGAAGGAGGATCTCACTGCCACCTTCGAAACAACAAGTTCACCCACAGCCTCCGATGACTACACCGATTTCTGATCACGACCGTGTTGTATGTGCCTGCGGCTCTGACGCCTTCTTCTTTTCAGATATGGACCCGAGTGGTTACTTCTGCAAAGAATGTGGCACGCCTGATCCGATTACCCAGCGCAAGCTGGAAACCGAAGAGCCTGGTTACTGGGGACTATGAGACTTCTCTTTGACATTGAGACCAATGGATTGCCACGACAAGGACTAACTCATGTCCATTGTTTGGTAGTCAAGGATCTCGATACCGGAGAAGTTTATCGCTTCAACGATACCGGGACCGCTGCTTCACTCACCGAAGGAATCAACCTGCTTGCTGAGGCCGATGTACTTGTCGGTCACAACATTGTTGGGTTTGATATTCCTGTCATCACCTCCATCTACCCTTTCTTCCAACCAGAGGGCAAGACATACGACACGCTTATCCTGAGCCGTATGTTCTTCCCTGACATTCTCCAACGGGACTATCGCAAGAAGCCCATTGGGATGCCTGGTAAGCTCTATGGTCGCCACTCATTGGAAGCCTGGGGTTACCGTCTTGGTGACTACAAGGGCGAGTTCGGCAAAACCACCGACTGGTCTGATTGGTCACAGGAAATGGAGGACTACTGTGAACAGGATGTCCACGTCGGCATGACCTTGTTCGAATTGTTTGGTGACAAGCTGACCAAGTTCGACGATTCAATCCGACTGGAACACGATGTGGCAAAGATCATGGCTCTTCAAGAGTCCTCTGGCTGGCCCTTTGATGTAAAGAAAGCCCAGCAACTGGAATCCACTCTCAGAACAGAGATGGACCAGCTGGCCGACAAGATGCGGGCAACGTTTCCGTATGTTGACGGTGGGCAGATGACACCAAAGCGTCCCAACTCCACTCGTGGATACATCAAAGACGCACCGTTTACCAAGCTCAAAGAGTTCAACCCCACCAGCAGGGACCACATTGGCTGGGCCTTCATGACCTGGAGGGACTGGAAACCTGAGGTGTTCACAGACACGGGCCGCCCAAAGATTGATGAAGGTATTCTTCAGTTGATTGGCACCGAGGAGGCTGAAACCTTTGGCCGCATCCTGGAGCTACAGAAAGCCCTGGGACAGCTCAGCGATGGCGCTAATGCGTGGCTTAAGACCGTCACCCAGAATGGTCGTATCCACCACACCTGCCAGCTGGCCACGAACACAGGACGGAATGCCCACAGTCGTCCTAACCTTGGCCAAACTTCCTCTGATCCTCGTTGCCGCGAGCTGTTTGGCCCTGGCAAAGGTATGCGTCAGGTTGGTGCTGATGCTTCTGGACTTGAGCTGCGTATGCTTGGCCACTACCTTGCTTTTTATGACAGGGGTGCCTTCGCAGATGTTGTTGTTAATGGAGACATTCATCAACAGAATGCTGATCGGGTTGGTTGCTCCAGAAAGGACGTCAAGACGCTGACCTATGCCTTTATCTACGGAGCATCTGATCGGAAGATCGGGGTATCCTTAGACAAGTCTCTTGATGAAAAGAAGGCTGCTCTGCTTGGTAAGGACATACGCAAGAAGTTCCTTGAGGCCATTCCTGGTCTTGATCAGCTTCTCAAGGCTGTCAACAAACGAGCAGAGTCCGATGTTCTCAGGGGGTTAGATGGTCGTCCCATCCGCCTTCAAGGAAAGAAACACGCAGCCCTCAACTACCTACTTCAATCAGCGGGGGCCATCGTTTGTAAGCGGTGGAACGCCATTGCTTACCAACAAATGGTACATCAACTTGGCTACAAATGGGACATTGACTTCCAATGGCTCGGATGGATCCACGATGAAATACAGCTCGCTGTTCAACCGCACCTTGTCAATGACTCCAAATTCCAACTCGAATGGGCAATCGTCCAAGCCGGTGAGTACTACAAACTCAGGGTCCCGCTCGCATCCGAAGCGAAAAGTGGTCAAAGCTGGGCCGACTGCCATTGAGACGCACCTTCGTATCGACGCTGACTTCTATGCTTATCGAGCCTGCCAATCTGCTGAAACCGAGCTTGATTGGGGAGACGATCTCATCACGATTGCTAGCAACTTTAAACAAGTTCTGGAAATCTTTGAAGGTGAGATTGATAAGCTCAGAAAGCGGTTCGATACAAACACCATCACCCTCTACTTCTCGGACAGTCAAAACTTCCGTAAGGCTTTATCTCCCGACTACAAGGGAAAACGCACTAAGCGCAAGCCTGTGGGGTACAAACGACTCCTGAAGTGGTGCAACAAGCATTACAAAACAATTCGTTATGCCAACCTCGAAGCCGACGATGCACTTGGCCTAGAGTGTCACCTTGATCCGTCTGACTTCATCTTGGTCAGTCCGGACAAGGACATGAAACAGATCAGCTGTAACCTCTTCAATGGGGAAGAGCTGATCAACGTATCTCTTGAAGAAGCCGACCGCTGGTTCTGGACACAATGTCTCACGGGTGACCCAGTAGATGGCTACAAGGGCGTACCAGGCATTGGAGCAAAGGGTGCTGAGAAGATCCTCTCCAAAGCCGAAGACCCCTGGCAGGCGATTGTAGCGGCCTATGACAAGGCACAGCTTACGGTCGACGATGCCATCCTCAACGCTCGTCTTGCGCGGATCCTCCGGCCTGGTGAGTACAACTCCACCACTAAGGAACCGATCCTATGGAACCCGCCTCCATCCTGATTGGGCTTGACATTGGCCTAGTCCTTGCTATCGTTTACGTTTTAGACCGCAATGTCTTCCACGCAGTCGACCTCATCCTCCGAGCCATCCCAACCTGGCTTGAACTACGAAGAGGTCAAATCGTTCTTGGATTCCAACTCTGGCTTGACCGACGTTCCCTGCGGAATGACCGACTGGGAAGACTTCTGGCAAAGCGTAGACTCCAAAGCATCATCGACAACCCTGCCTACCAAGAGTTCTTTCGTGACAAAGTACAGTCCGACCCACTACAAGAGAGGGACTATTGAAATTTGGGATTTCATAGTTGACCAAGGCCTTGATTACCTCGCTGGCAATGTGATCAAGTATGTTTGTCGAGCAGGCCACAAGAGCCACGAGTCCGAACTGGATGACTGGCTCAAAGCCAAGGCTTACGTTGACCGCAAAATCCAACAGCTTTCCCACGAGCGTAACCGCTAACCATGCACAACGCATCGCTGCTCCAACAAGCCATCACCTTCCGCCAGGCGATGGATCAACCACTCAACACCTCAGACGAAAACGTTTACGAACTTCAATTTAAGCTTATTGAAGAAGAGTTTCGTGAACTGGGGGAAGCCTTTATACAAGAACTGGATGGCGTTACCAAGGAAGAGCAGCTTAAAGAGCTGGCCGACCTTGTGTTCGTTTGCTACCAGTATGCTGCTGCTCGTGGCTGGAATTTAGATGTGGCCATGCGCCGTGTCTTTGAATCAAACATGAGCAAACTCGTGGACGGCAAGCCCCTCCGCCGCGAAGATGGTAAAGTTCTGAAGGGGCCAAACTACCAACCTCCTATCCTCGAAGATCTTCTTTAATACCGATGACCGCTTACGCTGATTTTGGCGACACCCCCAACACTATTGCCCGCACAGGTCGTGTCCAAAACTGGATTGATAACCCCGAATCTCGCCTCCCCGTCAGTTGTACGGTCTTCGTTGTTGAAGACACAATGGAGGGTCCTGAGGGTATTGAAGCGTCCTGGCGCTTTGTTTCGCACGCTCTTCGTAATGGAGCTGGCGTTGCTGTTCATCTTAGTAAACTCCGTCCTCGTGGCTCAGAAAACGGAAAGGGACTTACAGCGTCTGGCCCCGTATCTTTTGCCCGGATCTACTCTGCCCTCAACGAAACCCTGAGGCGCGGTGGGGTATACAAAAATGGGGCTGTGGTGTGTCACCTTGACTATACTTGCCCCGATGCCCTTGAGTTTATTCAAGCTTCCCGTTCTGATCTTGCATGGGTAAAGCGTTGCCTTAACGTAGACGAGAACTTCCTTAGGGACGCATCACCAGAGTTGATTGAAGCTACGCTTGATGGCATCAAAAAAGGTGACATCTGGCTCAACAAGATTCGCTATGACGCTGAAGGCAATCGCATCTACGGTAACGTATGTCTGGAGGTGTATCTTCCTAGTCGTGGTACCTGCCTTCTTCAGCATATCAATCTCGGAGCTTGCGGTATTACGGACCTGGTTCCTGCGTTTACTGAAGGGATGAGTAGCCTTGTATCTCTTCACGCTAAGACTGGCGTGGGTGATACCGGTGAATACCTTGCCCCCGAGACTGACCGTCAGGTTGGCCTTGGTATTCTTGGTCTGGCTAACTTCTTGTGCCAGAACGGTGTGACTTATAAAGAGTTTGGAGACGCCCTAACCAAGTTCCATTCTCATCAACCGGAGCACACTCCGGCCTATCTGCTTGTATCTGAGCTTTCTAAAGCCATCGAAATCGCAGCTCAAATTGCCCGATCCGCCAACATGGACCGAGCCTTTGCTATTGCGCCTACGGCTTCCTGTTCTTATAACAACATTGATCTCAACGGGTATACTACTGCCCCCGAGTTGGCCCCTCCTATCTCTCGTCATGTCGACCGTGATAGTGGGACATTTGGAGTCCAGTCTTATGACTACCCGCCGAACATCGAAATAGCTTCTGATGTTGGTTGGGCTGATTATAAGGCGGTCGCAGACGGCATCGTTCGTCTGTTCCAAAGCACACTGTTGTTCCATGGCTATTCATTCAACAGCTGGAGCGATGTCGTTACCTACGACAGGGCTTTCTTGACTGAATGGTTCAACTCACCTCAAACTTCTCTCTACTATTCTCTTCAAGTGATGCCTGACACCCAGGCCAAAGATGACGCCCTTGCTGCGCTTGATGATGACTTCAAGCACTTGTTTGGGTTTGAAGAGGAAGAAGTAGATCCTGATTGCGGCTGTCCTAAAGTTAAACCAGAAAACGAACCCTGTATTCCTTGCGGAGAATGAACTCGACCCTTTCGCCCTATGATCAAGTAATTAGCCGCAAGCGTAAGTGGACTCCGGTAGCCGTACAGCAAGGAAAACTTGTTGACGGCTCCGAAGAATCCATTTATCGTGCGCTTGGTCTTCGCCATCTCGAACTGCCTGTTCGTGAATTTCTTCAGCAAGGACTGGAGAAAGAACTCCCTAAAACCGCTGGTGTGCGGGAGGCATTGCTCTCCAATCAACAAGATGAAGAGCGTCATGATCAGGCCTTGAACTATGTTGTTGCTGCCCATGGCATCAATGGCAAAGCCGAAGCCGAAGCCAAGCACATCCTTAAAGCATGGTTGGATGCCCCCGAACATCCAATCCTTAAAGCCGCCATCCTTGAACGCAGTGTCTTTTTTGTCATCCTTCCGTTCTTCCGGTTTAACGGAGACATCGGAATCAGAACCACGGCAGCCGACATCTCAAGGGACGAACAGACCCACGTCGCTATCCACTCAATGGTCTGCTCTGAGCTGGGCCTCAAGTCCACACCAAGCCTCAATCGCCTACGCCGAGCGACTGTGGGATGGGTGATGGATGCCCTTGGTTCGTCTGAGAACAAGTACCTGGACAAAGACTTCTGGCTGAACCAGTCCGACTCGCTTTATGAGCGGGGCAAGGCACCTGGCCTGAAGGACACGCAACGCTCCAGAATGCCTGCGTTCTTCGAGGCTGCGAACACCGACCTTCCACAGTATGGGTAGTCCATTTCTAGAAGAAGAGACCTTGCCCCTGACTCGCGTGGTTGGGGGCAACGTTGATCTAGACCGCTTGATTCAGGAGCTTGAGGATATGTATCCTGATGTGTATCCTGATCACACCATCACCGAACGAGACCTAGCCTATCGTGCTGGGGCTATTTCAATCATTCGCTATCTTAAATCAAAGCGAGATCTTTAATCATGTGCCTTGCTCCAAAAGCTCCGCAGATGCCCCCGGCTCCTGCTGCGCCCGCGCCTACTCCTCTTCCTGAACCCCCGCCGCCGGCTCCTGTGACCACTGGCGGTACGGCCCCTACCATTGCCCGTCCTTCCAGCCAGCGTGCTGCCAAGCGTCAGGCTAGCCGTGGTCCTAGTGCCCTGAGCATTCCCATGGGTGGCTCTTCTGCCCCCTCGCCTACTGCCTCCCAAGGCGGTGCTGGTGGCAACGTCAAACTTAATATTGGTAAGTGATGGAAAATCAGTCCGCCGCATCCCGCTACGCTAAGCTAGCCAGTGACCGGACGATCTTCCTTGATACTGCCAGGGACTGTGCTGCTCTTAGTCTTCCTTACCTCCTTACCCCTACTGGTGTGGTAAATGGACAAAAGCTTCCCACGCCCTGGCAATCTCTAGGCGCCAAAGGCTGTAACGTCATGGCCTCGAAGCTGATGCTGAGTCTGTTCCCTGTGAACACGACTTTCTTCAAGCTTCAGATCAACGACGGAAAGCTGGCCTCGGACCCAAATCTAGATGCTACAATTCGTTCTGAAATTGACATCAGCCTGTCCAAAATGGAACGGGTAGTGATGCAAAACATTGCCGAATCACAGGATCGTGTTATCCTTCACCAGGCAATGAAGCATCTGATTGTAACCGGGAATGTCCTGGTATACATGGGTTCGAAGGGGGTGAAGTTGTATCCTCTTGACCGCTTTGTGGTCGTCCGTGATGGAGAGGGTCAACCAACCGAGATCATTACGGTTGAATCTATTGATCGACAGTTTCTTCCTGAGAAATTCCAAGTCAACAAAGCTCGCAATGTAAACGCTGCGGGTGACAATACAACCACTCCTGACGTTGATGTCAATGTCGGAGAAAACGAAGTTGCTGTTTATACCTGGGCTAAGCTCAAGGATGGACAGTGGCGCTGGAGGCAAGAAGCTGAGGGGGAAATCATTGAAGAATCCCTTGGCAAGTCTCCCAAAAATACTACGCCCTGGTTACCTCTCCGCTTCAATGTGGTAGATGGTGAAGATTATGGTCGTGGTCGCATCGAAGAGTTTCTTGGTGACCTCAAGTCCCTCGAAGGTTTGATGCAAGCAATGGTAGAGGGCTCCGCTGCTGCCGCTAAGGTAGTCTTCCTGGTGTCCCCCTCGGCTACCATCAAGCCCTCCGTGTTGGCTAAGGCTGGCAACGGGGCTATCATCCAAGGTCGTGCCGAAGACGTGACTGCCGTTCAGGTGGCCAAGCAGGCAGACTTTGCTTCTGCCTATCAGATGATCACCTCCCTGACTCAACGACTGTCAGAAGCGTTTCTTATTCTTTCTGTTCGTCAGAGCGAAAGAACAACAGCCGAAGAAATCCGCGCCACTCAACAAGAATTAAACGAACAGTTGGGGGGAATTTATGGTAATCTTACCTCGGAGTTGCTGCGTCCCTATCTTCAGCGTAAGCTGTTTCTGCTTCAGCGTTCTGGTGACCTGCCCAAGCTTCCCAAGGGCATTGTGTTCCCAACGGTGATTGCTGGTCTTGACGGTATTGGACGTGGACAGGATCGTGAATCCTTGATGATGTTCCTTCAGACCGTTGGTCAGTCGCTGGGTCCTGACATGCTGGCCAAGTACATCCATCCTGATGAAGCAATCAAGCGGCTTGCCGCTGCCCAAGGCATTGAAACCTTGAAACTTGTGAAGACTCCTCAAGAGCAGGCTGCTGATGTGCAGACCGCACAGGCCCAGGCAATGCAAGGATCTCTTGTTAATCAGATGAGTGATCTTGCCAAGGCTCCTATGATGGATCCTTCCAAGAACCCAGAAGTTATTGATTCTCTTAGAAATGCCGCGTCAAACGCCCAACAAGGAAACGTCGGAATCCCAAACATTCAATCCCCCCAGTGAGGAACTGAATCCGGCTGATTACGAAATTCCTGAATCCATTGAACTGTCCACCCGCAACAAATATGCTGGCAAGCCAAAGGTCCGGGCCAATGCGTCCAAGCCTTTGATTGGTAGCCATGGTCCTAAGGTATCTAAACCCACCTTTGGCACCGTGCGCGGTGAGTACAACTGATCCACAACACCAATGCCCGAACTTACGTTTGATTCCACTGATGACCTCGATGTAACCGAGGCTCGTCAAAACCGAGAAGCACAACTCCTTGAAGTTGGAGAAAAACTCCAGGCTGAAGAGGACGCTCGTGAACAACGCAAGTATGACCAGGCCCGAGAGGATGCCGAGTCTGAACTGCGTTATGCTGGCAAGTTCAAGTCTGCTGAAGATCTTGAAAAGGCCTACAAAGAACTTGAGAAGAAGCTTGGTCAGAAAGACGAAACCACTCAAGAAGAGGGTGATGATACCCAGGACGTGAGTGAAGAATCTGATGAAGAGGCTGTTGAATCGGAAGAAGTCCAGACTATTTTGAAGGCTTCGGAGGAGTACTACTCCAACGATAACCAGCTGAGCCCTGAGACTGTTCAGAAGCTCAAGGAGCTGCCCTCCGAGAAATTGGTGGAGGCTTACCTCGAACTTCAAAAAAACGCCTCTCCTGTGGCCGCTAGGCCCCTCTCCGATGCTGAAGCCCAGGACATCGTTAAGTCGGTAGGCGGTCAGGATGCTTACAGCGAAACCCTGGCATGGGCCGCTGAAAACCTGACTCCTGCTGAAGTTGCTGCCTATGACAATGTGGTCAACAGTGGCAACAAGGACGCAATCTTCTTTGCGGTTCAAGCTCTTAATCAACGCTATCGTGACGCTGTGGGATTCGAAGGCAAACAAGTTTCCGGCAAGGCCGTGAAGAACTCCATCAAGGGGTTCCGTTCGCAGGCCGAACTGGCACGCGCCATCTCCGATCCTCGGTATCGTAATGATCCGGCGTATCGCCTGGACGTTGAAGAAAAACTGGCTGCAAGCGGCGATCTGCTTTAAGTAGATTGTGGGGACTGCAATGTCCCCCTGCCTATTGAGGATGGGATAACCTCTCTAAAAACCCAGTCATGACTGGAGTATTGGCCCGCTGCGGTGGACAACCAATACGACGGACGCCTTAACCACAATTAAATATCAATGCGCGCAAACTCTATTGAATGGGCCGCTGGCATATTTGAAGGTGAAGGTTCTATTGTTTTCTGCAATACAAAAGGTTACATCTTTCCACGCCTTTCTGTTAAAATGTGTGATGAAGATGTGATTTGTAAATTTGGTGAAATTGTAGGTGTACCCAAAATTAGCGGACCTTACATGACTACCCAAATGAAAAGCAATAAACATTGGAGACCAGCCTACGAATGGCGCACGGCCAAAAGGGTAGAAGTAGCAAGGATCCTAAGTCTATTTCTCCCATACCTAGGGAATCGCAGGGCTTATAAAGCTTTGAATGCTCTAGATCTTATTGACCGTATTTAACTTTAACAACAATGACTGCGACGCTTACGCAACTTGGACAATCGAATAAAGCTGGCGACAAGAAGGCTCTGTTTCTGAAGCTCTTCACCGGCGAGGTCTATGAGGCCTTCCGTAATGCTACCATTGCCAAGGGTCTGGTGATGAACCGCACCCTGCGTAACGGCAAGGAAGCTCAATTCATCCACACCGGTCGTGTGACGGCTGGCTATCACACCCCTGGTTCGGCTATCCTCGGTAGCGGCAACCCCCCGGTTGCTGAGACCACCATTGCGATGGACGACCTGCTGGTGGCTTCTGCGTTCATCTATGACCTGGATGAGACCCTGGCCCAGTATGACATCCGTGGCCCCATCGCCCGTCAGATCGGCCAAAGC
>JACCDY010576146.1_pt1 | contig 15471 bp, 20 predicted proteins | sample 7446391 | NCBI WGS metagenome assembly JACCDY01 (sample SAMN15323451, study PRJNA562643) | freshwater metagenome | isolation source: river surface water | place: USA:Blue River Watershed | collected 2017-08-18 | reverse complement strand
TTACTTTTTGCTGAGCACAGGTCATCACTCTATTGGTACCTATGCAATTCAAAGATCTTGGTTTATCTGAACTCATCCTTAAAGCAATTAACGAACATGGCTATACAACGCCAACCCCTATTCAAGCCCAATCAATCCCAGCCATTCTGAATGGCGGAGATTTATTAGCAGCTGCTCAAACTGGCACGGGTAAAACTGCTGGCTTCACATTGCCAGTGTTACAACGTTTATTAACTTCCCCAGTCAATCAAACTAGTCGTCGCCGACAAGTGCGCGGTTTGATACTGACTCCAACTCGTGAACTTGCTGCACAAGTACATGCCTCTGTTCAAACTTATGGCAAATACACACAACTCAAATCAGCGGTTATTTTTGGTGGTGTTGGAGCCAACCCACAAATCAAATCCATTCAAGCTGGTTTAGATATTTTGGTGGCAACACCAGGACGTCTCTTGGATCTCATGGGTCAAGGTGCCATATCCTTACAACACGTCGAGATATTGATTCTTGATGAAGCCGACAGAATGTTGGATATGGGCTTTTTACGCGACATCAAGAAAATCCTTGCCGCACTCCCCAAGCAACGTCAGAACTTATTATTTTCTGCCACCTTCTCTACAGAGATCAAAGCACTTGCGAATGATTTGCTGAATGCACCTTCATTGATTGAAGTAGCAAGAAGCAACAGCACCAATGAAGCCATCACGCAATTGATGCACCCTGTTGATCGTGGCAACAAGCACCCTTTGCTGGCTCACCTCATCAAATCAAACGATTGGAAACAAGTATTGGTGTTCACACGCACCAAACACGGTGCCAACAAATTGGTTTTGCAATTAGAAAACAGTGGCATCAGTGCGATGGCTATTCATGGCAATAAGAGTCAAACAGCCAGAACCAAAGCATTGGCAGACTTTAAAGCTGGCAAGATCATCGCATTGGTAGCAACTGATATTGCTGCCAGAGGTATTGATATCGATCAATTGCCACACGTGGTCAATTACGACTTACCAAATGTGCCTGAAGATTATGTTCACCGAATTGGTCGAACTGGTAGAGCAGGATCCAATGGTGTTGCAGTGTCATTAGTCTGTGTTGATGAACACGATATGCTGAAAGACATTGAGCGTTTGATCAAACAAACTTTGCCAAGAGAAGTTGTGCCTGGTTTTGAGCCGGACCCCAATGCAGTGGCCCAACCTATTCAACTGAGAAGTCAGCAGGCGCAGCAAAAATCTGGACAGGCGAGACATGGTCAAGCCAGACACAATGCCGCTTCTCCGAGAGGTGCGAATCAAACCAAGCGCAATGGTCAAGTCAAATCATCAGACTCAACCATCACAGCCCCTAAGAAAACTCATCGCAAAATGAATACTCAAAAACCAGGTCAATTTGCCAGAAGAAGTAGCGGTAGCAAGTAAATGGTTTGAGAAGTGCAGGAAGGTAAGAGAAGTTACCTGTGAGAAGAAATAAAAAAGCCCTTGTTTAAAAACAAGGGCTTTTTGTTGGCGGAGCGGACGGGACGCTATCCCAAACTCCTATAAAGCCCTTATTCTATATAAACAAAGGGGTCTGTGTTACAGTATTGGGTAACTCCATTGGGTAACTCCGAGAAAAACATGGCTACCAAAAATATAGAATTAATCAACAGCACCTATTATGCATCCATGCATGTTCCCTCCGATGTAAAACACATCATCGGTAAAAGCAGGTTCAGAAAAACACTCAAAACTGGTGATAAACGAGTTGCGGAACAAAGGGCTAGAAGAATCATCGCTGAGTGGTGGGATCAAATTACCCTAGCCCGAACCAAGACTGGTCTTAAATTGGACGATGTCACAAGAGAAGCTCTTATTTGGAAGGATGACATTGCATCAACAACAACCGATTTAGATAAAGAAATTATCGAATCTGTACTTGATGATCAAGCAGAGGATCTAATTAAAAGGTTTGGGAAAGATAAGGCATTAGACTATTACAACATCGCTTTAGGCAGAGCAACTCCAATTGCCCCCCTCATATCTGAGTGGAAGTTATTCATTGAAAATCGCATTAACTCCAAAACAGTTACCCTCTATCTATCCGATGTGACTAGATTTGCTAAAAAGTTCAACACCTTTGAAAAGGTAAACAAAAGAGGTGTTAGAGAATGGTTATGGAGCCTAAGAGCACCGAATGGAGAACCCTTAACAGACAGCACACAAGGAAGAATTCTGAATGGCTTATCTAGCTTTTGGAGATGGTGTCAAACTATCAAGTACTGCGTACCCGAGGATGCAGTCAACCCCTTCTTTAACATTCCGCTCTCAAGATCTGCAGAGGCTATAAAAATACAACCTTATGAGGCAAAAGAATTGATGCAAATTGCTTCAAAGGCAAAGGAAAAAGAAGATACAGAGCTATATAACCTGATCATGTTTGCTTCTTATACAGGGGCTCGAATTGAAGAGCTATGCTCTATAAAGGTTGAGCATGTCATGGACGATTGTTCCTACTTTAAGATACTTGAGTCCAAAACGGATTCAAGCACCCGTGATGTACCTATCCATAGCAAACTAAAACCTTTAATTAAGAAGATGTGCGCCAATCCTGATGAGAATGGCTACCTAATTAAGTCCACCGCAGAGAATCAACACGGTAGTCGCTCAGCACCCCTAGGAAAGCGTTTTGGTCGCCTTAAGACAGCTATGGGTTACACCAAGAGCCACAACTTCCATTCCATAAGACACACCATGGCGACTCTCTTGGAGAACGCAGGGGTACCTGAGAATGTCTCAAGCGATATCCTTGGACATAAAAAGAAAACGATTACCTATGGGGTGTACTCAGGGGGAGCTAGTATGAAACTTAAGAAACAGTCTATTGAGAAGATTAAGTTCCCTACTGTTTAATTACAAAAACAACCAAACATCAATAACTCCAGACTTCCAAACGGTTGCCTGGAGCACCTGATCTAATTACCTAAAATTTATGACCATCTTAAGAACAAGAACATCCGCCACCGCAATTTCCACCCTGTTTAGATTGAGGGATTCCACCAGCATCTAATTGAGCTGGATAGCCATCTTCAATTAATGCGGCAATCAAATCATCCGACTTATCTGTAGTTCTCATTACTTTCACCTTACCAGCGGCTAAATTAACAGATACATCCTCAACACCATCTAATGGTTTAAGAGCATTGGTGACATGCTTAACGCATGAGCCACATGTCATACCACTCACACTTAAATTAATTTCGCTCATTTCAATTCCTTTATCTATAGGATTGATAAACGCTCGGTTTACCATTCATTCCAATTAATAAAACATCATATGGGTCTTTTCTACCCTTATATTCAGGTCCATCCATGCCCGGAGAACCTACTGGCATAGCAGGAACAGCTAGTCCAATCCCCTTAGGTTTTTCTGCCAATAGACGCTTGATTTCTTTTGCTGGAACATGCCCTTCAATCGCATAACCACCAATCAAAGCAGTATGGCAAGAACCAAACTGAATAGGCATACCTAACTTCTTACGAATATCGTCATTGCCATCTGTATAAGTTTTTACAGCGAAACCATTTTTCTCAACATGGTCAGCCCAATCTTTACAACAACCGCAAGTTGGGCTTTTCCACATCGTTATTACTGGCTTCTCGATTACTGCAAAACTGAATGTCGGCAATAGAACCAATCCCAACGTGATAAGTCTTCTTTGTTGATTTACTGATTTAAGAAAATCAGGGGAGTTGTCGTTTAATAAGCTCAATTACATCTCCTACTTAATTTTCTTTAACTGCTTAACGAAGAGTTTTGTACCTCTTTCCTCTGCAACAAACTCAACCTGATCTCCTGAATTAATCGCCTTCAGCATATCTGGAGTATCTACATTAAAAACCATGGACATAGGAGGCATATCAAGATTTTTAATTTCTTCATGCTTGATAGTTACCTTCTTATTGTCAATGTCGACACGGCGAATTTCACCCTTAGTCCATTCGGCAGCTCCAACAGCAAAGCTAACCCAGAACATCATTAGGAACAATATTTTCTTCATTATTTCACCTCAATCTTTCCGACCATTCCAGCTTGATAGTGGCCGGCAATTAAGCAAGCAAAATCAAAGTTCCCAGCTCGATTAAATTTCCAAATAATTTCACCATTTTTACCTGGTGACACATGCGTCATATACGGCTCATCATGCTCCATGTTTGGGTGTTTCACCATCATTTCTGCATGTTTATCAAGTACTGGTTTAGTTCCAATAACCATCTCATGCATAAGCTTTCCATTATTTTTAATTTCAAAACGGATGGTTTCACCCATTTTGATATCAATCTTTTCAGGTTTGAATTTCATATCATCACCCATCGTTACCTGGATAGTTCGGTTAACCTCATCTTTTTTAGCTCCGATACCCCAATCTTCTTGTTGGTATGTGACTTGCGAATGCATTTTTTTATGCTGTTCACCATGGGCGTAGGCTAATTGAGAAAATAATAAGGCGGCAATTAAAGAGATAATTTTCATTTTTTACTCCTAGTGATTATGAGAATTTGTAGAGGGTTTCTTAACTTGAACCTCTACTTCTGGTTTAGGCTGAATACGCTTCATCGCAGAGTCGCCAGCATTAGTACTTCTGTTTACTGCTGGTGCCGCGCCTTTCCACTCGTAGGCTCTTGTTCCCGGTGGCTGTTTAAACCAACCAGGATTTTTATAGTCATTAGGGGCTTGATTTTTGCGAATCTTCAAGACGCTAAACATGCCGCCCATTTCGAGAGAGCCGTAAGGACCATCCCCTGTCATCATCGGTAATGTGTTAACAGGTAATGGCATTTCCATTTCAGTCATATCGGCCATTCCTCGTTCGCCCATGGCCATGTAGTCCGGAATAATCTTTTTAATTTTTCCGGCAATTCCACGATGATCAACGCCTATTAGATTTGCCATGTCATGGCCCATCGCATTCATCGTGTGATGACTTTTATGACAATGAAATGCCCAATCGCCTTCTTCATCAGCCAAAAATTCAATTTGGCGCATTTGCCCAACAGCAACATCTGTGGTTACCTCATACCAACGAGTAGCTTTTGGAGTTGGTCCGCCATCCGTACCCGTAATTTGAAATTCATGTCCATGCAGATGTATTGGGTGATTAGTCATAGTTAAATTACCCACTCGGATGCGAACTTTGTCATTCAGCCGCACACTCAGTGTATCTATACCCGGGAATACTCTACTATTCCACGCCCAGATATTAAAGTCGAGCATGGTTGCCGGCTTAGGGGTAAAGCTTCCAGGGTCGATATCAAATGAATTCAATAAAAAACAGAAATCACGATTAACTTCACTAATATCAGGATTTTTTTCTTTAGGGTGCGTCACCCAAAAACCCATCATTCCCATCGCCATTTGCGTCATTTCATCAGCATGCGGGTGATACATAAATGTCCCAGGTCGACGAGCGGTAAATTCATATACAAATGTTTTACCCGATGGAATAGCTGGCTGATTTAAACCAGCCACACCATCCATTCCGTTTGGTAAACGCTGACCATGCCAATGAATAGAAGTATGTTCTGGCAACTTATTTGTTACAAATATTCGCACTTTGTCACCCTCAACAACCTCAATTGTTGGACCAGGCGACTGTCCGTTATAACCCCATAAGTGCGCCTTAAATCCAGGAGCCATCTCTCGCACCACAGGTTCGGCAACAAGATGGAACTCTTTAACGCCATTGTTCATTCTCCAAGGCAAAGTCCATCCATTTAATGTCACAACTGGGTTGTACTCTCTACCACTATTAGGTATGAGAGGTTTTTGTGTACTCGGACTATTTTGAATTACCGGCTCAGGCAACCCGGCTAAAGCATGACGGCTTACACTAGCCGCAGCCATCGTCACTGCCGCTCCGGTTAGAAATTTTCTTCGTGTGTTCATTTATTACCTCACATTAATATTTGAGAAATCCATCTGGACATCCATTAGATCTTTATCTAATTGAGCAGACTGAATTAAAAAAGCTGTATTAGCATCGATATAGTCCATCACCGTTTTACTTTGAGTTTCTACATCTTCTAGTAAATGAAATACATCAATGAGCATGCCGTTATATTTCAGCAAATTCTCTTCAGAAATTTTCTTTTGTGTTGGCAAAATTTCATCTCTATACGATGTAACGCCCTGATGTTTTTCTAGATACCTTTCGTAAGAGAGACGTGCGGTTGAGCGAGTTTTTACTGACTCTGGATTATTAATATCCCCTAGCTCAATAGCTTTTAACTCTTTAGCACTAAGCTTTCTTTGCTCTTTTGGTGGCTCTGGTAAACGAGCATCAACATCAACTCTGACATCACGATTATCAAAGTTCATTCGCTGAATGAAACGCTCCTTAGCCTCTAGATACTTGCCCTGTAATGCTTTGTATTCAAGCCTTTTTTTGTATAAAGCCTTGTTCTGTTTCAAAAGCGCTAGCTCATTGATATTCCCAACTTTATACATTCGAGCACTCAGTTCAGATGCAGCCTCTACAGCATCAAGAACATCTTCCATGTGTATCAGCTTTTCTTTAAGCGCTACTAGCTCATAATATGATTTAGTTGTCTCATAAATAATTGACGAACGCTTTTGTAACGCTGAGCGTTGCGCAGGTGTTAAAAAGTAATAGTCAGATATTGACTCAGAACCCGGAAGATAACTCACCCAATCAAGCTGGTGATTGAGTGTTCTCTCTATAGCCTGATTTAAAGTAAAGGGGTTTTGATTATTAATTCTTTCGCGTGTGACTTGCTCCTTAGAGTAGACACGCCACCCACCTATCTCACCAACTAATTTATTTTGTTCAACCCATACTGAGTTTGCAAAGGCTTGTGACATCACAAAGCCCAATAAAGCAATTACAAATTTTTTCATTTAACTCTCCATTAAGAATCAAGCCCAAATTTTGGGCGGATTTATGCTAGGAAAGTTAAAGAATGGGTGGTCTGATTAGCGAAGAAACGTCGCGACTAGAAAAGTTAGCCTTACCGGAATTAAAAACCGTAGAGAAGGTAATTTTATTTAGTTTGGAGTTGGTAGGAACAAAACCGACCCCCATACAAAGTGCGCAAGTATTACAGCCGCCGCTTTCGGATTGGCTATTTGATTCAGCACCATCCTGATTGGAGGCTACTCTATCTTGGTGGCATTTATGAGCTATTTCTTGGTTACCAACATCAACTACAACAGCTTGATGTTTAAATGACATGTCTAACCCTGCCCAAACCTGAACTGGCAAAATGAACATCATCGAGATTAAGAATATTTTTCTTAACATGCTTTTATCTTACCACCATTTTTAACAAGGTGTTTTACTAAAAATTACATAAAGTTAGTTTTTGGGGTAATTTTCTTCAGAATAATTTGCCCAAAAAATTTCAGAGGGCACTCGATCCTCTAGGCGGAACCTTTCACCCCCCATGGCTCCTCTAGATCCTCCAAACTGGGACTTACCCACTCCCTTAGAGCTCCTAAATTCCTTTTGATTTTTTAATATTGCACAATTGGTAGAGATGAAGCTTAAAACTACTAAATTCCTTTTAGTTTTGAATATTGCACAATTGGTAGAGATGAAGCCGTAGTTTTTACAGTCACAACGACCCTTGACATATGTAAAAAAAAACCTAAAATCAAATAATTAGTCAATTTAAAGGTCTCGCCATGATTCGCTATGTCACCTATCGAAGGGTCTCAACTAAAGAACAAGGCAAGTCAGGACTGGGCTTAGATGCTCAAACTAGAGATATCACTGCTTACCTAGAGTATTACTCTGAGCAACCCTATGAGGTCATTGGAGACTTCACAGACATCATTTCAGGTGGCGAGGATGTAAGACCCGAACTTGATAAAGCCTTGGCATTGGCAAAGAAGTCGAAGGCAATCCTATTAGTGGCAAAGCTAGATCGTCTCAGTCGAAAGGTCTCCTTTATAGCTACCCTCATGGAAGATAAGACCATCCAGTTCAAAGTAGCAAACCTTCCTCAAGCCGATAAGATGCAGTTACACCTCTACGCAATGCTTGCCGAACAGGAACGAGACTTCATATCTCAGAGGACTAAGAGTGCTCTTAAAGAAGCTAAGGCTCGTGGAGTCAAACTTGGGGGACTTAGAGATTCAACCTTCAGAAGAAATGAAGCTAGACTAGCTAATGCAGTCGCTGAGGCTAAGTCTTTAGAAAGCATTGTCAAACCCCTTAGAAAGCAAGGAATGAGAGTTGCTCACATTGCAGAAGCTCTCAACAAAGCAAGTATCAAAGCCCCTAGAGGGGGCGAATGGTCTTCCGTTCAAGTCTCTAGAGTCTTAACAAGACTAGGGATACAACCACATCGTCAACAGTTGACTATAAAAATCATTTGCACAAAAAATAGGCAACATGTAATCTGAGTTCTTCATTAACAAGGAGGACTTATGACTATCAAGCTTGGAAAATTCTTTGAATTAGAGATCACTCTGAAAACAGTATTCATGCGATTGGGTAATCGTCAACTATGGCTAGAAAAAGGTCACAGCTGTATCAATTAATTGTGACACATAATCCGATGCTGTGATTTGTTATGTGGAAGCAATCTTCTTTTGAAACTACCCAGTTAAGACAACCTACTCGATAAATCACAACATCAATTTTTGCTCTCACTTGTTTTAAGAGACCATAAGAAAACTCTTTTACAAAACAAATAGAGAGGCACCACCACTCTCGATCACCTCTTATAGAACCCTTTAAATGGTTTTTAGAGGCTACTTTTAAACCTCGCACAGTAGGAGAAAGAGAGCTTCCGCAACAGGTGCCTCTCGAAGTTTTTTAAAAATCCGCAAAATTCCTCTCCGAGCCATATCTCTCCGTTCGAGCTGATTGTTGCATCTTCACCACAGTCTCTTTCTTGAATGGGGGCTATTAACTTTAAAAATACGGGTACTGAAATTCCTAATAAGGAAGATATAACTCCAGTCCCCCTTAAGGAACCCTTTATGACATCCTCAGATGAATACATGGAATCAATCAGTGACGACTTTAAATACTACGCTCAGGAAGAACTAGACCAAATATATGGTGGTAGCGGTCTAAAGATATACCACCTCCAAGATGACAAGATAAGAGAACGAGTGAATGAACTACTCAAACAGGAGCCCCTCAATAAGTACTTATTACTAAGAAATGAGATAGCACTCCATGAGCTTCCCCTAGGGAATAACTCTAACCAACCCCTCAGCTATGAATCATCACCGATCTTTAGTGGTGGTGTCTTATGTCATGAGACTGCCCTAGCCTATCTCAGAGATAACTCTAAGAAATCTCAGCAATTCTTAACTAGAACTCAGAAGACTCTTGAGAGAGTATGGACATACCAAAGTAAAGAACACCCTAAGTCAGGAAAGCTTGTCCCTTATAAGGATGTCTTCCTCCTAGAAGGTGAATTAATTTCCAGAGACGATGAATCTATTGGCACTAACTGGTTTGTCGGGAACATGTATCCACATGCTAGGGACACCCTAAGAACACTTCAGGAAAACGCTAAGAAGTCTGGAGTCTCCACTAAGGGATTCATTAACTATGACGATCAGTCATTCAAAGTACTCCTTCAGACATACTCTAAAGATGCCAAGAAGGTCTTGTCTCAATGGTGTGGTGGTAGCTTAATCCTTCAAGCCACCTATAAGCCAACTAAGGGATTCTTAGAGATAGTCCCTGAAGGTAATGTCACCTATATCTCAAATGATTAACTAATTCATATAGTTACATCACTATTCCCTTACTGTAGATACGGCAGTAAGAGATATTTTTCATAAAAGTGAAGACCGCCAATAGGCTTCATTCAACACAATCCAATTTTTAGGAGAAAGTATGAGTAGCAATACTCTAAGTAAACCCTTAGCTACCCTAAGGGGGAAACAGGTCGACTCAAACATTAGAAAACAGGTATCCATCTTTTTAAGAGGTTATGAGATAGACCAGTTCAATCAACTATGGGATCACCCTGTGTTCATCCTCAGGGAAGATCGTAAGGCTTCCCCTTCGCTAATCATTAGAAGAGCTCTTCAAGTCTATGAACAACATATCGGATCGCTGAATAAGTCAGCCGATAGTGACAAGGAACAAGTTGCCCTTCTTAGATTGTTATGACAACCGCTATCAGGTGTCGATCAATACAGAGAAATGGTACTTACTGTCAGGCTCATGGGTGTAATAGAAAAAGACAAAGCAATAATCTAGAACCTTATTGCAATGCTCATAGGGAAACCTACAAGAAGCATGGTCATCCTCTTCAACTAAAGATTAGGCGATCTTCCCTAAGGGAGTCTATTAGGATCGTTAGTGAATTCATAAGCTACCAGTCCCAAAAACCCACTTGGGGAAAATTAGAAGACACCCTCAAGAAAAACCATGAATCAGCTCGTGAAGAAGTTAAAAGGTTTATGGATAGGCATCGCTCAGGAGTACCCAGCGAGAGAAACATCAGCAGAGCCTATGGATGGCTTGAGGCTCTATATAAGCAATACTCCTTAGAGAGCATCTTAGAGTTGTATTGCGCTTACCAATACCTTTACATCGAATACCCAAAGATGTTTGAGTCTGACAGAGCTTATAAAACTCAGATTACAAGGTCAGTATATGAATGGTCTGGTCATATCGTTGGATACAAATATGACAAGTCTAAGGATAAGTACATTCCAAAGACCCTTTACATCCCCAAGTACATCGCTGAGTTTGTCTATAACCATCTTTACTCAGTATTTGGGTCAATTGGATATTTCGTAACAACCAAGTCAAAAGTAACTCAAAACGATAGAGAGAACCTTCTCCCCTATCTCAAAGAACACTTTCAATAATTTAATTTAGGAACCTATATGGATACATTAATGTCGTCCAAGGGGGTCGTTTGCCCTCAAGAATTTGTTGCCACCATGGAAACTCGATGGACTGAAAAATTAGGCAACAAAGGAAGCTCAAAACTTCGTGAATTATGGGCAATCATTGCTCAGACCTTTAATAGATCAATTAAAGACTCACAATCAATCGACTCCAAGTGGAGAGTGCTAAACCCACCCACTGGATCAGGAAAGTCACAAGGGACTGCTGTCTATTGTTCTTTACTTGCCAAACATAATCAGGCGAATTCTGAAAAGATTGGAGTTCTGATCGTAACTAGGCTAATTGATGATGCAAATGGTATGGCATCGCTGATAAACGAGCTATCGGGATCAGAGGTTGCTATTGCCAACCATAGTGATGTGAAACTGAGTGCTGAGATCATTAAATCTTTTGACATCCTAGTTGTTACTCATGCCTCTTACTTGAAATCTCTAGAGGACATTGAGGGTCATAAATGGTCAAACATGATCAACTGGGAGCATGGCAATAGGAAACTCACAGTGATCGATGAGACCCTCGCCAATATTGTTGATCAACATGTTGTTAGTGATAACGATATTCGCATGGCGCATAGATACTTTGACTTCAAGATTGAGGAAGGCTTCCCTAGCCAAGTCCAAGCTGTAAGAACACTTTTAGATGTATTTACAAAGATTAGTGCGCTTAGTAAACAGCATGAGGACAACAAATCAGCAAGAACTGTTTGGTCTTCAGTTCATAAGAAGAAATTAGATTTTCCAAAAGAATTCAAAATGGAAGCTCTTAGGGAATACATGCTTAGACTTCCTTATGACATTCTTGATGGACTAAAGTCAGATCCACTTTACCAACAGCGTAAGGCTAATCAGATCGACAAAATCCTCAGGGATATTGAAGCCATATATTCTAGGTGGGCTTGGTATCAAAAAAGTGGGGAATACCACCTTCTTAATTGCTCAAGACTGATTGTCCCGAGAAATCTCCCTGCTCCAGTCGTATTGGATGCAACTGCTAAACAACAAATACTTTGGTCACTTCTTGAAGATCGAGCAGAAATTATCTCTACACCTTCAGGAGTTCGAAGCTATAAAAATGTGAAGCTTCATGTAACGACAGCAAAAGGAGTTGGGAAGACATCGGCTAAAGAGGCTATGCCACTCCGACTACCGAGAATTCTCAGCAATCTTGAAAGATATCAGCAAAAACCATCCAAGGTCTTATTAATTACCCATAAGTCAGTAGAACACCTAGCGATGAACTACAAGCCTGATTTAGAGGAATACCATGTGGCTCACTGGGGTGCGGTTGATGGAAGAAATGATTGGCGACATTGCAATAAAGCAGTTATCACCACCCTTCCATATCGAGGCGCAACATATGGGTACAACATGTTCTTTGCTCTTCAGGGTCTTCAAGATACTGAATGGTTCAAGAATCCCATATGGAAAGACATCCTCAATGTCAGAGATTTCATTGAATCTAAGCAAATAGCAACTGATGTGATCCAAGGTATCAATAGGATTGCTTGCCGAACAGTAATTGATGATGAAGGCAACTGCCCAGAGGTTGATGCTTATATTGTTTTGCCTAAAAACAAACTCGGCAATGAAGTTCTAGAAGCGATCAAAGATGAGATGCCTGATATTTCTATCTCTGATTGGGATATTGACCTAAAAGATGAGACCAAGCTTGACTACAAGATTCGCAAGGGATCATCTCATGAGGCTCTAATTACTCTGATGAAAAATAGAGATATTGGCGAAACCAATATCAATCTCGTCACAAAAGAGTTAAACCTCACCCAGCACAGCGCCAAAAAACTCAAGAGGACTTTAAGCGACTCTGAGCACACCCTATCAAAAACACTAGCTTCTTTGGGGTGTCATTACATCTCAATAGGAAATGGGAAGTCTACCAAGGGAGTTATTTTGAAACGAGAAATTAAAAATTAAGGAATAAGTATGAACACAAAACAGAAAATTAAAAACACCATTCTTAACTCAAGTAAGACATCAAAAAAGAAGCCTATGACTTCCATTCAAAGTAAATCCAAAACATATGGACTGTATGGCTTCTCGAAATCATCCGCACCCTCCAAAAGATGAGCGGTACTCATGCCCACGGAGGGCTTCGTAAAACCAGCAATTGGATTGAGCTATCAATTCTTGACTCTTCAGTGACTACCAAACGAAGAGCCATCAAGAAGATGCCCAATATTTTGTCTCTTTGGCTTACACACAAAGGAACACCATTAGCAAACGAAGTCCTCCACCAAATCAACAAAGTCGAAAAAGTAATCAACAAGCGTCTGGAGAAGCATTTTGCACAAATTGAAGAAACAGCTAGAACCCGTAACTATTAGAACCAAACAGGAATTTAAGAGGCTCTTGGCTTCACCAAACAATCCTGATGTTCTCAGAGAGTTCTCAAGCGCACTCTTAGATCTACAAATATTTGACTTACTTAACAAACATGACCGAATCAAAGAAGAAATTGATACACCCAACCATTGTGAAAGCAACCTGCCGTAAATGTGGCACTGTTCTACAAAAGATCAGGCGATGGGATAAGAAGCCCATTTACACCTGCACAGTCTGCCCTCAATACCTCAAGAAGACCACAACAGAACTTCCCACAGGAATGGCTCTTGCATTTCAAAAGATATCCAAAAACTTTACTTAAAGGCACTTATGTCTAATTACCAATCATATTCAACAGCAACCCCTGAGTTATCTCAAGAATCACCCCAAGATAATCTTTCAGGACAACCCAGTGGAACACACTCAATCACCATCAGCGGGGATAGCTCAACATCCAACCACAGTCAAACTGCTAGAGTGACTTCTAGCGATTTAATTCAAGACACTGGTGACTGGCGGTCTACAGGACGAACCCAAATTGGTATCCCTACCAATCAAATTGATGCTGACACCATCGTCACAATTAAAGGAGTCGATGGAACAGTCTCATCCTTTATTAAGGCAGGAGTACTCACATCAGACGGCAAGAATTTTGAGCTCACCGAATCACCACAAGGCGGTGCACAAGACTCGCCTAAAGATAGCTTTGAGATTCCCGCTTCAGATGACTTTAATCAAGCAATTGATAACGCTATAGCCCCTTTCTCAGATTCTGTTCTAAGTAGCGCTATTCCTAGAGCCATCGATGCTATTGCGAATGGAGCGGACATTGATTCTCTAGTCACAGAACTAAGCCATATGGCAGGAATAGATCAAGGAGAGACAAAGGAACGATTTGAGTATGTCTCTAAGGCTTTTGAAGAACAAGCCAATGCTCTACTCTCATCTAAATTGGGATTAGATTCTGCTGATCGTGATGAACTCTATGAATGGGCTCGCTCTAGCAATCAAGGCAGACAACTTCTAAAAGATGCTGTTACAACGCAAGTCAATGGAAACTCTGTACGAGGATGGCATAACTTATACGAAGCCTTCACGAAGTCAGTAGCTCCCTCCATTGAGGCGCTCAAGGCTCACGGCATTCCTACCAAGCAAGATGGTAGCAAGACCCTAGTTCAACTGAGGGGTCAATGGTTATCTCTTGAGAGTGCCACACGAATGGGCATGATTTGATGAGTAGTAAATCAATCTCGATGACACGGGTGAAGTTGGAAAAGACCACTTCATTCCCTAGTGTGCATAACAAGAAGATCAGAACGATTAATGGATACCCCTTGCTTAAAGATGCATGGGGTTATTACTACCTCAAGCCTGATCCTAAAAAAACATCCACAAAGATTCGAGTGGAAGTCCCTTATGAGTTGGGATTTTCTCTTGAATTAACTAAAGACCGCCATTTCACTGATGGCTCAATTACAAAGGAAACATCATGACAACATCATTTAAAAATGTTCAAGAAGGTTCAATCATTAACGCAATTACTAACAGTGCGGATGATGAGATTCAAATTAACAATGTCACTGCTCGAATTGGTGACTTTCTCAATGCAGGGGTTATTGAACGGACTTCTATGTCTGGACACTATGTCATCAGATCATCAGAAGAAAAGGTCAATGGTTGGGCTACTGCCAAGTTTGAGGATGGCTCTATCAAGTTATCGAATGCGAACTTCACCTAAGGTACAGGGGGCTTATGCCCTCTTTTATGAATATGACAGATCAAATAGTTGAAAAAATTAGCCTCCTAAGATCTCTTAGGGGTGAGTTAGCGAGAAACTCGAATGAAGTCCTAGCATCCGCAATGGATCCTCAACAGAAGCGATTAAGGCTTGATGAATTGAGTGAAAAAGTGGAAATGGTGAATCGGAGGATAAGCCATGAAATTGAGGCTATTTATAGTGCCTCTAGATTGGGTAACTCCATTGGGTAACTCCAAAAAAGCAGAAAGCCCTAGGTCCTTGTTTTATATAGGAAATAGGGCTCTACTTTTGTGTTGGCGGAGCGGACGGGACTCGAACCCGCGACCCCCGGCGTGACAGGCCGGTATTCTAACCAACTGAACTACCGCTCCAAAAAACTTGGCGTCCCCACGGGGATTCGAACCCCGGTACCCACCGTGAAAGGGTGGTGTCCTAGGCCTCTAGACGATGGGGACCCTGGACTTACGGTACTGCAATTTCAC
>JACCDY010767075.1_pt1 | contig 15475 bp, 8 predicted proteins | sample 7446391 | NCBI WGS metagenome assembly JACCDY01 (sample SAMN15323451, study PRJNA562643) | freshwater metagenome | isolation source: river surface water | place: USA:Blue River Watershed | collected 2017-08-18 | reverse complement strand
TTTTGAGCGTTCATCCGTTTGAGAAAGTCACTCTAAATCAACTACTTATGGAAACCGACCACAGAACTTATACTGACATCGATCCTAACCAATTGAATCTGTGGTAGTTAGAACCGGACACCCGTGAATATCAATATTCTCACAAGTATGTAGCTGTTTAGCTACTAGCAACTAAATCAAAAAGTTTTTGAATATACTGATCTGGTTGATCCTTTTGAAGCAAAACATGGGCTTTGGCGAAGTCGTTTTCCGTCTTCAACTTATCCCACCAGTGAATTTGCTTGTATGTCGTTGTTGAAAGAATGAAGGAGTCGAGGACTAGATCCGGATTTTCTAGCTTCAGTCTGGCTTCCAGTTCCTTGATTTTTTCAGCGAAGGCAATTTTGGGATCATCGAAGCCTTGGGTGTGCAGCAGTCCCTTCGGATCGACGAAGACGACGTACTGGGTTTTCCCAACGATGAGCCAGAGAATGAAGTCCGGGTAGAAATTGCCTGCTTCGAAAAAGCCGATGCCCTTTTTGCTGCGGTTGCGGAGCAGGTAGAGCTCCTTGCCTTTGAAGAAATCAGGGTGGGCGCTGTGATGGTTTTTCAGGTCGTGGACGAATTGCCACTCACCGGGATTGAGCGACACCGGGCTGACCTCAACGACGGTATTCCCATCGATGTGGATGAGTGGTGAGTAGAGATGGTTTTCCCATCGCATCGCAAACACCTTTGCAAATGCGAACGGTTTGAATGTGGGGCTGGCGACCTGATGAGCCAGCGCCTTGAGTTGCTCGATCAAGGCTTCCTCCTCACGCTGCACCCGGAAGGTGTATTCCTCCACGAAGTTGGGATCATCCGGCCCCAGTTCGAAAACGGTGGCGTGTTCGCTTTCCCATGCCTGCTTTCGGTATTTGTAAATCCGCTCGCAGTATCCGGTGAGGAGGGCCTCGGCGACTTGCTGCCAGATCCGGACGCGGTCGAAGCGCGACGGCTCCAACTCCTCAGGCGGGATGTGCAGGGTATACCAGTGGGAATCGGCAAGCAAGTGGTCGATTTCTTTCCGGTCGATGCGCAAATTGGAGTATCCACGCTCGGTCTTGAATTGCTGAAGGCGCAAGTGGAGGGCCTCGCGGTCAATGAAAGCCAGGTGAGTCGCATTCAGAATCCCTTCGTGCCGGCTGCCTTGGAGTGCGGAGGCGGTCTGGCCGGTTGCTTTTAGTGCCTCGATGCGGGGATACCAGTCGACCTTTACCGGGAAGCGCTTGAAGTAATCTTTTTCCAGATCGAGATGCGGACGTGGAGCATCGCGCTTGTAATTCAAATTCTCCGGGACGCGAATGATCTTGAGTTTTTTCGAAGGCAGATCCAAGAGGGTCGGCAGTGAGGGCACGATGATGTCCTCCCACTCAGGTTCCGTCTGGATGCCCTCGGTTTCGAGGTATTCGCGGAATTGATCCATGTAGTCCGCGCGGACACCGAATACGTCCAGTGTCTCGACTAGAGGCAGGAAACGCCGTTGCACCTCGGTGGCGCGCTGCATGATTTCAAGGTTGATTCGCTTGAGTGCGTCGGACCGTTTGAGCGTCATGTTCCAACCCTTGAGCCGCACGCCGCGGCCAAAGAGCTGGATAATGTCCGAGCCTTCACCTCGCCCCAGATTCATCAGGCCGATGGCTGACACGCGCCAACTGTTCCAGCCTTCGGTGAATTTCTTCGAGCCAAGCAAGAGATGGATGCTGGAGTCGGGTTGGGAAAGTTTGTGGAAAAGGGACTCGGCGAATTCTTGATCCGATGTTGCGAGTAAGTCGGAGAGCTTGGGATTCGAGCAAAGCTCGTGCAGCTTGTTTTCATCGCCGACGTTGATGACGCCGAAGGGTTCGGAGACGCCGAGGCTGAGGCTGAGTTCGCCTTGCGCCCCTTTGAGATTCTTGATGTGGAGCTTCCCGCCACTGGGGGAGTTGAAAAACGCGCGGAGAATGCCATCGAACGACTGTGTGCCATCCACGCCCATCTTTTTGAGATAGGGGAATGCGTCCGCGAACAGCACACGGTTCTGGCGATCCACCAACCCGTCTCGGCCTTCCAGAAGGAGTTCGAGGCGTTTGACTGACACAGCCCTGTTTCTGGCAAACTCGGCGAAGAACAGAACCACATCGAGAATGTCGGACACCTCATGTTTGTTCTCGGTTCGCACCGCGTTGACGCTGGCACCGAAGAACACCCACAGCGGACGCTCCACGTTGAACACTCCGAACTCCGCACGGTGGTCGCTCCAGACCAGGAGCTGCTGATAAAACGAGAGCAGTCCGGCGGTGAGGTAGAGCTGGCGCTGGTCCTCGTCTTGTTGCTGCTTGAGGTTGAAGATGCGGTAGTGCTTGCCGTAGCCGTCCTTGTGGAAAAACCGGTAGCTGTAATCGAACAGGATCCAGCGCGCGTAGTTCTGCTCCATCGCCTTGTCCTTGGCCGCCTTCACGGACTGGCCGAAGGTGGCGGAATACTCGAAACTGAAACCATCCTGGCAGAGGGCCTCGCGACGGCGCATCCATTCCTCGCCCGCTTGCCCGCGGTGGCCTTCATCCACCAACACCAGGTTGTTGCCTTCGAAACAGTCCACCGCCACGGTTTTCTCCTTCGAGTCGTCGGCGAGCTTGTTGACGTCGATGATCTCTACGGTCTGCCCGGAAAACAACGCACCGACTCCGCTGCCATCCTTGTCGAAAAGTTCGGCATCGATCCCTGAGTCCGAGAATTCCTTGAGGTGCTGGATGCTCAATCCCTCCTTGGGCGTGAGCAGGATGATCTTGTTCAGATCATGCCGGCGTCCGGCTTTTTCCAGATGGTCGAGATACTGGAGAATGTTGACGTGCATCTGCAGCGTCTTGCCGCTGCCGGTGGCCTGCCAGAAACAGAGTTTCTTGAGATCGCCCGCCGTGTAGGGATCGATCTTGTCGGACTCATTCGACTGCTCCGCATTGAACGATTCCACCTGGGTGTTCAGCGCCGTGAGGAGTTCGGCCGGGCGGTTGAAATACCAGTGCAGGTAAATTTCGGTGAAAAGCAGTGCCACGTATTGGTAGTATTTCCAACGGATCGGCTGCTTGCGGCGGCCGTTGATCCGGATCGTGTGGCGGACGATGTTCTGGTCGAAGGCCCGCAGCATGGCGTTCGGCAACTGCGCCCGCTCCACCGTGTAGCGGGTGAGCAGGTGGTGGAACTCCGTGACGTTTTCCGTATCCCACGCCTCGGCATCCGGGTGGCGGAACTCCTCGTCGCAGAGCGCGTAGATGTCCTTCGCCTCCAAAAGCGTGAAGATCCATTGTTGGAGCACCAGCTTCTTGTCGAAAGGAAGCGGCAGCGTTGCGGGTTGTCTGCGTCGGGCGGGCATGATGGAATCAAAGCGCAATTAGAGGTTTGGAGGTTCAGGCCATGCTGCCGGATTGCAGCCGCATTGGTCTAGCAGGCTGCGAAACTCCTTCACCAGCTTACGGAATGAACGGCTCCGTTCGTAAATGCGGAAAAGGTTTACTTTATTTGAGTATCGCGGCTGATCAGTCTTTTCATCGTAGGGAAATTCGAGTTGCAGATGCTCTTCAAGGGCTCCTTTCGCATCTCGCACGCCTTCAGGATCTCCAGGGTAAGGAAGCACATTTTCACCAAGACTTTCCGCAGCAGCTAAAAACCATGCCTCATACTCGCGCTTGGCAAAAACAAGTGAAGAGGGATTGATTCCCGTGCTTGCGGCCAATATGGGAGAGATGGCCTCGTGAAGCTCTTTCGGGCAATCATCGTCGAGATCAAGCAATGCCAGAATTGCAGTTGCGCCCTCGTTACGAGCGTGGCCACCAGCTTTCTTGAAGTCTGGGCCGGCAACCCAAAGGTCGCCTTCGTTGCGAATCAATCGGCTGGATGGATAGCGGCCGGGGGATAAAAGTGGAGGATCCCATACTTGGAAACATTCCCCTGCGATACGACGCAGAAGAACTGGCAGTGCGGGCACTTCTCCATAACCTTCGACGATGGGTTTGATCATGGCAGCTTGGAGAAGAGTTCGCCTTGTTCGGGGTTGAGTGGCTCAAACAGGTTTTCCGGGTGCAGGCCCTCGGTGCGCATCATTTCACCCGCCCCCATGAGGTGTTGTTGAAGGGTGGATGTGCTGGCTTCTCCGAGCGGCCGGATTTGGGAAACTCCATTGCGCCATGTCGCCACCTGGATGTTCTCCGCTCCGATCCATTTGCACTCCAGCAAATCAGGGCTGTGCGTCGTCACGATAATTTGAGTCTTCTTGGAAAATCCCCGGATTTGTTCCAAGAGGGTTGCCAGTGCTTCCGGGTGAATGGTCGATTCTGGCTCTTCAAGCGCAATAACCCGTGGACTCTGGTTCTGGAGAAAAGCGGTCAGTATGCCGAGGATCCGCATTGTGCCATCGGACATGGCAAATGCCTCGTGCGTAGATTCCTGTACCTCTGATTTTTCCCCTTCCCAGGTTTGCGTGAATTTCAGCGTCAGCTTCTTGCCGTGTTTCAGTGGGGTGACGGCGGAGACACCAGGCACCACGGTTCCCAGCAGCTGGCACAGCCGCTTCATTGCTGGTTCCTTCATGTTCTGCAAAACACTAGCGAGATTGCAGCAGTCGGATTTGAGGTTCATCCCTCCATCCGGTTCCTGAAGTTCCTGAATCACGCGGGGTTCCAATGAAAATACCGCGATTCCCCCCAACAAATCCTTCACTGGCTTGAACTGCGACGTTCCTCCCAGCAAAGGCAGCATCAGGGCATCGGATGTCACGTTCGGGGCGACGCCCGGCAAGGTAATTGTAAGTTCATCCGCCGACCGGCTGAAAGAGTGGGCACCTGCCACGCATTGTTCCTTGATCACTTCGAATTTGAATGGTGGCATGGCTTTGATCTCGAAGGCATACCATCCGCACTCCCCGGTCGGCAGGGTGAAATCCACCCGCAGACCGAAGTGGCCGGGGCGGCTGCGCCCACCGGGACGGAAACGCATCGTCTCCAGACCGCCATGAAGCTGGAACACGGATTCCAGAGGTAGCGAGACGCATTGCGAGAGGAACTCCAGAGCCTTGAGGAAATTGCTTTTGCCAGACCCGTTCTTGCCGACGACGAACAAGGGATTGGTCAGCGAAATATCCGCCCACAGCAAACTGCGGAAACGCCTCAATCGTAGGCGGGTGATGGGTAAATAATGGGATTTCATGTCAGCTTTTCTAACGTGTGGATTCGCAGTCCTACTCACATCCCTCCCACATGAGTTTGGGGAATTCCTCGTCGGTGAGGCGGACTTTCCAGGTTTGGTCTTCGCGGCGGAGGTTTTCGAGGTGGTGGTCGCCGTTGACGTAGATGAGGCCGAACTCGCCGTCGAGGACGCTGATTTTCTGCTTCTTGCACCAGTCGTTGAGCGCGTCGGCATCGACTTCGGTGGTGTTGCGCCAGAGGACGAGGACTTTGTCGCCCTCAGGGTTGGTGCCTTCCACCCATTGCACGCCGCCGCCGTGGCCTTGGGCGAGGACGGTGAGGCCGAGCAGCCAGTTGAAGGTTTCGACCAGATCGACCTTGGTAGTCTTGGTCTCGCCGGCGGTGCCGCTTGCGATTTCCATGGTGTAGTTCCACGGATCGATGAAGGCGGAGACGTTGAGTAGGCTCTGGCTGCCGCTTGCTTCCAGATCGAGCATGTAGCCGAGGCGGTAATCCTCGCGGGCTTCCGGGGTCATGGCTTCTAGCGCCAATTCCTGGGCGCGGGTGCGGGAGAGGCGCAGGTTGTTGAGCGTGTCCTCGTAGCTTTCGAGGCGAAGGATCTTGAAGCAGTGGGAAATGCCGGTGTTGCGGCTCTGCGGTTTGCCGTCTTTCCAATCCTTCGAATAGATGACCTTCTTCAAGCGTGGAACCAGCACGGTGTCGAAATGTTCGCCCATCTCGATGAGGATGTATTTGCGGTCGCCGCCATCCTCGCGGTTGAGATTGATGACGGCGTGTCCGGTGGTGCCGGAACCGGCGAAGAAGTCGAGGATGGTGCTAGTCGGCAAGGCGGTTTGAAGAATGAACCTTTCCACCAAAGTCGTTGGCTTAGGACTAGCGAAAAGCGCTGTCACACCAAACAACGAAGCCACCTGCTTCTCGCCGTCGGTGTAATCATGAAAGACCGATTTTGCTACGTTTGTTTCGACTTCGTGCAGGAAGCGTTTGAACTGGGGAACCTTGTTCTCGTCTTCACCCCAAACTATGCGATCCTGTAGTTTAAGATTCTCGAAACTCTCGCGACTTTGTCCGACAGGTTTTTCAGGAAACCTCCAACCGCTCTTAGGGTGTGGACACGGTTTCTTTGTTATTGGATGAGTCGGCTTGTAAAATCGAAAATTCTCATGTTTTGGATCACGAATAGTTGAAGATTGCTTTCCAGCTGGGGCCGAAGAGTTGTCCTCGCGCCAAACTACTAATCGGGCATTTGTAGATTTCGCATTTTCGTCAGGAACAAGATAGCCTTCGGCGGAGCGATATTCCGCTCTGTTGTATGGGTAAGTTCCACGCCAAGGATCCTGCTTTTTAGTCTCTTCATCGTATTTGACGCCTGATTCTTCAAGTTCCGCTTTAAACTCTGCTAGGTGTTTCTTCATCAACTCCGCGATCGCAACCTCGACCTGGCAAGTCGGCGGAAATTCAGGATTGAGCTGCTCGATCAGCTCCATGATTTCGAAGTAGCCTGGCTTCGGCTCACGAAACAGAGAAGGATCAAGCTCTGTGGCGGCACGATTGCGGGCAAAAACCTCCACGTATTCGTGATTCGTAGAGTAAGTGGGTGACTGGCTGTGTGTTGTGTTCTGTGCCCAGATGAGTTCCTCAATCCGATTACCAAGGCCAAAAGTTGTGGCGAGTGCGGCAACAAGCGATGGCTGCTCGTTCTCATCAATGCTGGCAAAAAGAACTCCCAAGTTTTCAAGCAACTTGCGACTAGTTGCAAGTCTGTCACGTATCATCGATAGCCACGAGGAATGCTGGTAAGCATCCTTATAGGCGAAGTCATTGCCTCCGCGATTATAGGGAGGATCAATATAAATAGTTCGTATGGAATCGCGGACGGCAGGCTCCAGAAAGCGAAGGCCTTGTAGATTTTCCGAAGACATGACAAGACCCTGACTTTTCAGATTGATTCGCCAGAAGGGCAGTTGATCTCGGCTAAAGTGCGTCGTGTCTACAGGTAACTCCTGATTCTCTCTCAGAAACTCCACAGTCAACGGCACGGAATATCCCGTCCTGCCCAAATCCCCCTTGATCTCATCAATCGCAAACAGTCTCACCCATTCCTCCCGCTGCGCGTCGCACGCGGCGATTGCCGGATAGAGTTCCTCCGGGATACGGTCGAGGGTGACGACATAGTCGCAGGCGGTGACGAACTTCTTCTTGAGCCAGAGCTTTTTCTGGAAGTCTTCGAGCTGGGCGAGGAAGCGGATGACCTTGGCGGCGATGGTGCGCAGGGCCTTGAGCTTGGCGCGGGTTTCGTTCCAGTTTGCCACCGGGGCCTCATCGAGGTCGTCGAGGTGGAGGACTTCGTTTTTGATGTAGAAGTCCAGCTCACGCCGGAGAAAGCCGCCGAGATCCTTGTGGACGAAGTAGTCGAAGGTGTTGCGCCCGGTGTATTCGGCGAGGTGCTTGGCGAGAATGGTGCGCCCGCCTTTCTGGCTGCCGGTGTAAGTAGGGTCCTTGGCGGCGAGGTCGGTGAAGGCACCCTTGGCGTGGTCGGACAGAATGACCTTGGCCGCCGCTTCATTGAGGGAGGCCTGTTTTTCCGATTTGCCGAGGGGCAGGTAGGCGAAGCCGAGGACGAGGTGATCTTTCGAGTTGCTATCCACCACGCTCTGAAACACGAATCGGCGTTCCTGACCGGCTACGGCCTTGGCGTTGTCCTTTTCGATGTCCGCCTCGACGAGCTTGAAGGTGACAGTGGGGCGGGTGTCGGGCTTGTCGCTCTTGGGTGCGGGGCCGAGACGGAAGGAGTAGTCGCGCAGGGTTTCACTCGACTTGATGTAATACTGGTCGGCATTCGCCCAGTGGAGCTTCACCTCCTCGCCCTCGTAGGGAATGGCGTAGGTGTCCTTCTTGTAGCGGCGCAGCGAGATGAAGTCGCCGTCCTGGTAGTAGCGGGAGAAGAAGGTGGCGAGGTGGGAGAAAATCTCGTGGGAAAGCGCGGTGGGGTCAGAGGTGCCGGCGGCGATTTTTTCACGGAGTTCGCGGATTTTCGGCACGGCGGCCACGGCGTCATCGTCCAGCCCCATGGCGCGGAGGTCGGCCTCGGCCTTCGCCAGTTCCGCCCTGGCCTCGCCCGCGCCGGAATCCATGGCCTCGGCCAGAATCCGGTCCACTTGGCCTTCCAGGGAGTCCAAAAACTCCGAAATTTCGACCCGCCGGGCGTTGAGAATGCGGTAAATGCCGAAGTCCAACTCGGCGGCGGCATCGAGCTGGAAGAGTTCGGAGAGTTTCGAGCGGAGTTTCTGGAAAGCGGCGGACATGGGGAAAATCTTTTAGAGGTATCGAGGTTGTTCAAATTGGGTATTACCGCTTCACTGCGGCTACGATCGCCTTGAGGAGATCCATCACCTGATCTTCACGGCGTCTGAGTTCTTTTGTTGCCAGAGTGTTTTCGACATCGTCATTGGGTTCATTTTGTAGCTGACCCATGAAGTAGCTGTCAGCTTTCTTCTTGAGTATCTCCCGCATGGCCGGGTCATCGTTAATTTTCTCCAGATAGGGTTCGATGGTAGCCAACTCGATTTGAAGCCTGCGATTGCGCTTCTCGGCTTCACGATGTTTGGCGGATTCCCTGGCGCAGTAGTAGGCGGGAACCAGTAAAGCCAAGCCGACGCCGACGCGGAAAAGGCCCATTTCCCAGCGGAAGGTGGGAGTCGAGAGGGACTCGACCACATGGTAAATCACGTATGCCATGATGCCGAAGCAGGCGAGCGCGAGCGCACGCAGCACCTCGGCTGAAATAAGTTCACGCGTAGCCGTTTTCTTGTAATGGCCGCTGACTCCGGAAGCTGCCACAATTCCGAGAATTTCTTTCGCACGCGCCTTGTGCTTATCCATTTCCACCAAGTGCTTATCCGCGCTTGCTTGCGTCGCCTTCAGAATCACGTCCAGTTTTGTGTCGGCACTTTCAGTCCATGCTTGGAATGACTGCTTACGCGTAGCGACTTCTTGCGTATACGAAGTCGCACGCTCGGTTTGGCTGGTTTGAAATGTTTGCGATTGAGTTGCAACTAGATCATCGACACGTGTTTTCTGGGCCTCGAAAACTACTTTGAAAGCATTGATTTCATCGCCAAGCTCTTTGATCTTTGCCGTGAAATCCTGTTGAGCTTTGTTGATCTCACCTTCCTTATTCTTGATTGCCCTGTCATGCTCTTCAAGAGATCGAATGGTTCCTTCAGCCTTTTCACAAAACTTGGTGAAAGCGTCTGCCAACTTTGTTGACGTGATATTCAGGTGCGGAATGAAGGCTCCCCGAAATTGATCGAGAGCCGTGTCTGCCGCCGACTCCAAATGAGAAATGGCATTGGTGGCCAAAAATTGATCCAAACCCGTCTTGAGTTGATTCACAACCGTTTGAGCGGCTCCCATCGCGGATGGCGTCCAGATCGTTCCATCTGCGTGATCAATGGTCTGTGATATGAAAAATGAAACGCGTAAGAAACGAGCAAAGGCATCCCTGCGGGTTCGCAGTGTCTCAACATCTTCGGCCGCCTCTCCGTCTGAATATTTTGGCAGATTAACTTTTTCAATGGTAGTCCATAGATCACTCAGGGATGTCTGAAGAGGATGCTGTTTGAATCGTTCCCTGAATGCTTTCATACTGTTATTAAAATGAATTTCCCGATGGCTTTGGCGAAGTTATGAAATTCTCCAGCGAATATTGAACAAAGGAGTGATCTGAGTTTTCTGCTGAAGGCGGGATTCGAGCGCGGCTACGAGTGTTTTGCGTTTTTCTTCAATCTCGTCTTCAATTTCAAAAATCCGTTGGCGCTGACGGCGCTTCGCTTGTTCGAGTGCGAGGATCTGATCCTGCATCGCCTTCTCTTCTTGAAGTGTGGGGGCTTGGCGGGAACGTCTCTGAAGATCCCGGATCTGGCGTTTCAGATCCTCTAGTTGTTTCTGGGAGGCGATTTCCATGTCCTGCGCCCACTGGTCGAGCTGGTCGCGAGCCTGCTGGAAATGGCGGTGGTTGGTTTCCAGCGAACGGTTGAGAGTGGCGGCAACATGGCGAGCCGCCTCACCTTCAAGGCGCTCGGGTGGGGTAGCGCTTGTAGTCGTGGTCTGACCGTCGATGGAAAAAAGGCGCTCGCAGGTTTCCTGATCAAGGTCATGGCCGTCATCATCGAAGGCAGAGAATAGGAGATATTCCTCGCGCTCCAGGGAATCGATGCGGAGATGTCGGAGCGTGAGCCAGCCGGAGCGGCCTTTGAGTTGCTCGATCACACTGACTTTCGCAGGATGGGAGGAGACGTTGAAGTCGATCTCTGCGGTCGGGCACGAATGGCCTTTGCCTTGGGAGATGGTGTGCTCGCCGAGCGGATGGTTCATCCGGTAGAGAAAGTCGCCGGGGATATTGGCGCGGCCTTTTGAGATGAGCCGGTAATGGCCCGGGCCGGCGGCGGTGATGGGCGAATCGCGCAGATCGAAGGCGAGTTCGTCGTCATCGAAACTGGCGTGGTCGCGGAGTTCGAAGCGGGTGAGTGCCCAGAATAGACGTCCGATGCGGTCGAGTTGCTGGCGGGCACCATCGAGCCGCACCTTGAGACGTTCGTGAACGTCTTCGTCGAAATGATCGAGAAGCGCCTGCCGGGTCTCCTTCATCCTTGACTGGATCTGCTCGTCGAGATCCTGCTGGAGTTTTTCAAAGGCAGCCTTGATCTCGTCAGATGACCGACACTGCTGGTAGATTTCCAGCACGCGGCGCTCGAAATCGATGGTGCCATCGACAAGACCGAGCACATCATCGGATGCATCGAAGAGGCTGGAGAAAAGATGAAACTTCGTTTCGAGAAGTTCGTGGACGCGAACGTCAGCGTCATTGCGTTGGTTGAGGAAATTGATAACGACGACGTCATGTTGCTGCCCGTAGCGATGGCAGCGGCCGATGCGTTGCTCGATGCGCTGTGGGTTCCACGGCAGGTCGAAATTCACGACGAGCGCGCAAAACTGGAGATTGATTCCCTCAGCAGCGGCTTCCGTGGCGATGAGGATTTCGGCGGAGTCGCGGAAGGCATCGATGATGGCGGTGCGGGAATCGACCTGGCGCGAGCCAGTCATGCGGCCAGTGTCTCGGTTCCTCGTGACCCAGGATTCGTAGATTTGCTTCGAGTCGGGATCGTTGTTGGAGCCATTGAAAACCACCACCTTACCAGCATGGCCGTTGGATTCGAGGAAGTCCTTGAGGAAAGCCTGGGTGCGGCGGGACTCGGTGAAGATGACGGCTTTTCGTGGTGCCGGAGGAGACATGCCGGCCATTTGCTCGAAGCCGATTTCGAGGGCCTTGAGAAGCGTGAGGCTTTTGGTATCCACACCAATGCTGCGCGCCCAGCGGATGTAGTCTTCGAGTTCGGCTATTTCCTTTTTGAGTTTGGCGGGATCAATCGGCTGCTCGAGGGGTTCAATTTCGAGCGGGGTTTCATCCTGTGATATTTCCGCGTCTTCCGCGTCTTCAAGAAGTTCGTCCAGCAGATCGCTGTCCAGATCGTCACCTGCAAGGAGTTGGCCGAAAAGGTCACGGCTGTTCTTTGCGTCCTCCTGGATACGAAGCAAACGTTCCCGCATCATTTCCAGAGTCCCGGCAAGTGCGCGGGGCGAGGACGAGAGAACCTTTCGAACGAGCAGGACGATGAGATGGCGTTGGCGCTGCGGTAGTGCGTAACAGTCTTCGCGCTGGAGATACTTTGAAACAGTTTCGTAGAGCTTGTGCTCTTGCTCTGTGGGGGTGAAGGGCCGGGTGAGCAATCGGCGCTGGGTGTATTTCACATACTCCAACACCTGGCTGCGCAGAGTCCGGTGGCAGAAATGAGCGAGCCGTTCGCGAAGGGCGGCGAGATCTCCGCCCGCATTGGCGAATTGGGTACGGAATGAAGGCAGGTCGCCAAAAAGGCGTTCGTCGATGAGTGAGGCGAGGCCAAAAAGTTCGACGAGGGAATTCTGGAGCGGAGTGGCGGTAAGGAGGATCTTCTTTCGACCTTCCGTGGCATTCTTGATGGCCTGGCCGAGACGATTGCTCTCGCGATAGCAGTTCCTGAGCTTGTGCGCTTCATCCATCACGACCAAGTCCCATGGGATAGACTTCACTTCTGCGGCGAGACGTGCTGCATAGTGGTAGGAGCAGATGACGATCTGGTTTTGCTGGAATGGGGTGGAATGCCCTGCTTTCTGGAATTCCCGATAGGAGTGGGAATCCAAAATCGTAGAGGGGAGATTGAATTTTTCCTGAAGCTCTAGCGCCCACTGCTTCCTCAGTGAAGCAGGCGTGATGATGAGAAGCTTACGACGGTTCTCCGCCCAATACTGGCAAAGAACGAGGCCAGCTTCGATGGTCTTCCCAAGCCCGACTTCGTCGGCAAGCAGCACACCATTGGAAAGCGGCGAGCGAAGCGCGAACATCGCGGCTTCGATCTGGTGTGGGTTGAGTTCGACGGTGGCATCGAAAAGAGCCCTGCCAATGCGATCCACGCCGTCTCCGCCGATACGGCTGAGCTCGTGTGCGTAGTATTTGGCGTGGTAGGGTGTCATGCTTACGAATTTGATAATACAGACCTAATCTTTGATGCGATACTTTTGAAGGCGGCTGTTGGGTTTATCAGGAATAGTGCGTTCAATGAGGTTGGCGGCGAGAGCGGGATGAAGGTAGTTGGCGCGGAAGGTGGGACGGTGGGAGAGCTTGAGGCGGGCCATGCACTCGCTGGCGCTGAGGGGTTTGGTTTTGAGGACACGGAGCAGGGATTTGACTTGGTCGGTGAGTGGGTCGCTGACTTGGTCGGTTCCGGAGACTTCTACCAGCGCTGTGTGGAGGGCGGCGAGCAGGAATTCGACGAAGCCGGTAGAGTTGCCGGCTTTGTCGCATGCACCGAGCACCCGGTAGTAGTCCGCTTGCCGGTCACGGATGACGGTTTCGACCGGCAAGAAGGCGAAAAGCGGATTCCAGCGGCTGAGGATGAGGGTTTGCCAGAGGCGGCCCATGCGGCCGTTGCCGTCGGCAAAGGGGTGGATGAATTCCAGTTCGTAGTGGAAAACACTGCTGGCAACCAACGGGTGGGTGTCGGTCCGTTTCACCCAGGCGAGCAGGTCTTTCATCAGGCCTGGCACACGATCGGCGGGCGGGGCGAGATGGACAACGCGTTCCCCTTGGGCGATGCCAACGGAGCGGGTCCGGAAGCGCCCTGCCCCATCCACCAAACCGCTCATGAGCAGGCGGTGGGCAGCGAGGAGATCCTTCACGGAATGGGGATTCCAATCGGACATGGCCTCGTAGGCAGCGAAGGCGTTTTTCACCTCTTGGATTTCGGAGGGCTTACCAAGAACCCGCTTGCCCGCGATGACGGCGGTGACCTGTTCGAGCGTGAGGGTGTTGTTCTCGATGGCGAGCGAAGCGTGAATGGTGCGGATCCGGTTTTCCCGGCGGAGCTTCGGAATACTCCCCTTCCCCGCCATCGCACCGAGACGCCCCACCTCAGCGGCGATCTCCGCGACGAGCGAGAGGATGGCCGGAGTGATGGTGAACGGTGGTGGGGTGGTTTCGGGCATTGGGAATTAGGTCTGGGAAGGGATCGGGTCTTTGGCGAGGGTGCGGAAAATGTCGGCGATCCAGGCGGGGGCGAAGGCAGCGTCGGCGATGAGTGCAGTGCGGTCCTCGGGAGAAAGATTCCGGCGAAGCCTGCCAATGACGTCGTCGTCCACGTGCTGGCGGCCAATCCAGCGCAAAGCGAGGATCACCTGGGTGCTCACGGGGCTTTTGGCGGAAACAAACCGCGCAGAAATGTGTCGTAACACGATTTCGGTTTTGCCGCTGCGGATACGCCGGTTTGGGCCGGTTGTCAGGAACCAGCTCCTTGCGGGCACCTGATCGCTGAGCCCCAGGGCGTTGGCGGCATGGGCACCGGTCGGAAACACGTCGCCACCGGCCTTGCGCCGGATGAGATCCTGGAGAGCTGCATAACTGGGCCCCATCACGCCGAGCGCCGAATTCTTCCGGGGTTGGTGGTAAAGACCGCGCCCGGCACGTAGTATGTGACCAATTTTGCAGTTGCGGGAAAGCGCCTTGTCCACCGCCGCACGGGACCCGAGGTCCAAAAAATCCTGTGGTATCCAAACACGCTCCTTGGGCCCGGACCGGATGCGGTCGAGAATGGCGGTGGCGGTATTGTCAGGCTGGGTTTTTATGGATTGTTTATGGGACTGAAAAATCTAGGTTTTTTCTGACAACATCAAGTGCAAAGGCAGCATGCGGAAAAAATGAGAACTGGAGCTTGGCCGACACCCCCTCTTCTTTAAAATGCTAATCCATAATCAACGACAGGGCGTTACCAATTGGTAACATTTTATGGACAAAAATTGAGAGCTGCCCAAACAAAACCTCCCTCGCTCCCCGGGGGGACGAGATGGGCGAAGTCTCCCAGCGGAGGATTTAGGAGGAGAATAAGGCGTGGTTGAAAATGAGCCGAAAGTAGCAAGGCCGGATTTTGCCCAAATCTGCGGTAATCAACCATTCCGTAAATCGAAAATATTCGAAATTAGGGGTTGTCCGGGCTGAAAAAGGAGGGAAAACACACCTTGCCCATTATGGGTAAATTTCGTCACAAACCACCATGTCCGATAAAACCCCCATCCAATGGGCCGACTCCACGGTGAACCCAGTCATGGGCTGTGGTGGATGTGAGTTGTATCCGCCACCTGCGCAAATATTCTTCAAGATCAATGAAGCCGTTCGTGCAACGGGCCACAAAATCAATAGCCGTGCCATTTACGAAGAGTTGGTGAAGCGGGTTCATTCTTGTATCGAACACCCACTTGCAGGTCATAAGAATGTCGTCAATACAACCAACATTTGGCATCTCCGGGACCGATTTCTTTCCGAGTTAATGGTTGAGACGAATTTTGACTTTATCGCTCGAAATGCCGCCGAGAGAGCGATCAAGTCGTCGATTACTTGTTATGCGGCCGTCTTACACCTGCGACACGGCCAAAACCTTTTAAAGGAAAACTACAAGGGCAATTCTGGATACGCCCCCATTTTTGAGTCCGTGACCGAGTTCCCCGGGCGTGCTGATGATGCAGCCAAACTAAAGGATCTGCTTGGCTGCTCTGAAGGCCGATCCCCTTGGAAAGCAAACCTCCCCCGTTTGATCTTCGTTTCCGATATGGGGGATGCGATGAGCGGTCCTGGCCAGTTTCAATTTCTCAAAAACGATCTCATTCCTGCGATCACCTCCGATGCCGGCAAA
>JACCDY010010678.1_pt1 | contig 15480 bp, 19 predicted proteins | sample 7446391 | NCBI WGS metagenome assembly JACCDY01 (sample SAMN15323451, study PRJNA562643) | freshwater metagenome | isolation source: river surface water | place: USA:Blue River Watershed | collected 2017-08-18 | reverse complement strand
GCTTGAGAACATCTCCCGCGCGTACACCACCACCATCTCGGGCTCGACAGCCTCTTCGTCCTCTTCAACGGGGGTGTCATCGCCAAGGACCTGCGCCTCGGTCACGATGCCCAACTGGAACAGGCGGCCAAAGGTAGCGAACTTGGTCCACGGATCCCCGGGCGCGATGGGGTCGCGCTGGCGCATCCAGCGCACCAAGTCGTAGATCCACTCGATGATGCGCTCAAGCGATGACCCGTACTCGGGCTCGCTGATGTCGCCGACGTGCTGATTCCCCCGCGGGTCGTAGTCGGGCCTGCTCATGGGAGATCCACGAACTCTTCGGCCACCAGCACAGCCTCGACAGGCCCGGTGCCGACGATCTGGTACTGGAATTCCTCGGCCGTGTAGCCCGAGGGCAGGCGGAAGGCGTTGTCGCTCGTGACGCTCAGCGCGTTGACCTTGAGGTCGCCGTCGGCCCACATGCTGAAGGTCACCGGGAAGGTGGTGCCGACGATGCGCGCAGCACCTGGCGTCACGGCCCGTGGGTGCCTGAACACCCGGCTCTTGAACGTCGCGCTGGCCACCGAGACGGCGTCCCACTTCTGGATGATGTTGGCCGCACCCAAGAGGTAGAGCGTGCCGCTCAGCGGGTCGGAGAAGGTGGCGTAGGCGCCCTGCGTCAGCCAGATGATCCCGGTCGGGTCATCGACGGGGATCATGAAGCCCTTGCGGGTGCCGTCGTTGTACCAGCCGATGTAGTACCCCTGCCAGAAGCACCCCAGGATCGTGCTCGGCACCAGGGCCTGCCACTGCGCCTCGGTCAGGATGTTGCGCGTCAGGACCGCCGCGCCCTTGGTGCCGTAGTAGCACAGGCCCCGGTTGCTGGCCCAGCACACGCCGTGCTCGACGCTGACCACGCTGCGCTTGGCGACGCAGCCCTCCTTGAGGTTGATCGGCTTGTCCAGCATGCCCTCGGGGCTTGAGCCACGCACCACGCGAGGAAGGCCCGAGGTGGCCAGCACCCACGAGTCGCCGAATTTCGCGGTCCCGATGATCCGGTCGGGCACCTGCCGGCGGTACTGCACCGGCCAGGCGTGCGGCTTGTAGGGCACGCAGGTGCCGTACTGGTTCTTGTAGAACCCGCCATGCATGCCGTTCCACAGCTCGATCAGCCCGATCATTTCGTCGGCCGGCGCCAGCCAGTCGGGCTTTGCCGTGCTGCCCCCGGTCTGCAGGATCTCGCCGCGCGTGCCGGTGTCGGTCAGCGTGGCGGTTGCGAGAACCGTGCTGTCCACGCACAAGCGAAAGTCGCCGCCGGTGGACACGTAGATGCGGCGCTTCGTCACGCCGTGGTCAGCGTCTGGGTTGCTCGGGAATCCGCTCAGGTCGACCGTTGACCCCGCCGGGCAGATGATGGTGGTGGCTTGGCTCGGCGGGCCTTCGTCATCGTTGTAGCGGATGTATGTCGAGAGGTAGACGCGCGACTCGTTGTTGCCGGTGCCGGCGGTGTTGACCGTGGCCGTCATCCCGGTGCCGGGGGCTGGGATGCCCATGTAGTACCCGCCTGTCGGGTAGGGCGTGGAGCCCAGGAAGGTGTTGTCGGTGTAGCTCGGGCGGGTAAAAGATCCGCCGGTACCGTATGTCCTTTCGGTGGTGTCGTTCGCCAACAAGCTGCGCGCGAAGTCCACGTCGGTGGTGAAGGCCAGCCAATACTGCGTGTCGCTGGCCGTCTCGCGGCCCATGCGGTACAGGCTGTGCTGCTGGGTTGGGCCTCCGCCGTAGCCCACCAGCGTGTGCACGGTGGTCGCCGCGCGCCGGCCGCGGAAGTCCCCCTGGCTGCTGTCCAGGTTGCTCGCGTTGACCCCCAACCCCTGGCCCAGTGCCTTGGGGTTGATCAGCGTGTTCGCCCCGATGGGCCGCTGGTCCGCGATGATCATGCTCATACGGGCGTGACCCTCAGCGGCCGGCGCATCACCGGGCCGGCGCTGTTGCTGGCGCTGCGGATGCCATCATCGAACTGGGCCCGCAGGAAAGCGTAGGTGCCAGGCTGCGACCAGGGCTTCAGCGGCTCGGTCACCAGCATCGCCGCAGCGCCGCAGGCGATCTGCTCGCCCCAGCGCGTCCACGCCGCGGTCGGGATGCCAACGGCTGCAGCGCTCGGCTTGAAGGCCAGCACCCCGGCGATCACGTTGGCCGCGGTCACCGGGATCTGCGTGATGTAGAGCGTGTCGGTTGCCCGCGCTCCGACCTTGAAGTCGTCTGCCTCGGTGGTCTGGTCGGCGTCGTCCTGCTCGCCGGGCAAGGCCACGTCGAGCTCTTCGTCGCCATCCCAGGCGCTGACCACGCAGTGCACCTCGGCATTGGTCGGCGCTGTGTAGGCGTAGGCCAGCGTGTCGGCCACGGTCGTGAGCAGCGTGCCGCGCGAGGATCGCCAGACCTTCGATGTCTCGAAGAACTCATGCGCCGCTTCCTTGAGCGGATCGTCCAGCCGGAAGCTCGGGCACGCGGGCGCCTTGCGAAGCACCCGGCTGCGCATGTCGGCCCAGGTCGTGAAGGTGCTCGGGTCGATGATCATGCGCCCTGCTCCTTGGCGTTGCCCTCTTGGGCTGTGCGGGTCAGCGACTGGTCGCGGATGCCCAGCGAGCGCTCGAACAACTGCCAATACTGCGCGGCGTACTGCGCCGACTTCAGCTTGGTGATGTCCTTCGAGAACATCGAGTGCAGCAGATGGAACTGCGCGGCTTCGGCGTAGATGTCGTCCAGCCCGAAGCTGTTGGCCAGCGCAGCCAGGTCGGCCGGCGGCGCGGCGTAGATCACCTCGAGCTTGTTCGTGCCGCTGGCCGGCTGCGGGTAGAGGTAGAAGGCCAGCGGGTCGCGCTCGTCGTAGACCCAGTATTCAGGCGTGCCGGCGGTGTTGTGCCAGGCCGGCACCTCGTCATCAAGCCAGGCCCTCGAGATCCGGCGAACCGGCGTGCCGCGCGTGCTGCCGCTGACGTTGCATACCACGTCGAGGATCGCAATGCAGCGCGTCAGCGACAGCCCGGATGCGGTCTGGCGTGACACCGCGTTGGTGATCGTCGCCTGCAGTGCGGTCGCGCCGGCCTTGTGCTGCGCGGCCACGATGGCGCGCTGCGCATCGTTGATCCACAGCAGACACTCGGCGTCGACCCAGGTGTAGGTGGCGCTCGTGGAGTCGTTCGCCTTGTGGCGAGCGCGGTCTAGGATTTGCTGACCTGTGAAGGACATTTCAGGCCTTCAGTGCGTCGGCAATGGCGCTGCGCAGTGCCGGGCCCTTCAGGGCGAGGTCCACGCGCAGCTCCTTGCGCACCGCGTAATCGCGCAGCGCGGCGGTGTTCATGGAGTACAGATCAACTGCGACGGCCGATGGAGGGGTGGAGTCCGACTCCACTGCGGCCGGCTCTGGCGCGTTCTCGGCCGGCTTGATGGTCACGGTTTGCGCCACCAGGTCGGCGTCGTCCACTTCCTGCGGCACCGGTTTCGGCGGAGCAACGTCGCTCAGGCCGGTGGTTGGCTTGTCGCCTGGCTCGGGAGGCACGTCGACCCACACGTCGGGATGCTTGGACAGTGCAGGCCATGCCCAGTCAGGCACTTCCTGGATGTCGCCGTGGCCATTCCAGACAACGCCGGACTTGCCCTTCTTGTTGTCCACTTCTCGGGCCTTCAGCCCTATGTACATCACGCGCATCATGTGGCTCCAAAAAAGAGGGGCGCCCCTGCGAAGAGGCGCCCCGGCAACTGCACCCGAAGGCGCAGGAGGAGACAACCGTCAGGTCACTTGATGCCGCGTGCGATGCCGCGGGCGATCGTGCTGATCGTGCCGGTGGTGATGGCGGCGCCAGTTGCCGCCGTGGTCACCGTGGCAAACACGATCACGTCCTCGTTGAAGGTCAGCGGCTCGAAGACGTACTTCGTGCGCACCGACGACAGGACGATGGCCTGGAAGTGGCTGAGCGACGACCCGAAGGCGTCGTCGACAGTCGCCAGCGAGCTCTGCGAGTTCGCCTTGCGGTAGCCGACCTTGACCACCAGCGAGCCGCTGGTGCACAGGTCGGGGTTCCACGATTCCAGTTCGGTCAGCAGCATGCCGCCGGGCAGGCGGATCATGTCCACTGTGTCGGTCAGCGCCAGCAGCGCGGTGATGGTCTCGGTCTTGTCGTACAGGTTGATCGCGTTGCCGAAACCCTGCATGAACGCAGAGCGGTCGCCCGAAAGGCGCAGGCCTTTGTATTGAGCCATGATGAGATTTCCTCGAAAGTTGAAAGCAGTGCGGGCCCAGATCGCTCGGGGCCCGCGTCACTCAGGGGTTGCTGGGGGTGCCGATCAGTTGATGACCGCGCAGTCGATGACCATGCAGTTGTCGGTCGGCTCCGGGTCACCCGCCTCGTTGGGGAAGGAGAAGCGGAACTTCGCCTCGCCGCCCATGTACTCGCACAGGTACTCGTAGTTGCGGCCGGCGTTGTAGGTGTTCTCGATGATCGCGGCCTGAACGCCGGAGTTCGATGCACCTTCGCAGCGCGCCAGGGACTGCGCACCCAGCAGGATCGAGCGCTCGACGTGGTGGGTGCCGCCCAGAGCGGCCACCGTCACGTTGGTCTCGGTCGCGGTCAGCTTGTTGGCTGCCGTGACGTGCGCCACCGATGCTGACGGGGCAAAGCGGATGGTGTGATCCATCTTCTTCACCAGCAGCCCGCGCCAGATGCCGCACTCGCCCATGAACACAGCCGAGTCCTTGGTGTACTTCTGGCGATCCTGCACCGCGGCCTGGAAGGCGCGCAGGTTGCTGGTCGACGAAGACACGTCGGTGATCAACTGGTTGTAGGCGCCCGGGGGCATCATCAGGATGCCCTTGAGCGGCGCGTCGTAGGCCTGCATGTCGCCCGAGATCCGCGGGGGCGGGATCTTGGTCTCCATGTTGTCCAGGATCAGCGACAGCGCGTCCAGGTTGGCCAGCGTCCAGTCGTCGGTCGTGGCGATCGAGGCCAGTTGCGCGCCGCCCTGCGTCAGCCCGGTCGCGTTGACGACGTAGTGCCGGTTGTACGTCGGCGCCAGCACGGCGTTGACCATGATGTCGGCGAAGTCGGCATCGGTGGACAGCGGCACATCCCACGAGGAACCCACCTGCGAGCCACGAGCACCGGCGCAATGCACCAGAGCCCGCTGCCACACGAAGCGCGGGAAATAGGCTTTTGCCTCGGCCCGTGCGATGCGGCGCAGATCGTGGCGCGTGCGCTGGCGGCTCATCTTGCCGCCAGCGTCCACGTTGAAGGTCGCCAGGTCGATCAGCACGTTGAACGAACTGTTCGTCAGCGGCTTGCCCAGGCCTTCGGCGTTGCGATCGCCCATCACGGGCTTGCCGCCCGTGACGTTGAACGCATCGACGGTCACCTTGTCACCTTTGGGGTCGGTGCTCAGGTCGGTGATGCGCACGAAGGGCATGCCCGCATCGGTCTGCGTGCGGAGGTTCTTCTCCAGGTCGTTGATGTCCGGCGCGGGGCCGGTCATCGCGTTGAGGTTGCCGGGTGCCCGGATGATCTGGGCGGTCAGCCCGACGGATTGCTGCGTGAGGGCCAGGTTCGAGCCGGCCGCGACAGAGGTCTGAGACATGGTGAAACGTCCTTGGGATCAGATGGGGTTGTTCAACCCGACCTGGCCAGGTGCCGCTCCAGTTCGTCGTCCGTCATCTTCGACATGCGCGCCAGCGCTTGCGCCGGGGCCATCTTGTCGATGCGGAGTTCGGACTGATCAGCGGCACCACCCTTGAAGTCGCTGAGCGTGTTGGGCGCTTCTCGCGCCGCCTGCTTCAGGACTGCCTTGGGGTCGGCCTGGGCCGGTGTCGTGGTGGTGCGAGGGGCTTGCTCGAACGGGATGTCGAACTCGTCAGCAACCAGCTTCGTGACGTGCGCGAAGCGCTCGGCCTGGGGCTTGTCAGCCCACTTGCGCGAGGTCTTCAGGGCGTTGTCCAGCACCACCGCACGCCCGAACTTCTCGGGGTCGGCGGCCTGCCACGACAGCAGCAGAGGAATCGAGTCGATGTCCTCCTGGATCGCTTCGCGGGCAACTTGCTGGGGGTCTTCCGGCTCGGCCTCGGGCTCGGCCGCAGCGGGCTTCAGCCTGGAAAGCTGTTCCTCTGCGGCGCGCAGCCGGGCCACGGCCTTCTCGCCGGCCGGCCCGATCAACTTCAGGTCTTCGAGGTCTTCCTCGGACAAGCCGGGGTCGGCTTCTTCGGGCTGTTTGCCAGCCTTCAGATCCTCGATCCTTTGCAGGGCCTCGTCACGTTCGCGCTCGGCGGTTTCCCGCAGGCGTCGTTCGTGGTTGGCCGCGCGCCTTTCGGCTTTCAGAGCCACGTAGGGCAAGACACGCTTGCCGTCCGCGCTCAGGATGCCGGCGATGGCGCCGTTGTCGGGCTCGGCCGGCTCGGTGGCCGGCGGGGTTGCTGGTTCTGACGCGGCTTCCGCGGCCGGCTCGGCGGGTTCTTCCTTGGCGACTGCTTGCGCTTCGCCCTCGGGTTCGTCGTCGGGAGTGGCCTCGGTGTTGCCAGTGGCTTCGTCCTCGGCGTTCTGGGCCGCGATGACTGCGGCTTCAAACTCTTCGGAGTCGGGGTCCAGTTCGTACAGGTTGGGCAATGCTGCCTCGTCCCAGTTGTCGGATGGGTCCGAAAACGACAGAGCCCGCCTGCGGATTGCTCCGGGGCGGGCTCAGGTCGTCACCATCGCGTGGATACCGCAGCCGACCCGTGCGATGAAATGCAGGTCGGAGGGGGTGCCGGCGTGTACTCCACTGCGCAAGGCCGGCGCCTGCGCGGGAGATTCAGTTCAGGTTGGTGCGGTCGTTCGCAACGACCGCACCAAATTCGCGGTCAGCGCGCCATGGGCTGCCTGGCCTCGGCCAGCGCGTCGTTGATCAGCGCGTCCTCGTCGTTGGCCGCCTGGTCTGGCTTGGCCAACTCCATCGCGCGCAGTTGGGTGTCGGCGCCCAGTTGCCGGGCCCGGGCCATGTTCAGCACGGCCGCGGTCTCGTTGAGCTTCACCTTGCTGGCGGCCTCTGCCGCTTCGGCCTGCTCCTTGGCCTGCGCCGCGGCCTGCTGCTGCTTCAGCATCTGCTGCTGTTGCTGCTGCGCCTGGGCCTGCTGGTTGCGGTCGCCAGACACCGGCTGCCCGGTGGCCCGGCGCAGGTCGTCGGCGATGCGTTTGCGGTCGCTCAGGCTCGACCCTTCGATGTAGGCCGGGGCCAAGATGTTCATGGCCTGCGGGTTCGTGCCCAGCGCCTGGATCATTGCGGCCAGTTGCTGCTGCTCCTGCATGCGGAAGGCAGGGCTCGACGGCACTTCGGACAGGCCCACCTTGATCGGCGCGTCCTTGACCCGGTTGATCGGCGCTCCGGTCTGCGGATCCCATGCGTTGAGCACGATCACGCGCTTGGAGTCGCCAGAGCCCATCACCACGCGCATGTTTTCCTCGAGGTAGTCCTCGATGATCAGGTCCAGCATCTGCTCGTGGACCAGGCGCCGGGCGTAGCGGTAGTTGTCGTTGAGCTCGCCCATCGCCACCGCGCCGGCTTCGGTCAGGCTGTTGATGGCGATGCCAGACGTCACCCCGCTGGGCGCGTTGCCGAGCTGCGTGCTGTAGATCCGGGGCACCTCCTGGATCAGTTGCTTGGCGTCCTGCATCACGTCGATCTGTTCCTTCTGCAAGGTCAGATCGTTCTTGATCACCAGGCCCGCATCGCGGCGTCGATTCGGGTTCAGGATGACCCTGAAGTCCGGGCGCATCGCGTCGCGCGCCACGTCGTGGATGTTGTTGTACTCGGCGTCCAGCGCGTCGGAGTCCATGTAGATCTGCCGCGCCTTGAGCATCCAGTTGATCATCTGGCGGCGCTCGTTGTACTCGTCCTGCGGGCTGATCATTCCCTCAATCAGACCGTAGGGGCTGGCGTCGTAGTCGTCCCGGAACCCGAAGAAGGGGATGTACGGAAAGTGCCGGCGCGTGGTGGCCACGTCCAGCAGCCGATGCGGGCCGGCGAAGAGCGCCATGCGCACCTGGCGGGTCGTGGCCATGGTCACCTTGACCACGCCGCGCTTGAGCGCCATGACGTGCAAGGGGTTGGCCTCGTCGTACTGCACCCGTTTGCCGGGCCCGACATGCAGCACGGGCACCACGGCAGGCACCCTGTACCAGACCTCGAACAGCTTGATGCGCTTGCGTGCGCTGTCGCACCACTCGTCGCGCTGGATCCGCGTGCGCCGCTCGTTGGTGTAGGCCCGGTAGAGCGTGCTCTCGTGGTCGTCTGGCAGCATGGTCATGTCCCAGCCGGTGACGGCCTGCGTCAGGATGCGTCGGTGCTCGGGCATCCAGGCCACGGCCTCGTCCAGGTCCATCCACTTGCGGCGCACCAGCCAGCGGGCGTCGCTCAGGCCCAGGTTTTTCGCCTCCCAGTCCCAGAAGATCTCGCGGCGGTCGATGTCCTGCACGCGGATGGAGTAGTCCAGCGGGTCGACCGCCTTGCTCACCTCGACCCAGCCGATGCCACCCTTGACCTGGCCGCCGTAGGCATTGCTGACGGCCATGTCGCAATTCGTCTCGCGCTGCGCCTCCTTGTGGCCCTTGCTGAGCACGTCGGCCACGTCCTGGTAGTCGTCGTCGTCGGCGTCGATGGTCACGTCGGAGCGGGCCTTGGCCTCCTGACCCAGCACCCCGTTGATGACGCCGTGGATCAGGTTGGTCTGACGCGGCTCGATCTTCCAGTCGCGCCGGATTTCGGCTTCGCGCTCGGGCGTGAGTTGCCGGCCGATGTCGTAGTACGCGTGCGCCCGGTCGCCGCGCCAGCGCCAGTCGCTGGGCTGGTTGTTGCAGTTGTCCACCAGCGCCTCGAGCGCGCCCAGACTGTAGCCCTTGCTGGCGTGGTCCCGGGTGACGGGCGCATGGTCGTCCAGCGGCTTGAGGGGGCGTGCGTTGAGGTTCATCAGTCGTAGCCCATGAGTTTTCGGTAGGCGGCGGCGGACTCGCCCTGCCCGGCTGCAGGGATGCCCTCGCAGAAGGTCATCGCCACGGCATCGCCCTTGTCAGGCGAGCGGCCGAGCACTTCGCGGATCTCGTCCTTGTCGCGGACCAGAATCCCTGCGTCAGTTCCCATCTGCACCACCTTGTAGCGAACGGCGCAGAGGTCGCCGAGCAGTTCCTGGTCCGGCGGCAGCGCAAGCTGCGTCGGTGCGGCGGGGTCCAGCGCCTCGCGCAGGCGCCAGTACATCTCGGCTCGCTTGTTCCTGAATCGCAGCACGCCGTTCACGTCGCGCGCCTTGGATCCCTCGGACCCGACGACCGGGTAGACCAGCAGGTTCAGGCCGCGGATGAAGTCCAGCGCCGCAGCGCCCACGCCGATCGAGTCGACGCAAATGCAAGCCCCGTTGCGGATCAGCGGCGCGACGAACCCGGCCGCCTTGGGTCCGTTGTCGGTCATCACGCCGGGGATGCTGATCAGCGCATCGAACCAGTTGCCATGCCGCCTTGCTGCCGTGCTCTTGTCGATGCCGCCACGCGCCACGTCGAAGCCCAGCGCGGTCATCGGGCCCTTGCTGTCCCTGGCCGTCCACCGGGCCTGGGCTGCCTTGACCCACTCGCTGGGGATCAGTTGCCACACCGGGTCGGTGCGCCCTGCCCCGAAGTCGCCGTTGGCCATCTGCGAGCGCAGCGGCTCGGGCAGCGACATCAGGGTGTCGCGGTAGCCGGTCAGCGTCAGGAACAGGTTGTCGTCGACCGACGACCGGATGAACGTGCGGCTCTTGGGCTTGACCTGCCGGCCCAGGATCAGCACCGGGTCAGGGCCTGCGACCTCCTGGTCCTTGCCATCCTCGCCCGTCACGAACCAGCGCAGTTCGCCGTCCTTGGCCGGGTTCGGGTGCAGCGGGTCCAGCCACGGCGCCCAGTAGCGGATGACCCACTCGCCTTCGCTGTCAGTCGGCGGGTTGCCGGTGCAGATGACGCGCTGCCTGACCTTCGGGTTGTCCGTCCGCATCCAACCGATCAGGGCACGAAACTGCGACTCAAGGAAGTGGCAGATCTCGTCGAAGCCCTTGAGGTCGTGCGGCCGACCCTGGTACTTCAGCCAGTCCTCGGGCTGCTTGACGCTACCCAGTTCCAGCACACGAATGCCGGGCAGGCGCCAGACGCCGGTCTGGCTGTTGTAGCCGGTCCTCGAGCCCAGGATCTTGGTCAGCCGCTCTTCGATGCCGGTCAACTGCACCGCCTCGCGGCGGAAGATGATGCTGTGCTCCTGCTCGGTCAGCGCCGCGCCCAGCAGCAGGTCGCTCTTGCCGCCGCCGGCCTGGCCGCCGTAGAAGAGGATGTCGGCCTCAGACCGCAGCGCCCGGGTTTGCGGGCCGACCTGCTCGAGCCATTCTGGCAGGCCGACCGTCAGCAGTTGGTCGAGTTCAGCGAGGTCCGTCTTGCTCATGTGCGGCAGCAGCCGCACGAGCTCCTTCGGGTCAACCAGCGGTTGCATCGCTCGCGGCCTGGCGGGCGCGACTCAGGAGGGTTGCCAGTCGGCTGGCGCGCTCGGCGTCGCTCAGCGTCTTGCCAAGCCCCTCGTCTTCAGGCTTGTTGTCCAGGCTGTACGCCTCGCGCTCGATGGCGATGGCGTGCTTCAGCATCTCGGCCGCCTTCTTGCCTGAGTCGATCCGGCTGGGCGTGCTGATGATCTTGCGGTACAGGTCGTTGAGCCGGTCGGCGCCGCTGTCGTCAGGCGCGCGCATCATCTCGCCAAGCTGTTCCAGTAACGCCGGGTCGGCGGTCTGTATCTCAAGCTCACGCAACATCGCCAGGCCCAACGCCCCGATGCGCGAGCCGATGACCCGGTGCTCGCCACGAACCTGCGCGATGCGCAGCGCGCTGGCCTCGATGACCTCGCGTTCCGTTGCAATGCGGCCGGCTGTAACGACCGCTGTAACGGACTGCCTTGTAACGATCGCTTCCGCTCGGGCCTGGATCTTCGCCTGCAGATCGCGCGTCCACGCCTCCTTCTTGGCGCGGCGGGCAATGGCCATGTGGCTCGTGCCAGGGTGGGCGGCGGCGATCTCCCGCAGCGACAGCACCCCTGCGCGGTACTCGACCTCGATGCGCTCCCAGTCGACGACCGGCTTTGCCTGCTTCTCAGCCACGGGTGGAGTCCGACTCCAGTCGGGGGATAGGGTTTGTACTCATGCGAGGCCTCGTATTGCGCTCTTGTTGTTTCTGCGCTACAGTGCGCGCACAGAGTGAAACCCGTGCAGCCGCGCTGCACAGAAGGGCTTAGCGGCCCGGGTCACCCGCGATGCCGGGCTGGGGATACGGTGGCATCCACTCACAAGCGCTGGACGGGCCCCGGAGTTGATCGCTCCGGGGCCTTTGTCTTTTCTGGGTGGTCACTCGGGATCATCATGGGCGGCAAACTTGCAGGGCGGATGTGATGTAGCCCTGCAGGCCCATCACACGGGCGTCGCTGGCGTCAGCAGCCGCAGCCACCTCCTGTAACGCTGCTGAACACTCTCGGACCACGATCCTGAGTCCGGCGGCACCATCAACTCCGCTGGCGGCAGCGGAAGGCGGGCCGGCTGGACAGCCGCCGGGGGCGGCGGCAACGGCGTCGAGCAGGCGGTCACGCTCAGTGCGAGCAACAGCAGCACTGCGTTGCGCCTTGGCCAGGTCGGATCGGTACGCATCGGCGGCCTCCTGGGCGGCGGTGGACAGCTTGTGCTCGATCTCGCGGGCCTTGGCCTGCTCGATGGCGGCCGTGGCCTGGACCGCGGCGGCCTGCTCGGCCTGCGCCCTGGCAGCGGTCTGCGCCTTGGCGTTGTGGCGCTGGTAGCCGCCCCAGGCCAGGCATGCAACCACCACCCAGACCAGGATGGGCACGCCGCGCAGGATGCCCAGCGCCGGGGTGATGAGGCCCATCACGCGCGCCCCTCATCCCGCTGCCGCTTGCGCCAGTACATGATGTAGATGCCGCCCGCGACCAGCACGATCGGCAGCACCAAGTCGGGCTGGATTCCAAGCGTGTCGACCATGATCGTCTTGATCGTCGCCAGTGGCTCGCGCAACGAACCCGCACTGCCGGCAACACCCTTGGCCGCATCGATCGCCTTGACCACCGGGTCGATGCCGGCCAGGGCGCCGGTGCCCACGATGATCGCGCTGGTGCGATTGATCGGGCTGGCCGTCAGCTTCGACTCGGGCTCGACCACCTGCGGCATTGGTGGCTGCGCGGCGCCTGGCGGAGGCGTAAGGTACAGCGCCGACTCCATGGCGCGACGGATGGTCAGGCCGTCTTCTGCCTCCAGGCCCTTGCCTTTGTCGACCTTGTTCCACAGCCCGAAAGCCTGCGCCGCCGCCCGGTGGTTGCTGGCGTTGTGTTGGCGTAGCACGGAGCTTTGACGGAAGCCGTCCTTTGCGCCCCTGGGCTTGACTTTGCCTTTCCAGCCCATGCCTACGTTGTAGGCAAAGCACACCATGGCGGCGAGCTGGTTCTCGTTCGGCGTGACTGTGCACTCCTCCAGCACGGCCGTCACGCGCTCACCAAGCGAGTCGCAGAAGCGCTGATCAGCGTAGGGCTGGGTCCACACCGTGTCGGGGCCTACGCCTTCGGTCTCACCCCAGCCGCAGGTCCATGGCTCTTTTGGGTAGTTGCGATAGGCCCGCAGCCTGCAGCCCTCGCGCTCGGCAGTCATCACCACGCCAGCGCGGTTGATCGGCCACCGCAGCGACGGATCCGGCAGCATCACGGCAGTACCTCCCGCCAATCAACGATGCGCTGCTCGGCGCGCGGCATGTCTGCGCCCTCAGCCGCAAAGTCATCGATGGCCTGCTGACACCCGCTACGGGTCCAGTAGCCAGTCGACCACCACAGGCCCGTCCAGTGGCGCCACAGGCCCCACCAGGCGCCCTTGGTGCGGGTCATGTAGACGCCAGGCCTGGTCGGGTCTTCGGTCCGCCACGAGCTCATCGTCATGGTTAGCGCCTCCGGCTCAGGTCTTCGACGCCCCTGCGCACCTCGCGCACGTCGTCTCGCACCTCACGCAGCGTCTCGGAAAACCGCGCCGCCGCGGCCTTGCCCTCGGTCTCGATCGTGGACACGCGCACCTCCTGCACGGCCAGCCGTTCGCGCAAGTCGAAGTACGCAACCGCACCGGTGCTCAAGAATCCGAAAAAAGTGAGCACATGGCCCAAGTTGATGGTCGGATCCCACCGTATTTTTGACCGGCGACGGCCATCAAGCGGCGCTGGCGCCGTGTCCTCTTCAGCCATCGGCACCTCGCAGAAACGACAACGCCCGCACAAGGCGGGCGTCAGAAGCGTACAGACGAGTTCAGCCACACGAGTGTCCGGATTGGCTACCAGAATCGAGCGGAAGATCCGCTGGGCTGAAGGGTGGCCAGCGCCACCTCGTCGGATTTGCCCGGCCACGGTTACCTGCGCGGGCAGGGCGCAGTGTAGCCGAAGGATAGAAAAGTGTGGTAGCGGCCGTGGTCAGCCCCAGAAGTCAGACCGCCGGCTTGGCACCCTGGCGAGCCGGGACGTGGCCTTGGCCGCTGCCGCGTACAGGCCCATCATCGCGGGCTCCATCGCGCCGTCGATCCTGACGCCATGGCTGCGGCAGCGTTCGCCGGCCTGCAGCAGTTCGACTTCGACCCGCTGGCCGTGGTACTCAATCACGATGCGGCCGATGACAGCGCCGTGCGGCATCTGTGGCGGGCCCTGACGGATTGGCTTGGCTTCGGCCTCGGCGTCGCGGCGTGCGCGCTGGGCGATGCTTCGGCGGTTTATGTATGCAGATCGCATGCGAGTCGCCTAAAACACGTTAGGCGCTTTCTGGCGGCGCCGGCAGCGGTCGCCACTCGCCATCTTCCGGCTTGCCGAAGCTCAGGCCCGGCGTGTAGACCAGTTTTTCGCGGTACGGGTGAGGCGTCCGGTCGTAGAGCACGCCGTTCTCGACCTTCATGTGAATGATCGGATGGCACGTCTCGCCGAACTCGCGCTTGCCGACCATGCGCACCATCATGGGCGTGCCGTCGTCGTGCAGCGCCACGCCGTCGCGCCGGCTGTCGGGGTCGCTGCCGTATTCGATGTTGTCTCCCTTGTAGAGAAAGAAGTACCGGCCGTTCACGCACACGCCCAGTTCGCCCAGGTCGTTCACCACCCACTTCACGCTGTCTTTGCTCATCGTCGTTCCTCTCAGTTTTCAACCGCGCGCCTAACCCGTCGTCCGACCTGACAGCCCCGGCAAGCCGGGTCTGCAGGTCAACTCTGCGTTAGGCCCCACGCGGATCGCCGCCGCAGCGTCTGCGCGCGCCTTCGCGTAGCCCATGTCGTAGTCCGTGGTCACCGGGTACTGGCTGTGCAGTGCGGCCACCAGCGCGCAGCGCTCGGTCTCGGCCTTGGTGGCATCGCGCGCAGCCTCCCACCATGTGTGCGCCTCGCGCTTCAGGGCAGCGTTCTCGGCACGCAGCCGTTCGCGCACCTCAGCCTCAACCGCCGCACCCACAGCCATGCCAATAGCCACCGCAGCGGGCCGGTTGTATGCCGCGTCGCGGATGAGGCCGTCAACTATGCCCAGCAACTCTTTCTCGGTCAGTAGCGAGCTTTCCATGCCTTCACTCCTTTGGTTCGCGCGCCCGGTCAAGCGCTTTTTCGCGTCGGCAACATGTGGCCTAACACGTCATTCCAGGCGACGGCCTACGGCCGCGCCTGAATTCCAGCGTTAGGTTCCAAGAATCTCTTTCACTTTGTCACGCGGCAGCCACAGCACAATGCCGAGGTCTCTGGTCCCGCTCGGCGTCAGTGGCTGGTCGGTTCCGAATGCGATCGTCGTCCCCTTCTTCGCCGTGTAGTTCATGTCCATTGCTGCCGCATCCAGGCTTTGCAGCTTTATGTTTTCGTCACCAATCCGCGAGACCAATTCGGTAATTCCAATTGCCATACTCTTTCTCCGTAGTTACGTTGGAACCTAACTCGGCAGTCCAGCGGACGGCTTTCAGCCGCCGCTGACTTCTGCGTTAGCCATCACTGGCCGCGCCCGTTGGCGTCCACCAGAAGCCACAAGTTGGTCAGCGAAAACTCGTCGGCCAGGCATCGCTTCGTCAGGTGCCGCTCAATCGCTTGCAACTCCTGGCGGGCGCGCTGGTGAAGGTCGCCGCTAACATGGTGCGTCGGTATGCCTGGGCAACGCGGCCCAAAGCACCCTTGTTCGCGCTGTTGATTGCACTTCGTGCAGTGGTAGCTCATCGGTGTTCCTTGCAAAGCGGCCGCCTGGCTTCTGGCTGCGCGCGGCCTTCGTAAGTGCTGTGCTTCCACCAGTGCCACTCGGCACCGTCAAAGCCGCAGTGAATGCAGCACCCGTCGTCGTCCCACTCGTGATGCCTAACTGTCGGTTCAAGCGGAGAGCCAACAGCGGCCACCACTTGTTCGTCTTCATGCTTGGTCACGGCTGTTGTCTCCCGCTTAACCTGGCGTT
>JACCDY010390566.1_pt1 | contig 15482 bp, 20 predicted proteins | sample 7446391 | NCBI WGS metagenome assembly JACCDY01 (sample SAMN15323451, study PRJNA562643) | freshwater metagenome | isolation source: river surface water | place: USA:Blue River Watershed | collected 2017-08-18 | reverse complement strand
TGTGTGGCCCTGGTTGGCCAATCGGGCATGGGCAAGAGCAGTCTGCTGAATTCGCTGGTGCCGGATGCCCAAGCCCAGACCAACACCATCTCATTTGCCTTAAAGTCCGGCCGACACACCACCACCGTCAGTCGGGTCTATCAGACCCAGATTCGAAACGGTCCTAGCCTGAGGGTCATTGACACACCAGGCTTCCAGCGATTTGGTATTAGCCATCTGGATCGATCAGACCTGGAGCGGATCTTTCCGGAGTGGCATCGAATTGGGCAGGAGGATGGCAGTTGCCGTTTTTATAACTGTTCCCATGACGATGAGCCGGGCTGCCAAATACAGGCTCGAATTCATCAACTGGAAGAAGACGATCCGACTCTCAGTCGACTGCTCGAGGCCCGGCGTCAGCAGTGGCTTAGGCTTTTGAAGACCAGCGCTTAGCGCCTCCCACTTTAATTGCATCGCGTATCGCTACGCGATACACTCATGATCATTTCTTTTAAGCACAAAGGGCTCGAACGCTTCTTTTACGAAGACGATCATCGCGGAATTCAGCCTCTACACGCCACAAAATTGCGTCTGCGGCTAACGCTGCTGAATCAGGCTCAGAGTCCGCAAGACTTGCTAGTGCCAGGGTGGCGGCTTCACAGCCTCACTGGGAACTTAAATGGCTTTTGGTCGGTACAAGTCGACGCCAATTGGCGTCTGATCTTCAGGTTCGTTGGCCCCGACGTTGAATTGGTGAACTATGTTGACTACCACTAAGCATCAGATGCGCAACCCAGCCCACCCAGGCGAGATCATTCGAGAGTGGTTGCCGCACGACATGACAGTCACTCAGGCAGCAGAGGCTCTGGGTTGTTCAAGGGTTACGCTCAGTCGACTCTTGAACGGATCGGCAGGAGTCTCGGCAGAGATGGCAGTGCGACTGGCTCACTGGTTGGGGACTCGCGAGGAATTATGGCTGGATCTACAGAACCAGTATGACCTGGCTCAAATCAGTCGACCCAAGCTGATCAAAGCTATCAAGCCTCTGGGCAGGGTTACGACAACCAGCGGCCGAGGTAGAAAAGCAGGACCATGAAACACCACATCACCACGGCCCGCCAGACCAACCCAACGGCCGTGTCCAAGCTGGCCACGCTCGCCTCACGAAGATCTGGCTCCGAGGACTGATTACCCAAGACTTCATCCAGTCCATCACTGCCCTGCAGGGCATCTGGAACAGACAGGCGGACGCCCATGGCACCAGCACCTGAAGCAATCAGCACCCGATCGGTGTCGTTGACATGCGCCGGCGAGGAGGCCGCCCGACTGCGCCACATGGAGACCGAGTCTTCAAAATTACCCACCACTGCAAAGATGCAGGCGGTCACTCGCACCGGACCCCAATCAATCCAACGATAGGCTAGCGACGAGACCTGGGCGAAGCGATCGCCCTCGGATGCGGATGAGTCCGAGACGGAGACGTCCCCTTCGAGCAGGACTCCAGCGGAGGATGGCACATCTTCACGATGAGACGCCCATCCCTTGAGCAATTGCACACTCAACCAATAGCCAAGCGCGCCAGCTGGTCCAGGCAGAATCACAAACCAGAAGATGACACCAAAAACATGTCTCTGCGCAGCAACCAAGGCAAGACGAATGGACTCACGGGCTACGGAAGAGGCATCGCCCTGCTCAGCTGCCGCACGGGCCACTGCATCGGCATGGGACTCCTCGACCCACTTGAGCAGAATCTGCCGGGCGGTCAACACATCATCGGCACGCAGAGCAGCCTGGATATCACTAAACCAATGGCTGAACTGCCGAAATCCCAAGGTCAGGTAAAGAACACCCACCATGAAAGCGAGTTCAAGGATTGGATGAACAAAGTGCAGAATCTTGGCGATCACCAATCCGCCCAGAGCCCCGCCTACAACAATGGTTCCCCACGCCATCCAAGCACTGGAGACGCTGTCCACCTCCATAGTCCGGACCTGACGAATCTTTTGGTCTAACCAAGTCTGAATGGGATTCGTCTGCCGAATAGGGCGAACCTGTTCAAGTAGCAAAGCGATCAACAGACTGATGAGTGTCATGGCATTTCCGGTTCAGGACACTGGGTCCAAGCTGCATATAGAAAGTGATACAAGTTTCTGATCATGGCCGCCGTCGCACCCCAGATAAAACGATGCTCATAAGGCATGGCAAAAAACTCGATCTGCTCAGATTCTAACGCGAGGCCCCGGCGCTGATGATTGGCGGGGTTCATGAGGAAGGCCAATGGCACCTCAAACACCTCGCTGACCTCTGTGGGGTCTGGCTCGAAACTGGCTTGACCATGTAACAAACCAATCACCGGTGTGACCTGAAAGCCCGTCACGGTCAGGTAGTCAGGCAGTCGACCGACTAGTGTCAGGCGGTCTGAGGCCAGACCGACCTCTTCTAGGGTCTCTCGGCAGGCCGTCTGCTCGGGCGTTTCTTGCCCCTCCGAGGCACCACCAGGCAGGCTGATCTGACCGGGGTGGTGTTTGAGGTGGGAGGGACGCTGCGTCAAGACCAGGCTAGGGCCAAGCCGACTGTCATCGTAACGAATAGCGAACAACACCGCTGCGGCCTTTGGGCTCAGCACGTGGGCCGTCCTCTCCCGGCGATCGGCCAATACCTCGGGCTGCCAGTTGGGAAACCCATGGCGACGGGCGAGCGAAAACCAGGCGGCCAGTCGCCGGTGGTCTAGTACTTCGGGGGGAATAAAAGGCCCCGGCACGAATGGCCGGGGCTCTGCTTGCTCGGGGTTGAACCGAGGCGCAGCCAGGGTTAGCCCTCTTGGCTGTCTTCGGCTGCTGCGGGCTCAGCTGCTTTGCTGCTGACGCCCATGTCGGCCAGTGCTGCCGCCTTGCGGGCGGGCAACTTCTCACGAATACGGGCCGATTTGCCTGAGCGCTCACGCAGGTAGTAGAGCTTGGCACGACGAACGTCACCGCGGCGCTTGACTTCGATCTTGGCGATCAGGGGCGAGTAGACCTGGAAGGTACGCTCAACACCCTCACCGGCCGAAATCTTGCGGACGATAAACGAGGAATTCAGACCACGATTGCGCTTGGCAATCACGACGCCTTCGAAAAGCTGAACGCGCTTACGCTCACCTTCGACGACGTTCACGCTAACGACCACGGTGTCTCCGGGGCCAAACTCAGGAATGGTTTTGCCAAGACGGGCAATCTCTTCCTGCTCGATCTGCTGGATGATGTTCATGATTTCTCCGAAACCATCGTTGCTGGTACTGGGTTGGCGTTATGAAGAGCCCAGACATCCGGCAAGAGGATGGGTAACAAAATTACTTCTTGAGAAGGTCGGGCCGTTTGCTCTTGGTGAGCGCCAGGGCGACCTCTTTTCGCCAATCCGCTATTTTGCCATGGTGGCCAGATAAAAGCACGGGCGGGACGGCCTGCCCCTCAAAGACCTCAGGACGCGTGTAATGGGGGTGATCCAGCAAGTTGGCCATAAAGGAGTCCTGCTGTGACGAGGCGTCATCGCCCAAGACCCCCGGAATCCTGCGAGTAAACGCATCTAAGAGGGTTAATGCCGGAATTTCGCCACCAGATAGAACAAAATCACCCAAACTGATCTCAACTTGCACATATCTGTCGATAAAACGCTGGTCTATTCCCTCATACCGTCCGCAGACCAGGGTGAACTGTCCGGTTTGGCCCTGATGGGTCTGCTCCAAACAGTCCTCGACCAGAGACTGAGTCAACGGCCGCCCAGCCGGGGAGAAGAGAACTGTTGGGCCTTTTTGAATGTTTTTTAACAGAAGATCAGAGCTGATAGCAGCCATACAGTCTGCCAATGGCTGCGCCAGCATGACCATGCCAGGGCCACCACCGTAGGGACGATCGTCCACGGTCTGATGAACATCGCTGGTGAATTGACGCGGATTCCAAAACACCAAATCCAGCACACCCCGCGATACCGCACGGCCGCAAACCCCAGTGGTGCGCCAAGGCTCAAAGAAGTCGGGGAACAGCGTGACGATGTCGAAGCGAGTGGCCATGGAGGAATTGTGGCATGGCGGGCTAAGGGATCCTGTTACGGGGGGTGTCCGTCTGCATCTGAGCGACCCCAACCGCACGTAAAAACAGACGAGGGGCCTCACCATTGGCCGCTATGTGCGCAGAACAACCCAGCCTGACGGATGGAACGCCAAACCCCGCCCTCTCTGACGGCCGCTGGCGCAACAACCCAAATGGCTCAACCGGCTCACTCGAGCAACCCTGCGCCCAGGCGATCGTCTTGGCCATCCAGTAACCGACCAATGGGACCTCAAGAGGCAGGCCATACCGGACATCAATTTTCAGAGTGGTGGCATCAATGAAAGACTGCATCGACACCCTTCCTCTGGCAAAGCCCTCTTTGTGATCCAACACACCATGCCGAGGTTGGCGTCCCATCGGATTACTGACAAGCCCAGGGGCTGGCAGAAGACCTGAATCATCCTGCCAATCCTCAAAACTCTGGCTGTTAGGAGAGAGTACTTTGATTGTTACTCGGCCCAATAGCCGATCGACCTGATAACCAGAGAAAGACGTCAGTCGATGCCCTACGACATCTGCCCAGGATGGCTCGGTGGCCCGGATCACCTTGGTACGCGACATCAGATCGGACAGTCGACGATGCATGAGGTCAAGGTCAACCGATGAAATAGCGCCAACACGGGCGGCCTGAGCGGTCGCTCGCCAGAGTGTGAATTGAGCAAATACCACCCAGGCGATTTGCAGAAAAAACAAAAAGACCAGGATGATTAAAGGGAGTGCCAGCAGCGTCTCAATCGCCAGAGAGCCGCCGGGTCGACTAGAAGAGCTCGACCGCATGGTGCGCCTCGGGGCAAAAATAAAACCGGAAACGGACCGGGTCGATGACCCTGACAATACGGAATTCACCATCAAGAAAAAACACACGCGACAACGGCCATCCCCAGTGCGTATGAATAGCCGAACAATCCTTGAACAGCAAACCTTTGGCGCCCTGAGGTCTGGACAGAGCACCAAAAAACCTTCTCCAAGGCCCGTCCACGACAAGGAGAGAATGTCCATTCCAGTCAACCAAAGACATCGGATAAACCTTGTAGAAGAGGAGCTAACACGACGACAAACGTAGCTGGAAAAATACACAAGACCAGTGGGGCCAGCATCTTGACTGGCGCCTCCATGGCTCGCCTCTCTAACTGAGCGAGCCGCACCTGCCTGAGGGACCGCGCTTGATGCTCCAAAATGTTGGACAAATCGGCACCCCCAGCCTCCGCAGTGAGGCAGGAGACAGCAAACTGCTCAAGACCACTGGACAGCGCGTTATCTCGCAAACGGGCGAACGCTGTCGTGCGGTCGTAACCCGACTTGAGGTCGCGAATAACACCGGTCATGACCCTAGACAACTCATGGCCCGACTCATGAAACCCCTCCGTCGTAATGCTGAGGGCATTTGAGAGTGCGTGCCCACCGGCCAGGCAAATAGCTAGACCATCCAGAAAGGCCGGGAGAGATCGCTCGATGGAACTGGCAGCTCTCCTGACCCGCCAATTCAAGACAAGGAGAGGAAGGTAGTAAAGAAAGATCCCTACCAATAGGGTGATCTCAATTGGCATCGAAGTGACCATCGACATCAAAAGAGCGGCAAGGCCTCCAATGCCAGCAGCCAAAACCCGCAAGGCGAGGAAGGCGTCCTCCCGGTATCGATCCGGCAGACCGGCAATCCAAAGTCGCTTGGTCAAATCGGGGCTTGGCCTCGAGTAGCGAGAAAAAAGAGGGGCCATGAAAAGTGAGGCCGAGACCCACCACGATAAACCGCGCAGCGCTCCGTTAGACGCGCTACCAGAAAGACGCCGAGCAAACCAACTCACGCCACCTGACAACAGGATAAAAACCCCACCCAGCAGAAGGGAGTAGGACAAGAAAAAAGCGGTCCACGTCATATCAGGCCTCGATCCGAATGATTCTGCGAATCCACATCAGCCCAACCAGCTCGAGCAAAACCACCAGGCCGAGCAGACCTATGCCATTGATCGAGCCAATGAAAAAAGACAGAAAAGCCTGATCAATAAAAGACAAAACCAGAAGCAGTAAGAATGGCATCGCCGCCATCAAGAGCGCCTGTAGGCGCCCCTGAGAGGTGAGTGCCTCGGCTTTCAAGGCTACAGCCTGTTGAGCCCGGAGACTTTCACTTAGACGCTCCAGCACCTCAGCCAATCGTCCACCAGTTCTTTGGGATACGTTGACACAGAAAGCAAGAAAATTAGCTTCCTGTACACCGAGCTGAGAAGCCCAGCGCCGGAGAGCCTCATCCTGTGGCGTTCCAAGCCTAAGCGTCTCGTTCAGATTGGCTATAGAGGCTTTTAGTGCTGGACCCCGGTACCCCTGATGAAGGACCTGGAGTGCGGTTCTAAATCCTCCTCCACCTTTGAGGATGCTCGCCAGTAAGTCACACATGGAGGGAAGCTCCAAACAGATAAGACGCCGTCGTCTTTCAGATCGCACCATCAGAATGGCGCGAACAACTCTGTCTGCAAGACCAGAAGCTAACAGGCGTTTTACATGAATCGACGACTTCGACCGGAGAAGAATAATTGGCGCCAGCGCTACACCAAACAACAGAAATAAAGTGGTAGGGAGCATCACACCATTACCCCAACCGCACGAAACGCTCTATCGTCCCTTGACCATTCAAAGACTGGGTCTAACTGAATTCGACCGGAGTCCAACCCCTCCACTCTAGAGATGGCAGACACGAAGCGCCGCCCATCTGAATCTCTAGACATTTGCACAATCACGTCAATAGCGCAGGCAATCTGCTCTCGTAGCGCGATAATGGGTATGTCATAGCCCGCCATCATTGCCATCACCTCCAGGCGCGCCAGGGCATCCCTTGGCGAATTGGCGTGAAGCGTAGTAAGGGATCCCTCATGCCCAGTGTTCATGGCCTGTAACAAATCGAGTGCCTCCCCGCCGCGAACCTCTCCAATGAGAATTCGATCTGGTCGCATTCGAAGGGCATTTCGAACAAGATCTCTAATAGAAATTCCTCCAACCCCCTCTTGGTTATTGGAGCGCACCTCTAACGACACGATATTGGGATGAACAAGATTTAATTCGGCAGCGTCCTCAATGGTAATCAGACGCTCATAAGAAGGAATCTCCGATGAAAGGTATCGAAGAAAAGTGGTCTTGCCGGATCCCGTGCCGCCACTGACCACGATGCTACTTCTGGTCTGGACACACTCCCTCAGATAGTCGAGCATGGCGTGACTTGCGCCATTCTCCCTAACGATGTCAACCGCCTTCAATTGGGCCTGAACAAAGCGCCTGATGGTGAGCGAAGCACCCCTCACGGCCGGTGGTGCGAGAACAGCATTTACACGTGAGCCATCGGGCAACCGAGCGTCGGCCATGGGACAGGCATCATCGATTCGTCGACCCGTCGGAATAAAGATGCGCTCAATCACCCGACGAAGACTCAATTCATCAGCAAAACGGCCCTCGACTCGCTCAATTCGACCGGCTTTCTCAATGAATATGGCGTCAATGCCATTCACCATTACTTCAGAGACCTGAGGGTTGCTGAGGAAACGTTCCAGGGGCCCAAGACCAACCACTTCCGAAACAATCCGACTACCCAAGTCATTTCGAAGTAGTTCAGTATCTCGCAGCGGAGAGTCTTCTCGTCTCAGAATGGCCCAACACTCGCGACGAATCTCTTCATCAGACATAGATGTCCAGTTGCGCTGCAGTTTCTCCAAGGCGAATCGGAGGAAGTTGACTCCCTCAGCAAGCTCTGCTGATTCCGAATCTCCAACCGACACACGGTCAGGTAACGGGGTCGGGTTATCTGGCTGGCACTCAGAGACCATAAGTGGCTCCAAAGCGTTTTCTTTGATGGACAGATGGGCCTTCGTGACATTCAGGGTCCAACCACCCACCTCAATAACATCACCGATCCGCAGGGGACCATACTCTTCTACCAGGTGATGGTTGACCCTTAGCAATCTGGTTTTGGACATCTCTTTCACCAGATAGCCATTTGTGCCCATACTCACCAGGGCGCGGAAGCGAAGAAGCGGAAGACCACCGACACGGATGTCCGCATCAGCCTCTCGACTGATCTTAAGCGGTCTACCTGACCACTCGAAGCAGTGCCGACCCATTTGCTCAAGGCCTCTCGTTACTGAGATCTCTATCATTCCGACGCCTCTTCATTTTGGGGATTGGGAATCCCATGAATTTGCTCACGAGACAGCCTCAACTTTGACTCTGCCCCCTCCACCATCCTTCTATTGAGCTCGGAGCTTGCGTCGATGAAGCGCGGCGTCAGTAGGACGACCATCTCACTCCTCTTCTCTCGAAAATCTTTCGAACGAAAGAGAGCTCCGAGCAAAGGAATGTCAGAGAGACCCGCCATCTTGTCTAAGGATTTGCTCCCCTCCTCAGAGATCAGGCCCGACATCACCAAGGTCTGCCCTTCCCTCAGATTGACCTGAGTCTCTGTCATTCGGGACAGAAATGCGGGCAAGTCCCCAACTTTGATAGACGGATCTACCGTAGAGAGCTCAGTCGAGATGGTGGCTGAGATGACGCCACCCCTATGGACCTTAGGCCTTACCTCGAAGCGAATTCCGTATGGCTTGAATTGAACGCTGGAGCTTCCGACCCCGTTCACAACCGGTAAGGGAATCTCACCGCCGGCGAGAAACTTCGCAGTGCCGCCACTTTTGCAGGACAGAATTGGTTCGGCCAAAACAACAGCATCTCCAGATTGCTCCATGAGATTAATAACGGACCCTAACGTGCTTTGAAGCCCGAAATAGACAGCAAATGGCGAGACTTTTGGACCGGCGAGCGCAGAGGAGAGCCCTGGAAAGTTTGGCGAAATGTTCGGAGAGCCATTGGTTAGGGCGCCGTCTGATGTCGATCGGAAGTGCTGATTGGTCGCAATGTCACCGACGATTCCGAACATTGGCCCCGACATCGATTTCTGCCAATTGACTCCGATGTTTTCCATTGCATTTTTCTTAATTTCAAGAAAACGCACCTCCATCGCAATCATCTTTTCCTGTCCAGAGGCATCGACCAAAGAGACGATCTTTGGATTCTTCTCTACCAGTACTTTTAGACGCTCCGCCTGCTCGGGTTGGCTGATGGAACCAGTCACCACAAGCTTGTCGCCCACCGATTCATACCTCAGGCTTGGATCTTCGCCAATCGCTCGGGTGATCTCCCTTTGAAGGATCTCTGCGTCAGAAGACAAAATGGAGATTCTGATGGTTTGAGGGCCCTTTCCATTTGTCCAGGCCAGGACATCTGTCTCGCCAGCTTGACGGCCGACCAAGACAAATGAACCATCCGGCATGGTCTTGGCGCTGAGTAGTGCAGGGTTTGAAACGACCAGTCGTCTGACTTTTCCTGACTCCAACACCACAGGTGAGCCAACCAACAGATCCAACCGATTTGGGACCGACGCCTGCACCAAGAACGGGGTTACAGCCCAAATCAGACCGAAACCAAGCTGAGTCATCTTCATTTTTGTGAGCCCCTTATATCGCCAATACATACCGAACACGACCACTCTGCTGGGCCTTCAAAATCACTGGAACCTGCTCCTCGCGAACCTCGAGAAAATGTGCATGGCCAGCCTGGTCAAGTCTGGTACCGGGCACTCGAACAACACGAAGACGCTTGGCTATGAGCTTGGCCTGCCCGGATTCCTGCCCCGCTTCGATAACGGTTAATTCTTGGGTCTCTTGGGTAGAGAGCACCATGGCAGTGTCCCAGACGTCAACAAACTCGATGCCATCGAAGGAGCCAAATGTGCCACTTCCATCTGCAGAGACCGGTAGCAAACGATGGCCCGGCTTCAGATGATCTTGTAGGCTGTAGCCACGGTCCGAATCAAAAAGTGCCGCCGTGAGGAAATCTCCGGTTTGCAGGGCAATCGGGACCGGTCGCCCCACCACCTGCGCCTTGTTATGTGTCTGGATCAGGCCTGACTTGGCAATGCTCAAAGGAACCGCCCTTTCACCAAGTGCACCGGCGGATATCCTTGTTCCCTTCCCGATCGGCGCATTTGCCACCAACACCATGACCTGACGTTCCGGTTTGGGCGCGTCGCGCTCAAGTGCGGCCTTGAAGGCCTCTATTTGGTGAAGGGTTGCACCAGAAGCGAGGCCAGCCAATACCAAGACTGTTAGTCCCCAGACCAACCAGCGATAACGAAGCAGACCATTCATGAACTGTTCACGGCTCACCACTCTGAATAACCCTCCATAAAGAACAGACTGACGAAAAATCGCCTTGCGAGATCCAGCATGGGAGATCTCATCAACCATAAGAGACCCGCCCCTACGACCACCATCATCAATACCGATTCAGCTAATACAGAACCACGCGGGGCTCTCATGGCTTCCTCTCTGAAAAGTGAATCTGAAAGATCTCGTCGATGCCGGTCTTTAGGCTAATCACAGTCCTTGTTTCGCCCTTAATCACCTGACTCGATATAAGAGCCGGATGGTCGTTGGATTGCCTCCACTGTCTCGGTGTAAGGCCATGTCTTCGCTCCCCAATTCGGTGGGCTTCATTCAGGTCACGCGAAACCATGCGACTAACCCGAATATCGCCGGGGTAACCAGGACCGCCAACCATCAACTCGGCCGATTCGTGATATCTCATCAATAGATCCAACGGCAGCCGGACCTCCCAGCCCTCGGAAGCTGAGTTGCCAATTCGGGAGCGGGCCGCTGCTCTCCATTGCTGCGACAGGAGCAACTGACCGTCTAAGGCGCTCACAACGCACCAACCACTGACCTGATGCAGGTATACCGGACGACCCACGGCTCTCCACTCTCGAACGGTCTGATCACGAGCCTCACACGGTCCAATATCCGACCGGAGTGGTTGAGCGTGAAGCGTCTGCCCCAGGAGGCCGATCGCCAACGCGCCTGCAGCCAGGCCGCTCATTGACGCCTTCCTTCGGCGGCTCCCGCCAGAGTGCCCTGGACCGGATCAAACCAACCTCCTCGATGGAAGGCGTCTCGGAAAGTCGATGTTTGACGCTCCAGACCAATAAAGTCCGCTATCGGCATCAAGATGTCCTTAGTAGGTATGAACGTAGCCTCCAAGAGACTCGCCATAGCAGGCAAAGGATCCGCGCCGAGGCGAATTCTCTGCTCCTGCTCGGTCCCGATCGCGTACCAGGCATCAGGGCTCGTAACCAGACGGAAATTGGTCGTCGTGCGACCAAGACCATCAAGGTCTGCCCAGGCCTCGGCTGAGACGGATCTGAGTGCGCTTGTGTCCGGCAGTCCAAACAAGTCCGCGACGCCCGACTGTCCATTTTTAATGAGCGCCAAATTTGCCTGAGAAATACTCTGTTGCCAGCCAATATCAGAACGACTAGAGGTTCCGCCTCGCTGAACATCAACCGTTCCGCCGACGACTAACCGAGATAAAGGGATATAGACGTCCTGAATACTTTCCTGATAGCTCCCGAAAGGGATCAAATGATCACAGGCTGCCAGTGATATGCCACATCGATCGCTATCAAGTCTCGCAGTCTCCAACACGATGTGATTTAGCTTTGCTCGGTCGAAGAGGACCACCAGAAATGCAAGACATAGAGACAACTGGGCCACCACCAGAATCGACTCGATCAGGGCATGTCCGAGAGGAAGGGTTTTTCCTATCATTGAACAAGCTCCTTCAATCTAGTCTTGACTTCAGCGGCGACTTGATCCTCATGGGAGGCGGGAACAAGGCGCGCATTCCAACGGGGTTCAAAGAGAGTGGGGAGGTAGCTCCGACCATTGAGTAGCCGTCTATCGAAATAGACCTCTGATGCGCTGACCGCATAACTGGAGCGAGCGCGGCTGGTCTCTGGGAACAGTCTGTGTTGGAAGGTGCGGACATACTCACCCGACGTGGTCTTCTCACCCTCTGAGCTCTCACGGGCAGTCACCAACACTGCGAATCGGAACGCACTGTAATCAGTCCGATTGTTGGGGTCTGCAACCTCCCAGAAACTCGGCAATCCAAGATATCCAGATACCCTTGTAGTGTCTGAGGTGGCCTGAGAGGTGGACCCTGGGTTCACAGAGGTTCCTCCCAGGCTGGACAGTCCAGGTGCGGAGGTCGTTGAGCCCGCCCCCCAGGCGAGTCCGAAACTCTCACCGATTCCAGAGCAGGTTGGTCGCCACCAACTGCGCTTTCGCCACTGGTGTACCGACAAGGTGTCGACCGCCGAAATGTCGGAGTAGTCAGACTCGTACCCAGACCCTCCGCGCTTGACCAGTCGGCTGAAGGCCCGATCGATACTGGTCGGAACGCAACCGGTAGTTGGCAGCAAGTAGAGACGACTATCGAAGCCCCTATCCCTTGTAAATCCATCTAAAGAACTCATGATGTGTCTCGCGTAGGGCGACCTCTCATTCCCGGAGAAAGTGCGTGTTCCGAAGTAAAGTTTTGAAACGTCAGACGTGGGCAAGTACTGCCCAAAGTAGCCCCGGTCTGAGGTCCAAATCACCTCATTCACCAAGGCCTGAGTAGCGAATGGTGTGGCTGCGTCATGCATGAGCCTTTGAGAGGCTGCAAGCGCATGGGTATACCCGGACCGAAGCGGTATCTCTAATCGGACGCCCGATTCGGTAGCCTTGCGGGTCATCTCTGCGGTCTGGGCCATTGTCTGAGCCACGGCTCTCAGCGGCGGGAACAATGCTGACACCGTTCCAACATTCTTCATGAGCTGGTCAATATGGTTGACCCACGACAGAAGCGTCAGACTCTGAATCATCATGATTTCGTTAGCCAAAATGGCGCGGTTGGCGTACGCCTGATAATTCAGAATCTGGGCATGCCATCGGGCAGCTGCAAGGCTAGCGCTGTCAGCCAAATGTAATCCTCGGTCTTTCTGAAGCGCCCGTTCGCTCAGAAAGAGAAATCCCAAGAGGGCTAGAGCGGCACAGAAGAGCATCCCCGCGCCGACGGCCAAGACCATACCGTTGGGTCTCGCTGCCCTTGGAAATCCGAAGTTGCTGGTCAACTTCAATGGTTATCCTCATTGAAGTTACGAAGGTCCTTACGAGTACCTGCCTGCACTCGAGCTTGGTTTGCCGCTGAGGAGGCGGCACTTAGAGCAGAACCACCGTCATTACCGGCAATCTCCTGAGCGATACCAGCGGTCTGATTACGAATGGTCTGTCCGAGAAGACTGTAAACACCGATTGCAGCCACTGCGACTACGGCCACGACGATGATATATTCGGTCATGCCCTGCCCTGATGGGGGACTTTTTTTCCGTGTCTGAATCAATTGGCACTCCTCTAAGAATCCTGGGGAGTGAATTGTTTGACAAGCAGCGTCGGATCACTATTGTTCAATCGCCCTATATCGAACGACTGAGGTCTGACTCGATAAGCCTAACGACCCCGCTTCTTCAACTTCTTATCCTGAGTGATCAACAGGTATGGGCGGCTGTCATCTGATGCCTTGTGCTGCTTTAGGAAAGCCAATATTCCGCGGTCGGCGCGGTTCTTGCCCTTGCCACCCGACTGAATCACCCTGAGTCGCTCGGACCTCTGTTCAACACCCGGCGTTGGGTTGTCAAACCAAAGGTCAACTGACAAGTCAGGCCGCCGATCTAAAAAAGCCAGAACATGGGCAATAAGTTTTTCCTGATGATCAGGACCGGGAAAGCCCGGTTCTCGATAGTCTCCATAGAGCGGAGACTGCATGAACAGAAAGTTGTTGCCATCGATGATCACCAAAACACCCGGCGCAGCATTCTGCGCCAGAGTATCCAGGTCAGTGACCATGCAGCAATGATGTCGCGAAGGCGGCTAATGCAACGCCAGCCAGCATCAACGTCGGCTGCTGCCAGGCCGCCTTGGTCTGCCCCCCGTGATGATGAGAATCCGCCTGGGCGTGGAGTTGAGGGATCAAGTCAGACAGGGCGATGTAGATAAAATTGGCCGCCGCGACTACCAACACGTAGGGCAGCCAACCACCAGTGGTTCCCAGAGAGAAATAGCCCAACAAAGCTCCGGCTAAAGCACCGCAACCGGTCAATACGTTGAACAAGAAAGCACGCGCCTTTGGAAAGCCGCTATTGAGTAGAACAAAGAAGTTCCCGATCTGCTGGGGGATCTCATGGGTGGCAATCGCAACAGCAGTAATCAAACCCAGGTACAGGTCTGTATGGAAAGCAGCCGCAATCAGAATGCCGTCCGCTAAGGCATGAATGCTGCTGCCCAAAAGCAGCATCCAGCCGCCCTTGCCAGCTGACTTGGCGTCGTGCCCATGGTGATGGTCGTGGCCATCATGCTCATGGTGGTGATCGTGGCGCAGCAGGGAGAGGCGCTCAAGGAAGAAGAAACCCAGTAGTCCACACAGCAGCGTGGCTGTGACCGAATGGATGTCCACCCGTCCAACATGAACACTCTCTGGTAATAAGTGAAGCAACGCCGTCCCCAGCAGCATTCCCGCAGAGAAACTGACCATCCGGTCCACCAGACGACTCAGGCGACCAAACGAGACGACTGCGGCCAGGGCAATGCTAAAAAAGGTCGCCGCGAAGGCAGCGAGGAGCGTGTATAGGAGGGTCAATTAGATCTTCAGCGAGGGATATGCGGCATACAACATCTGGAACTTAGGCTCTAGGTCTTTTGTCGACTGCCATCGCGACGATTCTACGCTGAGTATCGCTGCTCAAGTTTTTAGTTGGGCCGATGCTCTTCCCTCTAACCAGCACCACCCATCAGAGACTACGGACACCTTCCTCTTTTCCGAAAGTATTGCATTTTTGCTATTATTATGTGGGTCATATTAATACTCAACCACGCCGTCCAAAAGGAGTTGGATGCGCTAGAGCCTGACCTCAAGGCAAGATTTCTTCACATATGCGAGTTACTCGAGACCTTTGGACCATCCACGGTAGGCATGCCGCATGTGAGGCACCTAACGGGCAAGCTATGGGAAATGAGGATGAACTCGAACAGTGGCCAAGCTCGAGCAATCTACCTAACATCCGGAGAGAAAAAGATCGTAGTCGTCACAGTTTTCAACAAAAAAAGTCCCAAAACACCCCGCAGGGCAATTGATCTTGCAATCAAAAGAGCGAAGGAACTCGATTTATGAATACACTCAAAAAAATCAAGGCACACTGGCTCGAAGATACTGAAGTTCGAGAGGCCTACCAGCGTCAAACACCAGAATTTGCTCTAGCCAAGACCCTCATACAGGCGAGGGTCAATGCCGGTCTGACGCAGTCACAAGTTGCAGAAAAAATGGGGACCACCCAGTCAGTCATTGCTCGCCTTGAATCGGGAAACTCACTACCGAGTATCAAAAGTCTTTACCGGTACGCTGGTGCAGTTGGAGCCAAACCGCTGATCCAACTCCTTCAAAGCTAGCAATACGTGGTCTTTCCCAGAGTCACCTCGCTGTCGGGTGACCTGATTAGTTGTAATAGACAGC
>JACCDY011440979.1_pt1 | contig 15483 bp, 15 predicted proteins | sample 7446391 | NCBI WGS metagenome assembly JACCDY01 (sample SAMN15323451, study PRJNA562643) | freshwater metagenome | isolation source: river surface water | place: USA:Blue River Watershed | collected 2017-08-18 | reverse complement strand
TCAAAATGTAGCTACCGGTCTATTAATTCCGATTTAGAAGCTATAAAAGTATTTTTTCAATCCCACCTTTGGTTGAGCTCTCTACGTAGTTTTGCATCCAATTAGCGCCTAATAAGTTCTTCGCCAATTCAACTACTATGTAATCAGCTGTTGTATTTGTATCTTCGCCATAACGAGCCAATCCCTGTAAGCAAGAGGGGCAAGAAGTAAGAATCTTAACTTCCCCTAATGATCCTGGTTGATCAATACCCATTTTCTGAATACCTTTTTCAATTTCTTCTTGCTTTCTCTTTTTTACTTGCGTTGCAATATCTGGCCTGCCGACAGCAAAGGTTCCGGATTCGCCACAGCAGCGATCATTTAAAGGTACACTTGTATTCATCAATGCATTAGTAACTTTAGTAGGTGCATATGTTTTCATCGGGCTATGACAAGGATCATGGTACATATATCTTGTACCTGATACACCTTCCATTTTTACACCTTTTTCCATGAGATATTCATGGATATCTAATAATCTGCAACCAGGAAATATTTTTTCAAATTCATATTTTTGTAATTGGTCCATGCAAGTACCGCAAGACACAATGACTGTTTTAATATCTAAATAGTTAAGTGTGTTTGCTACTCTATGAAACTGAACGCGATTATCTGAAGTTATTTTTTGGCCTTTATCATGATTGCCAGATGATGTTTGTGGGTAGCCGCAGCATAAATAACCTGGCGGCAGAACAGTAATAGCACCAACTTCATATAACATCGCTTGAGTCGCTAATCCTACTTGAGAGAAAAGTCTCTCAGATCCACATCCAGGGAAATAAAACACTGCGTCTGAATCTTCATTAATTTTTTGTAGGTTTCGAATCACAGGCACAACTTTATCATCCTCAATGCCAAGGAGGGCTCTTGAAGTTTTAGTAGGCATATTTTTAGGCATAGGCCTATTTAAGAAATGCACAATCTGAGACTTGATTGGAGCTTTACCAATTGTTGAAGGTGGATTATTTTTAAATAAATTAATACCGCCCAGTTTTTTCAATAAATTATGCCCAGCCTGTTGGGCTTTATAGCCAAAATCAACCATCAAAGTTCTCATGATTTTAATGGTGACGGGATCTTTCATATTCAAGTAACTCATAGCCAATGCAGTGCCTGGACTAAAATGACGCTTACCTTGCTCTCTTAAAAAGTTTCTCATCGCAATTGAAACATCACCAAAATCAATGTCTACAGGACAAGGATTTAAGCATTTATGACAGACCGTGCAATGATCAGCAACATCATTGAACTCATCAAAATGTTTAATAGAGATGCCACGCCTTGTTTGCTCTTCGTATAGAAATGCTTCGATAAGAAGTGAGGTTGCTAAAATTTTATTTCTTGGGCTATAAAGCAAATTGGAACGAGGAACATGTGTTGTACATACTGGCTTGCACTTTCCACAACGCAAACAGTCACTAATAGAATCTGCTATTTCTCCAATAGCGGACTGTTCCATAATGATCGATTCTTGTTCTAGTAGTCCAAAACTTGGCGTATAAGCATTTTCCAGTCCAGATCCTGGTAGCAGTTTGCCTTTATTAAAATGTCCGAAAGGATCTACTTTATTTTTATATTTCTCAAATGCTTCAATTGTGCTTTCGTCTAAAAATTCCATTTTGGTAATACCGATGCCATGCTCACCAGAAATTACGCCATTAAGACTTCTAGCTAAAGCCATGACTCTTGCAACTGCTTCATGTGCCTCATGCATCATTTGGTAGTCGTCTGAGTTCACTGGGATATTAGTATGAACATTACCGTCTCCGGCATGCATATGAAGCGCTATAAACACTCTGCCCTTCAAAGTGTTTTTATGTATTTGATCCAACTTAAGCAAGAAGCTTTGATATTCTCTTCCGCTAAAAATTTCATGGAGCGGCTCTTTGAGTTCTTTCTTCCATGAAATTCGTAACTCATAAGACTGAAGTGCTCTAAAAATATTTTCATACTTGTATTCAATGTCATCATGTCTTTCAAGAAGCGTTGAAAGTGGACTATCCAAATTGTCGAGCATTTGGCCCCATTTTTCTCTCAATCCATGAATTAAATCTATACTCATTTTTTGCTTAACTTGATTAAGCTCTGGGTCTGAGTTCAAACCTTCTTCTTCATAGGTAAACTTATCGTGCTCAATAAAAGTTTCTAAGTCATCTAAAAGTTTTAATTTGTTTTTAATTGAAAGTTCGATATTAATTCTTTCAATACCATCAGAATATTCGCCAAGCTTAGGAAGTGGAATAACAACATCTTCATTAATCTTGAATGCATTAGTATGTTTTGCAATAGCTGCTGTTCTTGCACGATCAAGCCAGAAACGTTTTCGTGCATCTGGGGATACCGCTATAAAACCTTCACCATCTCTCGAATTGGCAATCTGCACAATTTGAGAAGCAGATAACCCTACAGCGTCCTCATCATCACTTGCAATATCAGCAATTAAGACCATGCGAGGACGTTCTTGTCTTGCAGCTTTAGTGCTATACCCAACTGCTTTAATATAACGCTCATCCATATGCTCTAGACCAGCTAAGAGCGTGCTATCGGATTGATCCAAATAATCTTTGATTTCAACAATTGCAGGAACCGCATGGGACACATTTCCAAAAAATTCTAAGCATACAGTTCTTATGTATTTAGGCATTTTATGAAGGATAAAAGTACCCGATGTGATAAGTCCGTCACATCCTTCTTTTTGAACGCCTGGAAGACCACTCAAAAATTTATCAGTAACATCTTTACCTAACCCAATCTTTCTAAAACTGCTTCCCGGAATTTCTAATATCTCTTGTTCATCAATCAAGTCTTTGCCATTAGGTTTGTAGCGGCTAATTTTAAAGCGCACTAAATCTACATCGTGAATTTTGCCAAGATTGTGATCTAGCCTCTCAATCTCAACCCAATTACCATCAGGGTCCACCATCTTCCAAGAGGCTAAATTATCTAAAGCTGTTCCCCAGAGCACTGCTTTCTTGCCGCCAGCATTCATCGCAATATTTCCGCCAATACAACATGCATCCGCAGATGTTGGATCACAAGCAAATTCAAGACCGTTATTTGTTGCCATTTCCATAGCACGTCTTGTAACAACACCAGCACCACATTTCACTACAGGCACTCGTTCGCTGACGCCAGGTAAATTTTGATATTCGACGTTACTTATATCATCGAGTTTTTCAGTATTAATTACTGCCGAAAATGGAGTAAGTGGAATAGCGCCTCCGGTATAGCCGGTGCCGCCGCCTCTAGGGATAATGGTTAATTCAAGATCAATACATGCTTTTACAATATAAGCTATCTCTTCTTCATGATCTGGATTTATCACAACAAATGGATATTCAACTCTCCAATCTGTTGCATCAGTCACATGAGATACTCTTGCTAAACCATCAAATTGAATATTATCTTTTTTGGTGAGTTTTTTTAATTTAGAAAAAATCTTTCTTCTAAGCTTTTTAACTAACTTAAAATCGCTTTCGAATGTCTTAACTGCCTTATTAGCCGCCTCAGCGAGTTCCATAACTTTCGCATTTCCGGAGCTCCGTTCTTCAATGGAATGAATACGGTGATACATGGCATCTACTAATGCTTTAAGTCGCTTTGGATTCTCTAGGAGATCGTCTTGGAGATAAGGATTTCTATTAACCACCCACAAATCACCTAGCACTTCGAAAAGCATTCGCGCGGATCGGCCTGTTTTTCTTTCGTCTCTTAATTCATTTAAGATGTTCCAGATATTTTCACCTAAGAATCGAATGACGATTTCTCGGTCTGAAAACGAAGTATAGTTATACGGTATTTCACGCAATCGATTGATTGGAAATGGTTGCGTTTTAAAAATAGATTTGAGTGTTGGGGCGTTCATTTAAATATATTTAATATAACCATGAGCATAACATGTAGCAGAATTGCTAACAACGTTATAACCCATAGGGTTATTGAACTTTAGGTAAAAAATTCAGTTAAAATAAGGTTTCAATTTACTCGGTTTAAAGAAGCCTTTTCTTAATCATTTTATGAACCCAATGACGTCAATAAAGTTCAGATTAATTTCTCAAAATTAGCCAAATGCTCTGGATAAAAACCTTACATATTGTATTTATGGTGACCTGGTTTGCTGGCCTTTTTTATTTGCCAAGACTCTTTGTTTATCACGCGATGAGTAAAGATAAAATTAGTCATGAAAGATTCATCGTTATGGAAAGAAAGCTTTTTTTTGGCATTATGACACCTGGAGCTTTCTTAACAATATTTTTTGGAGGATGGCTCTGGAATCTCTACGGCATTACTGAGCAATGGCTTGAAATTAAAGTAGGTCTCGTCATTTTGTTACTCATTTATCATTATCTATGCTTTAAACATCTTGTTGATTTTAAAAATAATAAAAACAAGCATACTCATATCTATTTCCGATGGTTTAATGAAGTACCTGTATTAGCGCTTATTGCCATAATCTACTTAGTCGAATTTAAACCTGTATGAGTATATTAATTTGTGGCTCATTGGCTTTCGATACCATCATGGTATTCAAAGACCAATTTAAAAATCATATCCTGCCTGAAAGTATTCATAAGTTAAGTGTAGCTTTTTACGTGCCAGAACTTAGAAAAGAGTTTGGTGGAACTGCAGGGAATATCGCATACAATCTTAAACTTCTTGATGAGAATCCTCTTATCATGGCAACAGTAGGTAGCGATTTTTCAATGTATTTTGACTGGCTTAATCAAAATAAGATTAATACTAAGCATATCAAGGAAATCAAAACTCTCTATACAGCTCAGGCATACATCACAACCGACCTAAGTGACAATCAAATCACTGCCTTTCATCCGGGTGCTATGGTGGAATCTCATCAGAACAAAATTAAAGAAACTAAAGGTGTGTGCTTGGCAATCATTGCTCCAGATGGCAAAGATGGCATGATGAATCATGCGAAAGAATGTAAGACGCTTAACATTCCTTTTATGTTTGATCCTGGACAAGGCCTGCCTATGTTTAATCGCGAAGAGCTTTTAGAGTTTATTGATGATGCTACTTATATTGCGGTAAATGATTACGAAGCTACTCTTTTGTCTGAAAAAACCTCTCTTTCTATAGAAGAAATTTCTAAAAAAGTAGAGGCATTAATTGTCACTATGGGCGCTGAAGGTTCCGTCATTTATGCTGATAACAAAATATATAAGATCGACCCTATTAAAGTTGAAGTGCCTGTTGATCCTACCGGATGTGGCGATGCTTATCGCGCAGGCTTGCTTTATGGAATTTCTAAAAAATGGGATTGGCAATCTATAGGTCGATTAGCCTCCGTGATGGGATCTATTAAAATTCAAAATCAAGGCGGACAAAATCATCGTCCAACCCGAGATGATATTGAAACACTTTATACAAAAAAGTTAATTGAAGAGAATGGCTAACTAAATATCTTTTGAATTGGTTTTTACTGAAAATACTGATTTGTCATCAAGCCTTAAGGCTGTTAAAGTTCTTCCCCAAACACAGCCTGTATCAATTGCAAAAATATCTCCTCTTGTCACAAGACCAAGAGCCGACCAATGGCCAAAAATAATCGTATTGCCTTTCGTTTTTCTTTTAGAGAAATCAAACCAAGCATTTAATTTTTTGGGCATATTTTTTAACTCACCCTTATAAGTAAAATCAATAGCTCCGGTTGAAGTTAAAGCCCTTAATCTCGTGGTGGCATTAATGACGATTCTAGCTTTATCATTTTTATTTAAAGTGCTCGACCATTTATCTGGCTTATTACCATACATGGAAGATAAAAATTCTATATATTTTTTACTACGAAGCTGAGCGCTGACTTCTTTTGATAATTTGATGGCATCTTTGACAGTCCATTGAGGCAAGAGTCCCGCATGCACCATTAAATGTTTTTTTTCGTAATGAACTAACGGGAGGGACCTTAGCCATTTAAAAAGAATATCTGAATCTTTTGCTTTAAGAAGTCGCGATAAAGTATCTTCATTATCTGGCTCGATAACCTTATATTTAATAGCTAAGGCATGAAGATCATGATTGCCTAACACCGCCGTCACTGAAGATTTATTTTTATAACACCATCTTAAAACTTGCAATGACCCATTGCCACGATTAATTAAGTCGCCAACAAGCCAAAGTTGATCTCTGCCTCGCTTAAACTTTATTTTTTTTAATAGGGCTAAAAAAGAATAATAACAACCTTGAATATCACCAATTGCATAAATTGCCATGGATGACTATTTTTTAAAATTAGCACCTGAAGAATTTGTCATGTACAAAACCGCTCCTGCAACCTCAGCATCAGATAAGGATGCATTACCACCTTTTGCAGGCATAGAACGAATACCCTTTATAGCATGTTGAACAAGCGTTTCATATCCTTGAGCCAGTCTTGGAGCCCATGATTGTATGTCACCGAATTTTGGGGCATTTAACATTCCTGCTTGATGGCACATTGAACAAACCGCTTTATATACTTCTTCGCCTGATTTGCCACTTGATGCACCGCCAACTGCAACCGCTTCCGCTAACTCTACTTTTGCAACAGGCTGAATATTTTCCTTAGTCTTTGTTTCGGCAACTTTTGGATCTTCTTGAGATGCTGGGCTTTGAGATTTATTGGTATCAATGATGATTAATGAAATAGGCAATAAAAAACCTACAAAAAAAACTGCTGCTATTTGATGAATAAAATATTTATCTGATTTTGAACTCATGAAAAATTCCTATAATTAAAATTGAAGTGAAATTTTGAAATAATGATCTAAAAGTAAAGCTGAGAAAATTAAGCTTAAATAAACAATGGAATATTTAAAAGTCTTCATTGATAATTTATCGCTATAGTTCTTATAAAGTTTAATTACGTAATACAAGAAAATTGCATTCAAAATAAGTGCTGATAATAAATAAATAAGGCCACTCATACCAGAGCCCACAGGCATAAAAGTTACCACTATCATGATAATGGTGTAGAGAAGAATATGTAATAACGTAAATGACTCTCCATGCGTCACAGGCAGCATTGGCATGCCTACATTTTCATAATCTTTTCGACGATAGAGTGCGAGCGCCCAAAAATGAGGTGGAGTCCAACTGAATATAATCAAAAATAAAATTAACGATTCAGGTCCAACCACATTATTAACCGCAGCCCAACCTAAGATTGGCGGCATGGCGCCTGATGCGCCGCCAATAACGATATTCATTGGGGTGGCTGGTTTTAAAAAGATGGTATAAATAACCGCATAGGCAAAGAAAGTTCCTAGAGTAAGCCACATTGTTAATGGATTAACTAAGTAAAATAGAATAAAGAGGCCAATGCCACCAAGTAATGAAGCAAACACTGAAGTTTGAAATGAAGAAAGTTTTCCAGTAACTGTTGGTCTGCCCTTTGTTCTTGCCATAATGGCGTCAATTTTTTGCTCAATAAGACAATTAAAAGCAGCTGCGGCACCAGATACAAAACTGATCCCAAGAATTGAAGCGAATAAAATATCAACTGGAACCATTCCTGGGGTAGCTAAAAACATCCCAATAACAGCCGTAAATACAATTAAGGCCGTTACTCTTGGTTTGCATAGAATGAAAAAATTCTTCAAATCAACATGCAATCCAGATAATTTTTTATGCATCACTTTAGCCATAAATTTATAATTTCTATTTGGTAATTCTTGAATTAAGAATCGCCGCAAGCACTACAAGGCTGGCAGCCCCAAATGTATGCATGACAGCAAGAACGGTTGGTAAATGTAATAAAAGATTAGCAACCCCAACAATAAATTGAGCGGTTATCACAAACACTAAAACATAACCTAAATTTCTCATTGTCTTATATTTTAATATGACACTTGCAAGATATATAAAAAATAACCAAGTAACTAATGCGCCTAGTCGATGAACCCATTGTATTGTTTCAAATACTGCCAAAGGCAAAGGTGATCCATCACTTAATTTACCTAAATCCCTGAAGATATCAAAAGCATCCTTGAAATTAAGGCTAGGAACGAGGGTGCCGTGACAAGTCGGAAAATCCGTACACGCAAGACCCGCATAATTTGTACTTGTCCATCCACCTAAAAATATTTGTACAAATAATATAAACAAAGAAAATCTCACTAAGAAAATTTCATGAGCACTCTTCAGAGTATTTGCTTGAATTTTTCCCCAATAACGATGAGTTACAAAAGTTAGGAGCCCAAGCGTAGTCATCCCGCCTATCAAATGAGCGCTTACTACTATAGGTTTTAATAAAAGCGTTACTGTCCACATACCAAGTAATGCCTGAAAAATCACCAGAATAACTATGGAATAAGGCACGATTGGATTTACTTTTAGAACCCTCTTATTTTTATAAGAAATAATTCCAATTAAAAAGATCATTATCCCTAGAAATCCTGCAACATAGCGATGAATCATTTCTTTCCATGCTTTATCTGTTTCAACTCGTTGTGTGGGAAAATTTAACTCTGCATTCTCTATTGCACTTTGGCTCTCAGGAACAGAGAGTGTACCAAAGCATCCTGGCCAGTCAGGGCATCCGAGACCAGCATCAGATAGCCTTACATAGGCTCCTAAAACAACCAAACAAAAAGCAGTGATCGTTGTGAGTAGTAGTAATTTTTTAAAGTATTTCATTTATTTAAATTTGTATAATTTATAATCAATTAATTATCTAAAATTATATCATTCATCACTTATGTCAAAAAAATATCAATGGATTGTAGCAGCACTAATAGCAATACTTTTCTTTGGGCTTATCCTAAATACTATTTATCCCAATAAAGCGCCTACTCTAAAAGTCTTTTCAACCAAAGGAGAGGCAATGATGATCTACGATAAAAATTATAAATTTACTATCATCAATTTTTGGGCAACGGACTGTCCTGGATGTATCAAAGAAATGCCTCATCTCGTAGATACTTATAATAAGTATAAAAAACAAGGTATTCAAATTATTGCTGTATCTATGTTCTATGATCCGCCTAATCAAGTTTTAAACTTTACCAAACAAAATAACATTCCCTTCCCTATTGTTATTGATTCTGACAATAAAATTGCACAACAATTCGAGAATATTAGATTAACGCCCACTTCTATTTTGATTAATCGAAAGGGTCAAATTATTGATCAAATTGTTGGTGAAATCGACTTTAATAAATTAGAAACTACCTTATCAAAAAATCTTTAATTAACCAGCCCAAGACGACTTAAGAAGCTTAGCTATATCTTTTCGTATTTCAGTCGGCTTAATTTTATTGGTATATAACATCATTAAATTAGACATGGGATCTACAATATAAACGTTGTTACTATTAATTGCTTTATATAAAGGCGTATCAAATTGAGAAGACAGATTTACAACGCTTTCGATAGGTTTATTAAGAATAATTAAATCCGGATATTTTTCTTGAATCTTATTTATATTCTTATCAGATGTTATGAGAACTCTTTGAATGCGGGGAATATCCTTTTGAAAGGAAGCATGGATTTGTCGAAGATCATGCAATCTATTTTCACAAACAATACCGCACTTATCTGTCAAATAAACAAAGCTCCATCTTTCATCAAAGAGCTTTCTATCTATATTTTCTCTTTCCTTTTTTAAAGGCAGTTCGAAATGATTTGATACATTAATTTTTATAATTGGTTTAATAAGCTCACCGTAACTAAAGCTCCTTGGACGCCAATTGTATTGATACATAATTGTTACGACTACTATTGGAATAGCAAAAAAGACAAACATCCCAATAAGAATTAAACGACTTTTTATATTATTTGACATATCAAACCTCTCTATTTTCGTTTTATATTTCTATCAATTCGATGAATGCTTAAATACAGATAAATTAAAATAGAGGCTATAGCAAACCCGTACCATTGATAAGCATAACTTAAATGTTTCTCTATGCGATCATCTGGCCTCACCCAATTTCTTGCAAACCCCCCCTCAACGCTGGGTGACATTCTTATAACTATAGGTAGTGTTTTCATTGGAACGATTTCAGAAAAATAAGTTAAATCCATATTTTGCCAAACCTTATTCCAGATCTCATCACTTTTATTACGATGAGATTTTTTTTCTAATGTGTAGAATTTTTGACTAGGGATCCAGATACTTCCTACAATATCTTGTCGTGTAACTGGGGTATTAATATACGGAACTTGAGCATGATTTTTCGAAGCTTCTACCCATCCTCGATTTATCAAGACAATATCTTTTGATCCCTCAATTTCTAATGGGGTAATTACATAATAACCAGAACGCTCGCCATCAAATTGATTGTCTAGGAGTATTTCATATTGGGGTAAATATTTTCCAGAAACATGAATTTTTTTATAGCGCAATTCATCTAAATTTGAAAAATTGCGCGGTAACTCTTCCGCTTCATTCAGCTCATATTTATTATATTGTTCTTGAAGGGATAGCTTATATTCAGCCTTATGCATTTGCCATAAACCAAACTTAACAAATAATGCGGCTAAAAGAGCTGTAATAAGTGCGCCAATTAATTTAGGTTTAAAAGATATATTTTTAATGTTCATTTTAAAATTGCAAATTAAATTTGCCGGCCGCATAATAGCTAAAATATCTTACTGGACAATTTGTCATGCTTATAAAATTAATCATTGTAATTTTTCTAATTCTTATTATCACAAGCTTATTTACCGCCTTGTTTTCATTAGGTAAAAATAAAGGTTCAGGGACTAAAACTGTAAGGGCATTAACGGTAAGAATTGGCTTATCTCTTCTGCTTTTTATTCTTTTACTTATTGGTTATTACTTTGGAGTTATTGGGCATTAATCCAATAAAAAAAGGCGATGCTAAGATCGCCTTTTTCGTTTTTTGTTTACCTTATAACCAATAAACAAAAACAAACAAGCCGAGCCAAACTACGTCAACAAAATGCCAATACCAAGCAACTCCTTCAAAACCAAAATGATTTGCCGCTGTAAAGTGCCCTTTCATACTTCTTAATAGAATCACAATCAGCATTAAAGTTCCAAGCATAACGTGAAAACCATGAAAGCCTGTGAGCATAAAGAAAGTTGCACCATAAGCACCAGCACCTAAAGTCAGGCCCATTTCTGTGTAAGCATGATGATATTCCATTGCTTGGCAAATTAAGAATGCAATACCTAATAAAACAGTAAGGAATAAACCAATAATCAATTGTCTACGATTGTTTTTCAATAAACCCCAGTGAGCCCATGTTACAGTCACGCCAGATGTTAAAAGCAAAAATGTATTTATTGCAGGTAGCCCCCAAGCTCCCATAGGTGTAAATTTAGCTGCTTCGTATGTTTTTCCTAATACGACTCCACCAGGACCCGCTGAAGGCCATGCTCCTGTAAAACCCTTGTACATAGTAAATTCTGGGTCAATAGAGGCTAATTCCGGAAGCGCAATAATACGAATAAAAAAGAGTGCGCCAAAAAAGGCTGCGAAAAAAGCTACCTCGGAAGCAATGAATGAAATCATACCCATTCTAAATGACTTATCTTCCCATTTTGAATACATCCCACCTTCAGATTCATTAACTACATTCGCCATCCATTTAAAAATCATAGCTAACACAACAGATATTCCAAATATCATCATCCATTTGCCGGCCGCAAAATTATTCATGTTAAAAACGAAGCCAGATAATAAAGATAAGACTCCTGCGGAAAGCATTACAGAATATGAGGCCGAGCTAGGCACAAAGTAATGACCAGATTTTTGAGAATGTGATGCCATTTTTATTCCTTTTTTTGAAATTATTTAAACTATTTAATGATTTAACTTTATATTAGCTTATTTTATTTAACTGTATTATAAAATGCATACGAAAGTGTTACAGTTTTTATGTCTTGAGGCAGATCAGTGCTCACATAAAAACGCATGGGGAAAGTTTTTGTTTCTCCAGCTTTTAATTCTTGGCGCTGAAAACAGAAGCACTCAATTTTTTTAAAATAAGGTGATACTTGACCGGGACTTAAACTCGGAATCGCCTGTCCTGCTACTACTTCATTGGTTATATTCTTTGCTGTAAAAGTTACAACCATAATTTCTCCTGGATGCACATTAACACTACTTTGATCTGGGTAAAAATTCCATCCTAATCCTGGCATCACTGTGCTTGTAAACTCTACTTTTATCGATCTTAATGCATCTATTTTTGAAGATGACCGGTCTGCTTCAGAGTTTGTTTTACCATTTAGGCCGGTAACAGTGCATATTAAGTTATAAAGAGGCACTAATGAAAAGGCAAAAATTATTGAGCCCAAGACCAAGCCTGCTAACTTTAAAACTAATTTTTTATTTTTTTTGTTTAAACTTTTTTGTTTTAATGTTTCCATAACAGCGCCATGGAAATGGCATACCAAAAAAATGCGGCCACTAAAAAGATAGCGCCTAGATTTCTATTTTTTTTTCTAGTTTTCTGATCGGCTTTATTTCTAGTTGTCATTTTAAAAAGGCCACAGAAAATCTGCAGCCTTTTGTCCTTTAATTATTTAATTGTCGGTTGCTTTGAAAAGCTGTGATATGGAGGTGGAGATGACAATGTCCATTCCAAGCCTTCTGCACCTTCCCAAACTTTGTCAGTCGCTTTCTTGCCACCTCTTGCACAAGCAATAATGTTATACAAGAGTAAAAGTTGTGATAAGCCTAAAATAAATGCGCCAACCGAAGAAATTGCATTAAATTCTGCAAACTGAAGTGCGTAATCCGGAATACGGCGTGGCATACCCGCAAGACCAACAAAAAATTGCGGTAAAAATGTTAGGTTAAATGAAATAGCAGTTAACCAGAAATGTAATTTACCAAGTTTTTCGTTATACATATGACCTGTCATTTTGGGTAGCCAATAATAAACACCTGCCATAATTCCCATTATCCCGCCTACAAATAAAGTGTAATGGAAATGGGCCACCACAAAATATGAATGATGATATTGAGCATCAGCCGCCACATCTGCAAGAACTAATCCAGTTAAACCTCCAATACCAAAGAGAATAATCCAGCCTATTGCAAACAGCATTGGCGTCTCAAAACTCAGGGCTCCCTTCCAAATATTTGCAATCCAACAAAAGAAAAGAACAGCTAAGGGAAGCGAAATAGACATAGTGCTGTACATAAAATAAAGCAATGCAGGAACTGGCATACCAGCCGTTAAGAAATGATGCGCCCAAACAACAAGAGATAAAACACCAATTGCTATGAGGGAGTAAACTTGCGCTTTGTAGCCAAAAATTGGTTTTCGAGAAAAAGTTTGTAAAATCTGTGGCATGAAACCCCAAACAGGAAGAAGTAAAATATACACTTCCGGATGGCCAAAAAACCAAAAGAGATGTTGGAATAAAATTGGATCTCCTCCACCAGCCGCGTCAAAGAAATGAGTTCCAAAATGACGATCAGTAAGAAGCATTGTTACTGCACCAGCTAACACTGGAATAGTTGCTATAAGTAAGAATGCTGTGATTAACCAACCCCATGCAAATAATGGCATTTTCATTAAAGTCATGCCAGGGGCTCTCATGTTAAAAATAGTAACGATGACATTAATTGAACCCAAAACAGATGAAACACCTAGAATATGTATTGCAAAAATTGCAAAATCAACACCCATACCTCCTTGAACAGATAAAGGCGCATATAAAGTCCATCCTGTAGCCGCGCCTCCGTCACCAACTCCGAAGAGGGCTAAAATAAAAGGTAATATCAATAATGTTGCAGCTACCGGAAGAAGCCAAAATCCCCAATTATTGATCCTAGGAAGCGCCATGTCAGGAGCTCCAATTTGCAGAGGAATCATCCAGTTTGCAAATCCTGTTGCTGCTGGCATCAAGGCAGCAAAAATCATAATCAGTGCATGATTACCAATTAGCTGGTTGTAAAATTCTGGCTGCATCAATTGAAGACCTGGCTGGAAAAGCTCAGCTCTAACTCCAAGAATCATAAGCCCGCCAATAAAGAACATGATTAAAGAAAATATAAGATACATACTTCCAATGTCTTTATGATTGGTCGTTGTAAACCAATGTTTCATGCCTTTTGGGTGGTCATGGTGATCATCATGGTGAATCGCAGCTTTTGTACTCATTTTTATTTCTCCAAAATCCTAATTAATTATTATTGTCTTGCAGCTTTAACTTGTGACGGTTGAAGCACATCACCTACAGAATTGCCCAATCCATTTCTTTCGTAAACGATTACAGCGGCTATATCAGTATCATTAAGAATCGCTTTCCACGCTGGCATAACGCCTTTACCATTTAAAATCCTATCGAGATGACTATCTTTAAGATATTTTCCATCCGCCCCGAATATAGGGCCATTCGCAATTTTACTTCCTGTTAAAGCTGGAAATGTTGGTGGCAATCCTTGGCCTCCAGCTTGATGACATACTGCACAATTTTTTAAGTAAACTTCTTTTCCTTTGGCCATTAAATCATCTTTCGACCATTGTTTATCAGCGCCTGCATTTGCTGCGGCTAACTTAACCTTTTGATCTTGTGCCCATGCTTTAAACTCTTTTTCTGAGACTGCATCAACCACAACAGGCATAAACCCGTGTCCTTTTCCACATAACTCCTTACATTGACCTCTATATGTTCCAGGTTTTTCGATTTTGACCCATGTCTCTCTTAAGAATCCAGGAATTGCATCCCTAGCAGAACCAAAAGCTGGTACCCACCAGTTATGAATGACATCGGTCGATGTCATTAAAAGTCTTACTTTTTTATCAACCGGAAGCACCAATCGATTATCTACTTCTAGCAAATAATCTTTGCCCTTAGAGGCTTTATTATCAATTTGATCTTGTGGGGTGCTTAAGTTACTTACAAACTTAATACCTTTTGCATCGCCATCCATGTATTCATATTGCCATCTCCATTGCAATCCAGTGACTTTAACCACCATATCTGCATTTGTTTTTGTATCTTCCATAAGCAAAACGCTGTGATAAGCAGGGATACCCATTAAGATAAAATCAATATAGAGAAGAATTGCAAAAGGAACGATCGTCCAAATAATTTGTGATTTAGTAGATGGGCCTGTTGCCTTTGATGCTTTTTGACCCTTACTTTTTCTATGATTTACAAGAGAGTAAATCATGATCCCAAGAACAACAACAAAGATAATAGATACAACAACCATAAATTTGTTATGAACTTGAAGGGTATCAAGCGCCATTGGGGTCACTGGCGTTGGAAAGTTCCAAGTATAGTCTGCGAAAGCAGAAGATCCTGAAAGCGCAAAAAATAAACCAAAAAAAACTTTACTAAGAAACTGCATTTTTATCCCTTAAATTTTGAGGATTACTATTAAGAAGGTTGTGACAAAATGACACAGACCAAAATCCTAACAATATCCCTTTTTTAAATCAATACAAAAAATCATAAACATTGAATTTTTTTATACAAAATTAAACGCTCTTCTTCGCTTATAAAATGAGCAATTT
>JACCDY010778306.1_pt1 | contig 15494 bp, 13 predicted proteins | sample 7446391 | NCBI WGS metagenome assembly JACCDY01 (sample SAMN15323451, study PRJNA562643) | freshwater metagenome | isolation source: river surface water | place: USA:Blue River Watershed | collected 2017-08-18 | reverse complement strand
TTACCAATAACGAACCTACTAAAGACAATTTAAAATCACTACACAAAACGATTAAAAAAGTAGCGGAAGATATTGAGAGTTTTTCATTCAATACATCGGTTTCACAGTTTATGATTTGTGTCAATGAATTGTCAACACAAAATTGCCATGAAAGAGCGATTCTAGAACCCTTAGCTATTTTAATTTCGCCCTATGCTCCCCATATTGCAGAAGAATTGTGGTCTTTGTTGGGCCATTCCAATTCAATTGCTACTGTGCCCTTTCCAAAATTTGAAGCAGCACATTTGGTAGAAAGCAGTAAAGAATATACGGATTCTTTTAACGGTAAAATGCGCTTTACAATTGAATTACCTTTGGATTTAACCAAGGAACAAATTGAGGAAATTGTGATGAAAGATGAACGCACCTTGCGTCAATTAGACGGAAGAACACCAAACAAAGTAATAATTGTACCTGGAAAAATTATCAATTTAGTAGGGTAGGTGTTTTTAAAATTTTATATAAATCTCTGTTTTGAAGTTTTGGAACAGAGATTTTTTATTTTTCAAATAACCAAATAACCAAATCAACTCTTAAACTAATAACCTACAATTGGATTTGTCGGTCTATTTGTTGGTCTAATGAAATGAAGGTTTCGGTTCTAGAAACACCTTCAATAGCTTGAATTTTAGTATTCAATAAATGCATCAAATGCTCGTTGTCCAAACAAATGATCTTAATCAAAATAGACCAATTTCCTGTGGTATAATGGCATTCCAAAACTTCTGGAATTTTTTTCAAGTCACGCACAGCCTCTGAATTTCGGGCAGCTTTGTCCAAATAAATCCCTACAAAAGCCATGGTGTTGTACCCCAATACTTTGTGATTGACGGTGAACTTAGAACCTGAAATCACGCCAGATTGTTCTAATTTTCGTAAACGTTGGTGAATAGCAGCTCCTGAAATTCCAATTTTATTGGCAATTTGTAGAATGGGTTTTCGAGCATCGGCCATTAAATCGCGCAAAATTTCTTTGTCGATTCCGTCTATTTCTACTTGAAGAGAATTGATTTTCATAATTGAATATTGTAACTAAAAAGGGAAGTTTTAGTTTTATTTAGAAACCAAAAGTAGAAAAAATAAACGAAATAATTCATTTTTCCCCATTTTGGCTAATAAAAAAACCATCCGAAAGGATGGTTTATATAGTGTGTTCTAAAGCAATTTTATTTTCCTTTGTTGGCCTCGGCAACATATTTTTCTAATGCCATTGTCATGGATGGGGTTCCAGGAGTTGGGGCCATGATGTCAATGCGTAATCCGTGATCCAACGCTTCTTTTTGAGTAGTGCTTCCAAAAACAGCAATACGCGTATCGTTTTGTTGGAAATCAGGGAAATTTTTAAATAGTGATTTGATTCCCGTTGGACTAAAGAAAGCCAATACATCATAATACACATCAGCTAAATCAGACAAATCACTCATTACGGTTTTATAAAACGTAGCAGGTGTCCAATCCACTTTCAAACCGTTTAAAGTAACCGGAATATCCGCATTCAATTGATCGGAAGCTGGCAACAAGAATTTTTCGTCTTTGTATTTTTTAATCAACGGAGATAAATCTGCAAAATCTTTTGGTCCTACATAGATTTTACGTTTTCGGTACACCACGTATTTTTGAAGGTAAAACGCAATAGCTTCAGACTGACAAAAATATTTCAATCCTTCAGGAACTTTATAACGCATTTCTTCAGCCACTCTAAAAAAGTGATCTACTGCATTTTTACTAGTCAAAATAATGGCGCTGTAATTATTCAGGTCAATTTTTTGCAGTCTAATTTCTTTTGCATTAACTCCTTCTACATGAATAAAAGGTCTGAAATCAATTTTTACTTTATGCTTTTGTTGCAGCTCAAAGTAAGGAGAATTCTCCACTTTAGGCTCTGGTTGCGACACCAAAATTGTTTTCACTTTCATACTATAACTTTTACTATGCGACTCCTTTTGTAAACCAATAATACATGAAATAGTAAGGGGCTATTTCAAGAGCGCAAAGATACAAAATAAAATAAAACAACTTGCTGAATATTAAATTTTGATAATTTTTAACAGAAACCACGTAAGTCACTAGGTTTGCAGCTATTACGATTGCGATAATAAGCGTTGGAAACACTGTGTTTATGTTTTCATAATAGAAAAATAACATATTAATTGGAAGTAAGAGAAGTCCAATATAAGTACGATAGGTTACCTTTTGATGATTGAATTGTTCTACGAATTCTTCTATATGAAAGGCGGTTGCTATTATTTTTTCAATTAGCACTTTTGACAAAATAAAAAAAAGTAAAAAGTTTGCAATTTGAATGTATTGCATCCAATCGTCTTTGGCTCCAAAACCATAAATGTGTAATGAGAGTTGAATGAAAAAGGCAAAAGAAATGACCTGAACAAAAAACAAGGCTATGGTAAAACCATTTTTTAAATTGCTACTCTCCCGATACACTTTGATGTATTTATCTGAAAAAAGTAAGTTGGCAAAATCACCGAATCGATTTTCGAAAACTGATTTAGTAACTGCAATGGTTGCAAAACATATCAAAAACAAGAGGGTTACCCAGTCAGAGTTGTCAGTTAATCGGGGATGAAGTACAAATTCATTCATAGTGTCGCAAAATTACTAATTTTTTATTTCATTACTTTTTATTATAATTTTATTATGATTCAAATGGCATAAAAAGCTTACTTTTGCACTGAAATTACTCAAAATTATGAATGATTGCCTAGTTATAATTCCTACCTATAACGAAATTGAGAACGTTGAAAGCATTATTAGAACGGTGCTGTCTCAGCATAAGTTTTTTCATGTTCTGATCATCGATGACAATTCGCCAGATCATACTGCTGACAAAGTAATCGCTTTGCAATCAGAGTTTTCGGATCGTTTGTTTTTAGAAAAAAGAGCCAAAAAAGCAGGTTTAGGAACTGCCTATGTGCATGGTTTTAAATGGGCATTAGAAAATAAATACAATTACATATTTGAGATGGATGCAGATTTTTCTCATAATCCAGCTGATTTAGAGAAATTATACAATGCGTGTCATCTTGGCGATGCAGATTTAGCAATTGGTTCTCGTTATGTTACGGGTGTTAATGTGGTGAACTGGCCATTAAGCCGCGTATTGCTCTCTTATTTTGCCTCTGTGTATGTTCGTTTTATAACGGGAATGAAAATTCACGATGCGACCGCTGGCTTTGTATGTTACAAAAGACAAGTGTTAGAAAGCATTCATTTGGACCAGATCAAATTTGTAGGCTATGCCTTTCAAATTGAAATGAAATACCGTACTTTTTGTAAAAATTTCAAAATATCGGAAGTGCCAATTATATTTACAGATCGCACTAAAGGGCAATCAAAAATGAGCAATTCTATTATTGTAGAAGCCGTATTTGGCGTTATTGCACTTCGATTAAAAAGATTAGTCAACACATTATAAGAAAAAGATAGAATGAATAGGGTTTTAATTAAGAATGCCAAAATAGTAAACGAGGGAAGGATTTTTGAAGGCGATGTTTTAATTGAGGACGACTTAATTGTTGAAATCGCCGAAAAGATTAGTGCTAAATCTGCCGACTGTAAAATTGTAGATGCTGAAGGCAACTATTTAATTCCAGGAGCAATTGATGATCAAGTGCACTTTAGAGAGCCAGGTTTAACGCACAAAGGAGATATTGAATCTGAATCTAGAGCCGCAGTTGCAGGAGGGATCACTTCTTTTATTGAACAACCCAATACAGTACCTAATGCTGTCACTCAAGATATTCTTGAGGAAAAATACCAAATAGCATCTCAAAATTCATTTGCGAATTATTCGTTTATGATGGGAGCTACAAATGACAATTTGGATGAAGTGTTAAAAACCAATCCGAAAAATGTAGCCGGAATTAAAATCTTTTTAGGTTCGTCTACTGGAAATATGCTTGTAGATAATGAAGCTGTATTAGAGAGAATTTTTTCAAGTACACCCATGTTGATTGCGGTGCATTGTGAAGATGAAACCACTATCAAAAATAATTTAGCACAATACAAAGAAGAATACGGAGAAGAGGTTCCAGTTACTGCGCATCATTTAATTCGAAGCACCGAGGCCTGTTATCTTTCGTCTTCAAAAGCGATTGCGTTAGCCAAAAAAACGGGAGCAAGACTGCATATTTTTCACTTGTCAACGGCCAAAGAAATGGATTTGTTTACCAATAAAATTCCATTGGAAGACAAAAAAATTACGGCTGAGGTATGTGTACATCATTTGTGGTTTACTAATGAGGATTATGCTACTAAAGGTAATTTTATCAAGTGGAATCCTGCTGTGAAAACGGCTACTGATAAAGAAGCGCTTTGGAAAGCATTGTTAGACGACAGGATTGATGTTATTGCAACTGATCATGCACCGCATACTTTAGAAGAAAAGCAACAATCGTATTTAAATGCACCATCTGGTGGGCCATTAGTTCAACATGCAGTGGTAGCATTGTTCGAAGCTTTTCATCAAGGCAAAATTAGTGTAGAAAAGATTGTAGAAAAAATGTGCCACAATCCGGCCAAGATCTTCAAAATTGAAAAACGCGGTTTTATTAAAGAAGGGTATTATGCCGATTTAGTAATCGTAAATGCGGGCTTGCCTTGGAGCGTTAAAAAAGAAAATATTTTAGCTAAATGTGGTTGGTCTCCTTTTGAAGGGTATACTTTTAAATCAAGAATTACCCATACTTTTGTTAACGGCCAATTGGTTTACAATGCATTTAAGGTTAAAGATATTCGAGCTGGAAAACGATTACTATTCAATAGATAAATAGGATGAAAAAGAGTATTTCATTAATAGCGATTTTAACCCTTTTGGGCTGTAAAGAAGACTTGGTTAAAAAACCAGATACTCTTATTGAAAAATCGAAGATGATGAATATCATGTATGACTTAGCCCTTTTAGAGGCAATCAAATACCAAAGTCCTACGGTTTTAGACTCTAATCAAATTCGCCCCAAACAATTTATTTACAAAAAATATAAAATTGATAGTCTACAATTAGCGCAAAATAATGTCTATTACGCTGCGGATTATAAAAACTATAAAATTATGTTTGAAGCAGTAGTAAAGCGAGTTACAAACGAAAAGAAACGAGTTAATGCTCTTATTAAATTGGAACAAAAAAAGAATAAAATCCAAATAGCGAAACTTAAAAAAATTAAGGAACTTGCTAAAAAAACGAAAGATTCAATAGCAGGGCATAAACTAAAAAAATAAAAAATGCAGTACGATGAGTACTGCATTTTTTATTTCGTTTCGGTTTATTTTCTTATTCCTTTTCTCTGCCAAAGCGTTCAAAAATACTGATGTAATTGTTGAATGTCTTTTTCGATTTTTCGTAAAAAGAAGTATCTCCACTTTCCTTCATGATTTCCAATAAACCTCGGTAACGCTCAATATCTGTTACAATTTCAATGGCAATATCGACTTGTTCAGACGAAGACAGATGGCTGTAGTAATTTAAATTTTCAGTGTATTTACCAATCAATTGAGTCAATAGTTGTTGCGCTTTAGCCTTTTCGCCCACATCATAATATCCTTTTGCAAAAGGATCTACCAAGGAGTAGTATTCAAATTGATCTACAGGCATTTTAGTCATTGCTAAATCAATTACTTTTTTAGCCTTGTCCATTCTACCCTCTGCAATAAGTTTACTCATCAAACGAGATAAATTCATGCGATAGGTGATACTGTTTCTTCGTGTTTCAGGATCGTGATAGATAGAAAGACTTTCGCTATTGCCCCAATCCCATTGCATCACTTTGTCAAACATAATATCAGTATCTATTTGACCCATATCGATTTGGCTAGACCCTTTTGGAAGTTGCGTTCTAACTGGCACTAATTTATAAACCATCCCTTCTAATTGAAGGAATTCTTTCATCCAAAGATAATCTTCGTTGTCAAAAGCACCTCCACTAAAATAGATCGGACGTTTCCAATTATTATTGGTTACAATGTCTAACATCATTAATCTGTTTTTATAAATAGCACTTCCTTTAATATCAATTTCTATAGCCGAAACGATAGAGTCATTGTAACGAGGACTAACCACTTTGTTTTTGATTATGGTGTTTTTGTCAATAGGGATTCTAATTTTATTCGTTGGATAAAAATGGATGATTTGTCCATTTTGCATTTCAACAGTTGATTTAGGATTTTTAATAAAAGCGATAAAATCTTTTACATCCCAACGGGTTTCTATTTTTGGAATATGAGCCACATAATCTAATTTGTCTCCTACGTATTCATTATGCTTAAACGAAATAGGAAGCGCCTCTGATTCGTAACTTTTCATTTTCATTTGGTCAATGTACCAATCCGTCATAAACAAACTGGTATTGACAATTTTCACATCGGTTCTGAAATTCTCAATTTCTTGCGCATACCACAATGGGAAAGTATCATTATCCCCAATGGTAAATAAGATCGCGTTTTTGTCACACGAACTCAAATATGCTTTTGCCATTGCCACTGCAGTATATTTATCAGAACGATCATGGTCATCCCAATTTTGGAATCCCATAAGCACAGGAGCGGCTAATAAACTTCCGGCAATTAAAACAGGTCCCGCAATTTTTGGAGCCAAATGTTTTTTGGCACTTTCGTATAATGAATACACCCCAAAGCCAATCCAAATCGCAAAAACATAAAACGATCCTACTAAGGCATAATCGCGTTCACGTGGTTCAAACGGTCGTTCATTCAAGTAAATTTTCAAGGCAATTCCAGTAAATAAAAATAAGGAAAGTAACACGTAAAAACTTTTACGGTCTTTACTGGCATGGTACATTAATCCAATCAAACCTAAGATAAATGGCAAGAAGAAATAAGTGTTACGCCCTTTGTTTTTCAAAACATCGGTTGGTAAATTGTCTTGAGAACCTAGGTGTAAGCTATCCATAAACGGAATCCCACTAATCCAGTTTCCATTCAAATTGTCGTATCTACCTTGAATGTCGTTTTGACGACCTACAAAATTCCACATTAAATACCTCCAGTACATATAACCGAATTGGTATTCAAACATGAATTGGAAATTATCTAAAGTAGTTGGTTTTTCCACAATTAAATAATCGCCGTAGTTTTTCAAGAAGGCCACATAGCCTTCGTTGTCAATTTCTTTTTGAGCATAGGCTTGTCTGAATTCAAGTACTACTTTTTCAATTTCGCCTTTAAGTTGAGCAATCGCTTTGTTATAATCTTCCTCACTTAATTGACTCGCTTCGATACCGTATTTCGCCAAATCCTCTTCAAAAGGATAATCGTAATTGATTCTGAACTCAGGTGGATTAGTGAAGTTGATGTAATTTTCTACATGATCGGCACTCCATAATCTTGGCAAGATCGTTTTGTGGTTGTCATCACTGTTTTGCTCTGCATTTTTGAAATTATTGGTAATCTCGTATTTGCCAGTGGTGTAATTTCTTTCGTAATTAGGCGCTTTGTCTAAATAGGGCTTGTCTTTATCTAAACCTGCAAAGGCTTCTGTAAATTGTGGCCCATAAAAAAGCGGGTTCACGCCATATTGTTCTCTGTTGTAATAAGCCAGAACTTCGGCAGCATCCGACGGTTTGTTTTCGTTAATAACCGTATTGGCATTGGCACGAATAGGCAACATCATCCAAGTGGAAAATCCTATTAAAATAAACAGGGTGCAAAGGATAATAGTGTTGTAAAATACCAATCCTTTTTGTTTGGTGTAACGCAATCCAAAATAGAAGAAAGCTACTAGTAAAAGAGTTACAAACAAGGTTCCTGAGTTGAAAGGTAATCCCATTTCATTCACCATGAAAATTTCGGTTTTACCAAAGAAAGCCATGGTTAAAGGCAATAACATCTTGAAAATAAACAACAAAATAGAAACCACAACTACATTCGCAATGATGAAATTTTTAACGGTAACCGTTTTATAATTTTTGAAAAAATATAAAAATCCAATTGCGGGGATGGTTAACAAGGCCATAAAGTGAACCCCGAATGAAAGCCCAACGACCAATGAAATAATTAGCAGCCATTTATCTCCTCTTGGGGTATTCATCTCTTGTTCCCAACGCAAGCCTAACCAAAGTAATAATGCGATCAGTAACGAAGCCATCGCATACACCTCGGCCTCAACGGCATTGTACCAAAAACTATCTGAAAAAGTAAATGCTAATGCGCCAACAAATGAACTTCCTAAAATAACGATCGAATTGTCTGTATTGATTTCATTATACGAACCGATGATTTTCTTCAAAATCAGGTTAGACGACCAAAATAAAAATAAAATGGTAAAGGCACTAGACACTACCGAAGTCATATTGACCATCAAAGCGATGTGCTCATTATCGATCGCAAACATAGCGAAAAATGCTCCAATCATTTGGAACAAAGGCGCTCCAGGAGGGTGGCCTACTTCTAGTTTTGCAGCTGTAGCAATGTATTCGCCACAATCCCAAAAACTCATCGTTGGTTCAACAGTTAGGGTGTAGGTTACTAACGCTATTGCAAATGCAAACCAACCTAAAATAGTGTTCCATTTATTAAAATTGAAATCGGCCTTATTCATGATTAAAATCGGGTATTTATTTTATGTTGCAAAGAAAATGTTTTTTTGTGTAATGAGACGAGCATTAACAAAAAATTCTATCATACAAAAAAGGGAAGTAATGATTTGGTTATTAGTTGGTTTTGGATAGTGTTACGGACATCCCGAAAGTTTTTTGATAAAAACAATCCAAAAGTTTGCGCAAAATAAAATTTGTATTAAATTTGCACTCGCTTAATAGCACTGCTGGTCTATGGTGTAATGGTAACACAACTGTTTTTGGTGCAGTCTTTCTAGGTTCGAGTCCTAGTAGACCAACATAAAGCCTCTCAAGAAATTGAGAGGCTTTTTTTATGCTATGTATTGAAATTAAATTTGAGCTATAAATTGGATATATTCTTTAACCGATTTAAATTCAGAAGCAAGAGTCGAAATTATTTTGATGTTAGCATATTCTGTTTTTGAATACGACGCTTTGGCACTAGCGCGAGATAATTTTCTTTTTTGAAAGAAAAAATTCGACAAGAACCAATCCACCCTCCAAAAAAGGTTTATCAGCAAAGGTGTAGCATGCCATTTAGGCCGTTTGACCTGTAAGCTATCAGCGATACAATTGAGTATTTCTTGGAACGAATAATTGTTTTCAATTAAGGTGAAACGTTCGTTTTGAATGTTACTTTTCATTAATCGAACACTCGTTTCAACTACATCGGTAACAGCAATAAATCCGGTAGTTCCCAGCGTGTAAAAAGCCAATCCTTTGGCAACAGCCGAAAACAAAGCGCCACTTCCTTGTTCAGAAAATCCAGGTCCTAGAATAACTCCAGGGTTAACGATGAGTATGTTTAATCCTTCTTGTTGGCCACGCCAGACTTCCATCTCGGCGCCATATTTAGAAATAGCATAATCGCTATGGGGCTTTTCGGGATTCCATTCGGTGGTTTCAGAAATTGTAGTTTCGGTTGCATTTAGATCTCCCAAAGCGGCGATCGAACTCACAAATAACATTTTTTTGATCTTGTAGGCCAAGCAAAAATTAACGATGTTGGCGGTGCCTTCAATATTGGTTTTACGAATGACTTCTTCGTCTTTTGGATCAAAAGAAATTAAAGCAGCACAGTGGTAAACGAAATCAATATTTTGAAAGGCATTTTCCAAAGAAGGGATGTCAAGTATATCTGCTACCATCCATTCTATTTTTTCGAACAAATGAGATTTGTTGTAAAGCGAAAATAAATTTTTGGTTTTTTCAATAGAAGTTGCGGATCGATACATTGCACGCACAATTTCTCCTTGCTCCACCAAATGAAGCAAAAGATGCGCACCTACCAAACCAGTTCCTCCTGTAACTAAAATCATGCGGTAAAGATAATTTTTTTACTGCTGATTCCCAGATTTTCCAATTGATTTTGAATTTTGAGCCTGAAATTGATTTTTGCAATTGTGATTGCTAATGAAATGGCTATCTTTGCGCAAATTGTTTAAAAATGAAAAATTTAGTAGAAGAATTACAATGGCGTGGTTTGGTTCATGATATCATGCCTGGAACCGAAGAACAACTTTTAAAAGAAATGACAACGACTTATATCGGATTTGATCCGACTTCAGATTCGTTGCATATTGGAAGTTTGGTGCCCATCTTATTGTTAGTTCATTTGAAAAATTTTGGACATAAACCTATTGCTTTAGTGGGTGGTGCAACCGGAATGATTGGAGATCCATCTGGAAAATCGGATGAGCGAAATTTGTTAGACGAAGCGACTTTGGCTCACAATGTGGAAGGTATCAAAGCAGTACTTTCTCGTTTCTTGGATTTTAATTCGAAAGAAGTTAATGCCGCTGTTTTAGTGAACAACTACGATTGGATGAAGGATTTGTCGTTCATCAACTTTGCACGCGATGTGGGTAAACGAATTACCGTTAACTACATGATGGCAAAAGATTCGGTTAAAAAACGTTTGTCTGGCGAAGGCGAAGGAATGTCGTTTACCGAGTTTACCTACCAATTAATTCAAGGCTACGATTTTTACCATTTGCATAAAGAATACAACTGTTTGTTGCAAATGGGAGGTTCTGACCAATGGGGAAATATCACAACTGGAACAGAATTAGTTCGCCGAATGAATGCTGAAGGAGCCAAAGCGTATGCGATGACCTGTCCTTTGATTACCAAAGCAGACGGATCAAAATTCGGAAAATCGGAAGGTGGAAATGTATGGCTAACTGCAGACAAAACTTCGGTTTATAAATTCTACCAATTTTGGTTGAATACGACAGATGTTGATGCAGAGAAATACATTAAGATTTTTACCTTTTTAGACAAAGCCACTATTGAAGCTTTAATCACAGAACATCAGGTAGCGCCACATTTGAGAGTCTTACAACGAAAATTAGCTGAAGAAGTTACTACTTTGGTGCATTCAAAAGAAGAGTTGGAAAAAGCGATTAAAGCGTCGAATATTCTTTTTGGAAATGCTTCAGCTGACGATTTGAAACAATTGGACGAAGCGACTTTCTTAGAAGTTTTTGATGGTGTGCCTCAAGCTGAAATTGCTAAAAGTGAAATCGAAAACGGACTAGATATTGTGACGGTTTTAAATGAAAAAACCGGTTTCTTTAAATCCAATGGAGAGGCGAGAAGAGCCTTGACGGCCAATTCTATTTCGGTTAACAAAGAAAAAATAACAGAGGAATACCAGCTTTCAACTAACGATTTAATCAATAATCAATTCGTTTTATTACAAAGCGGAAAGAAAAATTATTTTGTAGTTCGAGTGAAGTAATTTTCATTTATTATTAGCCGCAAAGACACTAGGGCGCAAAGTAAATTGTAAAGAAATTTTTAATCTTTGTGACTTCGAGCCTTAGTGGCAAAATTATTTCTTAGTTCCGTTAATTGTTTCAAATAATTCCAAGGCATTGCCATCGGTTAACATGGAAACATAGTGACAAATGTGTAACAAACGATCGTATAGATTTTCTTTTTCTACATTATGTTTTTCAGGTAACATCTTTAGAATTAATTGGTCGTAATTCGAAGCCGTTCCGTTGAATTTATTGTTCATGGCCGAGATGAATTTATCCAATAAGGTTTGGATAATTTGGTAACCTACAATTTCTTTTTCGATCACTTCACGACTTTGATAAATATTTTTCACACTCAATTTAATGATGTCATCCATTTGTGCTTTGTATTTGCTTTTATCAGTCAGCGCATACGGGAATTTTCCTGCTAGAATTGCTTCTTCATTTTCAACAAAAACGCGAACAGCATCGTTAATTAAACTACCAATAGCCAAAGCTCTCAAATAACTGATCCGATCTTCTTTGGTGTTTAAGGTGCTGTATTTGGCACTATCAATTGAATCTTTAACTAATTTGATTAAATATTCTAAGGCATATTCTTCCTGAACTAAACCCAAATTAATACCGTCTTCAAAATCAATAATGGTGTAACAAATATCGTCTGCCGCTTCTACAAGGTAGGCCAAAGGATGTCTTTCAAAACCAATATCTTTTCCAGACTTATTAGGAATTAAGCCCATGTCTGCAGCGACTTCTTCAAAGAATACTTTGTCGCTTTGGAAGAAACCGTATTTTTTGTCGGCAATATTTTTAGTTGGTTTTTTGGGCAAACTTTCTTTTGGGTATTTCATAAAAGCACCCAAGGTGGCAAACGAAATTCGCAAGCCTCCCTCAATTCCTGGTCGATCCGCGGTTAAAACTGAAAATCCATTGGCATTGCCCTCAAAATCGATTAAATCTTGCCATTGTTTTGAATTGAGTTGGTCTTTGTATTGCTGTCCATTTCCAATAGAAAAATATTCGCCAATGGCTTTTTCCCCTGAATGACCAAAAGGCGGATTTCCAATGTCGTGTGCCAAGGATGCTGCGGCAACAATAGCCCCAAAATCATTCATATGGTAACCGTGGACTTCTTTTAAATGCGGGTATTTTTCTAAGATTTTTTTTCCTACCAATCGGCCTAAAGAACGCCCTACAACTGATACTTCTAAACTGTGTGTCAAACGGGTGTGCACAAAATCAGTTTTGGAAAGTGGGATGACTTGGGTTTTATCTTGCAAACTTCTAAAGGCAGCCGAAAAGATGATACGATCGTAGTCGACTTCAAACCCTAGACGCGTATCGTCTTGTTCTACACGAAGTCTTTTGCCTTTGTCGCCTTGTCTTTTTAATGATAAAAGTTGTTCCCAGTTCATGCTTGGTAGTATTTATGAATTACAAATGTAAATAAAAAAACCCGACGCTTTGGAGTCGGGTTTTAAGGTATATTTTTTTAGAGATTAGAACGGTAAATCGTCTGGTTCTTCTTCACTTAAATTGGTTGCTGGAGCAAAAGTTTCTGCTGCCGGCATAGGAGGAGTTTGTGGAGCAGCTGCTGGAGCTTCTGCTTGTACTTTTCCAATTCTCCATCCTTGAATAGTATTGAAATAAACTGTTTCACCTTGTTGGTTAGTCCACTCACGACCTCTTAAATTGATGTCGATTTTCACTTGGTCACCCACTTGATAATTGTTTAGTAAGTCACATTTGTCTTGAACAAATTGCACCAAAATATGTTGTGGGTATTGTTCGTCAGTAGTAACAACAATATCTCTTTTTTTGAAACCACCAGAACCTACTTCTTTAGTTTGGTCAATCATTTTTACTCTTCCTGTAACTTCCATCTGAATTATTTTTTAAGTTTATTTCTACGTTAGGTTTACAAATATACTAACTTCTTCTTTTCTAGACAAGAGGTCTTTTTTGATCAAGTATTTTTCTTTGGCGAAGGCCTAAAATCTTTTTCAAATTATTTCGTTACATTTATAAACTAAATTGAATCTATGTTTTCGGATAGACGCAATACCACGCGATGGTTTATTATAATAGTCTCTTTTTTAATTATTTCATTGATACTTTGGAATACCTATACCTTTTTCCAAATTTTCAAAAATGAAGAGCGTTTGAAAATGAATCTTTGGGCCAAAGCTCAAAAAACTTTGATCAATGCCGATGCCGATGCTGATGTAGAATTACCGTTGCAAATTTTCAGTACCAATTCCTCGATACCAATTATTTTAACCGAGAATAATAAGATCATCAATGCGGTGAATATAGATGAAAGAATCATTGCAAGTGCAACCGAATCGGCTCATTTTCTCGCAGATCTTAAAAATGAAAATGACCCTATTGTGATACAATATGCTCCTGGAAAGTTTCAAAAGTTGTATTATGGAAATTCAGCTTTGTTGAACAAATTAAAATATTATCCTATTGCTCTAGTGTTGATTATCGTTTTGTTTGCCGCCTTAGTCTATAATTTTTACCGTAGTACAAAAATGGCTACACAAAACAAACTTTGGGCCGGAATGGCTAAGGAAACAGCACATCAAATAGGAACACCACTTTCGTCTTTAATAGGTTGGATTGAGTTGTTAAAAGCAGAGAATGTAGCCGAATCGACCACTCAAGAGATTGAAAAAGATATTGAGCGTTTGCAAACCATAACCGATCGTTTTTCAAAAATTGGGTCGGAACCCAAATTAGAAAATTTAGATATAATTGCTGCAACAAAAGAAACTTTTGATTATTTACAATCACGATTTTCTAAGCAAGTCGTATTTACTTTTCAAGCACCGGAGTTGCCGATTTTTGTTTTATTCAATGCTACGTTGCACAGTTGGACCATTGAAAATTTAGTCAAAAATGCTATTGATGCTATGAAAGGAAAGGGCAATTTAGATTTGGTTATGGAACAAGACGGCGAATGGATACAAATTAAAGTTTCAGACACCGGAATTGGAATTCCTAAAAAACAATTCAAGACTATTTTTGAACCGGGTTTTACGACCAAAAAGAGAGGTTGGGGATTAGGGCTTTCCTTAACGAAAAGAATTGTTGAAGAGTACCACAAAGGCCTAATTAAAGTAGTTCAATCCGAAATAGGAAAAGGAAGTACGATCCAATTGAGTTATAAAAAAAGCGAATCTATATAAATCGATTCGCTTTTTTATTTTTATAAATTGTTTTGAATTGCTTTGGCCAAAGCTTCGAATTCTTCCTTGCTAAGCGATACTTTGTTTTGGAAGCGCATTTCATCCATTTCGTTTAAAGGTATTAAATGAACATGGGCGTGAGGTACTTCTAGACCAATAACGGACATTCCGATGCGTTTGCAAGGAACTGTTTTTTGTAGGGCGGTAGCAATTTTTTTAGAGAATTGCATTAAGCCCAAATACAATGTGTCATCTATTTCAAAAAGTTGGTCGATTTCTTGTTTTGGAATGCACAATGTATGTCCTTTGGCATTCGGATTAACATCTAAAAAAGCTAAGAAATTAGCGTCTTCTGCAATTTTATAACAAGGAATTTCTCCGTTTACGATTTTGGTAAAAATAGAACTCATGCGATTGAATTTATTCTCTAGTAATTTCTAAGATGTCAAATTTCAATACACCATTAGGCACCGTAATTTCAGCTACTTCACCCACTGATTTTCCTAATAGCCCTTTTCCAATTGGAGAGGTTACAGAAATTTTTCCAGTTTTTAAATCGGCTTCACTTTCGGCCACCAAAGTATAAATCACTTCCATTCCGTTAGTTTGGTTTTTGATTTTTACTTTAGACAACACCAATACTTTAGAAACGTCTAAATGGGTTTCGTCGATCAAACGGGCGTTTGAATGAATTTCCTCTAATTTAGCGATGCGCATTTCTAGCATTCCTTGTGCTTCTTTGGCTGCATCGTATTCAGCGTTTTCAGATAAATCTCCTTTATCTCTTGCGTCAGCAATATCTTGCGATGCTTTTGGACGCATCACATTTTTTAAATAATCTAATTCTTCTCGTAATTTTTTTAATCCTTCTGCGGTGTAATAAGATACTGTGCTCATAACTTCATTGT
>JACCDY010243512.1_pt1 | contig 15498 bp, 15 predicted proteins | sample 7446391 | NCBI WGS metagenome assembly JACCDY01 (sample SAMN15323451, study PRJNA562643) | freshwater metagenome | isolation source: river surface water | place: USA:Blue River Watershed | collected 2017-08-18 | reverse complement strand
ACTCGCTGAAAAACTCCGGCGCCATCACCGCCTTCAGGTAAATCGGATTGCCCTCCTCGCGGTCGCGCTGCGCGATCCACCAGGCATTGGCCTTCTTCACGGTCCAGTACTGCGGCTGGCCGGCGAGCAGCAGCGCCGCCACCTGGCCCAGCCACGGCTGGTGCCCGACCAGCAGCACCGGACCGCGCGCATCCGGCCAGCCGGCCGCTGCCAGCACCTGCTGCGGATCGGCGCCCGGCCCGATTTCCGGCACGACCTTGTACTTGCGCCCGAGCGCATCGGCGGTCTGCCTTGTGCGCACCGCCGGACTGCAGAGGATGCGACAGCCGCTCGGCAGGCTGCGGTCCAGCCATGCCGCCATGCGCGCGGCCTGCTTGCGACCCAGCGGCGTCAGCTGCCGCTCGAGGTCGGGCAGGCTGTCCTCGGCCTGCGCATGACGCCAGAGTATGAGGTCCATCAGTTGCCGAGCTCCTTCATCAGGTGTTCCTGCGCGCTGAAAGGCTGTTGCCGCCCAACCGGCTTGCGGCGCTGGTAGTTGCCTTTGTCATCCAGTTCCCACGCATTCAGATTGTCCTTCAGGTAGGGCTTCAGTCCCTCGTCGATCACGCGCTTCTTCAGGTGCCGGTCCAGCACCGGGAACGCGACCTCGACACGGCGGAACAGGTTGCGATTCATCCAGTCGGCGCTGGCCAGGTACACGTCGTTCGCGCCGTCATTGCGGAACAGGAAAATGCGGCTGTGCTCGAGGAAGCGCCCGACGATGGAGCGAACGCGAATGTTGGCCGACCTGCCCGGCACCCCGGGACGCAGCACGCAGGCGCCGCGCACGATCAGGTCGATCTTCACGCCCGCGTTCGAAGCCTCGTACAGCGCCTCGATGATGGATTCATCCTGCAACGTGTTCATCTTCGCGACGATCTGCGCCGGCCGGCCCTCGGACGCGATGCGGGTCTCGTTGCGGATCGCCTTCACCAGCTCCTTCTGCAGGTCGAACGGCGCCACCCACAGGTGGTTCAGTTTCTTCGGCCGCGTCAGGCTGGTCAGGTTGATGAAGACCTCGTTGACGTCGCGCGCGACCGCCTGGTTCGCCGTCATCAGGCCGAAGTCGGTATAAAAGCGCGTGGTGGTCGGATGATAGTTGCCGGTGCCGAGGTGCGCGTACAGCTTCAGCTTGCCGGACTCGCGCCGGATCACCAGCGCCATCTTCGCGTGCGTCTTCAGGCCAACCACGCCATACACCACCTGCGCGCCGACACGCTCGAGCTTGTCGGCCCAGTTGATGTTGGCCTCTTCGTCAAAGCGCGCCATCAGCTCGACCACCACGGTCACTTCCTTGCCGTTCTGTGCGGCGGCAATCAGCGCTTCCATCAGTTCGGAATTCATGCCGGTCCGGTAGATCGTCTGCTTGATCGCCACGACCGACGGATCGCGCGATGCGGTGCGGATGAAATCGATCACGGGCTGGAACGACTGGAAGGGATGGTGCAGCAACACATCCTGGCGCGCGAGCAGCGCAAACAGGTCAGTGCCGCTGGCCGGCACCGACTGGCGCGGCGCGAACGGCGCAAAGCGGAATTCCGGCTTCGACGCGTAGTCGATCAGTTCGTTCAGCCGAACCATGTTCACCGGACCGTCGACCGGATACAGGAAATCCGGCGCAATGTCGAACTGGCCAAGCAGGAACTGCGCAAGGTGCGGCGGGCAGTTCTGCGCGACTTCGAGCCGCACTGCAAAACCGAACTGCCGCGTCTGCAACTCGCCTTTCAGCGCCTGCCGCAGGTTCTTCACTTCTTCCTCGTCCACCCACAGGTCGCTGTCGCGGGTGACGCGGAACTGCGAATAGCCGAGCACCTCGCGCCCCGGGAACAGGTCGGCGATGTGCGCATGGATCACCGACGACAGCAGGCAGTACGCAGCACCGCCGCCGTTCAGCTCGTCCGGCAGCCTGATAATGCGCGGCAGCACGCGCGGCGCCTTCATCACGGCAATCGAGGTGCCGCGGCCGAAGGCGTCCTTGCCGGCCAGCTCGACGATGAAGTTCAGGCTCTTGTTGACGATCTGCGGGAACGGATGGGCGGGATCGAGCACGATCGGCGTCAGCAGCGGGCGCACCTCGCGCTCGAAATAGTCCTTCACCCACGCCCGCTGCGCGTCGTTGCGGTCCGCATGGCGCAGCAGGTGGATGCCGGCGGCCGCCAGTGCGGGCAGGATCTGCTCGTTCAGCGTCGCATACTGCCGGCGCACCAGTTCATGGGCGACCACATTGACTTCATCGAAATCCGGCAGCCGCGCGCGCTCGCCCGGCGCGCGGCCTTCGCGGTCGCGCGCCATCAGGCTGGCCACGCGCACTTCGAAGAATTCGTCCAGGTTGCTGCTGACGATGCACAGGTACTTCAGCCGCTCCAGCAGCGGAATCGTGTCATCCAGCGCCTGCGCCAGCACGCGCCGGTTGAAGGCCAGCAGCGACAGTTCACGATTGAGCAGCGCCGGTCCGGAGGGAACGGGGCCGGCGGCAGGAGCGCGGCGCGCAGCCGCTGCGGATTTTCTCGGGGCGTTCATTGATACAGGGTAAACCTTGTCAATGACAAGATTGTTACATTCCCAAGAACCTGCCGGGAAGCGCCGCCCGGCCTTGCCGGACCGATCGTCCTCCGCCGTCCGCGCTGTCATAAACATGACACAAATGTTTCGTAGAGTGCGCCCTGTCCCTGTTTGTCAGACAACCCCCAAAGGAGCTTACATGCGTACCAAGCAACTGTTCAAAGGTTTTGCCGCTGCGGCCACCGGCCTGCTGCTGAGCCTGTCGACCCACGCTGCCGACCTGACCGGCGCGGGCGCGACCTTCCCGTTCCCGATCTACTCGAAGTGGGCCGAGGCCTACAAGGCGCAGACCGGCATCGGCCTGAACTACCAGTCGATCGGCTCGGGCGGCGGCATTCGCCAGATCAAGGCCAAGACGGTCGACTTCGGCGCATCGGACATGCCGCTGAAGGCCGACGAACTGGAAAAGGAAGGCCTGATGCAGTTCCCGGCCATCATCGGCGGCGTGGTGCCGGTGTTTAACCTTGACGGCATCGCCGCCGGCCAGCTGAAGCTGACGCCGGAAGTCGTTGCCGCCATCCACCTCGGCAAGATCAGCAAATGGAATGACGCGGCCATCGCCGCACTGAACCCGGAGCTGAAGCTGCCGGCGCTGGCCATCACCGTGGTCCACCGCGCCGACGGTTCGGGCACGACCTTCCTGTGGACCGATTACCTGTCGAAGGCCAACGCCGACTTCAAGGCAACCATCGGCTCGGGTACCGCCGTCAAGTGGCCGACCGGCGTGGGCGGCAAGGGCAACGAAGGCGTGGCTGCCAACGTGCAGCGCGTCAAGGGCGCGTTCGGCTATGTCGAGTATGCGTACGCGAAGAAGAACAAGATCGCTTTCGCGCAGCTGAAGAACCGTGACGGCGCATTCGTGTCGCCGGACGACGAGACCTTCAAGGCCGCGGCCGCCAACGGCGACTGGACCGGCACGCCGGGCATGGCCGTGGTGCTGACCAACCAGCCGGGCAAGAACAGCTGGCCGGCCACGGGCGCTTCGTTCATCCTGATGCACAAGACGCAGGCTGACGCGCTGACCGGCCGTGCCGTGCTGAAGTTCTTTGACTGGGCGTACAAGAGCGGCGGCCAGATGGCAACCGACCTCGACTACGTGCCGATGCCGGCGACGGTCGTCAAGCAGGTCAGCGACCTGTGGAAGTCGTCGCTGAAGGACGGCAGCGGTGCCGTGATCTGGAAGTAAGACGCCGGACAGCTTTTTCCCCGAATCTCCATCAAGCCTTGACGGCCCGCTTCGGCGGGCCGTTTTTTTGTCCGCGCATTCACGAGCGTGACACACCGGCTTGCTACACTCGCGCACATGCACATCACTTCCCGCCCCGTGCTGGCGCTGCTGGGTGCGCTGGCCCTCGCTGCCGGCCCCGCATGGGCAGCGCGGCCTTTCGTCACCGACGACGCACGCCTGACCACGGCAGGCAGCTGCCAGCTGGAGAGCTGGGCCCGCATCTATCCGCACAGCACCGAACTGTGGGCGCTGCCCGCCTGCAACCCCTGGGGCAATTTCGAACTGACCTTCGGCGGCGGACTCGCGCATACCGAGCAGGACGCTTCGACCAACGATTACGTGCTGCAGGTGAAAACCCTTTTCCGCGCGCTGGAGACGAATGGCTGGGGCATCGGGCTGGCCGTCGGCACGATCCGCCACCCGCAGATCAACCCCGGCCCCAACCTGCTCGGCAATACCTATGCGTACGTGCCTTTCTCGGCGTCATTCGCCGGCGACCTGCTGGTGGTGCACGCGAACCTCGGCTGGCTGCGCGACAAGGCCACGCGCAGCAGCCAGCTGACCTGGGGACTCGGCACGGAGATCAACCTGAACACGCGCTGGACGGCCGTTGCCGAAGGCTTCGGCAGCGATGGCAACGCCTGGTGGCAGGCGGGTGCGCGCTATCACCTGGTGCCGGGGCTGTGGCAGCTCGATTCCACGGTCGGGCGCCAGTTCGGCGGCCCGTCCGATGCGCACTGGCTGTCGTTCGGCCTGCGCTATACGCCCGCGTCGCTGTTCTGAGCGCGCCGCTCAGGCGGCTTGCAGCACCACCGCGCTGCGCGGGAAACGCATCGTGAAACGGCTGCCCTTCCCGGCCTCGGACTCGATCTGCAGCTGCGCATGGTGGCGCAGCAGCACATGGCGCACGATCGCCAGGCCCAGGCCGGTGCCGCGCGTCTCGCGCGAACGGCTCTTGTCGACGCGATAGAAACGCTCGGTCAGGCGGACAATGTGCTCGGGACGGATGCCAATGCCGGTATCGGTCACCGTGCAGCGCGGACCGTCGGCGTCATCGCTCCAGTCAATCGCGATCGTCCCGCCCGCGGGCGTGTAGCGCACCGCATTCGACACCAGGTTGCCGATCGCGCTGCGCAGTTCGTCGGTGCTGCCGCACAGGTCGGGGCCGCTGCAGGACAGCGTGACCTGGTGGCGGCCGCCGGACAGCGCCTGCCCCTCGGCCTGCACCTGCCCGAGCAGCGCCGCCATGTCGACATGCTCCTCGCGCAGCGGATATTCGACCGACTCCAGCCGCGTCAGGTGCAGCATGTCCTCGACCAGGTTTTCCATGCGCTTGCCCTGCTCGGCCATCAGCTTCAGGTGCTGCGTGCGCGTGGCGGCGTCGAGGTCGGGCTCGGACAGCGCGATCTCGAGGAAGCCGTTGATCACGGTCAGCGGCGTGCGCAATTCATGCGATGCGTTGGCGATGAAGTCGCGGCGCATCTGGTCGAGCTGCTCGAAGCGGGTCACGTCATGCGAAACGAGGATCTGGCGGCGGTTTTCGAACGGGATCACATGCACGATCAGCTTGCGCCCGATCGTCGACAACGTCAGCGGTTCGTCGTATTTGCCGAGGATGATGTAATCGATGAATTCCGGGCTGCGGATCAGGTTGGTCACGCGCATGCCCTTGTCGGTGTCGAGCGACAGGCCGAAATGCTCTTCGGCGACCGGGTTGCACCATTCGAGGAACAGCACGTCGTCCATGATGACCACGCCGTCCGGCAGCTGGCTCATTGCCTGCCGGAAGCGCGACAGCCATTCGGCCAGTTCGCTGCGCGTGCGCTGCTCGTCGCGGCGCAGCTTGTACAGCTTGGCAAAGATGTCGGTCCACGAACCCCAGCCGTCACTCAGCCGGACCTCGTCGGGATTGTCGAGCCACTGCGACAGCTGGAACATGTAGCTCAGCTGCATCAGCACCATCACGGTCAGCACGACCAGCGCCAGCGCCAGTCCGGCGGACAGGCCCCACACATACCAGCCGGTGAGACCGGCGGCGGCCACCAGGCAGAGCCGCACGGCGACCGGAGTCCAGAAAAGCGCAGTCGGGCTCATCGAAACGAAAGGGTATCCCCGAATCACCGGGTGGTGCGCCGGCACCATTGCCGGATGCTGCGATTGTAAATGAGGCGGCTACTTCGCGGACAGCATGTAGCCGACGCCGCGCACGGTTTGCACCAGTCCGTCGGCCGTGCCCAGCGCCTTGCGCAGCCGCAGCACATGCACGTCGACCGTGCGCTCTTCCAGCACCGCATGGTCGCCCCAGACCTTGTCGAGCAGCTGTCCGCGGGTGAACACGCGCTCAGGATGGGCGATCAGGAAACGCAGCAGCTTGAACTCCGCATGGCCGATCTCGATCGGCCGGTCGTTCACGCTGACGCGGCAGCTGACCGGATCGACCGTCAGCGGGCCGACCGACATCAGCAGTTCCGAATGCTCGGGCGCCTTGCGCCGGATCAGCGCCTTGATGCGCGCATTCAGTTCGCGCGGCGAGAACGGCTTGGTCATGTAGTCATCGGCGCCCTGCTCGAGGCCGGTGACCTTGTCCTCTTCCATGCCCTTGGCGGTCAGCATGATGACAGGCAGCGAGCTGAAGTTGCGATCGCCGCGGATGCGCGACAGCAGCCGTATGCCCGACTGGTCCGGCAGCATCCAGTCCAGCAGCACCAGCTGCGGCCGCTTCTGCTGCAGGTAGGCCCAGGCGCTGGCGGTGTCGTTCACCGCGTCGACCGCCCAGCCGGCGCCTTTCAGCGCAAACGTCACCAGCTCGACGATCGCCGGCTCATCTTCGACAGTCAGTATGGTTGGCTGTTCTGTTGCCATCTCGCGTCCCTGTTCCGGTCAGGCCGCGCCCTGCTGCGCGGCATAGTCGGTGTGGCGGATGTCCTTGCCCTCGACGACGTACACCACGTATTCGGCGATGTTCTTCGCATGGTCGCCGATGCGCTCGATCGCCTTCGCGACCCACAGCGTGTCGAGCGACAGCGAGATCGTGCGCGGATCTTCCATCATGAAGGTGATCAGGTTGCGCATCACGCTGCGGAACTCGCTGTCGACCTTCTCGTCCTCGATGATCAGCCGGGTCGCCTGCTTTTCGTCGAGTCGCGCGAATGCGTCGAGCGCGCCGTGCAGCAGCCGGCCGGCGGTGTCGCCCATCACGCGCACGAGGTCTTCGTAGGCCACCAGCGTCACGCCGCGCTGCTGGATGGCGCTGGCCGCGCGCGCGATCTTGGCCGCCTCGTCGCCGACGCGCTCGAGGTCGGTGATCACCTTGATCGTCGCCATCACGGTGCGCAGGTCGTTCGCCGCCGGCTGGCGCTTGACGATCAGGTGGCTGCATGCGTCGTCGAGCGCCACCTCCATCTGGTTCACTTCGACGTCGGCCGCCATGATGCGCGCCGCTTCCTTCGCATCCAGCGTGCGGAAGCAGGCCATCGCATCATAGAACTGCTTTTCGACCAGTCCGCCCATCTGCAATACGCGCGAGCGTATCGCCTCGAGGTCCTGCTCGTACTGGCGCGACGAATGTTCGTTCGGCATGGTTCTCTCCTTCTGGGTCAGCCGAAGCGGCCGGTGATGTAGTCCTGCGTCGCCTTCTTCACGGGGTTCAGGAAGATCTTGTCGGTCTCGCCGAACTCGACCAGCTCGCCCAGGTACATGTACGCAGTGTAGTCGGAGCAGCGTGCAGCCTGCTGCATGTTGTGCGTGACGATCGCGATCGTGTAGTCGTCCTTCAGCTCGCTGATCAGCTCCTCGATCTTCACGGTCGAGATCGGGTCCAGCGCCGACGTCGGCTCGTCGAGCAGCAGCACGTCCGGCTTGACCGCCACGCCGCGCGCGATGCACAAGCGCTGCTGCTGGCCGCCGGACAGCGACAGACCGCTCTTGTGCAGCTTGTCCTTCACCTCGGTCCACAGCGCGGCCTTGTTCAGCGCCCATTCGACGCGCTCATCCATCTCGCCCTTCGACAGGTTCTCGTACAGCCGCACGCCAAACGCGATGTTGTCGTAGATCGACATCGGGAACGGCGTGGGCTTCTGGAACACCATGCCGACCTTTGCGCGCAGCACGTTGACGTCAACGTTCCTGTCGAGGATGTTGCGGCCGCTGTAGAGGATCTGCCCTTCCGCGCGCTGTCCCGGATACAGGTCGTACATGCGGTTGAAAGTGCGCAGCAGCGTCGACTTGCCGCAGCCGGACGGGCCGATGAAGGCCGTAACCTTTTTGTCGGCGATGTCGAGGTTGATGTTCTTCAGGCCCTGGAAGGCGCCGTAGTAGAAATTCAGGTTGCGGACCTGCATCACGGCCGCGGTTTCGGCTTTTGCGTTCGGGGCTTCCATCAGGGTGGCAATGTTCATGTTCGTTCCTGTCATTGGGTCTTGCCGGAGCGCACCAGCGCACGCGACAGAATGTTCAGTCCGAGGACGCTGACCGTGATCAGCAGTGCGCCGCCCCAGGCGAGTTCTTTCCAGTTGTCATACGGGCTCATCGCGAACTGGAAGATCACCACCGGCAGGTTGGCCAGCGGCCCGTTCATGTCGGCGCTGAAGAACTGGTTCGACAACGCGGTGAACAGCAGCGGCGCGGTCTCGCCGGAGATGCGCGCGACGGCCAGCAGCACGCCGGTCATCACGCCGGCCTTCACCGCGCGCAACCGCACCAGCGTCGCCACTTTCCAGCGCGGCGCGCCAAGCGCGAACGCGGCTTCGCGCAGGCTGTTCGGCACCAGCTGCAGCATGTTGTCGGTGGTGCGCACCACCACCGGGATGGCGATCAGCGAGATCGCGATGCTGCCGGCCCAGCCGGAGAAGTGCTTCGCATTCGCCACCACCACCGCATACACGAACAGGCCGATCACGATCGACGGCGCCGACAGCATGATGTCGGTGACGAAGCGGGTCAGTTGCGCAAACTTGCTCTCCTGCCCGTATTCGGCCAGGTACATGCCGGCGAAGATGCCGACCGGCGTGCTGATCAGCGTCGCCGCGCCGACCATCATCAGGCTGCCGACGATCGCATTCATCAGCCCGCCGCCCTCGCTGCCCGGGGCCGGCGTGTCATGCGTGAACATGCCGATGTCGATCGCGCCGAGGCCGTTGATCAGCAATACCGCGAGGATCCACAGCAGGAAGCTGACGCCGAAGGCCATCGCCAGCACCGACAGCGCGATGCCGATGCGGTGCCCCACCAGGCGGCGGCGGTAGATCGGATTGTCGGACTTGAAAGGATTCGCCTGCGTCGTCGGCATCATTTGGCTCCTTCGTTCTTCGCCATGCGCACCAGCATCAGCTTGGCGATCGCCAGCACGATGAAGGTGATCACGAACAGGATCAGGCCGAGCGCGAACAGCGACGACATGTGCAGTCCCGCCTCCGCCTCGGCGAATTCATTGGCCAGCGTCGATGCGATGCTGTTGCCCGGCGCGAACAGCGACCAAGACAGCTTGTGCGCATTGCCGATCACGAAGGTCACCGCCATCGTCTCGCCGAGCGCGCGGCCGAGGCCGAGCATCACGCCGCCGACCACGCCGATGCGCGTATACGGCAGCACGATGCGGCGCACGACTTCCCAGCGCGTGCAGCCGAGCGCATACGCGGATTCTTTCAGCACGCCCGGACAGGTCTCGAACACATCGCGCATCACCGACGCAATGAACGGGATGATCATCACCGACAGGATCAGGCCGGCCATCAGCACGCCTATGCCCATCATCGGGCCGTCGAACAGCACGCCGACCAGCGGCAGCTGCCCGAGCGTCGCCGCCAGCAGCGGCTGCACATGGTCGGCAAACAGCGGCGCGAACACGAACAGGCCCCACATGCCGTAGATGATGCTCGGCACGCCGGCCAGCAGTTCGACCGCGGTGCCCAGCGGGCGCTTCAGCCAGGGCGGGCAGATCTCGGTCAGGAACAGCGCGATGCCGAAGCTGACCGGGAAGGCGATCAGCAAGGCGATGGTCGACGAGATCACGGTGCCGGCGATCGCGATCAGCGCGCCGTATTCTTCATTCACCGGATCCCATTCGATGCGCGTGACGAAACCGGGGCCGAAATGCTTCAGCGCCGGCCACGCGCCGACCACCAGCGAGCCGATGATGCCGGCCAGGATCAGCAGCACCAGCGCCGCAAAGGCCAGCGTCAGTTTATGGAAGAGGAAATCCTGCCAGCGGGCAGCGCCCGCATGATGAGCCAGAGGATCTTGCCGCGCGAGGGCGACGTCTCCGGCTTGCGCAATCGGTGCACTCATGGTGGTTAGCGCCTTGGGGTGCGTTGGGGATATGGAATTCATGGCAACGAACTCTATCCGCGCCATATGACAGTATTGTTACAGCAGCGGGACCGCGGCGGGAAGGCTTGTTAGAATGTTATTGAAATTATATGCAACAACGCGCCGACCGCGCCGCCGACCAGGGTGCCGTTGATGCGGATGAACTGCAGGTCGGGGCCGACGCGTGCCTCGACGCGGGCGGCGGCGGTCTGCGCGTCCCAGCCGTCGATCACGCGCCGCACCAGCCCGACGATCGCGTTGCGGCGCCGCACGATCAGCACCACCGCCTGCCGGCGCAGCCAGCCGTTCAGCGCGGCGCGCCGGGCCGGATCGGCGTCGAGGCGGTCCGCGATCGCGGCCAGCGACGCATCGATCTGTCCGGCCAGCAGGCCGGCCTGGCCGCCCTCGCCCGCCCCGGCCAGCGCGCCGAGGATGGCGTCGTCGCGCTCGCCGGCCGCAAGGCGCCCGGCCTGCTCGCGCAGCGCATGGGCGAACTGCGCGCGCGCCGCGCTGTCCGGCGCCAGCAGCTCGTCAAGCAGCTCATCCAGGCCGTCCATCAGCCGCTGGTACAGCTCATCATTCACGCGGCGCGGCATCCAGCGCGGGCTCTTCTCGCTCACTTTCTGGTAGATGTCCGCATGATGTTGCGTGAGCGTGCGGCGCGCCCACGCGATTACTTGCCCGAACCAGAGCTGGTGCCGCTGCCGGTCCAGCTGTCCGTTCAGCCATGCGGCCAGCAGCCGGCCCGGCCGCAGGGTCGAGCCGGCCGCCGCCGCCAGCTGCGCGGCCAGCCAGCGGCGTCGCGGCTCGTCGCGCAGCATCGCGCAGAGGAAGGCTGCGGCATCGAGCGGCGCCAGCTGCTCGGCCAGCACGCGCCGTGTGAGGAAGTTCTGCTGCAGGAATTCGGCAACGCCGTCGGCCAGACGGTCCTTGTTGGCCGGAATGATCGCAGTGTGGGGTATCGGCAAGCCCAGCGGCTGCCGGAACAAGGCGGTCACCGCAAACCAGTCGGCCAGTCCGCCGACCAGCGCCGCCTCGGCGAACGCGCGCACGAACCCCCATGCCGGCCTGCCCGGCTCCAGCCAGCGTGCGACCGCAAACAGCACGATCATCAACAGCAGCAGCCCCGTGGCCAGCAGGCGCAGGCGCAACAGGCGTGGCGGCATCGCGTTCATGCGGATTCGATTGGGGCAAGGCTTTGGAGTTCGGCAAGAGAACGGGTTGAGCGGACGCAAACCGGGGGGCGTGCGGCGTGCCAGACTGGGCTTTTGCACCCGCCATGCGCGTTACCGATCCGCAACCTCCTCCCCTGAACTGCCGCCGGCCGGACTCGTCCGCTGCGGCAGCGCTGGCGGCGCTGCGCCTGCTGCTGTGCTGCTGGCTGCTGGCGGCGCCGGCACACGGCCGCGCTGCGCCGGTGGTCGAAGTGATCGAATTGCAGGGCGCGATCAGCCCGGTGCTGGCCGCCCGTGTGGCCGAAGGCCTCGATGCCGCCGCGCGGCGCGACGCCGCGCTGGTGGTGCTGCGGATCGACACGCCCGGCGGGCTCGACGGCGCAACGCGCAGCATCGTCAAGGCAATCGTCAGTTCGGCCGTGCCGGTGGCCGCGTATGTGGCGCCCGGCGGCGCGCGCGCTGCCAGCGCCGGCACCTACATCCTGTATGCAAGCCATGTCGCGGCCATGGCGCCGGGCACGAACGTCGGCGCGGCGACGCCGGTGGCGCTCGGCAGCCCGCGCGCTTCCCCGGACGGCGTGGCCGACGCCAGCCGCGCGAAGATGGTCAACGATGCCGTCGCCTACCTGCGCTCGCTGGCGGCGCTGCGCAATCGCAATGCGGAATGGGCCGAGCGTGCGGTGCGCGACGCGGCCAGCCTGGACGCGCAGGCGGCGCTGCAACAGCGTGTGGTGGACGTGCTTGCCGGCGACCTGCCCCACCTGCTGCGTGAGCTCGACGGTCGCCGCGTTGCGATGGCGGACGGCGAGCGCCGGCTGCAGCTCGCCGGCGCCATCGTGCAGGTGCAGCCGCAGGGCTGGCAGCTGCGCGTGCTGGCCGTGCTGTCGGAACCCGAGGTGGCGCTGATGCTGGTGATGCTGGGGCTGGCCGCGCTGTTCATCGAGCTGACCCATCCCGGGCTGGTGCTGCCGGGCGTGGCCGGCGCGATCTCGCTGCTGCTGGGCATGTATGCGCTGCAGCTGCTGCCGCCGGACCTTGCGGCGCTCTCGCTGCTGGCGCTCGGCATCGCGCTGCTGGCCGCCGAATTTTTCGTGCCGAGCGGCTGGCTGGGCACCGGCGGCGCGCTGGCGGTCGTGCTTGCCGCGGTGATGCTCACCAGCGATGGCATTTCCGGCGGCGTGCTGCCGCGCGCCGTCGCGCTGGCGCTGACGGCCGCGATTGCCGCCGGGCTGGTTGCGCTGGCGGCGTTCGTGCGCCGCGGCAGCCGGCGCCCGCCCGTCAGCGGCGACGCCATGCTGGTCGGCGCCGAAGGCGTGGTCATCGATGTCACGTCCGGGCAGACATGGGTTCAGGTGCAGGGCGAACGCTGGCGCGCAGCGGGCGACGCCGCGCTGGCCAGGGGACAGCGTGTGCGCGTGCTTGCGCGCGACGGGCTCACGCTGACAGTGACGGCGATCCGCGCGAACGGGGGAGAGAAGCCATGATCGAGCTGCAATTCGGTTTCATGACGGTGGTGCTGCTGCTGGCGCTGCTAGTGGCGTCCATGGTGCGCGTGCTGCGCGAATACCAGCGCGGGGTGGTGTTCCAGCTCGGCCGCTTCTGGAAGGTCAAGGGGCCGGGGCTGGTGCTGCTGATCCCCGGCATACAACAGATGGTGCGCGTGGACCTGCGCACGGTCACGCTGGACGTGCCGACGCAGGACGTGATCTCGCGCGACAACGTATCCGTCAAGGTGAACGCGGTGCTCTACTTCCGTGTGGTCGACCCGGAGCGCGCGATCATCCAGGTGGAGAACTATTTCGAGGCCACCAGCCAGCTCGCACAGACCACGTTGCGCTCGGTGCTGGGCAAGCACGAACTGGACGACATGCTGGCCGAGCGCGAGCGCCTGAACCTCGACATCCAGCAGGTGCTGGACGCGGCCACCGACGCCTGGGGCATCAAGGTGTCGAACGTGGAGATCAAGCATGTCGACCTCGACGAGTCGATGATCCGCGCGATCGCGCGGCAGGCCGAGGCCGAGCGCGAACGGCGCGCAAAGGTGATCCATGCGGAAGGCGAGCTGCAGGCGTCCGAGAAGCTGCAGCAGGCCGCATCGGTGCTGGCGCGCGAACCGGGCGCGATGCAGCTGCGCTACCTGCAGACGCTGGCCGGGATGGCCAGCGACCGTTCGTCGCTGGTGGTGTTCCCGCTGCCGGTGGACCTGATCGATGCGCTGCGCGGCGCTCAGGCGCGGAACACGAAATAGACCGCGCCGAGCAGGCACAGCCCTGCCCACAGGAAATCGAGCTTCAGCGGCTGCCCCATGTAAAGCACCGCGAACGGCACGAAGACGGCCAGCGTGATCACCTCCTGCGCGATCTTCAGCTGGCCGAGCGAGAAGTGCTGGAAGCCGATGCGGTTGCCCGGCACCTGCAGCAGGTACTCGAAGAACGCGATGCCCCAGCTGGCCAGCACCGCGATCCACCATGGCCGGTCGGACAGTTCGCGCAGGTGCGCATACCACGCGAAGGTCATGAAGACGTTCGACAGCAGCAGCAGGCCGAAGAAGGCCCAGGGACTAGACAGGACGGGCAGGTTCATCGCCTCAGGTATTGCGACGCGGGTAGCCCTCGGCGAGGATGCGCACCCACACCTTTTCTTTCTGCTCGTCCGACATGAATACCCAGTCGGCGACTTCGGCGACCGTGCGGCCGCAGCCTCGGCAGACGTCGTCAAAGGTGGTCGAGCAGACCGCGACGCAGGGCGTGTCAGGGCGTTGTTGGCGTTGGTTCATCGAGGCAGCGACCATCGGGGAATGACCGGCGTTGCGGCACCCGCAGACAGCGATCGGAAGAAAAATTGCGGCCGGGTCGTGGGGAAACCCGGCCGCGAGGCAGTGAAACTGCGGTGAAATTATACGTTCTGGCGCGCCGGCAGCAGGCAGGCGTCCTGGCTGGCGTCCACTTGCGCGGCTTCCTTCGCATTGCGGACCTGCATCAGCTCAGGCAGCGCCACATTGTTCTTCACGGCCGTCATCTCCGCGAGGATGGAGATCGCTATCTCGGACGGCGTCTTGCTGCCGATGAAGATGCCGATCGGGCCATGCAGCTTGTCCAGCTGCGCCGGCGTCAGGTCGAACTCGAGCAGGCGCTCGCGGCGCTTCTGGTCGTTCGAGCGCGAGCCGATCGCGCCGACATAGAAGGCGTCGGACTTCAGCGCCTCCATCAGCGCGAGGTCGTCGAGCTTCGGATCATGCGTCAGCGCGACCACCGCCGAGCGGCTGTCGAGCTTCATTTCCATCACGAGGTCGTCCGGCATCGCGTGCACCACCTGCACGCCTTCCACCTGCCAGCCGTCGCGATATTCTTCGCGCGGATCGCAGACGGTGACCGCGTAATCCATCCCGACCGCGATCTGCGCAAGGAAGCGCGACAACTGGCCGGCGCCGATGATCAGCAGCCGCCAGCGCGGGCCGTGGATCGTCGTCAGCGCGGTCTCGGACACTTGCAGGCTCATGCCGGCCTTGGCCGGGCCCATCGTCACGTCGCCGCTTTGCAGGTCGACGCGGCGCGCGACCAGCTCGCCCTGCGCCAGTCGCGTGATCAATTCGGGAATCTGGCTCTTTTCGGTCAGCGGCTCGATCGACAGCTGGATGGTGCCGCCGCACGGCAGCCCGAAACGGTGTGCCTCGTCGGCAGTGATGCCATAGGTAACGATCTCCGGCTTCGTGCGCGTGATGCCGCTCTTGTGCGCGCGGTCGATCAGGTCATCTTCAATACAGCCGCCGGACACCGAGCCGACCACGCGGCCGTCCTCGCAAATGCCCAGCGTCGCCCCCTCGGGACGCGGGCTCGAGCCCCAGGTCCGGATTACGGTGACGAGTTCGCATTTCTTGCCCGCGGCGATCCAGTCGCTGCAGGTCTTCAGTACTTCCAGGTCGATGCTGTCCATCGCTTCTCGGTTGCTAGTCTGTTGCCAGTCTGCTGCTGTTGCTTGCGTGCCGTGACACAGAGAAAAAATGCCCCCCCTTTTTTAGGAGGGGGGGCATTTCAGCCTGTCAGGCAATCAGTCCGCTTACGCGGCCTTGATGGCCTTGGCGAACGGCATGCTGCGCAGGCGCTTGCCGGTCGCGTTGGCGATGGCGTTGGCCACAGCCGGTCCGATCAGCGAGGTCGACGGTTCGCCCGTGCCGCCCGGCTTCTCGGT
>JACCDY010132870.1_pt1 | contig 15506 bp, 20 predicted proteins | sample 7446391 | NCBI WGS metagenome assembly JACCDY01 (sample SAMN15323451, study PRJNA562643) | freshwater metagenome | isolation source: river surface water | place: USA:Blue River Watershed | collected 2017-08-18 | reverse complement strand
ATTTTACGTATGGGTATTGAAATGCATCGCGCTCAGATTGTTTCAGAGATGAACCAACTTATTGCTGACCCCGAATTCCAACAGGCATGCATCAATTTTGATGTTCGCAAAATCGCGGACGAAATATTTGGTACCTTAAAGAACAGTGGGGCATTATCTGGTGATGGTAGTTCAGCTCCACCACAGATGGGTGGTAAGACCCGTAATCGTAACCGCAAGAGTCACAACCGCAACCGTAACCGCAACCGTAAGAGTCGCAAGGGTCGTAACCGTAAGTAATCTACTGACCGAGACCATTACGGCGGGGGAAAATGATTCTATCATCGCTTATGTAAGGCTCCCCGGGTACAGCCTGCACAGCCTCCCTAATTGTCCATAAATCATGCTCTGTATATTTAATTATTTGTCGATGATAATCCACAAATAAATAAAGCCCTTGAATCCTTTTGGTTTCAAAATAAACCGGCAAGCCAATATCTCGTTTAATAAAATCCTTCATAAGATATGACATTTTGTTTGAAACAAAAAAATCTTACATAAATAATATCAAATTTTTAACATTCGTCTTCACTAACTGTTAGACCACATTCAATATAATATGGCAATATCCCTAATAGTCCAATCTGCTCTTCTGGTCCAATATGCTCCAAGATTCGTAAATATTTCTGGAATTTATTTATTACGGAAATGTTTTCATTGATAATTCTGTAATTATGCCATCCATCTTCTTTGTATACTGTAACTTTTCCATAGTAAATTTGCTTGAACTTCAATGGTAATGACTTGTAGGATGGCATTATTTACACTATTTTACTGATAAAATAGAATTTATCTCAATTTTACTGAACTGTTAATATCATACATTTAAGGGAACCACCACCCTTCTCAAACTCTGTTAATGGTACTGTCTCAACTTTCATTTTAGATAATTCTGCTATACTTTTAATTGTCTTCGCGGAAATACTATTAGAGCATAGATAGTAATTATTTACAACAAGACCATTACATGTGAAGGGTTCACTGTCATCAACATTAATTAGTCTGTCGGCATCATACATTGTTTCAATCAATTTGATAGATTTTGGAGCAATAGAGTTTCTACGGATAAGGGCACAATTATTCGCTAATGGTCTGAAGCACAAATCAATATGGAAGTATTTTGAATTAATTAATTTAATTTGATAGAATTCTGGTTTCTTTTCTATAGAGTTTTGCTTCCTGTATTCATCTTCGATAATGACTTTTAGGATAGAGGTTCCTTTTTTAGTCGAACGAATTCCGTAACCACAAAACATCTTCTGAAGGTCAGGAGTGAAGACAACATCTCCTTCACCTTCGAAGTAAGCTCCTGGTTTTGATGGAAATTTGATAGTGCGGATGGGAAGCGAATGCATATATGAAGACCAAGCGGCTTCTTCGGGTTGTCTATGGACTCTTAGCATGCGCGATATGATAGTAATTGGAATAGGAAGATTAGGGAGGAATAGAGCTGAATTGGCAGTATAAATTATATCGGGAAGTTTACCTGATGTGTCAAGACCATTAACGGGGATGACATTTACAGAAGTATGTTTCCGAAGAAGTTGTAAGAATTGTTCATGTTGTTTTTTTGCAACTTCTTTATTGACAACTACATCGGATATTGATTTTTTCAATACTTCTTTCATCCATGGATTAATTGAATATTTAACATCAAATTGTTCTGCGGTAGTTACAAATAGAAGCATTCCTATTCTTTCTTATGTAATTGATTACGTGCCAACCAAGTAACGGCATATCCAATTCCAAACTCAGCAAACTTTCGTGCAGTATGCATAGGATTATTTCCTAATCGTATTTCACCGTGTAATCCAAAGAATCTTATTCCCAGTGCTAATTGTAATAGTTGGTATGCAGCAAAAATCCAAAATACTATTGGATAAAATACGGCAATAGAGCCAGCTAATACATGAGATAATGTATATGCTAAAGGTTTATCATATACCTTCATTCCTATGATGATATGCCGGATATTATTCCGGAATTATTTATATTAGTATATATAGTAGAGCAATGAAGATTGATGATAAAGTAGCATCTGTAATTGTAGATAATGTACCTGTTTTTAAATATATTCATCCAAATGTAATAACAATTATATCATTATTATTAAATTTTGTAATTCTGTCTTTACTTTATAATCGAAGGAATAATTTGATATTTGGCTCAGTATTAACATTGAGATGGTTAACAGATTTGCTTGATGGAGCAGTGGCTAGAAAATATAAGAAGACCAGTGTAATTGGAGGATTTTTGGACACACTTGGAGATTTGATTTATATTTTAATTTTTGCGTATTATTTTGTGGATGTATTAAAACTTCCGATGGCATTCTTTTATGTATTTTTAGGGACAGTGATTTGTTTCATAATTAGTCAAAACTGTTATCATGACCACGATGGATTGAAGGACTATAATGGTGGTATTATTCAAAAAATCACAGCATTTTTTGTGAATAATACATATTTAATGTATATAGCCTTGTTCTTGTTCGCGAATATTTGGGGATAGACTTTTAGAGGGATTTTTCAAATTTAAATTAAAATTTACAGAATGGAATTCCAAAAATTTTAATTTATTTAAAAATTTTTAATTTATGATGTTAATCATTGGTTTAACCACGCATGGGGAAGCCGACGAGGTTGGCACCAAGACCGAAGCCGGCACCCTGACGAGCAGTAACACCAATGCCGGGCGAGACGAGGTCGAGGAGGATGAATACGCAGGCAGCAGTAACACCAAGGGCGAAGACTTCACCCATGTTGAGTTTCTTCTGGGGGATGAGCATAGCAGCGAAAGCAACGGTAAGACCCTCGATGAGGTACTTGACTACACGAGAGATAAGGTCAGATAAGAAGCCGTCCATTTGTTCTATATCCATAGTAAAGAAAAAAACACACGCAATTGCGCAAAAAACACTTAAACAGTTATGAGGCATGTAAGTTAGAAAGATGTCAAAAACTGCCGTACAGAGTGCCATTCGTGAGGATGTTCTTGAGGAAGATCCGGAGATTGCAAGCCAGAAATTTGTATTACTGAGCTTTATTAGCCCGGAGAATGTGCTTCAATCAAAGGAAAAATTCTTTTTTGAAAAGTTCCTTACTGACTATGAGATTCAATATAAGACGAAGTCTCTAGAGGAGTTCCTTGGTAATACCGTTATGGCCATTAATAGTAAGATTGACGCGGCTATTGATTCTCTTTCTGCTGTTGGTCTTTCTTCAGAGCAGATTGATGCTCTACGTGCGAAGCGTGTACCTGTAGAGGGTGTAATGGTGGATTATCAGACTTATTTACAGAAGCACAAGAAGGAGGTATCTCGTACATCAATTGAGGAGGCATACAAGGATTTTGTATTTCGTAATGGTCAGAAGCTGGAGGATGAGTTCCATGCTGCAAACAACTTCCAGACAACTGTTCGCGGTCTGAAGGTGCGTGGTGTATATGGTACTTCTGCAGAGGCGGAGGTGCGTGCTAAGAAGCTGATTCGTAATGACCCTCTTCACAACATTCTCCTTGGACAGGTAGGGAAGTGGCTTCCTTGGGACCCAAGTCCAAATGCAATCCAGGAGCAGGAGTATGCCGAGGACCAGCTTAACAGTCTGATGAAGAGTTATCGCAAGAACGAGGAGAACGTTGAGAGTTTCTACAAGGAGCGTGGTATCAAGCGTCCTAATGCGCCTCAGATTCATGGTGGAGAGGCTACTGCTGCAGGTGGTGGCTCTGGAGAGCACGGCTCACTCTTTGATGGTACTGACCTTGTTCTTCAGCGAAAGATGGAGCAGATGACTGCATCTAAGACGAATAGCATTGTTCCTCCCAGTGATAATAAGTAAGAGACAATTAGGGGGTTAATTGTATCTAAATTATGTTTTAAAGCTCAGTTTAGAGGTTGCTACGACCGATGGCAACACAACCACGGCTGGCGCCATCACAGAATGTGCCTTCAGGACAAGGGCTACCATTGCTGTCGGACCTGCAGGGGAGGAAATGGGAGTTGTAATAGTCCATACGACGAGCAGCAGAGGGGACAGTAATGGTTTCACCGATATCAACGAAACCAGCACGCATACCAGTCATAGATAATATCATGGGGACAAAGATAATTGCCGCCACGATAACAATTAGAAGGAAGAGAGTACTCTTATTCTTGGGTGAATAATTGAAACGCATTTCTCTAATAGTCAACACAGATTACTTACCTCGTGGATAAACTGGAAGTCCACTATCAGGGCGCATTGCCGGTGGAGCATTAACAGCACAATAACCATTTATACATTTCATACCAGTCGGACAGGCCGGAAATTCAACACCACAACGAGGTGCAAAATCATTTCCTGCCGCAGAGCCATTAATAAATGATTCCTTGTATACACGCATGTTGTAATATAATAATGTACCAATTACTACACAAAAAAATATAAACAGCGGTATATCATAACGCATACGTAACATCATCTTGATTAATACTATTTACTAGTATACTTTTGTTTTACTAAACGGATTTGCGAACTTGAATACTTGGACCTTTAAGTCTGCGGCTTGCATTTGGGTCATATGTATTATTATTACCAAGTCCTTCTTGTTCACTGTAATGTTCTGAAGACATACGCCAGAATTCAGGAGCACCTAAGCGGAAATCACCGTGCATCTCAGCCTTATACCAGTATACAGCATCTTCGAGTTTATTTGATTGTGTGTTATTACATATTACAAGACATTCATAGTTCTGGGTACACTGGTCCATAACTTGACAGAAGAATTCGAATGATGGGAATGCGGCACCATAGTTTTCGTAAATACGTTTACGATTTGACTGGTAAGGTTCGCGCAAAATAAATACATAGTCAACATTTGTACGAAGAGCAGGTTGAATACCAAGTGGGTACTGCATAGTAATTAGGAAAAAGACTTTTACGTGACGACCGTTCAAGAACAAGTATAAGATATTTTTATCACGTGTCCATGTATCATCGTACATACAGTCATCAAGAATTAAGAATGCACGAGGGTCAATGTTTGAGCGTCGTCCCTCAGCATTATCCTTTGTCATCTTTGCCACTACTAGTCGTTGACGCTTTACAAAGTTAGCCAGAATTGTTGGATTGAATTCATTGTGAATAAAAAGTGGAGGCACCATTTTTCCGTAGAAACTGTTTGATTCTTCTGTACCGCTGATAACAGTACCAAGGGGAATATTTTGATGATGATATAATAAATCACGCACCAACGTCGATTTACCAGTACGACGACGACCAATAAAAACACAAACGGCATCTTGAGGGATAGTTTTCATATCAAACTTTCTCAAATTCAAAGACATTGCATTAGTTGCCATAACGTATAGTATACGTTTACATTTTAATAAAATTGATAAGCCGCGCCACCGATGAGGTAACTAAACTTTAGGTTGATAACAGAGATTATTTCATGTCTTTTTCAAATATCAAATTAAATCCGACCGATATTCTTGATAATTGTCATATGTCGGAAGGTATTGTAAAATACCTCATATATTCCGGCATTAATGATATACAGCGTTATCATGGAGGTTTAAGACGATTTGCTTCTAGTGAGGAACTGACCCTTAATAGTGGTTTTCGAACAACTATTAAGTGTATTGATGCACAATTACCACCGGAAGAAGGACATTGTGGGCGCATATGGTCCGGTGTTTTTGAGGAAGCTGACTCCGAGTCAAGAAAGACTAGTAGGGTGTATTCTAAGATAATTCATTTAGTTGACCCATTTGAATTTATGCAACGTTCTCAAATTCTATCATATATTCCTGCTCCGGATGCACATGACCGTGATAAATTACGTCGTCATGCTATTAGTCGTTACAATCAGGCATCAGTTGACGCGACAATTTGTTATATGTTGAGTCGTTTGGGTGACCTTGAACTATCGCCCGCAACAATTAAATACTATGAAACAATTTGTGGTATTGCTGATAGTTACAACTACAGAATAACTGATGATTTTGATACATTACGTACAAAGCATTGGTTTTGGTCTTTTGCGAATAATGGAGAACTAATAAGGGTGGAAGGGAAGTCTGTTGGTGAAGATGTTTACAAATGGATTTGCACAAAACCTGAAGAAGATGATTTGGATAATTTTAGCGATTTTGAAATTGATGTTGAAGGTGAAGGTGAAGGTGAAGGTGAAGGTGAAGGTGAACCAAGTCCAACTATAGACATGACCGCAAGCAACTATACAATTGAAAGTATTTGTGAAGAAGCCGATATTGGAGCTGAAATAGAAGAAGAAGATGCCGATGAACCACCTACACAATTAATGCGCATCAATTCTGATGGTGCCTCTGTTGGAAATGACAGTATTTCCACAACAGATAAAATGATGGAAGAGCTTGAAAACGCAAATGGAGAAATCTATTTACAATGTAAAAATATCCCCGTACTAGTTTGTTTCCAGGAAGCTGCCGAGGGCACAATGGATGAACTATTATCAGAGATAATTGAGGCTGATAATGCTTCCGAAGAAGAGGATGCTATAGGAATTTTTGGAATGCAGGAATGCGAGAAGATGTGGGCAGCATGGTTATTCCAAGTATGTGCCGCTTTATCAGTATTCCAGAAGTATGTTAATTTCTGTCATAATGACCTTCACACAAATAACATTGTATGGGTCAATACAAGGGAAACACATTTACATTATAAATCACAGGATGGTATAATGTATCGTGTACCAACTTATGGAAAAATCTTCAAGTTGATTGATTTTGGTCGTGCAACTGCTGAAATTGGTGATGTACAAATTATAAGTACAGACTATGAGGAGGGTCAGGACGCTTGGGGTCAATATAATTGGGGTCCTTTCCGTGATGAATCAGCAACAGAAATTGCACCAAATCCATCATTTGATTTATGTAGACTCGCTGTCAGTCTATTTGAAACATTGTATCCAGGATATGACCCTCTTGAAGATGCCGAAGAAAGTGATTTAGCTACCCTTATTTGGTCTTGGTTGCAAGACGATGAAGGTAAATCAATCTTATATGATGACGAAGATGAAGAACGTTTTCCTGGATTTGATTTGTATGTACACATTGCCCAACATGTTCATAGTGCAGTTCCATCAAAACAATTTGCAACAAGACCATTTGCTCAATTTAAGTGGCGCGGAAAAGCTGCGCGTGCGGCCGCCAGTTCACCCCAAACTTTTAAGGTGTATCCGATATTTACTTCGACAGAAGATTTGAATGATTCTGAAGATGATTAAATAAATCGCGTTAAAAAAGAACGACGAGCTTCCAATAAATTATTCAAATAATCTTTCATCTCACATTCTGGTAATTTTACAACATGCTTAATTAAATCATCAGGTACAAATAACCATGTTGACCATATTTTATAAACAATATCGTATTGTAAATTATCTATAGCACAATCCAATGGTGATTTTCCCTGATTATTAACCCTATTTGGCCTAAATGTCCCACATTCAAGTAATGCATTAATGATATTATGCCTCATAGGTATACGATTTACAGCATAATGTAATGCATTATTTCCATCACCATCACAACAATTAGGCTCTACCCCCAATTCTAATAGTTTTTTTACTTTGTATTCATCTGCACAACAAATTGCATGTAATAGTGGTGTTAAACCTGCATTATTTTTACGATTAATATCAAATACTCCAGATTCAACAATTAGAGGAAGATTGACAGCAGAGCAATAATGAGCAACAGTATTTCCAACATTATCTGCTAGGTCAATATTGTCTTCATCAAAAAAATCAGCAGGCTCTGTTAAAAGTATTTTTAGAATCGCAGGTTTTGCATAGGCTGCTGCCAAATGAAATACTGTTTGTCCAAAACGATTTGTATGGTCAAGAATTGTATGATGTCTCATTAAATTATTAATTAAAAGTTCACTTTTTGGCATATCCAATTTTACAATATGATGCAAATATGTATTATCATCTTCGTCTAAACTCATTGAATTAAACCCAACAGGAAGCCATGAAATATTCAATAATTCACTAATAGTAGCTATCATAGTAGTACTATTAATTGGTTGTATAGTATTCATTATTTATGAAGTAGACGCTTGCGCCAAAAAAACAAAATATATTATATAATATTATATTTTGGTCTTTATATTATTAGCCATTTATAATGACCTTTTTTTGGGATAACCGACCTGCAAATCATAATCATCATATTTAATGATGTTTGATTCAAATCCAGAATCGCTTTCATCAGTTTTACTATTAGATGATGATGATGGTACTGCTGCTGCAGCAACAGCCGCTAAGGCACCTCCTGTCATTTTAATTGTTGTTATGGCATCACCGAGACCGATAGGTGGGAACATATCGGGGACTAAAAATAATACAAATGCCGTAAAGAGTGCTCCAGCGGCACTATCACGTATCAAATGTTTGGGGGCAATATCCTCGCCGCGATATTTTGTAGCTATAGCAGAAAGAATGCAAAAACATAATCCACCTCCAAGGGCATAAAGAGACAAAGAAGGATTCATACTCTGAGCAAAACAAAGAGAAGCACAATAGAAAAAAAACATCACTTACATAATTGCTTCAAAATCCTCATCCCCTAATAGTCCATCATTGATAGAATCTGGATTATCAAAATCATCATCTCCTAATGGTACTCCTGTCTCCTCAAGTATTTTAATACATTCTTCTTCTTCGTCTTCGTCGTCTTCAGGTGGTCTATTCTCTAATTCTGGAAATGTAGTTGGCTGCATTATATGACCGTCTTCATCACCCATATCAAATATTGTTTCATATTCATTGAAATGTACATTTCTATTGCGTCTATCATCGTCATCAACCACAATTATATTTTGCTGGGGTTGTTTGGGCTCTCCAGAGGACTCTTTATCACTACTAAAAGTATTTGCAACAGTTTCAATCATTTCGCGTATTACATTAATAGGACCCTTAGATTGTGGTAAATTATTTATAGTTTTATCTGTGTTTTCCTCGTATACTTTACTCTCTTCAGATAGTTTTTCTTCAGGTACAGCTTCTACTGGTGCTAGTTCAGGTGCTGATTCAGGTTCAGGTGCTGATTCAGGTTCAGGTGCTGGTGCAGCTTCTGCTTCTGCTTCTGCAACATTTGAGTCATCATTCAGTTGCGAATTTACTTCATCTGCAATTTTCTTTGGTCCCCGTTTCCGTTGTAGCTTCTTTTCTGCAGGAGCAGGAGCAGGAGCCTCCTCGTCTTCAGAAGAACTACTATCAGCCGCGACATCATCATTTTCACCATGTATACAGTCTTTCAATAGAGATTTAACAGGAACTAGTACACGAATAGATGTTTTAATACCATTTTCAATTAAAACCTGTACTTGGCGATAATTCTGCTGTTTTTCCATACTATTGACGTTATCACGCATTAAATAAGCACTCTGCCATAAAAGTTTGGCTGATTCACAAAAGACTTTGAAGAGAAAACGTTCAATCTTCGGCAAAGATATTTGAACATTTTTACTAGTCTTCCTTAATTGAATTGATGTTAACACTTTTGTATGTGCAACGAAAACAGCAGTTAATAAATCTTCCAAAAAATCACAACCGTTATGGTTAACACTTAGAATGATTTCATTCACTTCACGTGTTACCCGCTCCATATTCCAATCTTCAATCTCAGCTAAAAGATTTTGAAATTGCCATAGAGACCTCTTCGGTTCATTCTTCATATCTTCCTTCGCCTGCTCCAAAAGTTCAATGAAGAATTTGAAATATGCCGGGGTCAAATACGAACACAGTTGCATCATATATTCGCTCTTCGCTTCGGAATAAACACTTAGGGCTGGGTTACTCTCCATCTTTTTCTTCTGCCTGTTTCTTCCTTTCATCACGCAACGCAGAGTTAAATGCAGCAAATGCAAACGGATTACCACCAATATATCTACACTTCAAATAATCGCATTGCTCCTTCACATCCATTTGCTCCAATTCATTCTCCAGGTTATTCCATTGATTTTTATCAAAAAAGACTTTTAGGCCTGAATCAATCATATATTTCAATCCATATACTTGTCTCCAAGTCTTTTTTGATGGAGGCCATAAATTATATGCTTCATTGAACTGAATATCAGTTAATCCAATTTTCTTAGCATATTCACTCAATTGTTCATAGGTCGGAGGAGTAATTGTTTTAATTAGACAACGAGATTTAATAGGTTCTTGAATAGATTCAATAGAGCGACATTCAAGTATGAAATGAATTGATGGTGAATTTGTTTCAAGAATGCGTCTCAGAAAACTTTGTGCCTCAGGAGTTAAATCATCTGCACCTTCAAGCCATAAAATACTTGGTTGTAATCTATGTGCATATTCATGAAGTTTTGTACGCTGCTCTCTCAAAGTTCTATCAATCCTGCATGGACATACAAGCATATCAAGGTCCTTCATTTTAGCATATTGTTGGATAAAGTAACTCTTTCCACTTCCAGCCGCTCCACAAACTAGTAGCGGCTGCACGCGTTGTTCTTGAGTAACAGTTGACATCCTATTCTCTTTTATTTTTCGTAACTTAGGTTCTAGTCGCAAAGTGTAACTTAACGAGCACCACCAGCTAAAATCTGTTGGTCACGAATCGCATTTAGACGTAATGACTGATTCAATGGATTGCTTTCAACTGCTGAAATCATTTCCATTGTATTGCGCTGTAGACCAATATCAAGTTGAGGTGGTGCACGGAATTTGACCATACCAATATCCGCAGCCCCAGGACCAATATCTACAACGCGATTTACAGCATTTGCACGGTCATTAATTACATCAGCATTAATCTTCTTACTGGTCTGTGTGATATCACCATTAAAGGTTGCAATATTACCATTACCAGCAATAGGTTTACGTAAACGAGCAATCTGCTCCTTATTAGGATTGAGGCGCATATTATATGCATCATCGTGACTTGTAAAGGCCTTATTAGTAGCATAGCCTGGACCAGTGTAACTAAGAGCAGCTGATAACTGAGCCTTCTGTGTGGGACGTGCAATATCATCAGGGTCGTATACCTTGAGCTTATTTGGTTGCTGAGCAGCGGAGGCAGCACCAAGGTAGTTCCAATCAACTGTGCCCTCCTTAACAGTTGTACGAGCAATATCGGTTGGGTCCCAGACAGTAACGGATGGAGCACCTTGAGCATAACCAGTAGCAACACCTGCCTGGTAAATATTACCAATTGTATCACCGCGGTATGTTGGACGAGCATCATCTTCATAGTGAACTGCAACTAAGCCACTCTGTTGTTGCGCGACGTTGAGACCCATTACGCGGTCTGATGTCGCTAGACGTTCATTGGGGCGAATTTCAATAGCTGATTTACCATAGTCTGCTTCAGGAGCATCAGGATTTGGAGTATAATACTCTTCCATCTTCACGTTACGCATACCAGCACCACCATATTGCTGTGTCATTGGTGTACGGAAAGAACCAGTAACATAGCCTTCATATGTGTCTTGGCCAGCAGCACCAGATGCAATGCGATAATCACTTGTCTCTGGACGAGTAGTGTAGTTTAGCAACTGAGTAGGACGTGTAGCCTCAGCAATGTATTCACCATTAGTGACGAAGTTACGCTCGCCATTCTGATTCGTGTAGAATGTATCTGGGCGTTGCTTTCTGACTTCACCTGCATTATCAGCCGGCATAGCAACAAAGTGTTGACCAGGAACAACAGGTGTCTCGTATGTAAGTTTCTGATTGTCGGCAACTCGTAGTTTATCGGTTGTCGGCATGGCACGCTTCATGATTTCATCAACCTCAAACTGTTGGAAACCACCCTTACCAAGAGTTCCGTAACCTTCGCCAATACCTGGTGCAACACGGACAGGTTCAAACGGACGTTCACCATTACGAGCACGGGGGTCATTAATACGTGATTGAATAAACTCAGCGTTAGATTCAAGACCAAATGGATTACCAAAAGGAGTCTTATCTGTATCAAACATAGTCTCTTGTTCGCGTTTTGCAATCTGTGTTGTACCAGCACCGGTGTACATGTCAAGCACACTTGTATTGGTCTGAGGTCCAATGTTTTGCTTAACACGGCCACCAAAGAATGGCATCATGTTGTTATGGCGGAACTGCTCAGAAGGAATACGTTCACCTGAAAGTGGTGAAATTACGTACTTACCTTCAACATATACAGGTTCCTCCTCCAAACCATCAGAGCGCATTTCCACCATTGCAGCCTGCGTCTCTAATGGTTCGGGCTGAGGACCACCACGCGGTGGTGCCGGAGCAAGAGGGGGTTTCTGAGTTGCATAACCAAACGCATTGCCTTGAGGGCCAGCAACTGGTTCAGAAGGATATGTTTGACCATTTGGTTGTTTGTACATCATATCCAATTCAGGAGCAAAACCAGTAACAGATGATTTTAATGAATGAGATGGGCTAGGATACTGAGGTCTAGCCGGAGTATTTTGGAATCCTTCGATTTTCATTGGTGCTAAATAAGGTTTTGCCTGTGTTTGTTTATCCATATTTGTATTTGGGGCGTCAAGTTTGCTTCCATCGAACATTTTGGATACAGCGTATCCAAGACTAACTAATCCACCTAGAACAGCTACTTCCATATCTATTCTTACGGGGATTGATATTGAAATAGTAATAAATCGCCAAACACCCACTTAATGTTTGCGGCAGCGTTCTTTATCGATTGTACGACTAGGAATGAAATAATCAAATGGTTGTTCAAATGTATCTTGAGGATTATGGAACAATGTATCCCAACGATTAAAGCCTGTGCATCGAAGAGTACATGCTTCATTATTGATACGATTAAATATCATTGGCATATTAGCATCTGGAGCATTCACTAATGGTAAATTATTGAAGTAATTAGTAGCCGGATGATAAAGCGCTTCCTTCGCTTCAGGGCATGCATAAGGTTGGTCACCAGCGCGTACACGATTTCCTAAACGATTAATACCTTTAAGGTCAGATTCAACGTCAGTCTTCCATTGACCTTTCACCCATGAATCACCATTCTTTTGAATACGTGTTGTCGGATTTACCATAAAAGTAGTAGGGCAATTAGCAGCCGGAGGATTAATATAATAACGTCCAGCGTAACTAGTGATTCTCATATCATCCATATGACGGAAATCATCGGATTTTGTTCTAGTCTGACTCTGTTGTCTAATCTGTACTATATGTTCAGCCATCTCTGGCTATAAATGTTATTAAAATTAGTATTTTTCAGGCTGTCCACAAGTCTCTTTAACTAATGGTGCAGGTTGGTATGTAGCGGCATAGGCCCACATCTGATAGTCGCGTAAAGGGAATAGACGAGCATCAACCCTGAAAGAATTTTTAGGATTATTGCGTTGTATGACATTTACGCCAGCGGGCTGAGGTTGGTAATCACGCCATTGACAATTAGTGATAGGGCGTGTGATTCCACGGAGGTCAGATTCAACATCTGCCTGTTGGCCGTTGACGACGTTAAATTGGGAGGCTGCAACTGTCGCTACTGCATTTCCTCCTACTAGTCCTAGAATGTGACGGCGTGGATCCGGAGTAACAACTTGTGATTCTAAAAGGTCATAATTCTGAGGATTCTCTCTGTTTTCCCAAGGGGCGGTATGTAATGGTGCAAACTGTTGTTCAAATGTTTGATTTAATACATTTGTTTCTATATGACGTGACTGCATCTCTAATCCCTAATTGTACGAAAATTTTTGGAACAATTAGCAATATTTATTAAAAGTCTATGATTCAAAAAATCATTTACTCTAACAGTTTGTATCACGAATGTACTGGCGAGTAGGTATACCGCTTCTTAACCACCCACCACCACTAGCAACCTCTTGGATGAGGTTATTAGGGTTCTGGATGTACTTAGCGAGTAAAGGAATCTGAGGTGTGTACTGTTGGTCAAAGAACTGTTCAGTGACGGTACCGCATTCCTTGCCGAGACGTACTTGTTCAGAATGGAGAAGACGACTTTCAATATCAGCATTACCGCGTCCATTACCCATGAAGGGAACTGTTAGGAAAGGACGGCTCTGGTTACGAATATTACATTTATGGGAGTTGAAGATGGGTTGATTGCGTAGCATTGAATCAGCATCAATAGCGGCATTATTAACACCAAAACCTTCACGGGGATAGATGTTGAGTTGGTCAACTGAAAGGGGATTAACGCCGGATGCCTTAGGAACAAGGTTTGTAGTCATATAACGACCGGGGCCAACAGATTGACCATAGAAAGATTGAAGTCCGCATGCATCATCACGAGGATGTGTCAAACGATTAAGGTCCATACGTGTGCTCATTCTGCCGTGAGTAGGGAAAATATTATTTGTAATAGTCAGATAATGCCAAGCAAATCTCGAACTGCTACAATTAAAAGTCGTACTAATCCAAAGCTTGCAGAGCATTTTTGTCGTTGTATAACGGCAGTTGCACCTAAATTTGGTGGAATAGCTAAAGGCGAAGGAGCAGCAATAGCAATATGTGTGAAATCCATTTTACAGTCCAAAGGTCGAACTCTAAAGCGTTTTCGTTGTAAAGAGGGCGCGTCCATTACGACACAAAAAGCGAAGTCAAAGACCCGTAGCCGTAGCCGCAGCCGCTCTAGAAAGCCTGATTCAAACTTGTAATTGGCCCACCATCTGTACCAGGTAAACAGGCAGCACGACCACCAGCTTTACAGTTAAGGGGCACAATGTTATATAACCAATTCTGATATGACTCACGGTCATTAGGTATACTAGTAGAGGGTTGAGTTACGAATTGACGCTGGCTCTGATTACGTCCAAATACATCGGTCGGGTCATTGTAAAAGTTTGTACGGAAGAAATCATCTAATTGTTGTTTAACGACGGGGTCATCAACTTCAGCGGCATCAGGTCTATCAGGATTATACTTGATTTCTGGAATCATCACATTCATGAAAGGATTAGCTGCAGTTGGCACTGTTTGTTCAGAACTATCAGCAAATCCTTCAACTGCAGCTAAATCTTCTATATTTGTACCTTCATTCATAGTTCCATCAGATTCTTCCACTAATGGTTGTAAATGCATAGGTGGTTCAGTGACAATTGGTAATGGTTCATGCTGCTCGGGTAATACAGCACTAGCACTGTGTATTCTGACAGAATTACGAGCAATATATTGATTATACAAAATGTAAGCACTAGTGATAGCTAAAATGATTGTGATGAACAATAAATATGGAGAAGAATTCATCTCTTACGTCTATTTTCCTCCCTTCTTTTTACTGGCGGATTTCTTGTTAGTTGGTGTAGAGCGAGATTCAGTTGCAAGTAATTCGGCAATAGCAGCTGCTGCAGCAGCTTCGGCTTCAGGAGTTGCTCCTCCTCCCGCACCACCACCACTTGTAGGGGGTTGTCTAGCAGCTACCTTTTTACGAAGACGCTCTTGGATAATAGCGCGTCGTGCATTTTCAGGTTTACCAGCTGAGCGTGCAAGGTCTGGGTCTT
>JACCDY010370617.1_pt1 | contig 15521 bp, 9 predicted proteins | sample 7446391 | NCBI WGS metagenome assembly JACCDY01 (sample SAMN15323451, study PRJNA562643) | freshwater metagenome | isolation source: river surface water | place: USA:Blue River Watershed | collected 2017-08-18 | reverse complement strand
TGGGATCTTCTGCACTTTGCTGCCAGGCATCCTCGCGCTCAATCCGCGCATACACATTGGGTAACACCAAACCGTACCAAGCAAGATCCCCGCGCAAGAGAAGTTTTACGGCATCACGTACCTGAGGGGTATCTGAGTTCATCTGGCCCAATAGGGTTGTCGCTTGTTGGACCACATCCCCATCGGGCATGGTTTCAATATCCTCTGCAATCGACAGCGCAGCTGGCATGAGTAACTTCTTAATTTGCTCGCCAGCAAAGAATCCTGAACTTTGCAGATTTTGGTATAGGACGTTCATCGCCACTCGGGGGTCAGCGGCAAGGGCAACCTCACGATTGGTCGATGGCCAATTCACGGTTGCCGTATTGAGTTTATTTTTCTCTACTAAAGCCGAATCCACTGCCTCATTGGCATCTAAGATATTGGATAAAAGCTGTCCAAGGGCAGCACTACCAAGACTATCGAGTCGACTGAGGCTCGGCGTAAGACTTGATTTGGTATCGGCCACCAGTGAGGCGGTAGCGGGGTTCATTTGCGCTTGGCTCTTGGAGAGTTCAAGCAATACCGCTTGGTTAATCTCGGGCTCAGCAAGTTGACTGCCCTTCAGCACTGCATTCTGAATCGACGATTGCATCGCCGCACCTTGTTTGGCGTCGGTGACTGGCAGTGGCATATTCAGGGCCACGCGGGGATCAATCGCTTTAAGATTGTCAATGACCGACGGGGCAGCGGGAGGGTTCACCAGATCGTTTTTGTGAAACTCCACAATTGGATTGGCTGGTATTCCGGTCGTCGGTATTTGGATTGCCATCCTGACCCCTTCAGACTCACTGCGAACCTTGCGCACTCTATTCCAGTAATTGGCGCATACCCTTATATTACGGCTAAATTCGCCGATTGTGTTACGCCTCGGTCGCCGGCAATGACTTCTAGGCAGTCAGCTATTAAGCGGCGGCGGGTCGCAATGCCATCAAAGACTGATCGACTGGTAAGGGCTTGAGGGTTTGGATCGGCTCTTTGGGAGCGAGAGCTAGCCAGGCTTCGTAGAGGGGAGTGAGCACATCAATAATTTCTTGTACTTTTTCAGGGGAGCGATTAACACGAGCGTTAATGAGTTCACGCAGAGCCCATTCATAAATAGCGCCCAGATTTTGTGCAACGTCTGCGCCTTGTTTGTAATCGAGGCATGCAAGGAGTCCCTGCTGAATTAACTCGGTTGCTTTGGTAAAGGATTCAATACCGTAACGACCTTCCTCTAGCTCATTCTTGCCAATTTTTAAATGATCAAAGAGGTGTTCATATACTAAGATCACGAGTTGGCTTGAATCCGCACCCGTCACTCCGGTTTCAATTTGATTGGCAGCGTATGCCTTTGCCGATTTTGATCCCATAAAAATCCTCTTTAATCGTTCTTTTGATTATTTGTCAAAACATCTAGGGCGCTAGTCAGTGAGTTGCTGGTAGAGCTCAATTGAAACAATAAGGCATTGAGCGCCGAGTATTGGTTAATATAATTATTCTGGATCGCATTTAATCGAGTCTGCAACTCATCTTGTCGATCTCTGAGCTCTTTGACCGAATTATTCTGAGCTTCAATTTGCTTACTGAGCCCGCCATTAAAGCTGACTTCCGAGTTCACAAACGACAGAAGAGTATTGCTTTCGCTATTAGCACCGACGCTAATGCTTTGACTGAGAACGCTTTGTAAACCATTGGAGCGTGCCATGGCATGACTCACTGAATTGAATTTCAGCGTGCCGTCCAGTTGCAAATCCATACCCAGATTCGCAAGACTCATCACCGCACGTTTTCCCGTGCTTAGGTCTGTGGGTCCATACGCAAAGCCCATCGCCAGTCGATTCTTAATTTCATTGACAAAGGAGAGCATGGTTGGGGTATTGGCAAAGGTTCCGGGCTTATCCGAGTTTGCACTATTGGCAGTTAGCGTCTTGTAGAGGCTAATCAAATCGTTATACGCTGCCACTAGATCCGTAATCCTTTTTTCAGAATTATCAGCACCCTGCGAAACCGAAATGGTTTTCGTAGCACCACTATTGGCAGCAAGTAAATTGAGGGTAAGGCCACTGACTGCATCACTTACCGTATTGGTTGAGCGCTCAAAGGCAATTCCGTTGACGGTAAATTGCGCATTACGAGCTACCGTAGTGGCATTTGGGTTTTGGGTCCCGGTCTCAAGACCGGTAAATGTCACTGCATTTGCAGATCCCGTTTGCGTTCCTTCAATCGTGAGTGCCCACTGATCGCTTGCGGTAGTTTGCACGACGCCCGCTTTGACATTGGTGCCTAATGCATTAATCCATGCCGATAGATCAGAAACGGTTGGATTATCTTTTAAAGCCGAAACGGTACGAGCGCTAACAACCCCATCAACCGTTACCACTCCCTTAGTACTGTATTTGGTATTACCAACGGTAATTTCAAAACCTTGATCGGCATTCACGACGATCGGATGGGTTGCGGAGCTAAATCCATTAAACGCCTGCTTCGATGCCGTTGCAATCTGCGTGATCGCGATCGCATAACTGCCAGCGATGGAGCCATTGGCGGCTGTGGCTGTAATAGCGGAGCTGTCACTTGTGCTTGCCAACATGCTGTTGTACGAATTGGGATCTTGAAAGCTAGCTAAGGCATCTTTGAATGCAGCCACTTTGGATTTCACGACACCTAAATCGCTAATGACCACCTGTTGCTGACTAATTTTGGTCTTTAAGGCTTCGAGTGGGCGGTTCTCAGCAGTCATCAACTGCTGCACAATGCCTGACACATCAATTGATGCCGTGGATGTACTTGAATTACTTGGGGAAACAGCCATTTTTCGTTCTCAATAAGGAAGATAAGTATCGGTTTATGGATATCGATACTTATCTCTTATGCAAAATTTGTGCCAAGTTTATTAATTTGGCACCAGGAACTCAGGCTTTTTGACTAATTAATACGTTGTTCAGACGCTGAAAATCGCGGGCAATCTTCAAAAGCTCTTCCGATGGGAGTTGGCGTACCAATTCACCTGTACTTGGATTAACTACCCTGACGACATGATAGCCAGTGGTCTCGTCAATCGAAAAACTCAAGTTACGGCCCATGGACTGCACAAATTGCTGAATGTCGGCTGCAGCTTTTGCCACCACCTCACGGGTCGGCTGACTGGCAGCATCAACGTTGGATGGCTTAATGACTGTATTTGCGACTTGAGCGACGATCTCAGCATCGGTGCGAACCGGTTGCTGAACAACGGGCGATTGTTGTGGTACTGTGCCGCTGGATTGCAATGCACCTGAGCCAACAGCGATATTAATTGAATTAATTGTGCTCATTTATAACTCTCCTAGTACAAACGGCTTAGAGCTCTAAGCAAGTAACCATGCTTAAAGCTCTAGCCATACCCTTTAATTACTTCAATAACGACAAGATTACGTTAGGCATTTGGTTTGCTTGCGCCAACATCGCGGTCGCTGCCTGTTGCATAATCTGACCCTTCGTCAACTTCGCGGTCTCAGAAGCAAAATCAGTATCAACAATTGCTGAACGCGAGTTCTGTAAGTTGGTGCTTTGCGCAGTCAAGTTAGTAGAAATATAACTGAGACGGTTCATTTGGGCACCATACACAGCACGCTGAGTAGAAATATACTCTAAAGCATTATCAACGGCTGCGGCAGTATTCCTAAATGCAGTTTGCCACGTATCAATTGTGTCATTTAAACCTAACGTACCTAGATTGCCTGCACCAGACTGACTAATACGAGTGCCCATTGTCATCATTTCTTGTGACTGGCCAGCATATGTTCCAGTAGTACCAGTTAGCACATTTAATGTATCAATCTGAATAAATGCATCAGAATTTGCGCCACTTTGAAATTTTAAAGCACTATTTGCACCCTGATTTACCACCAATTGACCAGCCGTAGTACCGGAAACTGTATTCAAAGCTGCTAATGCACCAACAATTTGTGCACCGGTTTGTGCTTGATAGCTTTGAACTGTAAATTTAGCGCCAAAGCTACTGAAGTCAATGATTTGACTAGTGTTTGCAGCGGCATCAGCAACTGCCACACTTTGAGTTGTGGCAATTCCATTAACAGTACCACTCATCACCAAAGTTTTTGCATTAGCTGCTGTGCCCGCGGTTACGTCAGCACCAGCCAAGGTCCAAGTAATTCTTTTACCCGAGCCGCCATCACCACTAATTACAGAATCCCACCCAGCTTCAATAGCCAAGGTATCGCCAGCCAAATATCCATTACCAGCATTAGTTATAGTAAAGCCTGTAATCGTACCTAATGCAGATACTACTGCAGTAGCTGTAGCACCCGTTCCTGATCCACCAGTGATTTTTAGGTCGGTTTTAGTATATCCGCCTGTTACCGCATTAAAGCCTGTGACGTTTGACCCGGCAGTTATCTCAGCCAGGTGGGCATCTGCAGTTGTAGATAAAGTTCCAGCAGCCGTATAACTTAATGAATAGGAGCCGGGTGCAACACCAGACAAACTCACATTAGTTATGTCAGCTGTTTTACCAGTTATGTATAAATTTTTGTAGTTAGTGCCAGCTAGGGCGGAAGCAATTGTTGCGCCTGTTTGGGTGGTGCCAACTCCCGTTGTTCCTCTCAAATCAATGGTAAGACCAAATTGATCAAATTTCAAAGATTGATCGTTTGTTTTATTAGTACTTCCAGTAGCGTTACCAACTGCATCTGCAACAACCACAGTTTGTGATGTTGCTAAGCCATTAATAGTACCGGTCATTGTCAAATTAGAGCCATTTGATGTTAACAATATCGATCCTGGTAACTTTGATGCCATTTTAGGATCAATTGAAATACTAAATGTAGTGTTAATTCCAGATCCACTGGAAGCCGAATCACCCAATCCAGTGGACGCACCTTTTCCACCAAGAGCATAGTATCCCAAGGAAGCACTTCGAACATCTACACCAATTGCTTGATTTGTTACCGCATATCCCGCCTGGATATCTGAGTTAGCAAGATCAACACTTGATCCGCTTGACAATAAATTAATGCCATTAAATGCAGTGCGGGAGGCCGTTGCATTAATCTCATTATTGAGCTCTTTCATTTCTTGAACAATATTAAGTTTTTGGCTAGCAGATAGCGAACCATCGTAACCTTGGGTTGCTAATTGTTTGAGGCGCAAGAGCATGTCTTGCACGGTTGCTAAAGAAGAATCTGCAACTTGCAAGAGGTTGGTTGCATCACTTAGGTTACGAATCGACTGATTCGTACCATTAATTTGGGATTGCATGTTTTGCGAAATCGATAAGCCCGCTGCGTCATCTTTGGCGCTATTAATCCGTAAACCAGACGATAGGCGCTGGACGGATTGCGCAAGGTTATTTTGCGCATTAGCAAGGCTATTTTGGGCAAATAATGAAGCCAAGTTGGTATTAATTACTGTAGGCATTTTTTTCTCCTATTGAAACCGTTTGAGGACTAACCAACATGGTTTTCGCCCTGGTATGAGTAATTACGGCAGGATTTGCTTAGGTGTTTAGACCAAATTGAATTTAATACTTAGCCTGACCTAAATAAATCATAAATCATTGTTTTTATTGATTTTTTGGATTAACGCAGTATTTTGCCCTGATTTGACAGGGTAAAAGTCTTTCTCACCAACCTATCTTCAGGGTGGGTGGGAGTGATTTAGTCTATGAAGCACCCAATGCGGGCTTTTTCGCTCGTTGTAATGCCAGGAGCTCGCCGATGGCCGAGGACAATCTCCGCTCCAAGGTGGTTTGATAGCGCATCAAAAGATCCGACTCGGCGACTGGCAAGCTTAGGGCTCGAAGCATCAAGTCCTTAATCTCCTGATATTGAACAGCAATCCCCTCGACTTTTTGATAATTCTTATATAAATTTAAAAACTGCTGAAGCTGCTCTTTGATAATCGTAATATCAGTAATAGCATCTGGATCGACTCTTGGAGTCGGTTCTGTTTTTCTAGGTTTTTGACCCCGCGCAATACGCCGCTCCTCTTGATACCTCTCTAACTCTTCTAACTCAGGTCTCCAAGCCTCTTCTTCCAATAGGTCTTCGTACTCTCTACTGCGCAAATAGCCTTTAAAGACCTCTTCAAATTTTCCAGCATACGAATCCCCCCATTCATCAGTCATTTTGAGATCTTTACTGATGGCCGCTAACTTTTCCATCCATTGACTATGATTATTCAAGCCCACCACTGGATATGCGTTGAGATACTCAGTTAAGCGCGGCAATGCTCTAGCAAATTGGTGCTTATTCTCTATTACCCCATGCATTGAATGAATTTCATTGCATATATCTTCCAGCAAGGATAGGTCTAAGCGACACGGTAAATGAATCTGCCCGCTCGTAATAAATTCCTTAGCCATCCCTAGCGCTAAACCTGAGGCCCCAGGGATCTTTTCTAAAATCTTTTCAGGCTGCGACTCTAACTCCTTTGCCGCCAAAGTAAGCTTGACTTGCTCAAGATCATATAAATACGCTAACTTCGCACGGCATATCGCAATGCGCCGAATCTGCAACTGCTCCAACGGCGACTCCGGCTTGTAGTAGGCCGAAAGCTCTTGGGCATAGGAATCAATTAATGCCTTTTCATTTGGATTAGTTGGCGATGCAGAAGTGAGCCCATGAGAGGTCGCATTCTTTGAGGATCGAGCTTTACCTTGAACGGTTTTGGGTCCGCCAGATCGTTTAGCCTGCTTCATACACCCTCCTTAGGTCCCTCAAAGTCACTTTTATCAAAAGTTTGCTGTTTTAAAAATCTAATACTTTGAATTTATTACGAAAAAAATAGTTCGTTTCGCAAAAACTACGCTTTCCACCGAACACCCGCCCCGCTTTCAGGCGTGCCGATGAATTCAATGCCGGCTTTTTCAAATGCCTTTTGAATTGCATCCAATGTTTTTGCCTGTGCGGCCGGAACGCCTTCTCCTGTTTCAAGGCGCATTAGGGTTGAAAAAGCCACTCCAGATGCCTTGGCTAACTCTTTTCCAGTCCATTTTATTAATGAACGTGCCGCGCGAATTTGACCACTTGTAATCAAGTAATTGTTACCTTATAATGGATAATCATTACTTATTAAAAGATAATGATTGTTTAAAATAGGATAATAAATATGCTTATTAATCAAGATTTTAGCGTAGATCGAAGCAAATTTATAGGTGGTAGCGATATTGGGGCTATCTTGGGCCTTTCTCGCTATCGCTCACCGCTTGAGGTATGGCTCGAAAAAACTAGTAGGGAAGTAAAGATGGTGGACTCCCTGCCGCTTCGCTTTGGTTCATTTGCAGAAGAATTTATTGCATCCGAATACTCCCGAGCAACTGGTTTTGAATTGCGGCATGATGAGGCCATCCATATTCATCCAGAACACTCTTTTATGGGCGCTCATATTGACCGCTTCGTTTTGGAAAAAGGCACTTCCTCACCAACACGCATTTTGGAATGCAAAACAGCTAACCCCTACTCATCCTCCGATTGGGGAGAGGTAGGATCGGATGAAGTGCCGTTGAGTTATCTCTGTCAATCGATTTGGTACATGGCGATTACCAATATTGATCAAGTCGATCTTGCGGTGCTTTTTGGAAATAACGATTTTAGGATTTACGAGATTACGCGAGATCGCGAGTTAGAAAACACGATCTTACATAAAGCGAATTTATTTTGGCACGAGCATGTCCTAAGCGATAGTCCGCCCCCTGTCCAAAGCGAGGCAGACTGTCAAGCTCTTTTTAATAAAGGTGATTCAGAAAAAATTGTTAAAGCCAAATCAGAGACCCTGGCATTGATTAGGCGATTAGGATCTCTTAATAGCGAGATCAGCATTCGAGAGGAAGAGATCTCCTCGATTAAGCAAAAAATCATGGGGTTGATGGGTGAAGCCGAGACTCTCATCTATGACGATAAAGTACTGGCGACTTGGAGGGCACCTAAGCCCTCATTTCGATTAGATAGTAAAAAATTAGAGCGCGATCATCCAGAGATTGCAAATTGTTACAAGACGCCGGTACAAAATAGCAGGCGCTTAGTGATCAAGCATGCCAATTAAATCGTGACGAGGTAATTTATCGTGAAACAAGACATCACAAAGAGTTCAATTGAAAAATCAGCCAAAACTCAGAGACGCTCCATCGCCTTAAAAAGTATGTTGCAAACACAGAACAGTAATGCGCCTGATCATCAGAAAACTTCAACCCCCACCATATGCGATATTCAGGAGGATCTCATTGATGACTTGTCGCAAACTCTTAGCCCATTCAATAAGACTCTAGTCATTTCCCCTCATATTGATAAAGAGCAACAGGATACGGAGAGCAGGATTCGAAGCGCACAAATGCTCCTGCAATCCATGGATCTCTTGCATAGTTTGATTGATAAAGAATTAAGTAAAGCGGCCAGTTCGCTTGGCATTGAGGAGAAAGAACTAAAAGTATGGATCGACTTGCAAATTGAGGTACCCGCTAGAGCAATCCTCATTTTGTTACGAATGATTCAACGTTTATCTTTGGACCCTCTTGCAAGAGAGATTGGCTTCTCACAATACGATGACGGAGAGTGGTATGCCTTCATTACGATTGAAGGGTGTTCAAAATTACTCAACCATCACCCTCAATTTAGTGGCCTGGTATTTCATCAAGCCAGCACCTTTATTGATGGCGTACCTGAATGGATCGAGTGCTCGATCTACCGAAAAGATCGTGTCGCACCCATCACGGTTCGGGAATACTACATTGAAGTGAGGGATGAAAGTACGATTTGGCAAAAAATGCCTAGACGTATTCTGCGCCATAGAGCTTTGCAGCAATGTGTGAGATTGGCGATTGCGTGATCCCGTTTTAGCAATCTAAAAGAGCATTACTTAATCGCGATTATTGCCAATGTCTTTTAATTTCGACTACTACTCGAAGAATTTATATTTTTTAGGGAATCTAAGGCACTTCCTAAACTAGTACTGGTGGAATTAAGTTGGAACAATAGGGCATTAAGACCCGAATATTGGGCGATGTAGTTTTCTTGAACCTTATTTAAGCGATTTTGAATACTCTCTTTCTCTTTATTCAAGGTATTGATGGCAGTAGTCTCATTCTTAATTTCTTGCGAAAGAGCCCCGATATTGCTCGATTGCGCTTTGACAAAACTCATTAAGTTATCGGTTGCGCTGGCGTAACCAATCTTCAGTCCTTTTAGAAATTTTTCCCGTAATCCCGACGACTGAGCCATAAGAAAGGAGACGGCGTTGTATTTCAGTGTTCCATCGAGCTGGTAATCGAGACCAAGACTTGAAAGGCTCAAGCGAAAGGGATCGCCATTGGCATCATTGGTGCCGATGTTATAGGTAGCTCCAGTGGCAAACCGACGTTTGATACCCTCGATAAATGAAAGGGTGGTGGGGCTATTGGCAAACGTCCCCGGTGTGCTGGAGCTAGCACTGTTCGCCGTCATGGAATTGTAGGTTTTAATGAGATCGTTATAGGCATCCGCTAACTTAGTAATACTTTTTTCCGAGTTATCCACCCCTTGGGTGACCTTCACATTGGTCGTTCCTGCTGTACCCATGAGATTGAAGGTAATTCCTGTGTAAATATCGCTAATGGAGTTACTCGAGCGCTCATAGGCAATTCCACCGATACTCAATTGCGCGTTGCGTGCAGCAGTGTATTGGTTAATGGTCAAGCCCGTTCCAGCAACCACCCGTATTACAGAGCTTGCGGTTAAATCGGCGACGTTTGTACCAGCCGCTGCCGTTGAGGTAAAGAGTAGTTGGTCGCCACTAATGACCGCACCCGATGTGAAACCAGAAATAGAACCGGTATAGCTTCCATATGCGGAACCAGCACCAGTGCTGGCATTATTGGCAAGATTTGCAAAAGCGGCAGCCAGCTCAGAAGTTGTGAGTGCCCTTCCTGCGGTAAACGTTAAACCGCCCACGGTGACCGAATCACCAGACTTTATTCCGGCTGGTGAAAAACGAAACTGAACACTTTCTTGGGCAGCCGCCCCACCGTCAGTAATGGTAGGGGCACTCCAAGTGGTTGTGGATGCAGTACGCCCAACGATTGCACCCGATAGGTTTGCCTTATCGCCAGTACTAGTTGCTGTAAAGGTCACCTTACTGCCGTCGGCCAAACCCGAGGAGTAATCCGCAATCGACGTTCCAGAAAATGCTCCGTATGGATTCGAGGTTTTTGTGGTTGTGGCAGCAATGCTGGCAAAGGCCTGAGCGACTTTTTCAGCAGTCAGGTCTTGGTTAGCAGTAAAGGTAATTGATCCGCCACCAGCTTGTGTGATCGTGACAGCATCACCAGCCTTTAATGCGCTGAAATTAAAGGTATAGATTTCGGTTACACCAGCTGAGCCTGGTGTTGAGGATTCAATTGCTACCGAGCCACTGGTTGATGCTGCTCGATTCACCAAGGAAGAACTAATATTGGCTACGTTAGAGCTCGCGGTACTCGAGGTAAAAATTACTTGATTACCATTCACAGTCGAACTAAAACCCGTCAGCGAACCAGAAAAGTTTGCGTAATTTAAGGCATTACCCACTGCCGTCGAAGCGGGGTTTCCGACCTCAATCACTCCAGGAATCGGAAGACTAATATCCCGTTTAAGATTTCCCAAAACGGCGGAGCTTGCGCTAGTGTTGTACTCCACCACATACGCACCAATAGGATTTGCGTTTAGGTCATTCCACTGGAAGTTCTGTGGCTGCGAGAAATTGGCATAGTCCTCGTCACCAGAATTATTGGGCTCACCCGATGCCCAGTTACTATACAAATTAATCCCTCGGATCTGAAAGGAAGACTGGGCGCCATTGGTGATCGCACCGTTAGCCTTTCCCGTAAAACTAAGACTGGCTGTTTGCGAATTGCCTGCGACGGTATACGTAAAGTCATAGTCTGAAAATAATCCTAAGGTTCCAGCTGCACTCGATCGCTTGGTGCCATCAATCGAGTAACTTGGATCGGTGACATCAATCGTGGAATTGGCATCAAAATAAGATTTCAGATTAGCTAACACCGTTGTAATACTTTGTGCTGCACCCGAGAGATTCGTGTAGGTAACTTCATCAATAAGACCGTCTGCTGGATTAACCAATAAGAAGCTGATGGTTTTGGTAGCTGCGAGTGTCATTGCAGCAGAATTCAAACTCTCGAAATTCCAAGTCCTCACTTCCTTTGAGCTAACAGTCCCGGGTGTTACCGCGGTACTCGCGCGTTTATCCGTGGGATTGCCTACTGCATAAAACTCAACACCTGCCTCTGGACCATCCCCCCAGACCCATTTACCCTCGGTGGTCGCATCATTGGCACCGATCCATGAGGTGGTATTGACTTTACCGCGAATAAAATCATTTTCTTCTTGACTGGTAATGTTGGTTAAAAATCCAGTAAGTCCCATGAAAGTACTAGCAGATGCTGCACTTCGAGCGGCGGCCACTCCAATCGATCCGGAAACCACTTTGTAGTATGAGGCATCTCCAGTTGCAGAGTCGGTTCTCGAAATGATGTCCGATGGAACAATATTGATGGAGACCTTGCCAAGCCCATCGGGAATATTTGCCTCTAGGGTTGCCAATGCGGCATTAAGTTGAGATGCGGTACCAATAAACGCTAATTCGGTAACTAGGCCGTCATCCATGGCAGCCTTATTCGCGTAACCATACACTTCGGTTAACGCTGCCGTTGTTCCGGACCCAATTCGCAATTTCGTATTCCCGGTGGTGGTAATGACTGCCTTCATTAACGAACTGTCGGTTAAACCAAGATTCGTTTTGGCTGTATCTGCCCAAGCTGCCCCAGGTACCGCAATCCAGGCATTGGCAATCGCAACGGGATCAGCAGATGTTGCATTCACAATTTTGGCTGCGATTTGCGTGGCGGTCTCCACATTGGTTGCCGCTAATGTGGTGTTGACATTAAATGATCCCAGCGCCCCAAAATTAAGTGTCGTAACACCATTTAATGCGCCAGCGAATAACACCTTAGGTGGGTTGGCATTTGAATCACTCGACCCCGTGGTCACAATCTCAATGGATGACGAAGCAACTGCACTGCCGCTCACGTATTTCGTCATAGTAAGCACTGCGCCACTACTGGTTAGTCGGTAAACACCCGTGTCGGTTGGTAATGCCACATTACTAAGACCAATGGTGGAGGCGCCACTGACTGGATCCGATGTTTTGCCATTCACAATGCTTGTGGTCAATGGTGCCGTGGCTCCCGCTTGTAAGGCATTAAAGGATGCAGCCGCCTGAGATGCCGTTAAATCTATTTTTGCAGTCATGGATAAACCGGCAATCGTGATGGTGTCACCCGCTTTCATGGCAGGAAAAGTAAATGTCGCGGTCTCATCCCCAATTCCTTGGGTTCGCGCCACAACCGATGGATAGGTCGAGCTTGCGGTTACCCCGGCGACGCTCAGCGTTTTTGCTGCATTACCGGTTTGAGTAATATCTAAACTAACCGAACCATCAGTAGTAACGAGTGCCGCAGTAAGGCCTAAGGTATTTGCGCTCGAGCGTGCGTTAATCCAAGTGACAAGATCGGCTAATGTCACAGATCCTGCAATTCCACTTCCTGTAATGGCCGTGACATTCGTTCCCGCACCACTAGTTTTATAGGTTGTTCCATCAACCGTTAGCTGAAAACCATTGGCCTGGTCAAGGACTACTAAATCCGATGAGGCGGTAAATCCTCGAATACTAGTTCCCGTTTGCAATCCGGAGATCGAAAAATCATTGGTTAACCCCTCCTGCATGCCATTAATCACAAGACTCCATTTATTGGTTGTCATTTGTGACAAGCTTGCGTTCACGTTCGTCGAGCCGCTAATACTATTAATCCAATCCTTTAACGAGGTGGCTGTTGGATTGGCGGCTAATACCGGCAAAGCATTTGCGGTGGTAACACCGGCAACAGTCTTGCTCCCATTACTGTTGTAGATCGTCGTACCGATGGTGATCTGAAACCCTGAGCTTGAGTTAAACAAAATCGCATCGGCTGCGCTCGCAAAGCCCGTAATGTTGTACGTACTTTTTTGAGCGGCCTGGGTAACACTTACCGAGTAGGTTCCAGCGGCGGCTCCATTGCCAGCGGTAGCGTTAACAATTGCAGCATTATCGGTACTGGCGTTCATATTGCCGTACGTGTTGATGTCTTCAAAAACTGTAAGCGCATCTTGCAAGGCGGCAACTTTACTTTTAACAACGCCTAAATCACTGATGACCACTTTTTGGGTAGCGATCTTGGCATCGATCCGATCCAATGGTCTTTTTTCCGCAGTCATCAACTGCGATACGATGCTGGCAACATCAATCGATGCGGTATTCGAAGTGCTTGATGAGGTAATCGCCACCAGAAGGCCCCTAATTTAAAAGCCGGCATTAGGCCTTGCGCTTTTTTTGTTTAACGGTCAAATATGGAAAACCGTTAATTCCTCGAATTCGCGGGGCTCAATAGGCCATTGAGCGGATCCAGTTGACTATTTATCTGTAGAAATAGGGTCTAGGGACTGAGTGCTTCCTAACCTAGGAAGGCTTTTTCTTAGCAATTTCCCTAAGAAAATCGGTATCTTATCGGCAAATATTGCCTAAGTTGTTTACATTTTTTCCTCATATAGGTATATTTAGGGCAAATTTTGCATTTATTGGCAGATTTAGTACTTTTTTTGTTTTTTGAGAGGTCTTATTTGCGTAATTTAAGGGTTAATACCTATCATTTATGAATATCTTAGGTATAGAAACAGCCAAACTACCTAGTCCATCTGCCCAGGGCGCTATACCTGTCCTTGTTTTACTCGTTTTAATCATGATGCTGGTGCCGCTACCAGCCGTAATCCTTGATGTGCTCTTTACCTTCAATATCGCCTTATCGATCATCGTTTTATTTACTGCCATCAATATCAAATCCTTTAAGGATTTCGTAGCCTTTCCCACGGTTTTGCTACTCACCACCCTCTTACGACTCTCTCTCAATGTGGCCTCCACCCGGGTGGTGCTCTCCGATGGCTACCAAGGTACCGATGCAGCCGGTAAGGTGATTGAAGCATTTGGAGTGTTCTTAATCAGTGGCAACTTTGCCGTTGGTATCGTGATCTTTATTGTGATCACCATCATTAACTTTGTGGTGATCACCAAGGGCTCAGGACGTGTCGCTGAGGTCTCAGCCCGCTTTGCTTTGGACTCGATGCCAGGTAAGCAAATGGCGATCGATGCGGATTTAAATGCCGGCATCATTCAGCAAAGTGAAGCGAAGGCGCGCCGCGCTGAAGTGGCGCAAGAAGCCGACTTCTTTGGCTCGATGGACGGTGCGTCCAAATTTGTGCGCGGCGATGCCATTGCCGGCATCATGATTTTGGTGATTAACTTAGTGGGTGGTTTATTAGTTGGCGTACTCCAACACGATATGTCATTTGGCAAAGCGCTCGATACCTATGGGGCGCTCACCATTGGTGATGGTCTTGTAGCACAAATTCCCGCGCTAATCATCTCTACGGCCGCTGGTATCTTGGTGACCCGCGTTGCGACCGAAGATGATTTCTCGGGCCAGGTATCCAAGCAGTTCCAAGCTAATAGTAATGCGCTAGCAGTAGTTGCTGGGGTTTTTGGGGTCTTGGGTGTGATTCCTGGAATGCCCCACTTTATCTTCATTACCTTTGCCTTTCTCTTTGGGGGGTTAGCATATCTCGCGCATCAGCGAACGCTAAAGCGCGAGGAAGAGGCTGCAGTGGCGGCACGCACCGCACCAGTACGTGAAGAGTTGGAATGGAAAGATGTGCCCATCGTTGAGCCTCTGTGTTTGGAGTTGGCCTATCGCTTGATACCACTAGTTGATCGCGGCGATGAGAGTGATCTCATTAAACGTATCAAAGCAATTCGTCGCAAGTTCGTGACCGAGGTAGGGTTCTTAATTCCGTCGGTACATATTCGGGATAACTTGCAATTACCGGCTGAGAACTATCGCGTCTTACTTTATGGAGCCGAAATTGGTCGTGGCCAATGCTTACCCGATCGCCTCTTAGCAATTCAACCGAGTGGTGCCGAAGTCATTAATGGCATTGCCGTGAAAGATCCAACCTTTGGGATGCCCGCGGTGTGGATTGAGCGCTCCCAACGCGATGATGCCATTACCAACGGCTGCACCGTGGTCGAGCCCGCGGTGGTATTGGCAACGCACTTAGATCATTTAATCCGCCAGCATGCGAGCGAATTACTCGGTCGCCAAGAGACCCAAGATCTCTTGGATCACTTTAAGTTGAGCTACCCCAAGCTGGTTGAGGATGTGATTCCGAAGGTGGTGAGTGTTGCCACCTTGCAGCGCATTTTGCAAATGCTCCTTGATGAGAACGTCCCCATTAAAGATTTGCGTACCATCATCGAGGTTGCGAGCGAGCACCCCGATAAGTTATCCAACCCCATCGATGTCATGCCCTTCATTCGCTATGCCCTACGCCGCACCATCGTGCAAGAGACTTTGGGCGAGGGGCCCAACTACCAGGTCTTGGGGA
>JACCDY010492420.1_pt1 | contig 15523 bp, 12 predicted proteins | sample 7446391 | NCBI WGS metagenome assembly JACCDY01 (sample SAMN15323451, study PRJNA562643) | freshwater metagenome | isolation source: river surface water | place: USA:Blue River Watershed | collected 2017-08-18 | reverse complement strand
TCGGCGCCATGTTTGGTCCGTGTAAAGACAAGGGCAGTCTTGATTTTGGTATCTTCCAAAATATCCAATAGAAGGGTATTCTTATTGTTTTTATCAACAAAATAGACTGATTGATTGATAATCTCAACGGTCGAAGAAACAGGCGTTACCGAAACCTCGGCTGGATTACGCAAAATAGACGCGGCCAACTGAACAATTTCCGGCGGCATGGTCGCGGAGAAAAACAAGGATTGTCTTTGCTTCGGCAAGGCAACTAACAACTTACGAACGTCATGAATAAAACCCATATCGAGCATACGATCGGCCTCATCGAGGACGAAATATTCGACATTGGCGATGGACAGGTGTTTCTGATTCATCAGGTCCAACAAACGACCGGGAGTCGCAATGACCACATCGACGCCGGAACGTAATGCGGCTACCTGCGGACTTTGGCCTACGCCACCAAAGATAACTGTGTAATTTAAGGAGGTATGGCGTGCATAGGCCTTAAAGCTCTCCCCGATTTGAATCGCTAATTCCCGGGTGGGCGTAACGATCAGGGCGCGAATTTTCTTAGGTTTTTGAAAAGTTTGCTTGGCATCCATTAATTGGATGATGGGCAAGGTAAATGCAGCTGTTTTCCCGGTACCCGTTTGGGCGCAACCCAGGAGGTCGATACCTTTTAATACAATCGGAATAGCTTGCGCTTGAATAGGTGTTGGGTTGGAATAACCCTCCTCACCGAGCGCCTTTAAGATCGGCTCAATGAGGTGTAACTCTTGAAATGTCATATAATTATGAAGATGTGTGCTTATGAGTAATAACTGGAAATAACAAGCATCCTCATAATGATGTCGCAAGTTACGGCTTTATTTTGGTATTACTCGCTTTGGGCCTCCAGCCCCGCGCGGTGGGGAACGCTGCCGGGGTCAGACCCCGGCAGCGTGGCTGCTAACTTGCGAACGTTTTTTTAACGAATAAAATTGTTCAACAAACTGATAATCTAAATGCGAATGAAGGCTTGAATTTCGATGGGTTTTTGGGTCCCAATCAGGAGCTTCTCCCCCGACTTGAAAACCAATTGCAATCCTTGATCACCGGCCACATTAAACACCTTTCCTTGTCCATTAAAGCCATATTTGATACCCCAACCGCCATATTCCATCAAGGGACTGTAGGTACGAACTTGGGCCGACTCGATACTTTCCCAAGGATAAAATTGTTCTTTAAAATGAAAGGGAACAAATCGAACATATATACCCTCTTCAGTGATTCGAGTCATTAAACGCATTTGCCAGAATAAGATTGGAAGTAGCATTCCTACGACAAAAGAGATAAAATAAGCTATGGTCGTTTGTGGTTGGACTGTGCCTAAAGAATACATCAGGACTACCCAGGAGCCTACTAATACGAGCCATAACCACCATTGCGTAAAGCGTTGTATTTCTTTGAATTGTTTCATAAATCAACTAACCTAGTTGACAAAATTAAATATTTTCTAACAAAATTAACATTTTTGGTAATTTTCTATAGCTTTGCTAAAATAATATAGATATACATGGCAAACTCAACACCTTGTCCGCAGTGTTCATCTTACGAAATCGCAAAAAATGGGATTATTAAAGAGAAACAGCGATTTAAATGTAAATCATGTGGATACAACTTCACAGTAGCCAAGTTAGGTAAAAGCATAGACAGCTATTATGTAATAAAAGCACTTCAACTTTACATCGAAGGAGTCAGCTACCGAGAAATTGAGCGATTATTGGGCATTAGCCACGTTTCTGTCATGAACTGGGTAAAAAAATATCGGATCAAAATCCCAAAACAAGAGTTTTACACCCCAACCTATCGTATCCTAAACCACAAAGAACTCTCGGAGTTCGTGATTATCCCAGGCAACCTAAGCAACAAAGGCATGATTATCACTGAATTAGGAGATAAATTCATGGTTATTCAATGGACACGCATAAAAAGCATCTAAAACTATACCTAATTAGCATTGCTATAGAAAATAAAAGGTTTTCATAAAATAATAGAAATATTTGCTCAACCAAAAAATGCAAATAAAACCCTATAAACTTATATTTTAATGAAAACGTCTTCTGTTATTCTATTTGCCTTATTTCTCGGAAGTTTTGGATTAAATGCCCAGGGTTCCCAAGATTATGGCACTGGTTTGAAAATCAATTTCAACGAAAAAGGTTCCAAGTACATGCGCTTCGTACTTTGGAATCAAATTTGGGCGCGCTCTATTGAGAATAACCCGGGTACCCTAGTTAACGGCGAATCTACCAACAATACCTTTGATATAGGGGCACGACGAATTCGGATTTTGGCTTATTCTCAAATTTCTCCGAGGTACATGGTCGTTTTACATTTCGGAGTAAATAATCAATCATTTATCCAGGGTGGCGGCTCGGGAAGTTCGGGCACCGGGGGATATGGTGCTGGCAAAAAGCCGCAAATGTTTTTCCATGATGCGTATAGTGAATATGCAATCAAATTACCCTCCAAGGAAAGTCCTAATTCCTTATCAATCGGAGCTGGATTACATTATTTCAATGGAATTTCAAGAATGACATCAGCAAGTACCCTTAACTTTTTAGCGGTAGATGCACCGATATTCAACTGGCCCTTAATTGAAACAAGTGATCAATTTGCAAGACTATATGGTATATATGCTAAAGGGAAATTGGGAAAATTGGATTATCGAATGAGCATTAACAAGCCATTTGCTACCAACCTGTCACCAACTAATGCGATAAATGCAAAAGATGCGATTGCGGTCGACAACAATGGAGACAGTAAACTATCCACCGGAGGCTATGCGATGTATCAATTCTTTGATCAAGAATCTAACTTGCTTCCATACACGGTAGGTACTTATGTTGGAACGAAAAAAGTTTTTAACCTAGGGGCTGGATTTTATAATGAGCCTGAAGGAACAATGAGTCAATCGAATGGCCTAAAATCAAAGCATGCAATTAATTCATTTGCATTGGATGCATTTTTGGATATGCCTGTCGGTGACAAAAAGAAGAATATGGCTATTACTGCTTATTCTGCACTATATTTAAATGATTTTGGGCCTAATTATTTAAGAAATACGGGAATTATGAATCCAGGAACTTTGGACCCTAACTTTACGGGTACAAAAGCCCTAGCGGGAGTTGGAAATGCCCGTCCATTAATGGGTACAGGTTCAATTTGGTACACACAAGCAGGATTATTGTTGCCTAAAAACTCAGATAGTCCTAAATTACGTATTCAACCTTTCATTGCCTACACCTTAAAACAATTGGATGCCCTTCCGGCCTCAGGTAGTTACTTTGACATTGGCTCAAATTTCTATGTAGACGGACACAATTCCAAAATTACTTTTCAATATTCCTCTCGCCCTATTTATTCAAGCAAGGATAATATCAGCGATTACAAAGGAGAATTCATTATTCAATTTGCCAACTACTTATAATTCTATCTTTTAAACCATTTTAATCAAAAAACTATGTCACAAAAAAAACAAAGCCTGGCCTATATTATTAGTGCCTCGTCAGTCGGGACACTCATCGAGTGGTATGACTTTTACATTTTCGGTTCCTTAGCAACCGTATTATCAACTAAATTTTTCCCAACAGACAATCCAACGGCCGCCTTCTTAAATACCTTGGCAACTTTTGCCGCAGGGTTTGTGGTTCGTCCATTTGGTGCCTTGGTATTTGGTCGCTTGGGTGATTTAATCGGGCGTAAGTACACATTTATGGTTACATTGATGTTAATGGGTGGTGCGACTTTCGCTATCGGTTTGGTTCCTTCTTATGCCACGATTGGCGGTTGGGCTCCATTCATCGTATTAACATTACGTTTATTGCAAGGTTTAGCCTTAGGTGGTGAGTATGGGGGTGCAGCTACCTACGTGGCGGAACATTCACCAGCTGAGCGTCGTGGATTCTTCACTTCATGGATCCAGACGACAGCTACGGTGGGTTTAGTTATTTCACTCGGAGTAATTATGTTAACGCGCTCTGCGATGAGCAAAGAAGCTTTTGATGAATATGGCTGGCGTGTCCCTTTCTTACTATCCATTGTGATGGTTGGTATTTCTTTCTTAATTCGTCGGAACATGGAAGAATCACCCATGTTTGAAAAAGCAAAGAAAGAAGGTACTACTTCAACAAATCCATTAAAAGAATCCTTTGGAAATAAACTAAACTTGAAGTTTGTGTTATTAGCGCTATTCGGTGCTACCATGGGACAAGGTTTAGTTTGGTACACAGGTCAATTTTATGCGCAAACTTTCTTATTGAAGATTTGCAACCTGGATGATATTCAAACGAATACCATTTTAGTAATTGGTTTGTTATTAGGTACACCGCTATTTATTTTCTTTGGTGCGCTATCGGATAAAATTGGCCGCAAAGGAATCATGTTGGCAGGTATGGCCATTGCCGTATTCGCTTACCGTCCCATCTTTGATAAGATGTATGAAACTATCAATGTAAAAAACAAAGAAGTAGTAGCTGGATCTGAAAAAATCGAAGAAACGCGTGCATTAAATGCAAAATCTGCGGTTGATTCACTGATTACGACGACAACGACGCGTACCTACACGGATGGAGCCACTTATAAGAAGGTAAGTAAACTTGTCGTACTTGCTGATAAAACTGCGGAGGCTCCAAAAGCTGAAATCAAAGAAACCATCACAATTAACGATTCAGACAAATGGACTTTAATTGGCATGGTATTTTTATTGATTTCATTTGTAACTATGGCATATGGTCCAATTGCAGCTTTCTTAGTAGAGCTTTTCCCAACGAAAATTCGTTATACATCCATGTCATTACCTTACCACATTGGGAATGGTATCTTTGGAGGTTTAATGCCAGCAATTGCTACGTTCTTGGTTACAACGGCAAAAGACACAAATAAAGCGGCAGAAGAAGCTGGCCAAGTGGCTACGATAGCGAAACCTTACTTAGAAGGATTAAATTACCCAATCGCCTTGGTTAGTGTTTGCGTAGTAATTGGTATTATTTACATCAAAGGCGACAAAAAACACGCCTAATAACCTATAAAGAATTCTCAACATGAATGCAATTAAGAAAATTTTAGGCCTTGTTTGGATCGCACTAGGTGTGGCAGCAGGCATCTATTTAGTCTATTTCCAAGCGCTTCCCTTGTGGGAAAAAGGAGGTAATGATTTAGTACCCGCTATTATCTATACCTGCGTACTGGCTCCACTTATTTCCATTGGAATGTCTGTTTTTGGATACTATTCCATGACAGGAGAGTTTGACAACGTGTAATCAACAGACTGACAGGCGCCCTATCCTACTCAGTGGAGTGGATAGGCGCTTGTTATTTAGATCAGATGCGGAATAATCGCTTAATTTTAGTGGCCATCGTATTTATCGGATTATTAAACTTCCCGATTCTTCGGTTTTTTGATTCCCCTATGAGCTTTCTGGGGATTCCCGTTATTTACCTTTACTTCCTAGCTGTTTGGTTAGGTGCCATCATCTGCACAGGAATCATATTGAATCGTAAATCAAAGTAACACATGGGCGTTTGGGAAATAGCCTTCTTATCAATTGCTTATCTGGGCATACTTTTCTCTTTAGCTTTTTGGGCTGAAAAGAAAAAAGCGCAGAACAAAAGCTTGATCAACAACCCACTCATTTATGCATTATCGCTAGCAATTTATTGCTCTGCTTGGACATTTTATGGTTCGGTAGGCCAAATAACAAGCAGTGGCCTCAGCTTCCTAAGCGTATATTTAGGACCCACATTGATTATGATTCTCGCGTGGGGGATCGTACGAAAAATCATTCGCATCGCGAAGATTCACAACATTACCAATATTGCCGATTTCATTTCAACGCGATATGGTAAAGACAGCAGAATCGGTTTAGGGGTAACATTGATTTCCTTATTCGCTGGTATCCCCTACATCGGTCTGCAAATCAAAGCCATCGCACAAAGTTTTGATTTAATTACCCACTCCGTACCCAATAACACCTTTTACTTAGATCCTTCCTTTGTCCTGTTTATTGCCTTAACCCTTTTTATCCTCGTATTAGGCCCTAGAAAATTCGACTCATCGGAAAAACACGAAGGCATGATTTTCACCATCGCCATCGAATCAATCATCAAATTGATCGCCTTCATCGCCGTGGGGATTTACATTGCTGTCCAATTATACCAAGGCTGGCAAGCCGATCCACAGCTAGCTAATATCCAATTGCCACGCATTGAAACAAACGGAGGATATGGTAACTGGTTCATACAGTTCATCCTTTGTGGCGTAGCCTTCTTATTCCTTCCACGGGTTTTTCATGTAGCGGTTGTTGAAATCAATGATGAAGAAAACCTGAAGCAAGCTTCATGGATCTTTCCATTGTACATGCTGCTGATTAATTTATTCGTCATACCGCTTGGAATAGCCGGCTTTGCTATTTTGCAGGCCGACGGAATGAATCCCGATTTATATGTGTTAGGACTGCCTTTACATTTCAAATCGAACGTATTAGGCTTTATCGTATATATCGGAGGATTTTCTGCAGCAACTGGCATGGTCATTATGGAAACCATGGCCATTAGTTCCATGATCAGCAATAACCTAATAATGCCACTTCTCCTACAACGAAAAGGTTTCATTAGTGAAAATCAAACAAATTTGGGACGCATCAACCAAAATATTCGTCGGATCATGATTGTCCTAATCATGGTACTAGGCTATATACATTACCGCGAAACCGAAAATTTGGTCAACTTGGTATCCGTAGGAATGACATCCTTCGTCATCGTAGCCCAATTTGCCCCAGCAACCTTACTCGGGATATATTGGAAAAAAGCAAGTCGGCAAGGTGCATTAGCAGGAATTTTCGTCGGATTTATCATCAGCGCGGCTTTACTATTCCTACCAAGCCTAGGAATATCTACCGATACATTTCGAATCGAAGGACTCAATCCTATTTCAAATGCAGCTTATTGGTCCATTTCCTTTAATCTATTAATTCTCTATGGCGTGTCCATCATGAGTGAGCAGAGTGGAAAAGAAGCCAATCAATCCTACTTGTTTGTCGATGTGTTTGAATATTCCCAAAACATAGAAAACTCAACCATTTGGCGAGGAAAAGCCCGATTAAGAGATCTAAAATTAGCCTTGCATGGTTTCATTGGAAAAATCAATACGGAACAAAAAATCAAGCAAATTGCAATGGCAAATAATATTTCATTGCAAGATGTTTACGCCGACCCAATCCTTGTAACTCAAACCGAAAAAATTCTAGCAGGATTCGTTGGTTCCACATCGGCTCGCCTCATCATCGCATCCATCTCGAAAGAGGAACAAATAAGCATGTCTGAAGTAATACGATTATTACAGAAGTCGAAAGATTTACAAGAGACGAATGCAGAATTAGTGAAAATTGACGCCCAAAAGAACGATTTTTTGACAACTGTTACCCATGAAATCCGTTCACCGATTACATCCATTCGTTCGCTATCGGAAATCATGGTTGACCACGAAGATATTAGCAATAATGAAAGAAAGGCATTTTTAGAAACAATTATTCAGGAATCAGACCGATTAAGTCGTTTGGTTAACCAAGTATTGGATCTTGAAAAACTGGCCGCCGGAAAAGCGAATTTCAACATGCGTCCAATTGACCCAGCCGACGTCATTGAAAAGGCTATGCTAAATTTTACAGCAATCGCGAAACAAAACCTCGTTCAAATTTCCGTTGATCTTAGCCAAAAAAGAACCAATCGGCAAATAGAAGGCGATTTTGAAAAACTAGTTCAAGTAATTATCAATTTACTTTCTAACGCCATCAAAAACATTGAGCCTGAGAAAGGAGTGATTCAAGTTCGCTTATTTGAAAATGCAACACACTTATTCCTAGCCGTGGAAGACAACGGCATTGGAATTGACCCCAAATACCACGATCAAATTTTCGAAAAGTTTAAACAAGTTGATAACCCCAATCGAAAAATTGATAGTTCAGGTCTTGGCCTCTCCATTTCGAAAAAAATTATTGAAATGCACCATGGAACGATCCAATTAGAAAGTTCATTGGGTCATGGTGCCAAATTTATCATTAAATTACCCATTCATAAAACAGCCTAAGATGCGAATATTAATTGCCGATGATGAACCTGCCATCCTGATGTCACTTGACTTTCTCATGCGAAAAGAAGGTCATCAAGTTTTCGTAGCACGCGATGGTGAAGAGGCCATCCAACTTATCGAAAAAGAATTACCCGAAGTGATTATTTTGGATATCATGATGCCAAAAGTGGATGGTTATGGCGTTTGCCAAAAAGCGAAAACGTTAAAGGCCGACTACCAACCAGCAGTAGTATTTATTTCAGCCAAAATTGCAGATTCCGACATTGAAAAAGGATATCAAATGGGGGCTGATTTATACATCCCTAAGCCATTTTCCAACAGAGATATGGTCAAAAAAGTACAGGAATTATACGAGAAACTAAAAAACTAACCTACATACCCATGAGAATTACATCCTTAGCACAATACCATGAAGCCTACGCTGAAAGTGTAAATCACCCCGAACAATTCTGGGCAAATATCGCCCATGAATTTGATTGGATTAAACCCTTTACCAAAGTCCTTGATTGGAGTTTTGAGGATTATTCGGTCAAATGGTTCGAAGATGGCCAAATGAATATCACTGCCAATGCAATCGATCGTCATTTAAAAACTATCCCCGATCAGGCTGCCATTATTTATGAACCCAACGAACCGGGTGATGAGGCGATTACCTTGACCTATCGCCAGCTTCATGAACGGGTTTGTAAATTTGCCAATGTTTTAAAATCGCAAGGCGTATCAAAAGGTGATCGGGTTTGTATCTACATGCCCATGATACCTGAATTGGCGATTGCGGTGTTAGCCTGCGCGCGAATCGGCGCCATTCACTCGGTTGTTTTTGGAGGCTTTTCGGCACAATCGATTACCGATCGTATCAATGATTCGCAATGCAAATTGGTCATCACCACAGATGGTGCAGTACGGGGGAACAAAACCATTCCCATGAAAGAAACCGTAGATGATGCGTTAATTTCTTGCCCTTGTGTGGAAACAGTCATTGTCAAAACACGTACGAAGACCCCGATTGCGATGTTGAAGGGCCGTGACCTCTGGTGGGAAGAGGAAGAAGCGCAAGCTTCCGCAGATTGTGCTCCAGAGGCCATGAATGCCGAGGATCCCTTATTCATTTTGTATACTTCGGGGTCAACAGGTAAACCCAAAGGTGTAGTTCACACTTGTGGGGGCTACATGGTCTATACGGCCTATACCTTTGCCAATGTATTTCAATACAATCCAGGTGATGTATTCTTCTGTACTGCAGACATCGGTTGGATCACAGGTCACTCCTATTTAGTCTATGGCCCATTATTGAATGGAGCAAAATCGGTGCTTTTTGAGGGAGTTCCTACCTATCCGGATGCTGGACGGTTCTGGGACATCATCAAACGACACCAAGTCAATATATTCTATACAGCCCCAACGGCGATTCGCTCTTTAATGGGCTTTGGAGATGAATATTTAGCTGGAAAAGATTTGAGTTCTTTGCGTGTTTTAGGATCCGTGGGTGAGCCGATCAACGAAGAAGCTTGGCAATGGTATCACGAAAAAATCGGAAAAGGTAATTGTCCCATCGTGGATACTTGGTGGCAAACGGAAACGGGCGGATTAATGATCTCTCCGATCGCGGGAATCACCCCATTAAAGCCCGCCTTCGCGACCTTACCCCTTCCAGGTGTCCAACCGATTTTGGTGGACGAAAACGGCAAGGAAATCGAAGGCAACGGTGTCAATGGAAACTTATGTATTAAATATCCATGGCCTTCCATCATCCGTACGACTTACGGAGATCATGAGCGTTGCAAGACAACCTATTTCTCCACCTACCCAGGTCTCTATTTCACGGGCGACGGATGTATGCGGGATGAGGACGGATATTACCGAATTACCGGTCGGGTCGATGACGTCATGAACATCTCGGGCCATCGCATCGGAACCGCGGAGGTCGAAAATGCCATCAACATGCATACCGGAGTCATCGAATCAGCAGTGGTCGGTTTTCCACATGATGTGAAGGGACAAGGAATCTATGCCTATGTCATTTGTGAACACCCGACGATCGACGATGAACTTACCCGCAAAGACATCGCGGCAACCGTCGCACGGATCATTGGACCTATTGCCAAACCCGATAAGATTCAATTTGTCACAGGACTTCCGAAAACACGCTCAGGCAAAATCATGCGACGCATTTTACGCAAGGTCGCAGAAGGCGAATTTGGTAGCTTAGGAGACACCTCTACCCTATTGGATCCGAGTGTGGTGGATTCGATTATTAAGGGGGCGCAATAGGTGAGAGCTAAGAACTGAGAACTAAGAGTTAAGAGTTGAGAGTTAAGATGCCCGTGGGATACACCTCGGGTATTCTTTTTTTTTACAAAAAAAGCCCCAAGAAAAAATCTCGGGGCTCAATTAAACAAAAGTTAATGATAAAAAACTCTTAGTTCTTAACTCTTAGTTCTAAATTACCAGAAATAGGTATACAACATCAATAACATCATCACGATCACCACAGAACCTGCGATAAACGAAGGCTGAAGCTTGAACATCGTGGCATCAATTTCCAAACCTTTTGGATTGTTCTTGGATTCTGGATCTAGCAATGAGATAACAACCATCGATGTAATACAGAAGGTAAATACCCATCCCATACGATCAATGAACGGAATAACATACATACCGTCTGCATCTTGGAAGGAAGTGTAGAATAAACAATCCGTTACACCTGTCCAAGTAGGAATGTATTTGGAGACAACAGAGAAAGTTACACCGCCCAACAAAGCAAATAATGCTGCCTTGGATGTTGTACGCTTCCAGAAAAATCCCATGATAAACAAGGCGAAGATACCCGGTGAGAAATACCCCGTATATTCCTGGATAAACTGGAATCCACCCTTCTTATCAATACCCATAAATGGTGCAATTAATACAGCAATAACCGTTGCCGCAACCACTGCCAAACGTCCAATGGATACCAATTGCTTTTCAGACGCATTCGGGTTAATGTAGTTCTTATAGATATCCAAGGTAAAGATTGTCGAAATTGAATTCGCTTTTCCAGCCATAGAAGCTACTACCGCTGCAGTTAACGCTGCAAAAGATAAACCCTTTAGACCTACAGGCAATAAATTCAATAATACTGGATAGGCATTATCCTTACTCAATACACCATCCTTCATCATTTCCGCTTGGAACATCCCATCTTTCCACAACAAATAAGCTGCAATACCTGGCAAAACCACGATAATTGGCATCATCATTTTCAAGAAAGCGGCAAACAAAATACCATTACGTGCTGTTGGCAAATCCGCCCCCAAAGCACGCTGAGTAATATATTGATTACATCCCCAGTAGTTTAGATTAACAATCCACATACCGCCAATTAATACCGCTAAACCTGGTAGCGAAGGATAATTCGCATTGTCTTTGCTAAAGATCATATGAAAATGATCCGGCGCTTTGGTCATCAAATGATTCAATCCATTCATGACACCTTCGCCACCAAAACGAGTTGAAACTAAATTCAAGGCTAAATAAGACGTAACCAAACCTCCTAAAACCAAGAAAACTACTTGAATCACATCCGTGTAACCAATTACTTTCATACCACCCAGTGTAATGATAATGGCAAATACCGACATCGCAATCATACACATCGTGAAGTCAAGTCCTGAAATCGTTGAAACAGCTAAGGCTCCTAAATATAAAATAGAAGTTAAGTTGACCGCTATGTATAACAACAACCAAAATACGGCCATAATTAAACTCACCGTCGAGTTATAACGTCGATTCAAAAACTGTGGCATCGTAAAGATCTTGTTCTTCAAATAGATTGGCATGAAGAAGATCGCCACAATTAACAAGGTTGCTGCGGCCATCCATTCGTAGGTAGCAATCGCCAAACCCATCTGAAAACCGTCCCCTGAGGTTCCAATAAACTGTTCGGCAGAAATATTGGATGCAATCAACGAGGAACCAATTGCCCACCAGGTTAATGAACCTTCGGCTAAAAAGAAATCGTTTGAATCAGCGATTTTCGATTTTTTCTTGTTGTAAATCCAATAGCCATAGCCGGAAACAACGATAAAATAAAACAAAAAGACTAGGTAGTCGAGCAGCTGTAAACTGTGTGCTTGCATAAAATGAGGGTTTAGTTTTTGGGTAATCAGCTACGAAAATAGGGGATTCCCCGAGAAAAGAAAAGGATTTAGCGGAATTATACTATTCCCAATAGGTCGGCCGAACCAACACAACCTCTTCCTCCCGATCCACAATGACCTGACCAGGCAATAAATCCTTCGTCTTTCGAACATACTTTTTGGCCGTAACGATCACCGGACAAAGGGACTCCGTAGCCCGCTTCGAAAAATGAGCTGCCAATTCCGCCGCCTTCTCAATCACCTGCTTGGGAACCGTCTTTTGATTTGGATTTCGAATAATTACATGGGAACCTGATACATCCCGAGCATGCAACCAAATATCGAATTTCTTGGCATATTTCAAGGTCAATAAATCATTGTTCTTTGCATTTTTACCTACCCAAATCGTCCATCCCGCATAAGTGAACTGCTTAAATGGCAAATCCTCAGAAGCGGTTTTCCCCGCATTTTGAACCTGTAAATACTGCAGAAAAGGCTTCAATTCTTTACGAACCTGCGCTTTCTCGACTCCCTGCAACTGAATGGATAGCTCCTCGATCTCTGCTTTTTTTCGTGCGACGGTCGACTCCCATTGCGCGATTTCCTTGGAAAAATTTTTCGCCTTTCGGTAATAATTCTCCGCGTTCTCAGGGCCCGATAATTGTGGGTTTAATTTAATCGTCACCCTTCCCCCATGGTAAAAATCTTCCAAATCGACCGATTTGGATCCCTCCGGAATCAAATGCAAATAGGCCATCAAGATATTGCCCATTTCTTCATAAGCCAAGGAGGAATCCCGTTTAACCTGTTGCTTCTCCAATCTCTCCAAATAATGAACCGCCTTGATTCGCAACTTGGTCAATGTTTCGATGAGTTGGGCTTTTTCCCTTCGGAACTCCCCGACCGAATAATGCAGCGAATAAAATTGATTCAGTGCATCGAATATATCTTCTGTTTGGTACAAGAGTCCCCCAGTAGGCGGAAACAAACTCAAGGCAATCCCCTTCGGCGTTTCCAAAATAGAAAACGTAGGAGATTCCAAGGAATCTATGGTTGACTGAAGCAAAGCCCACTTACCCTTCAACAACTGATTTTCATAACCTTGTGCCAACAAGTTAGCAGCTCCCTCCTTCCCCAGCGTCGGATATAAGGCCATCCAATCCCCATCCGCTTCGATGAATGCCGCTTCACTTTGATCTATCTGACGATCTAGAAGGTCCAACTGGATATCAAAATCCTTTCCCAAACGCTTCTGAAATTGCGCGCGATGTTCCCCGGCTTGAAATAAAATCACATTCGAGCGATTCCCAAACATCTTCAACACCAAGACCTGCTCACCCAAAAAGTACAGACCTATGGCCCGTTCATTATCGAATACGCGAACATCCTGCACCTCGTGCAACAACAAATCCGAGAACAAATCCACCGAATTCCGACCCGCCCGATGAAACTCGGAGGGGAATTGCATGCTCGAAAATTGGGAGCCAAAGCTGCATTTGATCCAAAAATCCAAGCCGTTTTGACGCTCAAACCCAATGACCAATTCATCCTTCTCCTGCGAAAAACACTGCTTGAGACGCGCATACGTCAAAATTTGACGAAGCTCCCGCGCAAGAATTCGTAGGAAAAAATGATTGTTATGCATAAATTTAATTTTTCAAACGTGCATGTCCATTCCCGATTCCTACCTTTCCATCTCACAACCCGCCGAGGGACTCTACAAAGATAAAGGAAGTAAATTCATCGGATATGTATTTCCCGTGAAAGATCTCGATAATATCAAGGAACAGATAAATTCCTTGAAGGAATTGCATCCGAAGGCTCGTCATGTATGCTATGCTTATCGACTTGGATTTAGCCCCGAAGAGGCTCGTTCGAATGATGATGGCGAACCGTCCGGTTCAGCTGGCAAGCCCATTCTGAATACGATTTTATCGGCCAATCTACATTATACGCTCGTTGCAGTTGTCCGATATTTTGGAGGCACCTTATTAGGCGTCCCGGGATTGATTCACGCCTACAAAGAAGCGAGTCTAGCCGCTTTGGCCGAATCGAACATCATCGAAATCGAACCGATGATCGAACTTGAACTTCGCTTCACCTACCCCCAGATGAATGAGGTCATGAAGGTCATCAAAAAATACCCAATTCAAATTATAGCGCAGGAGGTGAATAATGATTGTTGGTACCAAGTCAGTTTTCCCCAACGAATTGCATCAGAAGTGCAGCAAGCCTTTGATAAAGCCTTGGAATCCTATTAATATCAATAAATTGACAAAGTGATCTATTTATCAGTTTTCAGATTAGTATGTCAAATTTACCTCTCAAATTCGGGCATATCTTTTCTAAATGCCCACAATACTTCGAAACAAAGGATGGCGTGTTTTTTTCTACTCCAACGAGGGTTATGAACCCATGCATATTCATGGCATCAAAGGAGAAACTGAGGTAAAATATTGGATTAATCAAAAATCGAATATGATTTCCTATGCAAATTCATTTAATTTGACACCAAGTCTGAAAAGAGAATTTGAAGAAATTATCTTAATAAATCTTTCGTTGATTATTTCCTCGTGGAATTCACATTTCAACTATTATCAATAAAGGAAAATGAAATCAAATCAATCGCATATTCAACAAATTGAATTTGAAGGGAACTTTCTGGTTATTACTATCAATAGGCAATGCACAAGCTATGCCTTACATGAGATTTCGCCTAAACTACTTTACGCCTCAGAAAAAGAACGAAATACGTTTCAAATCAGTCCCTCGGGTCTTAGTATACATTGGCCATTGATTGACGAGGATCTTTCATTCTCAAATTTATAATCCTACTCCCTTTCCCCTTCGCCCTCGATTCATTAGATTTGTTTTTCGCATACCGATGCCAAAAACTAAACCTATGAACTTTTATAAAATCTACCGTGTTGAAGGCGGAATTCAAATAGAGAATAGTCACGCCTCCTCGACAAATGTCATCAACCAGCCTTGGGATGATTTCATCAATCAAGCTAAACTATTCGATTTCTGCCAAAAACAGGATTACACAACCAAACTCGGTAAAACAATTACCCCGATTGATTCCCAAGAAATTTGGGCCGCAGGGGTAACCTATTTGCGTAGCAAAGTAGCCCGCATGGAAGAATCCAAGGAATCCGGCGGTGACACCTTTTACGACAAGGTATATGATGCCCAAAGACCCGAAATTTTCTACAAAGGCAATAAATTACGCGCGGTCGGAGACCAAGGTCTCGTGCGCATCCGCAAGGATTCCGCCTGGAATGTTCCT
>JACCDY011318545.1_pt1 | contig 15525 bp, 10 predicted proteins | sample 7446391 | NCBI WGS metagenome assembly JACCDY01 (sample SAMN15323451, study PRJNA562643) | freshwater metagenome | isolation source: river surface water | place: USA:Blue River Watershed | collected 2017-08-18 | reverse complement strand
GGCCACGACACCCGACCGGCGCGGCAAGGGCTACGCCTCGCTGCTCGTGCGGGCCGTCATGGAGCTCCATCGCTTCGCGCAGCCCGACGCGCGCTTTCTGCTCTTCTCCGAGGTGAAGCCTACGATCTACGAACGCCACGGTTTCCGCGTCCTGCCGGCGGAACATCAGCGTTTCCCGCACTCCGTGGCCATGGCCACCGGGGAGGCTCCGCTCGGCGCGGCCGAGGCCGAATTCCTGAAGGCCTATTTCTAGGCCGGGCGATCAGTTCTTCCCTTTGGCCGGCGCCAGGGCGACCTGCTCGAGCCAGGCCGCGACCTTGGGGTGTTCGGAAGCCGCGAAGGCATGGCCGACGCCGGCCATCTCGCTCCCGACGACCACGGCGCCCTTGGCTTCCAAGGCGGCGGGCAGGTGACGGGTGTTCGATTGGTTCGACCCTTTCGCGCCGCCCCAGCAGACATAGGCGTGCTTACCCGTGAGGTCGGGCAGGGCGCCCAGCGAGGTGTAACCGGTGCCGCCGCCTTCGGCGAAGACGAAGACCCCGAAGTAATCGGTGAGCCGCGGGCGGGTGCTCAGCCTCAGCATCCCGTCGATGGCGTGCGCGCCGTTGCTGAAGCCGGCGATGACCGAGCGGGCCCGGTCGATGTTCGGGATCACCCGCAGGACCTCGTCGAGCATGAAGCGGTGATACTCCCAGACCCGGGCGTAATCGCCGACCATGTTGGCCTGCGCGGGGTTGTTCGCGCCCTTGGGATAGGGCAGGCCGACGAGGATGAACTCGCCGGCGGGCAGGAAAGATCCCTCCGGCCGGTTGCTGCCTTCGCCGCCGCCGAGCCATGCGACCAACGGATACCGCTTCGAGGGCACGTAATGCGCCGGCAGGATGACGTGGCAGGCCGCCCGGGCGCCTTTCCGGTCCGCCGTCAGTTCCGGGAAATCAAACCGCAGCGTGGCGCCGGGCGCGACCTGCGCCGCGAGCTCCGTCCGCGGGACGGGGGCTTCGGTCTCGGCTTTGGCGGCCGACGATTCGTTCGCTGCGGACAACGCTGCGGCGCAGGTCAGGAGGGCGAAGAAGCGGTGCAGGCGCATGAGATCGGGAGCGACGCTCCAAGCATCCGCCCTCTGGTTCGTCTTGGCAATCCGTCCGACCGGCCATGAAAAAGGTCCCCTCGCCATCGGATGGCAAAGGGGACCCTGTGACGGACTGAGGTCCGAGGTTCAGAAGTTCCAGCCGATGTTCACGCCGACGGAATCCTGGCTCATCCGCAGGTCGGCGTCGGACGATGGGCCGAAGAAGCTCCCGGCGCCACGGACGGTCTTATCGAAGGCGTGGGCGTAGAAGGCAGAAATCTCGAGGTTGGGGCCATATTTCCAGGTGGCGCCGAGGGTGACGTGATCCTGGACCACGCCCGGGGCGATGATGTTGAAGGTCGTCTGCGTGCCTTGGATCGGCTGGGTGGTATGGTTGTAGCCGATGCGGAGGGTCAGGTCGGGGCTGTATTCGTAGGCGACGCCCGTCTTGATGGCGGTGACGTCACGCCAGCCGAAGCCGGGGCCGCCGGCGGAACCGAGCCCCGCGCTGAAGGTCGCGGCGTTCAAGGGATTGCCGACGGAGTTGATCTCGCTGTAGCGGATGCGTTCGACGTCCAAGGCCCAGGTGAGCGAGGAGGACGGTTTGACGGCGAAGCCGAGCGCGTAGTTGGACGGCGTATCGAAGCCGCCCTGCTCGGCGAAGAGGCCGGCATACTTCTTGAACTTGCCCGAATAGATGCGGGTCTGGTAGGTCGCGCCGACGGTCAGCCAGTCATTGATGGTTCCGGTGTAGCCGAGGCGGGCGCCGCCTCCGAAGGTGCTGTCCGTGCCCGGGTCCATGATGCCGAAGTTCTGCAAGCCGGTCGCTTTGAAGCGCTGGTATTGCAGCACGGCCGAGATGCCGATGGCATGGTTAGGGTCGAGTTTGTAGGCGAAAGTCGGAGCGACGAAGGCCTGCTCGAGGTTCATCGTGAGCGGTGTCGTGCCGAAGACCGGGTTCGCGTTGGCGTAGGTGGTGTTCATGCCGCCGTTGCCGAAGATCGAGAGGTCGAACGCCAACACGTCCGAGATCGCCCGCTTATAGGCGAATTCCGGGATGAGGAACGAAGCCTCGCCGTTGGCGTCGGCGTACGTGCCGCCCTGCGTCACGCCGCGGTCGGGTCGGAAGTAGGTCAGGCCGAAGATGACGCTGTCGGGAACGGAAAAGATGCCGGCCGGATTGGTGGCCGGAGCGAGCGCGTCTTGGGCGAAGGCGACGCCTGCCCCGCCGAGGCCCTTGGCTTTGACGCCATAGCCATGATCGAAATAGCCGTCGGTGGCCGAGAGGGAGGCTGCGGCGGTCAGCAGCGCGAGAATCGTGAGACTCTTAACGGGAGAGAGAGTGTGCATAGTGAGTCTATATGTGATAACTTTAGTAATGATGTAAACTTTAATTTAATTCACAAAATAAAAAACATAAACTGTTATTATTCAACAGTTTATGTATAATATATTCGACCTTAATTTTTAAATGACTTCTGCCGCCAGGCGGCGTCGGCTTCGCGGTCGGTCCGGAATTCGATGACGCGGACGCCCTTGCCGCGGATCTCGAGCAGGCGTCGCAGGTCTTCCCAGCCTGCGGCCAGGTCGTGACGCACCTTGTGCGCGGCGCAGAGCTTGCCGAGGTCGGTCGCCTGCGGCGTCCCCCAGAGCTGCTCGAACCGCGCGCTCCGGGCCACGGCGAGGTGGTTGAAGATGCCGCCGCCTTGGTTGTTGATCACGAGGACCGTGAGGTCGCCGCGGTGGCCGTAGGCGGAGAGCAGCGCGTTGCTGTCATGCAGGAAGGTCAGGTCGCCGCAGAGGAGCACGGTGTGCCTGCCGTCGAGCGAGGCGCCGAGCGCGGTCGAGACCGTCCCGTCGATGCCGTTGGCGCCGCGGTTCGTCAGGATCTCCGGTCCGGGGCCGGGCGGGTGGTAGAACCACTCGACGTCCCGGATGGGCATGCTGCTGCCGACGAAGAGGCGGTCGTCGGGTCCGAGGGCTTCTTCGAGCAGCGCCACGACGCGCCCTTCGAAGGGCCAGTCGACGTCGACGATGCGGGAGAGCTTCCTGGCCGCGGCCTTCTGGGCCTTCTGCCAGGCCAGCGCATAAGCCGAAGGGTTCGCGGAAATAGCTTCGCCCGATGGCACGAGCTGGCCGTCGAGGCGGCTCCAGCGCGAATGCGTCGGGTCGGTGTTCTCGCCGGCGCGACCGAGCTGCACCGTCGGGATGTCTCCCTCCTTGAGCCATGCGCGGAGGACCTTGCTGGTCGGTAGGGGTCCGATGAATACGGCCGCCTGCGGACGGAGCGCCCGCGCTGTGCCGACGTCGCGGAGGATGAGGTCGTAGCCGGTGACGAGCGAGGCCTCGCCGGCGAGGTCGCCGCGCAGCGTGCCGGCGCCATCGGCGAGGACGGGCCAGCCGGTCAGCCGGGATAGTTCGCGGACCGCAGCGGCGCTTTCATCGCGGTCTTCGAACGCGTGCGGGCCGACGATGATCACGCCACGTTCCGTCTTGGTCAGCACGCTGGCGACCACGGAGGGGGTGAGGGTCGGCTGGACGATGCCGCAAGGCGGCACGGCGGTGAAGGTGTCGAGATCGAGTCCTGCGGGGGCCTTGTAGCCCTTTTCGGGCTCGGAGGGCGGCAAAGGATCGCGGAAGGGCAGATTGAGGTGCACCGGGCCCGCCAGAGGGCCTTGCGACCGCTGCCAGGCATCGACGAGGAGCTGGCGCCAGTGGCGCAGCAGGGTGAGGTCGGCCGAAGGCACGGCCGCTTCGGCGGACCAGACGGGATAGCCGCCGTAGATGCCGTTCTGGGCGATCGTCTGCCCGGAGTGGCATTCGCGGAGCTCCGGCGGGCGGTCGGCGGTCAGGACGAGCAAGGGCGTGGCCGAGAGACGGGCTTCGACGACGGCGGGCAGGTAGTTGGCGGCGGCCGTTCCGGAGGTGCAGAGCAGGGCAGCGGGCTGACCGGTGGCCTTAGCGAGGCCGAGGGCGATGAACCCCGCCGAACGTTCGTCGAGGGCCACCGTCACGTGCAGGCCGGCGGCTTCGGCGAACGCGTGGGCCAGCGGGGTCGACCGCGAGCCCGGGGAGATCACCACGTGCGTCAGGCCGAGCCGCCGCAGCGTGCGCACGCCGACGTCGGCCCAGAGGGCGTTCGTATTCAGGTGCCTGGTCGCGCGGGCCATGGGACAAGGCAATCCGCGAAGGGAGGGGCTGTCCAGCGTGGGCTTGGTTTTGGGTTTCAGGCAGGCCGTTAACCCTCATAATTCCATGTTCCATGGAGGTCTTCCGCCATCTGCTTCCGCTCATCGCGGCCCTCGTATGGGCGGCGGTCGTGGCCCATGCGATCTTCCGGGGCATGACCTTCGCCGTCGACGAGACGTGCGTGCGCGTGCGCATCTACGGACTCACCCTGCGCAAAGTGGCGTTGGCCGACGTCGCCTGGGCGTCGCACGACTGGACCTGCTGGGGGGAGCACTGGACCGATACCTTCCGGCCTTCTCAGCTGATCCTGCTCCGCCTTCGTACCGGTTGGTTCAAGAATTTCGTCATCAGCCCGCCCTCGCCGCCGGAGTTCCTCCGACAGCTCGCCGCGCATGGCGTGACCGTGCGCTGAACTGACGCCGGGCCTCAAGGGTCCTCGGCGCCGGATCTTGAAATGAAAAACCCCGGTCACCCGGGGTGTTTCATCGGCTTACTTGCCGGCCGCGTGTTCCTTCGCGTGCTCGCGAAGGGGGTCGTAGGCGAAGTCCTTCTTCAGGTCGCGCCAGGAGGCGTGCACGTGGTTGGCGCCGCCCTGGAAGTTGACCAGCTCGAAGAGGAAGGTCGGGCCTTGGACGCTGTAATAATGGGGCTCTCCGACTTCGAGGCCGCCGTTCCAGGCGAAGACCAGGGAGTCTTTCACCGATTCGATGGCCTTGAGTTCGCGGGCGGCGAAATCGGGACGCGTCCGGCTGACGTATTCGACGATCAGCTGTCCGAGGATGCGCTTCTGGGCCTCATCCAGTTCCGCGGCCGGGATCCCTTGGTGTTTGATGATGCCATCGGCCTTGGGCTTGTTGACCGTGACCACTTCCTTGAAGGGGTCCTTGTTGAGGAAGCCCTTCTTGCGCTGTTCGGCGGTGAGGGAGCGGGCGAGCTGGCGGCCGAGGTCGTCTTCGAACTTCAGGAGTTCGAAGCCCACGGGGCCGGGCTGGCCTTCCTTGATCTTGCCCGGGCTGCTCGCGAAGAACGAGGGGGTCGAGCTGACCAGTTCGCCGTCGACCAAGGTGAAGTTGAGGGACAGGTGGTGGCCTTCCCAGCGGAAGCCCCAGGTGCCCTTGGCCGCGGGCTGGCCGAAGATCGAAACGAAATAGTTCTCCGCATCGCGCTTCGGGCCGGAGCCTTTCTCGATCTCGAAGAGCACGTGCTCCAGCGCCATGATGGATTCGGCCTTCATGTGTCCGCGGCTGCTCAGCGAAGCGGCGAGGATGGCCTGGGCGAAGTGGCGCTGGCCGGGATTCATCTCCTTCAGCGGGAGCCCCTTGCGGGCCGAGGGCACGAAGATCCAGTGGGTCCGCTCCGCGTCGTCGAAGGCGAAGGTCGCCTTGGCTTTCTGCGACTCGTCGAGCGCGCCGAGGAAGGCGTTGGCCGCGGTGGACATCTCTTCGCCGGCCGTGTGGCCGAAGGCGGGGATGCCGGCGGCCAGCAGGCAGAGCGCGGACAGGAGGCGGGAGAGGGGACGCATGGGGGTGTCAGATGTGGACAACGGTGTAAGGGAAGGGTTCCCGGAGAGCCAGACAGGAATGGCGACGGGGCTGGCGCCCCGGGGGGCATGCGGGCACGAGTAACGAGTATCGGGGCGATTCGACGACGTCGGAATGAGAGCAGAGGGGTGCCGGTCGCCCGACTTCTCCCCGATACTCCATGCTTGTGCCTGCCTTACCCTGCAGAAGGCGCTCAGGCGCCTTCCGCCTCGCTCAGCTTCTGCGCGGCCTGTTCCCAGGCGGCGGTGGCGGCCTGCAGTCCGTTGATGGTGTCCTTGAGCTGGGCGTTGAGTTGCGGGACGTTCGCGCCGCCGGCGTAGGTGGCGGGGTCGGCGAGTTCGGCGGTGAGCTTGGCCTGCCGGGCTTCGAGCTCGGCGACCTGCTGTTCGCACTTCGTGACTTCGGCCTTCAGCTTGCGGATGTCCGCGGCGGACGGCTTGGCGGCGGCCTTGGGCTTTTCGGCCTTCGGGGCCTCGGCCTGCTTCGGCCGGCCGTCGGTGAAGCCGGCGGTCAGCGCCGCGCGCTCGTTGCCGGCCTTGGACTTCTCGAGGTAGTAGGCGTAGTCGCCGGCGTACGGGGTGAGGCGCCCGGAGTGCACGTGCAGGACCGTCTTGGCGATCTCGCGGATGAAGTGCACGTCGTGGCTCACGAAGTAGAGCGTGCCCTCGTAGGTCTTCAGGGCGGCGATGAGCGCGTCGATCGACATGATGTCGAGGTGCGTCGTCGGCTCGTCCATGAGCAGGAAGTTGGGCGGGTTGATGAGGAGCTTGACCAGGGCCAGGCGCGACTTCTCGCCGCCCGAGAGCACCGAGACCTTCTTATGGACGTCGTCCTTGCGGAAGAGGAACGTGCCGAGCATGCCGCGGGCCTGCTGTTCCGTGAGCTGGTTCTCCGTCGTGCGGAGCTCCATGACGTTCTCGAGGACGGTCAGCTTCGGGTTCAGGTTGTCGACGCGGTTCTGGGCGAAATAGCCGGTGATGACGTTGCCGCCTTCCTCTCGCACGCCGCCGTTGATGGGGATGACCCCGGCGAGGATCTTGAGCAGCGTGGACTTGCCGGCGCCGTTGGGGCCGACGAGCACCGTGCGCTGGCCGCGTTCGCATTCGAAGTTGAGGTCCTGGTAGACGACGTGCTCGCCGTAGGCCTGCCGGACGTGTTCGAGCTTCATCACCTTCAGGCCGGAGCGGGGCGGCTGGGGGAAGCGGAACTGGATCTTCTTCAGGTCGTCCTCGGGCTCGTCGATGGCGATCTCTTCCAGGCGGGCGATCTGCTTCTCCTTGGACTTCGCGCGGGAGGCCATCGAGGCCTTGGCGCCGAAGCGGTCGACGAACGTCTGCAGGTGCGCGATCTCGCGCTGCTGGTTCTTGAACATCGCCTGCTGGCGTTCCTTGCGGGCGACGCGCTCCGCGAGGAAGTCGTCGTAGTTGCCGGTGTATTCGTGGAGGCGCTGGCCGCGCAGCTCGATCATGCCCGTGCAGAGCGCGTTGAGGAAGGCGCGGTCGTGCGAGATGACGACGAGGCCGCCCGGGTAGCGCGTCAGGTAGTCCTGGAACCAGAGCAAGGCCTCGAGGTCGAGGTGGTTGGTCGGTTCGTCGAGCAGGAGGAGGGTGGGCTCGCTCACCAACAGGCGGGCGAGGTGGGCGCGCATGACCCAGCCGCCGGAGAAGGTCTTGGCGAGCTTGTCGTGGTCGCTTTCGCGGAAGCCGAGGCCGGCGAGGATCTTCTTCGCGCGCGGCTCGAGGGTGTAATCGATGTCCCAATCGTCGTCGTTCTCGGGCTCGAGCTTGCCGCCGCTCGTCGCGATCTGCAGGATCGTCTCGTCGCCGACCGGGGCGCTTTCCTGCGGGAGGAAGCCGAAATTCGCGCCGCGTTCCCATTCGATCAGGCCTTCGTCGGGCTTGTCCTTGCCGAGGATGATGTTGAAGAGCGTGGACTTGCCCGCGCCGTTGGCGCCGACGAGGCCGAGCCGGTCCGTCCGGGCGATGTTCAGCGAGACGTCCGCGAACAACGTGCGCGGGCCGTAAGACTTGGAGACATTGGCGATGGTGAGCATCGAAAAGGCGATAAAGAGGCCAATGAGGGCGAGGTCAATGAGGTTAGGGGTAGGGGTAGGTTTAGGGGGAGGGGCAGGAGCAGGCCAGAGGGCACCGCGATGACCGCATCGATGACAGATGACGGATGGCCGAATCGATGGGGCTGATGATGGCCTCCAATGCTAAGCGTAGGGGCAGGATCACCTAACCCTACCCCTATCCCTAACCCTGCCCCTGTCGCGCTTTGCTCAGCTCAGCTCCACTTCAGCTTACTGCGCAGGACGTCGAAATGCGTGAGGGCCTTCGGGCGGAGCAAGGCCAGCTGCACCTTAGCGGTGCGGATGCCGAGGGGGAGCCGGCCTTGGGCTTCGAGCGTCGGCCGGCCGTCGACGGACAGGCCGAGCTGGGCGCCGTCTTCGCTGCTGATCTCGAGTTCGGTCTCGCCGTCGAAGATGACGGAGCGGTTGGAGAGCGTGTGGGCGCAGATCGGAGTCAGCACGATGACCCCGGCCGCGGGGTCGACCAGCGGTCCGCCGGCGGCGAGATTGTAGGCCGAGGTGCCGGTCGGCGTCGCCAGGATGAGCCCGTCGGCGCGGTACTCGTTCACGCGGGCGCCGTCCGCCCGTACGGCGAAACGGCCCATGCGGAAGACGTCGCGGGTCTTGAGGACCACGTCGTTGAGCGCGAGCGTGAAGCTGCCGTCGGCGAAGCGGACTTCGAGGAGCGCCCGGTTCTCGCGACGGAAATCACCGGCGAGGATGGAGCGGATGGAGGCGCCGACGTCATCCTCGGGGTAGGCCGCGAGGAAGCCCAGCTTGCCGCGGTTGATGCCGAAGAGGGGCACGCCTTCGAGCGCGGCCGGTTCGGCGACGCCGAGGAAGGTGCCGTCGCCGCCGACCACGCAGCAGGCGTCGGCTCCTCGCAGGGTGGCGCGGTCCACGGGCCAGCTTTCGGCGAGGATCAGTTCGACGCCGGCCTCGCGGGTGGCCTCCCGGACGGCGCGCACGATGTCCTCGACACCGGACTTGGTGCGATTGACGACGAGCGCGAGGCGGCGGATGGCCATGAATGACGACTAGCCGTCCGGCCGGGAAGGGCAAGGACAAGCCGGGTCCGCCGGCGGTCAGAGGGCTTATTTCGGGCTCTTTTCCGGCTTCGGCGTGAGGAAGGCCAGCCGGTAGCCCAGGCTCAGTTCGAAGCGCTTGCCGCCGAGGGCGACGACGTTGACGGGATGGGCGAGTCCGGGGAGTTCCAGCGTCCATTGGCCTTCGGGCAGGTGTTTCCGGGCTTCTTCGAAGTCGGCTTTGATCCTTTCGAGCAGGGGGTCGCGGTAGTCCTGCGGATTGGTGAGCGCATAGGTCGGCTGGCCGACGATGGTCCGTTCGTCTTCGCTCTTCGCGTCGGTCAGGCCTTCGGTCTTGGCGCGCAAGGCCTCGAGCCCTTTGAGCCCTTGGTCGGCTTTGACCCGAAGCTCCCAGCGCGCGAGGGCCGCGTACGTCACTTCGCCCTTGGGTTCTTCGTCGCCGAAGAGCTTGCTGCTGGTCGAGGCCGTCCGGGAGGATTTGCCTTCGGCCCGGGCGAACTCGGACGACAGCTCCCAGACTTCGCAGCCCGGCTGATCGGTGACGCGCTGCTCGAGGAGTCTGCGGATGGCCTCGACGCGCGCGTCGACCGTCGTCCGGTTCTTACCCCTGACCGTGACGGTGAGCGGCAGGATCAGGCGGTCGGCCTCGACCTGGATCCGTACGTGGGACCGGGTGGTCTGGGGTGACGCGGGTTCGTAGACGTCGCCGCCGCCGAAGGCCGCCAAGGGCAGGAGGGCGAGGGCGGAGAAATGGGAAAGGAAACGCATGGCAGGGAGGTGGTGCGCCGAAGGATGGACGATGAAAGACAAAGGATAAAGGATGGAGAAGCGCGGCGGCTGTTTTCAGGGGCAGGCTGGCGGGGGGTGGGCCAAAAAGGAGGGCCAGGATGGCCTGGCCCTCGTTCTGTCCTGAGTTCGGCCTTGCGGGCTCTTAAGCGACGCTGGCCAAGGCTTCGGCGACTTTGGAGACGTCGGTGCCTCCGCCCATGGCGGCGTCGGGCTTGCCGCCGCCTTTGCCGCCCAGCTTGCCGCAGGCGTCGGTGACGATCTTGCCGGCGGCCTTGCCCGCCTTGACGGCGTCCGGGCCGCAGTTGGCCACCAGGGAGACCTTGTCGCCGAAGACGGCGGCGAGGACGACGACGGCGGCCGGGCCGACCTTGCCGGCCACCTTGGCGCCGAGGTCGCGGAGGTCGTTGGGCGTCTCCGCGGAGACCTGCGCGACGACATACTTCAGGCCCGCGCGGTCGCCCGCCTTGGCGGCGAGGGCGTCGGCGAGCTGCGAGGATTCCTTGTCGCGGTAGGCCTTGAGCTTCTTCTCGAGCGCGGCGCTCTGCTCCATGATCTGTTCGAGGCGCTTCAGGAGGTCGGCCACGGGGGTGTTGGTCGCGGTCGCGAGGGACTTCAGCAGTTCCGCGTCGGCGCGGGCGCGTTCGTAGCCGGCCAGGCCGGCGACGGCTTCGATGCGGCGGACGCCGGCGGCGATGGCGTTCTCGCCCGTGATGCGGAACAGGCCGATCTCGCCGGTGCGGCGGACGTGCGTGCCGGCGCAGAGTTCCATCGACCAGCCGTCGAGCGCGGCGGCCTTGCCGCCGACCTGCACGACGCGGACGGCGTCGCCGTATTTGTCGCCGAAGAACTGCATGATGTCCGGACGGCCTTTGACGGAGGCGTAGGGGACTTCGCCCCAGGTCACGGCCTCGTCGGCGAGGATGCGTTCGTTGACGAGCTTCTCGATGTCGGCCAGCTGGCCGGGCGTGAGCGCCTGGCCGTTGAAGTCGAAGGTCAGCTTGGTCGGGTCGACCGCGGAGCCCTTCTGGGAGGCTTCCTTGGAGACGACCTCATGGAGCGCCCAGTGCAGGACGTGGGTGACCGTGTGGTGGCGCTGGATGGCGTCGCGGCGGGCCCGGTCGACCGCGACCTCGACCGTGGCGCCGGCCTCCGGGGCGTCGTCGCCGTCGAGGAAGTGCAGCCACGTCTGGCCGGATTTCTGCGTGTCGGTCACGCGCCACTGGCGTCCGCCGAGCGTGATGACGGCGGAGTCGCCCACCTGTCCGCCCATCTCGGCGTAGCAGGGAGAGCGGTCGAGGATGACCGCCGAGCGGTCCTTGATCTTCGCGACCTGGACGACCTTGGCCTGGGTGGCGAGGGCGTCGTAGCCCACGAAGGCGGTCGGATGCTCCGAGCCGATGTCGGAAAGGGTGATGATCTCCTTCTTCTGGGCCGCGCGGGCGCGGGCGCGCTGTTCCTCCATCAGTTTCTCGAAGCCGGCGCCGTCGACCGTCAGGCCGCGTTCGCGGGCCATGAGCTGGGTGAGGTCGAGCGGGAAGCCTTGTTCGTCATACAGGCGGAACGCGACGGAGCCGGAGATGACGCCGCCCGCCTTGAGCCTGCCGGCTTCGTCCTCGAACAGGGCGATGCCCTTGTCGAGGGTGCGGTTGAAGGATTCCTCTTCGATGCGGATCACGTCGGCCACCACGGCGCGGCGGGCACGGATCTCGGGGAAGACGTCGCCCATCGTGTCGGCGAGCACGCCGACCAGCTGGTGGAAGAAGCCGTTCTTGAGGCCGAGCGTGCGGCCGTAGCGCACGGCGCGGCGCAGGATGCGCCGGAGCACGTAGTTGCGGTCGGAGTTGCCGGGCTGGATACCGTCGGCGATCGCGAACGACAGCGTGCGGATGTGGTCGGCGATGACGCGGAAGGCCACGTCGTCCTTCTCCTGCTGCGTGTCGCCGGTCGAGCCGGCGGCGGGCAGGGTGGAGCCGTACTTCTTGCCCGAGAGCTCCTCGAGGCGGCGGAAGAGGGGCGTGAAGACGTCGCTCTCGTAGTTGGAGATGATGCCGGAGAAGTCCTTGAAGTTCTTCGTGCACTGCATGATGCCGCTCACGCGTTCGAAGCCCATGCCGGTGTCGACGTGGCGGGCCGGGAGCGGGCTGAAGGTGCCGTCGGGGTTGGCGTTGAACTGGATGAAGACCAGGTTCCAGATCTCCATGCAGCGCGCGTCGCTGCCGTTGACCAGCGCGCCCTTCGTGTCGCCCTCGGGCGTGAGGTCGACGTGGAGTTCGGTGCAGGGGCCGCAGGGGCCGGTCTCGCCCATCATCCAGAAGTTGTCCTTCTTGTTCCCGTTCACGATGTGGATCGCGGGGTCGAGGCCGGCGGCCCGGAACTTCTCGGCCCAGACATCCCAGGCCTCCTGGTCGAACTCGGAGGGGTCGCCCTTGGACTTGTCGGGCTTGTAGACCGTGGCGTACAGACGGTGCTTCGGGAATTTCCAGACCTCGGTGATGAGTTCCCAGGCGAAATCGATGGCCTCGCGCTTGAAGTAGTCGCCGAAGGACCAATTGCCCAGCATCTCGAAGAAGGTGTGGTGGTATGTGTCCAGGCCTACGTCCTCGAGGTCGTTGTGCTTGCCGCCGGCGCGGATGCATTTCTGGGTGTCGGCCGCGCGGCCCGGAGCGTAGGGGCACTTCGTCTGGCCGAGGAAGATCGGGACGAACTGGTTCATCCCGGCGTTGGTGAAGAGGAGGTTCGGAGAGTCCGGCATCAGGCTCGAGGACTGGACGATCGAGTGCTGCTTCGACTTGAAGAAATCGAGGAAGGACTGGCGGACTTGGGCGGAGGTCATGGAACGGGACAGGGGGCGAAGGAAGGGGTCTTTTTAAGCCTTCGTCGGGGTAAAAGGGAAGGGTGGAATTAGGGGGCGAGCGGGCGTGGAGCCCCGGGGTGTTGGCCGGTGTCGAGCATGGAGGCAGACCGGAAACCGGCCGGCTGGCTGGGGCGCCAGTTTGCTGGTCTCGGGCCTATGTGTCAGGAGCCAGGTCCGGTGGCGTAAAATCCGCCCTACGTCATCGACGCAGTGCTCCGATCAGTCGCCGACGCAGGCCTCCTGCGGGCCCGAATGGTTCATTCTCCCGTGGTCATCAGCTCCGCGTGCAGCTGAAAAAGGGCGTGAAAACTGTCGGCGTAGAAGCCGCTCAGGCGTTCGATGAGGGCCTGGTCATGCCAGGAGACCACGTTGGCCTTGAAGGTCAGGCAGGCGCGGCCGAGGCCTTCGGGCCGGCGGGAGGAGAGTTCCTGGGAGAAGTGCAGCGTGGCCGGCAGCTTCTTGGCGTAGCGCTTCTGGTCGGAAAGGAAGGCGGCGATCGCCCCCAGCTGTGACTGCCCGTCGAGGGAGAGCGTGACCGTGGCCTCGCCGGGGACTTCGCCTTCGCGCGGCTGGTAGAAGGCCCGGACCACCGCGGCCGAGCCCTTCAAGGCGACGCGGGCGTTGAAATCATCGCGGGCGGTGAGCCGGTAGGCCGGCGAGAGCACCTTGAGCTTGTCGGCGACGGCCTTCCAGAGGGCGGGTCTCATGCCGTCAGTATCGGAGCTTCCGCCGAGGAGGCAAGCGGGGCGGGCGGACCGGGACGCCTGAGTTATCGACAGGCGCAAAAAAGGGCGTGCCACCCGGCACGCCCTTCGTGGTCCGCCTGTCGGCGGCCCGCGCTTACTTTTTCTTCTTCGCCGGCTCGGCCTTGGCCGGCGCGGCGAGCGGGTGCTCCTTCAGGAGTTCTTCCGGCGTGTAAGGCGCGGTGCGGGCGGCGTTGGCGGCCCGGACCTTCTTGACCTGCGCGGCCTTGACGGCGGGCAGGTTGTTGCCGAAGGACTGGCGGACGTAGGTCAGGACGGCGGCGACTTCCTCGTCGTTGAGCATCTGACCCAGCGGGGTCATCACCGGCTGGCCGGTCGTGTAGTCGCCGTATTCTTTGCCGTCCATGGTCATCTTGCCCATCATGCCGTTGAGGACGAGCTTGATGGCGCGGTCGGCGTCGCCTTCGAGCCAGGGGTTGGAGCCCTTGGCGGCGGTCTGACCGAGGGGCGGGTAGGCTCCGCGCAGGGGCTTGCCGGCTTCCTTGGGCATGTCGGCGCCACGGCCGTCGGCCTGGTGGCAGGTGGAGCAGAGGGCTTCGCGGTGGTAGACTTCCTTGCCCTTGTCGTAGAGCTTCTTGTCTTCCTTCGAGAGCTTCTTGTCCGTCGGGCCGTAGGAGGCTTCCTTCTGCTGGGCGAAGTCCTTCAGGTTGACTTCGGCGACCTTGAGGGAGGCCAGCTGCTTCATCGTCTCGTTCAGGCAGTAGGCGATCGTGGAATCCTTGGTGCCCTTGAGGGTCTCGGCGGCCGCGATGGCGCGCGGGGTGTCCTTGCCGCGGAAGAAGCTCAGGCCGCGGACGCCTTCGAGCTGGACGCGCGGGTGGGAGTCCTTGACGGCGTTCTCCATGATGCCGAGGGCGTCCGGCAGGCGGTCGCGCTGGTAGATCGCGACGCGCACGGCCTGGGCGCGGGCGCGCGGCTCGGGCGACTTCAGGAGCAGGCCGAGGAGTTCCTGGTTCACGACGTTGTGCCACTGGTGGACCCAGAGGGCTTCCAGGAGGTGGTGCGCGTCTTCGACCTTGTTCGGGTCGAACTGCTTGGCCCACTTCTGGGTCGCGGCGATGACCTTGGCGGTCTCGTGCTTGTGCAGTTCGATCTTGGCGCGCTGGCGGACGTTGTCCTCGTGCTCGGTCAGGAGGGCGAGGAGGTTCTCGATGGGTTCGCCGTCGATCTTCTTGGGCGTCAGGAGCGGGCGGCTCGGGTAGGTCAGGCGGTAGAGGCGGCCGTGCTGGTGGTCGCGGTTAGGGTCGCGGAGGTGGTGCTGGAGGTGGCCGATGAGCATCTGCGACCAGTCCATGACGTAGATGGAGCCGTCGGGGGCGACGGCCATGCCCGAGGGGCGGAAGTTGCCCGACTTCTCCTTGTTCACTTCGAGGAGGTTAGGCAGGATGGTCTCACCTTTGATGCTGGAGCCGTATTCGCTGATCTTGGCCCGGAAGATGCCCTGGACCGTGATCACGTTGGCGTTCAGGAACACGCCCTGCCAGTCGTCGGGGAAGTGACGGCTGCTGAGGATGGTGGTGCCGGGGCAGGGGCGGGACGGACGGTTCCAGAACTGCTTGTAGCTGGGGTGGGCGCCGGTGTCCAGGTGGCCGGAGAAGCCGGGTCCGAAGTAGTTGGCGTTACCGGTGGCGTCGGTGATCAGGTCGTTGCCCCAGTAGTCGAACACGCGTCCGTGGGGGTTGGCGAAGCCGTAGGGGACGTGGCGGTACAGCTTGTTGGTCTGCGGTTCGAAGCGGTAGATCGCGCCGTTGGTGTTGCGCATCACGCCGTTGAAGGTCTCGACCTGCGAGCGGTGGAAGATGCCGTCGGAGAGGTAGATGGCGCCTCCCGGTTCGTAGCAGATGGAGTTGGTCTCGTGGTGCGAGTCGGCGGCGTCCATGCCGGTGAGCAGACGCTCCTTCCAGTCGGCCTTGCCGTCGCCGTCGGTGTCGCGGACGAACCAGATGTCAGGGGACTGGATGAGGATGACGCCGTCCTTGTAGAACTGGAAGCCGGTCGGGCAGTTCAGGCCGTCGAGGAAGGTGGTGGACTTGAGGACCTTGCCCGTCTTGGGGTCGAGGTCGAGGACGATGAGCTTGTCGAAGACCTTGGTGGTCGGCGAGGTCTCGGGGTAGGCGGGCCAGCAGGCGATCCAGAGACGGCCCTTGGTGTCGAAGTTCATCTGGACCGGATTGATCAGGTCGGGCACGGTCGTCTCATCGG
>JACCDY010764358.1_pt1 | contig 15526 bp, 9 predicted proteins | sample 7446391 | NCBI WGS metagenome assembly JACCDY01 (sample SAMN15323451, study PRJNA562643) | freshwater metagenome | isolation source: river surface water | place: USA:Blue River Watershed | collected 2017-08-18 | reverse complement strand
TTTTGAGCGTTCATCCGTTTGAGAAAGTCACTCTAAATCAACTACTTATGGAAACCGACCACAGAACTTATACTGACATCGATCCTAACCAATTGAATCTGTGGTAGTTAGAACCGGACACCCGTGAGTCCCGATGAAAACATTAAGACAATCCATGATACTGGCATGCATCTTCCTGTCATCGGCAATGGCTGCGCCTGAAGCGCCTGCCGAAAGAGATGCCCGCATGGCATGGTGGCGGGAGGCGCGCCTCGGCATGTTCGTCCACTGGGGCCTGTATTCGGGACTGGCTGGAAACTGGAACGGCAAGCAAGTGGCCAAGAAGGGTGGGCTCGAGTGGATCCAGAAAATGGTCGGTGCGGACACCCAAACCTACGCCGCCCAGGCAGTGCCGAAGTTCCAGCCGACAGCTGGCTTTGCCAAAGAATGGGCGCGCCTTGCGAAACAGGCCGGCTGCCAGTATGTCGTCTTCACCACCAAACACCACGAAGGTTTCGCCCTCCATGATTCCAAACTCACCCAGTATGATGCGGGAGACGTGGTGAACCGCGACCTGGTCAGGGAAATCACCGATGCCCTGCGCGAACAGGGACTCAAGGTGGGTTTCTATCATTCCTTGATCGACTGGCACCATCCGCAATACGACTTCAGACGGTCCAAGCATCTCCCCTACCCCAAAAACGGCTCCAAACTGGCCACCACGCCGCGTGATCACTCGCTCTATATCGATTTCCTTCACGGCCAGGTCGATGAACTCATGTCCAACTATGGCAAGGTCGACATCCTGTGGTGGGACTACAGCGCGGTCGACTTCCAGGGCGACGCCGCATGGCGATCCTCCGAGTTGATGGGCAAGGTCCGCGCCAAACAACCCCACATCATCATGAACAACCGTCTCTACCGGCTTCCTGAAGCCGGCTTCAATGGAATGGGAACCGGGAATGTGACGAACAAACTCGACACGAAATACGGGGATTTCGTCACCCCGGAGCAGCACATTCCGGCCAAGGGACTGCCGGGTGTCGATTGGGAGTCCTGCATGACGCTCAACACCACCTGGGGCTACAACGAGCACGACCATGCATGGAAGAGCTCCCAGACTATCATCCGCAACCTTGTCGACATCGCCAGCAAGGGGGGGAACTATTTGCTGAACATCGGACCGAAAGGAGACGGAAGCATCCCACAGGAAACCGTGGACGTATTTTCAGCCCTGGGCACTTGGATGCAGGTGAATTCGGAGTCCATTCTCGGCACGACGGCATCATCGGTTGAGAAGTATTCCTTTGACGGCCGCATCACCACCAAAGGCAAGATCCATTACCTATTCGTATTCACACGCCCGAAGGAGGGCGTGATCACCGTGCCCTTCACTGCAAACAAGGCAACCCTGCTGGCGGGCGGACACCCTCTCAAGCTGACGGCAGACTCGTCGCAAACCAGCATCGAACTTCCTGCAAAGCTGCCCGACCCAGCGGCCACGGTGATCCGCCTGGAATGAGTGGAATCATCATTCCATGCTCTTGGGATTGGCCTGCGCGAATGCCCTGCCCATCTGAGCGTGGATCTCCACTGCCATCCGGCGTCGGACGCAGCTTTGGTGCTTCCCTGTCCTTGGGTGAGGCACTTGCCAAATCCATGATCGATCTGCAAAAGTCCGCTCACTGAAATGAAATCGCCGCTTTGCGCAGTACGCCTCCCCACTCTTCTGCTCGCCTGCCTGATTTCCCATGCGGTTCGCGCGGCCGATCCCGCCGGTATCAGCATGAAACCAAACATCCTGCTGATCTACGCCGATGACATCGGCTATGGCGATGTGGGCTGCTACGGCGCCACCGAGGTGCAAACACCCAACATCGATCGCTTGGCCAAGGAAGGACTGCGTTTCACCCATGGCCACTGCGCGGCCTCGACCTGCACACCATCCCGTTACGCCCTGATGACCGGGGAGTACGCGTTTCGCAAGAAGGGCACCGGGATCCTGCCGGGAGACGCGGCGATGATCATTCCAACCGACCGCGCCACCCTGCCCTCCATCCTGCAAAAGGCAGGCTACGCCACCGGTATCGTAGGCAAGTGGCATCTCGGTCTCGGCATGGGCGGCGAGCTCATCCAGTGGAATGGCCACATCAAACCTGGTCCACAGGAAGCCGGATTCGATGATTCCTTCATCATGGCTGCTACCGGCGACCGTGCCCCTTGTGTGTATATCGAAAATCAGCGCGTCGTCGGACTGGATCCTTCCGACCCGATTTCGGTGAGTTACTCCAAGCCCTTCCCGGGCGAAGCGACGGGCATCAGCGAGCGGGATCACCTGAAGATGGACTGGAGTTACGATCACAATAATGCCGTGGTCAACGGCATCGGACGCATTGGCTTTTCCAAGGGCGGGAAGGCCGCCCTGTGGAAGGACGAAGACATGGCGGATACCTTTACGCGTAAAGGAATCGAGTTCATCGAACGCCACCGCAACAAGCCATTCTTCCTCTACTTCGCGACACACGACATCCATGTTCCCAGGGTGCCACACGCGCGCTTCGTTGGAAAAACCACCATGGGCCCCCGGGGAGACGCGATCGTCCAACTCGATTCCTGCGTCGCTGAATTGTTAGGCGCTTTGGACCGGCTCAACCTCACCCGCAACACGTTGGTCATCTTCACCAGCGACAACGGACCGGTCCTCGATGACGGCTACAAGGACGGAGCCGTTGAAAAACTCGGTTCTCATCGGCCCTCCGGCCCCTTGCGAGGTGGCAAGGGTTCCATCTGGGAGGGTGGCACACGGGTGCCATTCGTGGTGCGTTGGCCGGCACGCGTTCAACCGGGCGTCAGTGAGGCGCTGGTGAGCCAGATCGATTTCTGTTCCAGCTTGGCCGCACTTGCCGGCATCGCACTTGCGCCCGATGACGCACCGGACAGCTTCAACGTGCTACCTGCACTCCTCGGTGATTCGACAAGTGGCCGTGAATCGCTCATCGAACATTCGGGCCGCCTTGCCATCCGCAATGGCCTTTGGAAATTCATTCCTGCCATGGAGCCAAGGGGTATGTCCGATTCAGCGAAACGTGGGCGAACCGGCATCGACGCCCTTTACGACCTCATTGCAGATCCCGCCGAAACCAACAACGTCGCCATCCAACACCCGGACGTGGTCATGGCGCTTTCCGCTGAACTGACCCGGTTGCAACAACAGGACAAGAGCCGTCCATGATGATGCCACGGATGCGGTTTCCATGATACATACGGGCTGAAAACGGGCACCCCTCGGGTAGTGGACACCACCGACCGCATCCATCGTCACGCTTGCATCGAGTTCGGCGATCTCCCGTGGATTCAAAATCCTGGCAGGACAGCCCAAGTCATTAGCCCGATCCGCAAACCGGGACTCGTCGGCCCGTCGGTGTTCGCTCTTGCAAAACATCAGCATCCCGCACGTCTTCAGATCGATTGGTTTGTGCGTCCGCCCCGCGAATGCTTGATAAAGCAATGGCGTCTGCACCAAGAATCGGGACATTCTTGCTCAGGATGTGATACCCCAGCAAAAGGGGTCGCTATCAGATAGCAACAGAGTGGCTTCGGTGATGACATGTGCGGCACCGGTGATGACGGGCTGGATCTCACCGCGCTCGCCATCCAACCAACGGAACGTTCCCGTAAACTTGCTACCGATGATGCTTTCCTGAATCCAAGTTTCATTCTCAGCCAGTTTGCCATCCGCTGCGAGACAAGCGAGTTTGGCACTGAAACCGGTGCCACAGGGCGATCGGTCGTATGCCTTGCCCGGGCACAGGACAAAACTTCTCGAATGACCTCCTGACTGCGCGGGGCCAAACAACTCCACATGATCCACTTCAGGGAACCCTTGCAGGTTCAATGCCTGCCGAATGCGCCATGCGATGTCGGTGAGCGTGTCGATATTGGCTAGTTGCAATTCACAACCGTGATCGTTGACCAGGAAAAACCAGTTTCCTCCCCAAGCGATATCCCCGATGACGATCCCGATTCCCGGAACATCCACCCTCACGGATTGGTGCGCCCGGAAACTCGGCACATTGGCCACAGACACCTCGCCGTTCGAATGAAATGTCGCAGTGACGATGCCGGCCGGAGTCTCAATCCTGTGTTCGCCCGGCTCGATCCTACCGATATGCGCCAACGTGACAACCAGCCCGATGATACCGTGGCCGCACATACCGAGATAGCCGACGTTGTTGAAAAAAATCACACCGCACAGGCTGGACGAATCATCGGGCTCCAACAGCAGTGCTCCCACCAGGACATCCGAACCCCGCGGCTCGTTGACCACCGCGGCTCGGAATGTATCGTGCTCTGCCCTTAGAATCTCCAACTGTTCGGCAACAGTGCCATCACCTAGATCCGGATAGCCTGCAAGGACCACACGCGTCGGCTCGCCGCCGGTGTGGGAATCAATGATCGAAACGCGTTTCATACCAAGGGTGAGATCCAACTGCTTAAGAAAATCCATTCATAATCCGATGCAGCTACCATCGGCTCCCAGTCGGCGCATCGGAGCCATTGTCGCCCGGAAAAATCACCAAGGCTTTCTCGGCTACGCCCAAAGCTTCCAATCGCGCTACCCGATTCACGAGAAACAGCAACGAGGTGCTCATCAGCCCCAGTTCATCAATGAGCATCTGTAAAAAGGTGGGTTTCGTCCGGCCCGCTGGGAAGACAGGCGAAAGAAACAGGAGCACGAGAAGGAGAATCGCTCTGGGCGCAAGACCAGCCCGGAGCGCCTGACTGAATAATGCCCGCTGCATGACCTGTAAATTCTACATGCGCATCCCTCAGTACCAACACAATCGTTGACCCTTGCTGTTATCTTTTGAGTTACAGAAAGGACCACAGGTCCATCTGGATTCCATGGAGTCATAGTCGATGACGCATTTCGCTTACAACACTTGAAAGGCCGCCTTGCTGCCCATGTTATTAATGTCCACACAGCAAGCATCCAAAGAGTCCATCGCATGAAAACATCAGCAAACCTCAGCCAGACATGTGGGCACGCCAACCACAGTCGGATGCATCGCAAGCTCCACACCTTTGCCGCCTACGCGATGATCGGGCTCCTACTGGCGACCCAGAGCCTCTGGGCCCGCGGCAAGAAAGGGCCAAGCGTTGAACCGGACTATACCGCAGGCGAAAAGCCCGCCCGCACGGACATCCCCTGGAACCTCGGACCGACCGGAGCCTCTGGCGATATCTGGGGCAGGGGCGGCGATGATTCGACCCGCGACACCCGGATGATCCACATCAACAGCGTCGCCAAGGGCTCACCTGCCGACGGCGTCCTGCAACCGGGCGATGTCATCGTGGGCATCATCTCCCCTCATGCCGACGGCAAGCCGCAAGCAAATGCCCGCTTCACCAGCGATGTCCGCTTCGCACTGGCAAAAGCCATCACCCTGGCTGAAGAGAATGAACAAGAGGGACAACTGGTGCTGAACATCTGGCGTGAGGGCAAGACCATGCCCGCCAGTCTCAAGCTGGCCGTTAAGGGAAGCTTCAGCAAAACCGCACCCTACGCATGCGAAAAGACCAATCGGATCATCCAAGAGGCTGCACAATCGATCCTACGCAGGGGATTCTTCAACAACAGCCGCGATGGTTCCTCCGAAACCGGTCCTCGCAGCGGGGTCTCGGATTACACCGATGCCCTAGGACTGCTGGCTACCGGCGACAAACAATACCTGCCCGAGCTCCAAAAGTATGCTCGGGCGGTTGCCAAAAGCAGCGAACCGCTGGATATCTATGGAGAAAATGGTTTGGGAACCTGGCACGCCGCCTACCGCAACCTCTTCCTTACCGAATATTTCCTCGCCACCAATGACACCGAGGTTCTGCCAGGCATCAAGGCCCTTTCCATCTACATGTCACTGGGCCAGAGCGGTGTGGGGACCTGGAGCCACGGCATGGCCGATGTGAAAGCCAACGGACTTTACGGCCCAGCCTGTGCCTATGGAGCCATGAACGCTGCCAGCGTACCCTGCGCCATTTCGCTTCTACTCGCCCAAAAGTGCGGGATCAAGGATGGCGTGGTCCATCAGGCCCTGACCCGTTCGTTGAACTTCTACCGCTGGTATAGCGAGAAGGGTTGCCTACCATACGGCGACCATGGCCCAAAACTCGACCACGACAACAACGGAAAGAATTCCATGACAGCCGTGCTTTTCGATCTGGCAGGCGAAGAGGGACCAGCCCGCTTTTTCACCCGCTCGACTCTGGCCTCCTACAATACCCGCGAAACCGGCCACACCGGCAATTTTTTCTCGATGACCTGGGGGGCTCCTGGCGCAGCCAGAGGCGGCCCGCTTGCCGCCCAGTCCTTTGCGCAAAACACCCGTTGGCTCACCGAGTTGGAGCGTCGCCACGATGGGAATTCGACTTATCAATACCAACTGCCCAGCGATACGAAAAAATACGATAACTGGAGCACGGCCGGCATCCGCCTTCTGCAACACTGTCTGCCGCTCAAGGCCATTCACCTGACCGGAAAGGGCGGCTGCCTGCCGCCGATGACCGCCGAGGAGGTGCAGGATGCTGTGGCTGCAGCCACCTATCAGGCAGCCGGAAGATCCGTGGATCAACTGCTCAAGGACCTATCCAACTGGTCGCCTCTCGTGCGCGAGAACGCAGCCATCGAACTCGGCCAGCGTGAGGAGAATGTGGTCGGACCGCTGATCGCCATGCTTGATGGCCCGGATCGGAACGCGCGTTACGGTGCCTGCCGCGCTCTGTTCTACGCCGGTCGCCAATCCGAGGATGCCGTGAACGCCTTGATCAAACAAGTCAGCAGTTCGGACGATCTGACCATGCGTTACTATGCCGTGGATTCCCTGAAAAATGCCAATACAGGAGGGCGCAATGCCCCTGAGAGCAACGGCCTTGGCAAAGCTGTGCTCAAGGCCGCAGATGCCTTGCTCAAGCAGGCCGCCATCGATGAACCCGAACAGGACCCCATGCGCAAGCTTCACGGCATGATCGCCACAATCCTCTTTTACAGCGGACGTGTGGCAGATTATCGGGGCTACTTCGCGAATGGCAAGGGATTGGATCAGGTGGATCGCAAGCTGTTGATCCCCGCGGTGAAATCACTTCTCCAGAATCCCAATGGTGGTGCCCGCACGTCGGCTTCCGAGATCTTCGATGTTCTTCCAGAACAGGATCTCGAACAAATCTATGGAGACATCTACATCGCAACCAAACAAAAAGCTCCTAGTGGCGTGATGTTTTCCAATGGAGTCCGCAACAACGGAGCGATACTCCTGAGCGAGAAGAAATTCAAGGAAGGCCTACCCCTCGCCCTGGACCTCTATTTCCAGGAGGGATGGGGCGCGTTTAGTCGGGTGCCCGCCGCCATGAAGGCACTCACCAACTACGGCTCAGCACTCAAACCCCACATGAAGGCGATCACCGAAAAGTATGAACCCTTCTCCAAACGCGGTGGAATCGACAATGCGGAGGTCGAACGGATCTGGGGTGAACTCCAGAAAAATCTGGATACCGACGTGCCGCTCAAATCCATCAGACCCTACCTTGAAGCCGGCGGCTTTGATCCCTCCATCCTTGACGATTGAGCATGGGGTATTTTTGGTAACCTGCTGCTCAAAACCGTCGTTCGGACACTTTGAATACCTGGCTGTTTCGCAAAGGCCTGGAAGGTCGGCTCTGCTTTCCAGGTCGCTCTGCTTCCTCCCGCTTCGTTCCTCCCCCTTCGTGGGAACACGAAGGGCATTCTTCGCGTCATCCGTATGCATTGCTGGGGACTGCCATTCGTAGCCACGTAATACGGGGCGAGCAATGGTGCGCGCGAGAGGACTCGAACCTCCACAGGGTTGCCCCTACTAGAACCTGAATCTAGCGCGTCTACCAATTCCGCCACGCGCGCGTTACTACCGAAGCAGCGGGGGGAAAACAGCATGAGCCGCAGGCAATTGCAACCCCAATTCGCGGGCAGAAGCAGATTCTTTTGACCCGCCCCAGGGCTGCTCATTGATGGCTCTCCACGGACGCCTCGGGACTTGAGCGCCAGGAACTGCTCCTCACCATCGAGCGGTTCTGTCAGAGGTCTCACCCTGCTGTTCCAAAGTCATGGGCAGCAGTATTCGGACAGGTCTCTAGACAAATCCCGGCTTCAAGATCGTTCGCTAAGCGGCCGGAATCCCGTTTACCGCGGGGTTTTCATCGTTGCCAAACCATTCCAGCCTCCCCCACCCTCAAACCATGCACCGGGCCTATCCCTACATCCTGATTCTGATCCTCCTCGCCAGCGCACTCATCTTGTCCCTGCGTCAAGCCGGAGCCGGCAACGGATCTGCCACCATCACCCCCGGCCCGACCACTGCTGAAGAGACGGCAAACAAGCCGGCTCCCCAAGCCTGGGCCCATCAACAGTCCGACATTGCCGTGGACCCCGGTGCCGTCTTCGGTTCGCTGCCCAATGGCATGCGCTATGTGATCTACCCGAACGCGGAGCCGCCAAAGCGGGTTTCCGTGAGACTGCACATCCGCGCCGGCTCGCTAATGGAGGCCGATGACCAACAAGGGGTCGCGCACTTCCTTGAACACATGATGTTCAACGGCACCAAAAACTACAGCGCTGAGGACCTGATCCCTCGCATGCAGCGTCTCGGCATCGCCTTCGGTGCCCACGCCAACGCCTACACCTCATTCGATGAGACGGTCTACATGCTCGACCTCCCCGATCTCAACCCGGAGACATTGGAACTCTGCTTCACCGTCATGCGCGATTTCGCGGATGGTGCCCTGCTGAGCGAGGAGGAGATCAACAAGGAGCGGGGCGTTATCCTGTCGGAAAAACTCAGCCGCGACTCGGTGAATTACCGGATGATGCAGGAACAGTTCAAGAAACTACTCCCCGACTTCCTCGCCACCAAGCGCTTCCCGATCGGCACCGACGAGGTGATCAAGAATGCGCCGCGCCAGCGCTTCGTCGATTTCTACAACCAGTATTACACGCCTTCACGCATGACCTTCGTGGTCGTGGGCGACATCGACACCGCCGCCACCGAGCAGCGCATCCGCGAGACCTTCGGATCGATGAGCGATCCGGAATCTCCCGGCAAGGATCCGCAACTCGGCCATGTGACCCCACCCAAAGGCGTCGAAGCCGCAGTCTTCCAGGATCCGGAGCTCAGCTCGACCGATGTCTCTCTGCTCTTGGTCAGGCCCTACACGATCAAACCCGACACCGCCGAAAATCGGGCCTCCGAGTTGGTCATCGACATCGCCAACAGCATCATCGAACGGCGCTTCGAGCGCTTGTCCAAAGAGCAGGACTCGCCGATCGCCGGCGGCTCGGCCAGCCAGTATCCCTTGTTCAACGCGGTGGAGATGGGCAGCATCGACGTCACCGCCGCCGAAAACCGCTGGCAGGATGCGGTAGCCACGCTGGAAACCGAATTCCGCAAGGCACTCGAGTTCGGCTTCACCCCGGCCGAAGTCGAGGAGGTCAAAGCGAATCTGATCAGCGCCGCCGAACAACGGGTAAAGCAGAAGCCCACGCGCAAGTCCGAGGGGATCGCCATGTCGCTCGTCAAATCGTTCAACAGCATGAAGGTGTTCTCCACTCCGGAAACCGACCTGGAACTGCTGCGCAAAGCCTTGGAAAGCATCGACGAAAAAACCTGCCACGAAGCGTTCCGCAAGTTCTGGCGGGCACCGGGCTACCACCTGATCCTGAGCACCCAGCAGGCGCCTGAAAATACCGCCAAGGAACTGCTTGGCTTGTATGAGAAATCCGCCTCAACCGCCGTCACACCGCCGGTCGCGAGGGCCGTGCAGGTGTTCGACTACCTGGACTTCGGTGCAGCGGGATCGGTCGACAAAACCACCACCGTGGAGGACCTCGGCATCACCCAGCTACAGCTCTCCAATCATGTCCGCATCAACCTCAAGCCGACCGATTTCGAAAAAGGGCGCATCCGCCTGCTCGCCCGCATCGGCAGCGGCAAGCTGAGCCAACCGGAGGGCAAACCGATGCTGGATCTCTTCAGCCAGGTGATCTTCGAAGGCGGCGGACTCGGCAAGCACTCGAATGACGACCTGCAGCGGATCCTGGCCGGCAAGAATGTCTCATCGAGCCTCAGCATCAGCGAAGATGCCTTCATCCTCCAGGGCAGCACCACACCGGATGACTTCCTCACCCAGTGCCGCATCATGTGCGCCAGCTTGACCGATCCCGGGTTCCGCGAAGAAGCGCTGTGGCAGTTCAAGAAGGCGCTGCCGATGCTTGAACAGCAACTGAAGCACACCCCGGCCGGCCCCGCCAAACGCGCCGACGCATGGCTGCACGGCGATGATCCGCGCTACTCGCTGGCCAGCATCGAACAACTGTCGTCCTACTCCATCGACGACGCCAAACAATGGCTCTTGCCCGAACTCGGCAAGGGCTACCTTGAGCTTTCGATTGTCGGCGACTTCGACCCCGACAAGATCCTCCCCGACCTGCTTGCCACCTTCGGTGCCTTGTCGACCCGTGACAAACAACCGCCATCCCATGATGAGGCACGCAAGGTGAAGTTCCCCAACGCCCCGGCGGTCAAATCGTTCAGCTACCCGTCTAAAATTCCGCAAGCGATCGCCAGCAGCTACTGGAAGGCCGTGCCGCTGCGAGGCAATGCACGCACCTTCCGCCGCCTGAACATCGTCGCCGACATCCTCGACAACCGCGTGCGCGAGGAGATCCGCGAAAAACTCGGCGCCTCCTATAGCCCGATGGTGGCCGCCACCGGCTCCGACGCACTGGACAACATGGGCTATCTGGTCAGCCAGACGATCGGCAAACCTGAAGACCTCGAACTGCTGCATCAATCGATGATCGAGCTGGCCGACCAATTGGCGAGCAAAGGAGCCACCGAGGACGAGCTCGAACGCTCGCTCAAGCCGATCTTCGGCACACTCGAAAAAACCAAACGCGAAAACAGCTACTGGCTGGGCACCGTGATGGCCCAATGCCAACTCGACCCCGAACGGCTCGAGCTCGCCCGCACACGCGACGCGGATTACAAGTCGATCTCATTGACCGAGATCAACGCACTTGCCAAAAAATACCTCTCGGCCGAAAACGCGCTGAGCGTTTCGATCCGCTCTGAATAATTCCATCCCTGCACGACCATGCCACGCATCGCCCTGCTCCAATCCGGCACCTTCCCGAGCAAGGAGGAGGCATTCGCCCACCATGAGTCGCTGATCCGCAAGGCGGCCGCCGAGGGCGCCAACATCGTGGTCACCCAGGAATTGTTCCTCACTCCCTACTTCTGCACCGTCGAGGATCCGGCCTTGTTCGATCTTGCCGATCCCCTGCCCGGCCCGGTCACCGACCGTTTGGGTGCCATTGCGGCCGAGTGCGGCATCGTCCTGATCTCCTCGCTTTTCGAAAACCGGGGCCCGGGGCTCTACCACAACACCGCGGCCATCCACGACGCCGATGGCACCCTGCTCGGGCTCTACCGCAAGTCCCACATCCCCCAGGATCCGGGATTTGAGGAAAAGTTCTACTTCACCCCCGGTGATAGCGATTGGCCGGTCTGGGACACCGCCTTCGGCAAGATCGGTGTGCTGATCTGCTGGGATCAATGGTATCCGGAAGCCGCCCGCCTAATGGCTCTGGGTGGCGCGCAAGTGCTGGTCTACCCGACGGCCATCGGCTGGCTGCCAGCTGAGAAAGCCGCCCTCGGCAAGGCCCAGCACTGCGCCTGGGAAACCGTCCAGCGCGGCCACGCCGTCGCCAACGGCTGCTACCTGGCCGCGGTCAACCGCAGCGGTAGCCACGGCGGCACCGAATTCTGGGGCCAATCCTTCATCGCCAATCCCTACGGCGAAATCGTCGCCAAGGCCTCGGTAGAGAACGAGGAAATCGTCCACCACGACCTGGATTTCACCCTCGTCGAAGACTTCCGCCGCATCTGGCCCTTCTTCCGCGACCGCCGCATCGACGCCTACGGCGACCTCCTCAAACGCTGGCGCGAGTAATGGGTAGGCGGTAAGCGGTAGGCGGGAAGCGGTAGGCGGTAGGCGGTAAGCGGTAAGCGGTAAGCGGTAGGCGGTAGGCGGTAGGCGGTAGGCGGTAGGCGGTAAGCGGTAGGCGGTAGAATGTATGCGGCCCTGCTCAAGGTCTGTCCCTTTATCCTTACCCAACATGCCCTCTCGGCGAGAGGGCGCTACCTGAAACTCACAAGGTCTTTCCCTTTATCCTATTCCCGCTTACCGCTCCCCGCTTACCGCTTCCCGCTTACCGCTTACCTCTTCCCGACTTCCCCTCTTTTCGGCTTGGCCAATGGCCCACCAGAATCCATGAATCATGCGGTCAACCGCAACACGCGGAGCGCCCCCACCAGCCATCCATGATCCAGGTCCAGAACCTCACCAAGCGCTTTGCCAGGCACACCGCTGTCCAGGATGTCTCGTTCACCGTGAAACGCGGCGAAATCGTCGGTTTCCTCGGCCCCAACGGCGCCGGCAAAACGACCACGCTGAGGATGCTCACCGGTTACCTGCCACCCAGCTCGGGCACGGCCATGATCGCCGGCCACGACATCTTCACCGACTCGGTGAAAGCCCGCGCCAAAATCGGCTACATGCCGGAAAACGTGCCGCTTTACGACGACATGCGCGTGCGCGAATACCTCTCGTTCCGCGCCCAACTCAAAGGGCTCAAAGGCAGCGAATGCCGGACCCGCGTCAACGATGTCATCGAAACCTGCGGCCTCAAATCCGTGCGCCGCAAGATGATCAAGACCCTGTCCAAAGGATACCGCCAACGCGTCGGCCTCGCCGATGCCTTGGTCCACAACCCGGAACTGCTCATCCTCGACGAACCGACCAACGGCCTCGACCCCAACCAGATCCGCCACATCCGGAGCCTGATCCGCCGACTTGCCGACTCGCACACGGTGCTGATTTCAACCCACATCCTTCACGAGGTGGAAATGATCTGCGACCGCGTGATCATCATCGACAACGGCCGTATCAAGGCGAGCGACACCCCCGCCAACCTGACCAGCCAGATGCGCGCTGCCGGCCGCATCCAGGTCGAGATCAAGGGCGAGTCGCTGGTCGTCGGACAGGCACTCGGCAAACTGGAACACGTCAAGAAGGTCACCCCGCAGGCACTCGAAGAAGGTTGGGTCAGCTATACTGTCTGGGTCGACTCCGGCACCGATGCCCGCGAGCGCATCGCCGCCCTCGCCGCCCGCAACCAATGGCCGATCCGCCACCTGTTCCGTCACGTCGCCACCCTCGAAGACATCTTCGTCGAACTGACGAGGAAGGATTAGGAGTGGCGGCTTCCAGCCGCCATGGCACCTGCGACGCCCTCAGGGCGTCGCTCTTGAATTCGCTACGACTCGGCAGCAGAGCACTTTCGCTCCACCAGATGACAAGGCGGCAGGATGCCGCCAGAACGATTCATGGCGCTTGCAAAGCGCCACTCCATGATGAGCAACAAATAACCGGGACCGAAGTCCGGGTTGGAATAGCGAACGAGTCCAATCGTCACGTGAATTCATCACCTCTTCCGACGACGAAGAAGGAGCAGGCAACCGATGGAGCCAAGGAATGCAGATGTTGGTTCAGGGACAGATGATGGCAACACATCAGCAGATGTAGCCCCAAAGCGGATCTCATCGAAAAAATGTGCTGGGGTGGCTGCTTTAGATCCAAAAGAAACGGTATCAAATAGTGATTGGTTTACATCCACAGCTGAATATGTGGAGGAGAGAGTCATGTTGAGGTTTGTGTCCACCTTGTAAACCTCCAGTTTATCAGTTGCACCAGCCCCCCAAGTAAACTTGCCCGCAACCAGATACGTTGTACTAGCTGAAATCGAAGAACCAGCTTGGTGTGCAAGAGCACCTGGAGTCCAAAGAGCAGCTCTTAGTTGGTTGTTTTTAAAGCGAACACCGAAAGCAGTGCCGGAATTCGCTACCGGGATGTTATTACCAGTACCAATCTGGTCAGTCCCAAATGCAAAACCCAAGTCACCATTCGTTGCAACATCACCACCGGTAGTAACCACAAAACTAAACCATAACGTAGCACCATCATTGAGCAAGCCAGCCGAAGATAAGCTCGTCCCGGTCGATACATAACCGTTTGTATTACTGATACTTGCGGCACCCCCTGAGCCTGTTTGCAAATTGCCATAATTGATTGTCGATCCCACAACAGCACCACTTCCGGCCCAGTTACCTGACAAACCAGTCCCTGCGGTGTTGCCAGTAATTGTGCTGTTTGTATCAGCAAAAGGCTCATAAATCACCAATGCACCACTCGCCGCGCCGCTAACAGCCAGCACCATCAGGGGGATCAAAAAACTCTTCATGTCAGATTGAAGTTAGGCGTTTCAGATAGATTATCTTGAATGCTAGAATTGGGGGTGAAATCTAATATTCAATATGCAAATTTAATCGCAATCCTCCCTGTTTCAACCCGCAATATCAACTATTACCAAACCATCCTGTCCAATCTCGGTCAGGTCAAAATCACGATTCCAGCCACATTTTTTCCTCTTCGCTCCATTCCCTCCTCGACACCTGTCCAAACCAGGACATGATCAACCATGATCTTTCGGATCCAATCCCCCTCCGAGCAAGCCGCCGACCATCTGCGTGCGCAAATCCTCAACCGCCGCTGGACCAAGGAGTTCCCCGGCACCCCCGCGCTGGCCGAGGAGCTGGAAATCGACCGCAAGACGATCATGGGCGCCTTGAAGATCCTGGAGAGGGAAGGACTGCTGAAGTCCCGCGGACCCGGCAAGGCCCGTGAGGTCGTATTGCCGAAATACCTGCCCAGCAACCGCCTGAAGGTGCGCATCCTTCCTTACGAAGACTCCGACCGCTTGGACTCGCTGGGTCTCGGCATCATTGCCCGCGTCGAAGAGCTCGGTCATTCGATCAGCATGAGCAGCGAGACGCTCGCCGACCTCAAGATGGATCCTCGGCGGATCGCCAAGCACATGAGGGACAACCAAGCCGACGCCTGGTTGGTCTGTGCTGCATCCTTGGATGTATTGCAATGGCTAGCGACTCTGGAAACCCCGGTATTTGCGCTCTTCGGCCGGCGGCGGAATGTCGATATCGCCAGCACCGGTCCGGATAAGACGGCGGCACTCCGCGAGGCGGTGCAACGACTGGTGGAATTCGGTCATCAGCGGATCGTCTATCTCACCCGCGAGGAACGACGACTGCCGAATCCCGGCTATTTGGAAAACCAGTTCCTCGACGCCCTCAAGTCCCATGGCATCACTCCGGGCCCCTACCACATGCCGGACTGGGAGGACAGTGGCGAGAGCTTCCACGACTGCCTCGATCGCCTGTTTTCCGTCACCCCGCCAACGGCACTGATCCTGGAAGAAGCTCCATTCTTGATTGCCGCCCAGCAGCATCTGGCCAGCCGGCACCTCATCGCCCCGCGCGACGTGTCGTTGATCTGCAGCGACTACCACCCGGTTTTCAAGTGGTGCCGCCCTGAAGTCTCCCACATT
>JACCDY010959471.1_pt1 | contig 15539 bp, 16 predicted proteins | sample 7446391 | NCBI WGS metagenome assembly JACCDY01 (sample SAMN15323451, study PRJNA562643) | freshwater metagenome | isolation source: river surface water | place: USA:Blue River Watershed | collected 2017-08-18 | reverse complement strand
GAATTCGCGGCCTTCGTCGCTGATATCAATGACCCGCGCCTTCGTGTATGCATTGACACCTGTCACGTGTTCGCATGCGGTGAGGACCCAGAGATATATCTGAAGCGTACACTGGGTGCACATCCAGATGCCACAAAGCTCATCCACTTCAATGACAGTGCCACCCCATGCGGCTCTTGCCTGGACCGCCACGCATTCGTGGGCCAGGGTCACATCGGCATTGAGAAGATGACGGCAATTGCGAACTCCGCTACCGCCGCTGCTCTACCAATGGTGATTGAGTGATTAGAAACCGTAGCGTGCCTTCTGCTGATTGTACACAATGGATACCTGTGCAGAATTAAGAGCAGCAGGATATACTATTAACTCACCAAGTAACCCTTGCATATGGAAAGAATCATCTGTAAATGCACCAATCTTAAATCCATTTGTTGTAAACGGATTCAGATTTGATGGCACTACACCATCACTACCAACTTGCTGACCATTCTTGTAGAACCTAATCTTTTGATTTGGCCTATCAAGAGAATATACAATCTGCTGCCATACATTGGTTACAATAGTAGCAGAACCAGATGTTGCATTCGTACTTGCACTTTCTAATAATAGATATTTATCATTTTGTTGATACTGATTCCATCCTAATTTAAATCCAAGTGGAGCAAATCCAGATGTATCATTTGCAATCAGTGCATTAATATTGCTTTTATCTGCTGGTTTCACCCACCCAACAACAGTGAACGTCGTGCCGAAATTGAAGTTACTAAAATTAATATATGAGGTGATGCCATTAGTATTATTGTAGCCAATGAAATTGAAGACATTACCTGCAGTCGCATCATTCACGCGTGTAACACCACTTGTCATTGTACCTGATATGGTAGATGTCCCTATACTAGTAACGGTTGAACCTGTTGGCGGGAGAGATCTAGGATCGGCAGGGTCAAAATAGAGAAGTCTATCTGGAATAGAAATGGGGACATTGTATGCAAGGATAACAATACCGGAACCGCCTGCTCCGCCATTACTTAGGTCATTTGAAGTAGAGCTTGCACCACCACCACCGGCACCAGTGAATGCAGATGCATTTGCACCGTTCGCGTTAACATTACAGCGCCCACCATTACCGCCGGCTGAGTACGTAATAGATAGTCCTGAAATATTATAGGATATACCATCCCCACCCGCACTGGATGATATATTTGCTGTTATACCTGCGCTACCCATACCACCACCGCCACCACCGCCATATTGATTATTAAGTGTAGGCGGAGTTCCAATACGACCACCCTTACCACCAGTTGGTGCTACGCTACCTGTACCCTGCGCGCCACCAACGCCAGTTCTGTCATTTAAACTTTTACCGCCGCCGCCGCCACCTAATGCAATTATGTCTCCAAATCTAGATTGAGAACCATCACCACCATCTGTATCACCGGCGGCGCTACTTATACCAATACCACCCGCACCACCGGCACCAACGGTTATATCATACACTGTGGTAGATGACACACCATACCCAGATGCATAGAATAATTGCCCACCACCACCACCACCACCAGCACCGGTATTGTAGGAGCCACCACCACCACCACCACCACCAACCACCAGATAGTCAACCGATGTAACTCCAGCGGGGGGATTCCATGTTGCATCGCCAATCGTGCGCAGAGCGGTAATAACAGGGCCGGTGCTAGCCGGAGTTACCGCATGTGGAATTGAGGTAGGGCTGTCGCCAATCGCATTTACCGCAATCACGCGCACATAATATGTCTGCCCAGCTGTTAGCCCCGTAAGTGCAATAGATGTGTCAGCACGTGAGACTGTGATAAAGCTACCCCCATCAAGAGAATATTTATAGGCTATGATTGGTGACCCACCATCAAACGTCTGTGTAAATGAAATTGTGGCGGTAGTGGCCGTTATAGTAGCACGTAGATTAGTGGGTGTAGCCGGATACGTTGCAGGTGTCCCAGTAGCAGAACCGGCAGGACCTGGGCCAGTACTGTAGACCGCGCGCACATAAATAGTCTGCTCTATGCCGTTTGGCAAGTCTGTTTTTGTAAATGTATTAGCTCCAGAAAGTACTACAGCATTCCAGTTCTCACCATCCAGCGATTCCTCATAACCAATAACTGTAAAACCAGTAACTGGCGCAGGCGGGGTTACTGTTACTGTCAGCGTTTCGCTACTTGCCGATATAGCGACACCAGGTACAGGCAAAGGAATTGCGTTTGTAAAAGGCGCTGATAGGGGCGAACTACCTTCTGGTGTTATTTTCTTAAGGCGCAGCGTATATGCCCTTCCATTTTCGAGATTCTCTACAAGAATCGATGGCCCATTTCCAGATACATCTTCTATGTCTTCAAGGGGGTCAGGCGATTGCGTTGACACTGTCCAGTAGGTCAATGACCGGTCTGGGTCGAAAAAGACATTCAAGGAACTGTCGCCAGGTACAACCCGTGTGATGATTGGTGCCAGAATATTATTTGCAGAATCACCCACGCAGCATTTTGATACTGCTCCCACAGCAACATCAACCCGTGACCCCGCATCTCTGTTTGAGTATCGTGTTGCGGGTGCCAAAATATTTCTGGTATCCGTTGTTGCGGCTATGATACCCTTAACATTCCGGGTACGCCGCCCTGCGGACCTATCGGCATTCTGCATCCTACATCGGGCAAATGAATTACGGGAGTTCATGAACTTAGTAGCCCGTTCACAAATGCCCGCACCGCCGCAATGTTCGCCTCCTGACTCTGTCCAGGCTCCGTGGAGATACGCAGCACCGGCAAGTCCGTGGCTGCCAGCCACTTCTTGTGCTGGGCATCCAGTGCCGAGAGATAGTCCAGAGGGATATGCTCCTCTCCATGTCGCCCGCGCTGAACAATGCGCTCTGCCGAGGTCCCCACACCCGTTGTCAGGTAGACCACACCCCGAATCGGCAAGTCCGTCGCGAACGTGTCGAACCAGTTCATGTAGAGCTGCCACTCCAGCTCATCGATATCGCCCGATGCACGCAACATCTCCGCAAACACAAATCGGTCCGTAAGCACCGACCTCTCCGTAAGGATAATGCGCTTCTTAGTGGTTGCCATAGCCTCCTTGATGGTGCGAAGGCGCGTAAGAATCGCGCAGTTCTGGAAGGTGTACGCCCAGCGCCGTTTGTCTTCATAGAAGAGCTCCAACAGAGACTTCCCCTCCGCGTTCTTCAGGGTCATCCATGCACCTACAGGCTCCAGCACAATCTCAGCCTCTGGCATGGCTTCCTTGAGTGCAGAAAGGAGGGTAGTCTTCCCGGCACCTATGTTCGAATCAATAGAAATAATTAGTGGAACGTCGGACATCGTACTAGTCATGGTAGCGTCATGACGTTCAGTCAACTTTTGTCATATGCGTTCTCGTATCTAAATAAAGAACACCCCCCAATGAAAGATGGAGAAGAAGGGCTACATATATCTCATAACAAATACTATAACGAATAGATGTTATGTTGGCCAAACCGGTGTTGCAGATATAAGAAGCCGATTTAGGGGACATTTCCATACTGCAAGTTATGGTTCACTTGCCCCATTACATGTTGATATGCGACAGTATGGTAAGAGTGCATTTAAGATTGAACCCCTATGCCATGTCCCCGTATCATCGCTAAATAATATGGAGTCATATTGGGCTGAACAACTGGGTACATATATTACAGATATCTCATTCAATGGTACACGGGGGTATAATATACGTAGTTGTGGCGAATCAAATGTTGAGAAAATAAGTCAAAGTAAAAAGATTGCAGGATCATCGTCATGGTGGATTGGTAGAAAGCATAAACCAGAGTCTCGTATTAAAATTGGTGATACATGGAGAGGAAAGAAGATGTCAGCTGAACACAAGGAGAAAATGCGCCAGTCACATCTTGGGAAAAAGCAAACTGAAGAACATAATCAAAAAGCACGCATTAATAGGATCCAAAGTGTCCTAGAAAAAGGGGCAAATGGTATAAAATTGCAGAAGGAAAATGTACTTAGTATTGTGTCTTTATCTAATTCTGGTAAATCACAAACAGAGATAGCAGGTATTTACGGTGTTCAAATATCTGTAATATCACGTATATTAAGTGGAGATAGATGGGGGTATGTAACTGGTATACCGCGCCGTGAACCAGAAAAACGCACTCATAAACCTATTGGTATGGAAGGGGCCGAGGAAATACGTTCTTTATATGCAACTAAAGAATATGGTTATGAGGACTTAGCTGTAATGTATGGGGTTAATAGATCCACGATTGCAAATATTATCAAATATAAATTATATAAAACACAACCATCAGAATAGAGCATATGCAAACCCCATTCGTGACCATGAAGACCAGACGACCCACGGAGTCCAATGTCGGCGGCCGTGAGCTCTACAAGCTGAAACCCAACGCTGCATCCGTGGCCGCCGCGATTCAGTACTTCAAAACGCTCCAGGTATACGGGCCCGCGCTCACAGCAGAGCAAGATGGCCTCTATACATGGATTCTTAAGCGTATGGACAAGACCGGCACGCTCCTCCTTATTGCCGGTCGCGCCCGCTCTGCTCAGGAAATCGGCACACTCCATCAGAATCTCTATGAGTACTCCCCACCCGGTTGGCTACCAAAGGGCGCAAAGACCGGCGATGATGTGTTTGCTGCGGGCGAGTTCCTGAAGGAAGGCACCAACCTTACCTACAACATCCAATCCGGCAGCTTTATGGGTCGGCGCTTTGACCAACTGCGGTCCGCTGTTCGCAAGGATATTCAACGCGGCAAGGCCGCCCCAGGTGCCGCCGATGCCGCCGTGGCCGAACTCCGTGCCAGAATCCTCGCAGCGACCCATCACGAGTTCACCGCCCTTGGATTCACCGCTACATTCGCCGACTGTACCGAGCCAGATTGTGAGCCCGACCAGGTGATTGCTGGTAAGCCGATGATTAACACAGCACCGATTAAAACTACAGCTGCAAACATCAACATCTATCGGTCTTTTGGACTACCAACACCGGCTCCAGAGTAAAACCCAGAACTAACTAACTAACAACCAGCCACTTAAAGGTGACACCCACTGACATGCATCGGAATGACAATTACGATGCCTGACATTCTATACGAACAATACCGACTAGAAACAGACCATGTGATGGCCCAACTAGCCGACTTCGGTCTTACAGCCAAACAGCTGTACAAACTTCTACATCGCCAACCTTGCATGTTGGCTGGTGGAGCAGCTGCAAATATCTTCTACAACTATCTGAATCCAGACAACCAGAAGCCCATGGACCCTCACGCTGATCTTGATTTCTGGATGTATGACCCACACATTGACGAACATCACAGCCAGGAACGGTATGAGGTATTTGATGAGTTCCATGCCACGCTGGCCGCAGCCGGCTATGTTCAACATCATCGCCATCCAGCGGTCGCGGTCTGGTATCAAAAGGCCTTTCAAGTGCAGGGCAGTACCCGAATTCGCTGTAACTGGTGGGTTCATCCAGCCACCGGTAAACGCATCCAACTCATCTTCACCTCTACCAAACCTGGAACCACACTCCTGAACTTCGACCTCCCTGTTTGCCGCGCCGCCATCAGGGCATCAGGTGGCATCTTCTATCTTCAGTGGTCGGGGCAGGCGGAAAAGGTCATGCGCGACCGCGTAATGACAGTACCCCCTATCCCGACACAGACCCCATTGTTCGCCTACCGTGTAGCCAAATACAGAGACCGGTATGACCTTACAATCCGGCACGAGTCCTAGACGTGTACGATAACCTCCGTGCTACCGCTGCTGCCGGCGGTTTCTCCTTCATGCACCAGATGCACCACCTTGAGTTCCGTGGCGCGCTCAAAGCGCACCGCGCGCCCAATCACCTGACGTTCCATCTCTACATTCATTTTGTGATACAGGACCACGTGTGTGGCCGCCTCCAGATTGATGCCCGCACCTACGTGACGCGCGTTCATACAGAGCACCCGCACCTTTCCATCGCGGAACTGCTTTCGCAGCTTCTCCACACGCGCAGCCGAGCCCATTAGCAGCTCACACTTGATATCCCGAGAAGCCAACATCTCACGGAGGCCCTTGAATGATGCCTCATGCGCCGAAAACACCAGAATCCGGTCATTCTCAGTGGACTCCGACAGCAGCTTCAGTAGCGCAGCACCCTTTGTAAGTACTTTTGGTGCTTCTGAAACAGCATCCTCTTCGCCTTTCTCCTCCTGGCCACCAACAACCATGAGATTAGACACTGAGCCAACTGACTGACGGCACAGCGGACATGTTGTCTTCTTTTTCATGCACTCACACAAGCACTCCAGGCAGAATGTTTGCCGGCAGCATGGGGTCAACGTGGCAGTTCGGGGTGCATCGTAACAGATGGGGCATGTGGCGGTCTCCACCGATGCCAACCGCGCCTCCAGATCCGCCAACTTCTCCTCCAGTCGTGCCACCTTCTCTGTTTCGCGCTCAATCGCATGTTTCTTCGCGGATGCAGACGAATACTCCATATCCGACTTGAACGCTAACAGTTTCCGCGCCTGCTCCAGGTCCGACCGTAGACTAGCGGTCACCGTCTGCGCTAGTGTTTCTTTGGATGCTGCCTTGAGGCCGAGGGCCGACAGCGCCGCCGCAGTGTCGCCCGCATGCAGTGCCTCCATGGCCGCCGGTGAGATATAATCCTGTAGGACCGACAGATTCGCGGGTGCCTGACATACAATGGTGCCATGCGAGATCATGGGCACCGACAGGCTTTCATTGATCCATGCATCGGAGTTCCGCAGAAACAGTGGCAGATACCGTGTATCGCGCATATCAGATACAGCGTGACCAACAACATTCTGCGTAGACCGAATACCCGCAATCGCACCGTCGCCCAACATAGCACGTGTGGCCGGCGGCAGATTCGTCATGTACCAGGAAGAAATTCCTCCAGGGATAATCATATTCAACCAAGAGCCCGTGATCAGCCACAGAAATCGTGCACCAATCTCACTCGCGCGCACGGGAAAGGTTAACGTGTCAGCCTCATCCAGGAACACCCGCGACCAGACGAGCTTGTGAAACGGCAGGCCGTGATACTCCAGTGCACCCCGAAACTTCTTGAACATGGTACATGATACCACAACCAACTCCGACCCGAACACCTGTTCATAAAAGGCAGACGTATCATAGTCGCAATCCTTTGTTCGCCGAACAATGAACGCCTTCAGATTCGTCTGTGTCTTGATATATTCTTCCCACTGCTGCACTACATTATGTGGCACAACAAACAGCGCCGGTGTAATATGAATCTGACCATCCGTGTCAGCTTGATACCGCAGGCGCTTGGTTACCTCCACTCCACCACCGTTACCATCTACAGGTGCAGGCACCGGCACCTCCCGTGCATAGATATGTTGTGCCCACCCGCATTCCCTTACACGCATCGTATGCGCAGTCACCGGTGCATCCCGAACAAGCGACAGTGCCACCAGACTCTTGCCCGCACCAACCCGATCGGCAATGACACCATAGCGAGTAACCAGCGTGGGCTGCATGATGTCAACAATGCGCGCTTTCTGTTCAACACCCCGTGCGGCCTCTAAGAGAGTCAACTGGTGTGGGCGCAGCTTGGCAGTGATACAGGCTGGCTGTACAGCACGTGGAGACTGCGACGTTAACTGTTTGGCGGTCGCAGTTTCAATATACTCCTTGATTGACGCTGCCCATGATGCCATAAAACCGGTATTCTTCTTCACACACAGAAATCCCCGTTTAGGCTTCAACCGCGCTCCCCGTTACTGTATTAAAGAATACCACAGGCTAACACAGCAGAATGTCCTCCGCACACCCGTTTGTCTCAGTTCTTACACCGACCTTCAACCGACGCCTGTTCATTCCAACCGCAATCGAATGTTTTAAGGCACAGACCTACCCAATGAATCGGATGGAGTGGATTATCCTAGACGACGGAGAAGATGCAGTGGGCGACCTGTTTACTGCCAGCGGGCTCACCAATGTGCGGTATATTCGCATAGAAACCGGTAAGATGACGATTGGTGCCAAGCGCAATATGTTGAACGACCTGGCAAAGGGCGAGATATGCGTATGCTGGGATGATGATGACTATTATCCGCCAGAGCGCGTCAAAAAGGCGGTACACAAGCTGCGCTCTATCAAGGGTGGTGCAGCAGTGATACCACTGGTCGGTTCATCGCAGATTTACCTATACTATCCCGCATTAGATGAGATATATAGTTATGGACCATTTATGCGGAATCACTGCACAAATGGAACAATGGCGTACTGGACATCATATGGAAAGACAAATCGGTACGATGAAACGGCAGAGAAAGCCGAAGAGCGGTCGTTCACAAAAGAATGGAAAACACCGGTAGCCCAGTTGGACCCACATGATGTTATGTTGGTCATATGTCATAATAGAAATACCGTTGATAAGAGACGGGTACTTGACCGTGGTGGCCCCATGCTCAAGAAACTCACGACAAAACTGAAGACAATTGTCAAATCCGCGACCATTCGCGATTTCTACGCCTCTCTGGTAGATGATATTCCAGTAGAAGACGATGCACCCGCACCCTCTATAGTTGTTACTGAGATGGCGCAGTAGAGAGTTGTGCAGCCAGCGTATTTATACCCTCCTGCCATGCCCCTGGTTTCCCAATTGCACCGAGGTCTCTTGCGGCGGCGAATAACTGTTCATTGACCACCGCGTTCTTTGCGGGGTCCACTAATAATGCAGATGCTGCCTCCTCATACGCACCGTCATCCCATTTCATCTGGAACGGTGCCGCGAACCAGCGAAAGAAGCGGAACAGCGGGGCACTCCAACCCGTGACCGTAAACGCCTCATCTGATGTTAGCGATAGCGGGAACAAGCCGAAATAGTGCTGTGACTTGAAGAGCCCGCCGATTTTCGGTGCAAGAAGTCCGAACGTCAGCGAATTGAGCATCAGCATCAGGAATGTTGGTACAAACGCTAACAAGCCCAAGAATCCTATCACGATTCGCATGAGCGCACCGTGATAGATATAGCGATTCATCACGTATGATACCGGCAGTGCTGCGGCATGCACAGCTGACAGAATGATTAGACCGGATGCCAGTCCCGCGCCCATTGCTGCTGCTATCTTACCACCATCCATGATATCCCCTACTCCGTCACCGTCATTTTGGCCAGTCGCGATATTTCGCAGCCCCAAAGAGAGATGAAGGGTACAGGCAACCGGCGCACACGTAAGGCACCCGCGGCCAATTCATGGGTCATCGCGATTCCCAGCTATCGGCGCGCAGAGACACTCCGCGATAAGACACTCCAGGTGCTCAAACAGTATAGAGTCCCCGCCGCCAAGATTCATGTGTTCGTTGCCAATAAGGAAGAAGAGAAGGCTTACAAGGCCACGCTGGACCCGAAAACCTATGGTCACATGCATGTCGCAGAGCCCGGCATGGCTGCCGTACGTAACTACATTACGCGGTTCTTCCCCGTGGGCCAGGCCATATTCAACATGGATGATGACATCCGGGGGTTCATCGAGTATAGCGAAGGCGCCAAGCGCAATGAGCGCCCCCTGCGAGACCTATCTGCTGCGATTACCGAGGGCTTCCGTCAGGCCCGTGCCACGGGATATCGCCTGTTCGGTTTCTATCCCGTGGCAAACGGCTACTTCATGAAGGGTGGCCCGCCCACAACGGATATACGTTACATCATCGGCTCTGTGTGGGGCATCCTGAACCCCGGCCCCATTCTCACAGTCACAATTGACGACAAGGAGGACTATCTGCGGTCGGTTATCATGTATCTGTTGGACGGTGGTGTACTCCGTTTTAACAACATCGCACCCCAGTCTGCGTACTACAAGGAGCCCGGCGGAATGCAGGAGACGCGCACCATGAACCGCATTGAGACATCGGCGCGTGCAATGGTGTCGGCCTTCCCTGACCTTGTTACCATCAATCTCACCAAGAAGTCCGGCATGCCTGAGGTGCGTCTGCGCGACAAGCGCCCTGAGGAGGAGCGCGTGTTCGGACCTGCGGCTCTGAAGGCCTACACGATGCCGCATATCAAAAAGGAGCAAAGGTGACATTGACGTGACGTAACTATGCAACCCTGCACGATGCTCACATACGACGATATTGCCACTTACTGTCTGGACACCGCTCCGGCACTCATCTATCTGTCCATTGGATGCGCCCAGAATGGGAACCCCGTTTCCAATGAGCAGCAGCTCCCGCCTTTCATTCGTGACTGGCCCACTGCTGGGCGCATCCTCCTAATTCTGGTGGACCCCGCACTAGAGTCACCGCCTCAGGTTGCAAAAGACCTGGAGATGCCGGGTTATGATGACATGACGCCAGTGAACCGTCACGGCCGCTTTGACATCATCACGGCACGGCAGAACTTCATCTGGACAAATGATGTGGAGAGGGCGATGCTGGATGCCATGTATGTTCTGTGTCTGCACACTGAAACGCGCATGATTGCCCAGGATTTCAGCGGCATCAACATCCACAAATACTATCCGCTCCGGTCATTTAGCTCAGATATTCTGGACTGCGTGCTCTTTGATGTCACGCAGCGCGACGGCGGTTGCTCAGTGAACTGGGCCACGAATCCGCCCCAAATCTGGCATCCGCGCACCAAACGGTTCGTGCATGCCTGGAATCAGCCACTGACCGACATCAAGGGTGGTGTTACAGACCGCATCTATAAGGAGCAGCTGAACAGTCGCGTCAATATCCTGACGAACTATGTCAATCGGCTCTACCACATTCAGGCCGGCACCCAGGAGCTCCGTGACTGGTGTAGCCCCGAGCGCGTAATCGCTGAGGCAGACTGGCTGTTTGATGTGTACAATATCCCGATAGAGACAGAAAATGCAGTGCTCCGTTATCTGATTGATGCAATGACCAAGGATATCTTGACAGCGAGCTGCAGTAGGCCGCCGACCGATTACGAGGTTCAGCAATTGATAGGCCTCCCATTTGCAGACTATCAGAATGCACTTCGCCGCGCCGTGACAAATCCCAGCCCCAACTAGAGAATGGCAATGTCTAACCGTGCCCTTGTGTTCGCCAAATGGTTCTACTGGATTCTGTTGGGTTTCGCCCTGCTGTACACATGCTATCTGCTATTCCAGAGTGGCCGCCCTATCACGGGAGTTCTCTTTTTTGTCGTCGGTAGCATGCTTCTGTACATGATGTACCACTACTACTTCCCGCCCGGCGACCCCAGCAGCCAGTGGCCGCCCTATGTTACCGCGTGCCCGGACTATCTGACACTGATTGCGCCGAATGCCTGTGCGGACTATGTTGGCCTGCATACCCCCATTCTCCAGAAGTCGGACCCTGCACATCCTCCTGCAGTGACGGATTCGAAGCACGTGTTCAATGCTGCGGGGACAGTGCATGAGAAGGCCGCCAGGGCCCAGCAGTATGGGCTGAGCTGGGAGGGTATAAACTAAGGTTTATACCCACAGCGCGTCGCAGTCACAGACCTACCTAAAGCATCAGCCGCTTACATAAGTAATGTACCGTATTTACGCTGTAGACCCCACGACTGGACGTAAACACCAATCCGTCTCTGAGGCCGAATGGGAGGATACTATGGATGTCTTCGGTGGCGCTCCGTTCACCTTCGCATTCCTTGGCAAGCCCGCCCAACCGCCCGCCCAAATCAATGGCTGGCACACCGCCCTCAAGTTGTTCGAGCACGCGACACCCGAAGTAGACCGTATGCTCGCATTTCTCAAGGCCACCGCCGCCGCCGGTCAATCACTTCAGGCAGTGTTGGTCGGCTTAAACCAGATGCACTGAAGAGAGCTCCAGAGGAGATGTCTTCAGAACAACCATCAGCACTGCTGCATCGCTATCACTATAATGCACTCATCGAATGGGCACGCAAACCCGCACCACGAAGCCCCGTTGTAGTGTTTCTGTATGGCCCCCCAGGTGTCGGAAAAACTACGCTGGCACATCGCGTCATAAACGATGCCGGTCTGAGAGCAGTCGAGTGCAATGCCTCACAGTTCCGCCATAAGGCTGCCATGTCCGAACTCATCGAGCCCCTTCTGAACTCCGCAAACGTCAGCGACTTCTTCCGCCCCGAAGGCCATCGTGCGATGGGCATCATCCTTGATGAAATCGACGGCATGTCTGCGGGAGACCGTGGTGGCCTCAGTGAGCTTGTACGCATCCTGAAGGACTACAAGGGCCCTAATGCGATTATCTGCATCAGCAATGAGTGGACCGAAAAGCGCTATCAACCCCTGATGCGCATTGCTCTATGTCGCCATATTACACCGCCCGACCTAGCCTCCTGTGCAGAATGGATGGGCAAGGACCCCTCCACTGTTGAGCCACTCTGGATTCGTCACAATGGAGACCTGCGTAAGCTTATCCAATGGTCTGCTGGTGCCGGCTCAGAGTCCGATACTACCAATGATATCACCCGCTCTGTTACAGTTCAGGATTTAGTACTCCAGTTGCTTCGCGGTGAGCTCGACATGCAGGAGGAGCTCCATCTGGATAACAACGACCTCAATCTGGCTGGTCTCCATCTTCACGAAACTCTCCCTGACTGGATTCGCGAACACTTCGATGATACGAAAAATGGCTGGCAGATATACCGCGACTGTCTCAACTCCATTGCCCGCAGCGACCGTCAGGATTATTACACCTTCTTCCATCAGCATTGGTCTCTGTTCCCTCTCAGCTTTCAGAGCAAGCTCCAGGCCGTGAACCACCGGCTGTTTGTCAAGGAGCAGCCCGCAAAACTCATTCCGCCTGGCAAGGGCTGGAAGTTCCAGTATACCGCAGTGTTAGCCCGCCAATCTTGGCTCTTCAATCAATTCAAGTATCTCTGCGAGATTCGCGATGTGCTCGAAGCATCACCCCTGCGCGACAGCGGCCTGGAGGCTGCGCTATGGATGGCATCTGCTCTAAATACGGCCAATTCAGACGGCTCGCAACTCCTAGCCACCGGCCCACTGCTGTCAAAGCCTGCAACAGTACAAAAGGACCGCATTCAACGATGGCTCAAAACACTGGCAGTTCCACAAGTCCCGCCCTGCCCCACAAAACAGAACTTAAACCATAAATAAATAGAAACACTCATATGGACGCGCGTGCACATGTTGTCGTCGCACACTACAATGAAGAGTTAGAATGGTGTAAGAATCTCCCATATCCTTATACTATTATAAGTCGCAATGGCATACCCGCAAACGTGCCCCCTAACAAGGGGAACGAAGCCAGCAGCTTCCTGGAATATATTATTAATAACTACGATTCTCTGTCACCATATACTATCTTTGTGCACGGGCATCGTAGTGCCTGGCACCACATGGCAAATATGGATGAACGGTTGAAGAGCCTGCCCCTTGTTCACAGATATAGCTGCTTTAATGACCTACCTCCCGTGAAGCTACTAACACTTGACTGGCCGGGCTTTGTCATGAAGAATATTACTGCGGGGCAAGAAGCAGCAATATACCTTGAGCGATATATGCCCCAACTATCGGCTATTCTTGGCCCAATCAATATGTATAAACTAATCTACAAGCCGTGTGCACAGTTCTATGTTAGTCGCGATGCAATTTGCTCCCGTAAAAAAGAAACATATCAGCAACTCTATGATTTCTTGATGGCCTGTCCCGAGCCGGCGATTATCAGTGGCCGCATCTTCGAATGGCTCTGGCACTTTATCTTTACAGGTGACCCCAGATATCGTGGCGACTAACCCTACAAGAGTAGCGCAGCCAAAAACCCCAACGAACCGCCAAGCGGGACAGTAACCAGTGTAAACCACGGCCAGTATGCCATCTCGCTATGGGGGTCTACGGCTGCTGCAAGCAGCCCCAAAATAAGTGGTAAGAACCCTAACAGTAATCCATACAAGAAATATGCTGATTTCATCTACTCTTTGTTCTGAGAAAAGTGTGGCCGCCCATCACCTCCATCTCCGGTATATGTGAATGTCCCCCATCCATATATGTTGTAGACCTCTCCTTTGGTCAGCGGCATCTTCTCCGCAATATAGCCGTCTAGTTCACTACTATCTGGAAATCGGAAGACTGCCGCACGCCCCATCACGTTCATCCAGCCAATCGCGCCCTTGTATCCAACCCCAATCCCACCCGTTTTCCGCCCAACACCTTCGTACTGGTCTCGCTCTTCATTGTAGCGACCCACCGTCACGAACATGTGATACTTGAGCTGGACCGTATTGCCTGGCCACACACAGTCCGCGCGTACATCTTTTCGCGAAACCCAGAAATGCTCCCTGGGACGGTCGCACGAAGGATCATCGTAGACCGCCAGTGCAACGGGGTCAATTGCGGCAAATGTATAGAACGGTTCTGCTTTGTGCATGTGCATCGTGCCGTCATAACAAGCTGCCGACATCAGCACTCACCTTTGTCAGCCATAAGTAGATGGAGCGCCTCTTTCCGCAGTTCGGTTTCTTATACAGCCTGAACGGAGGTCACGAGGTATTCGTTGTTCAGGATGTGCTGAACACAATTCTTGTAATGAAGGGCATTCGGCGGGCATACTTACCAGCCAAGGCATTGATAGCACAAACCATTGTGCACTACTTCTCTCCGCATGTCAAAACACTGGACTATAACGGGCGCCCCGATCTGACGTTCGTTGTTAGAGCCGATTCAACTGCAGCACCCCCTACTACACATGAGGAAGTAGGGCATCTGCTGGGTTACATGTGCGCCGATGAATGGGAACACACACTGCGCATGCCACAAAAGGTCTTCTTTGAGTTCGTTGCAAAACTCAAAAACGGTGCCGAGTTTCAGTTATTCAGTTTTGTGTGTTTGACAGATGCAAGGTTAGCAGAAGCCCGTCTACTAAATATCCATGTCGCTATCGCACTTCTCAGTGACCCACTGGCCAACAAAATCGTGAAATCTGTGGTATTGAGAAAGGGTACTATGAAAGTCAAGGATGGTGGTGTGCTCGAAGAGGCAAATATATCATATTATGGAGAGAACAAACGGTTTGCTAATGCGCGCTAACATAATCATCCAAACTCTTCAGGCGTTTGAGCCGGCCATCTGCAGTCATCCAGACTTCCTTAGCCAATGTTTCTAGGAAATCAAGGTCGTGCGACACTAGCACTACCGCACCAGGGAACTCCATCAGACCATCCGCCAATCCATCAATCGTCTCAATGTCCAGATGATTCGTGGGTTCATCCATCAGCAAGATATCCGGCCCCTGTGCGGCCAGCGATGCAAAGTAGACGCGCGCCTTCTGCCCGCCTGACAGTGTTCCAATCTTCTGTGACTGTTCGGCACCCTTGAGACCCGATGCACCCAGAATTTTACGCACCAGTGTCGGCTCTGCAACTGCGCCTACGAACTCTAGTGGAGTTTTGTCAGCTGGTAGCACATGATAGAAATGCTGGTCAAATTTGCAGATGCGCAGGCCAGGCCGCCGCTCAACATGGCCATCATCGTTCAACGCTGTTAGCTCTCCCGCCAGGAAATTGAGGAGTGTGGATTTACCGCT
>JACCDY011075259.1_pt1 | contig 15541 bp, 24 predicted proteins | sample 7446391 | NCBI WGS metagenome assembly JACCDY01 (sample SAMN15323451, study PRJNA562643) | freshwater metagenome | isolation source: river surface water | place: USA:Blue River Watershed | collected 2017-08-18 | reverse complement strand
GAAGTAACTGGATGGAAAGTAATTGATCAAATGAATTTAAACAATGGAAAAGTAGGCTACGTCTACACAAGGAGTTTATAATGGGTGGTATTGTTAGTTCAATATTAGATCCTCTAACAGGAGCTAGTTCAACTCGTAAAGCTGCTAATGCTGCTGCTGAACAACAGAGACAGGCTGCACAAGACGCTGCTGCGGCTGCTGCATTTAGACCAGTAGGCATGACGACTCGCTTTGGTTCGTCACAGTTTACTCGTTCTATTGATCCTGAAACAGGAATGCCTTATGTATCTAGTGCAGGATACACAGCAGCTCCTGAGTTAGCTGCTCTACAGGAAAGATTGTTTGGTCAGTTTGGTCAAGGATTAAATCAAGCAGAACAAGTTGGTGCTCAGTATGCTCCATTAGGTGCTGCAGCTACTGGTTTATTTAATCTTGGACAACAATACTTAGCTAAGTCTCCTGAAGAAGCTGCTCAAGATTACATGACTGCTCAGCAAGGTTTATTAGCAGGTGGAAGAGAACAACAACTAGCAGGTATCCGTAATAAGTTATATCAAACAGGACGTAGTGGTTTAGCTACTGGTGGTACATCTACTGGTATGCAAGCAACTAATCCTGAGATGGCTGCTTACTACAATGCACTTGCTCAACAAGATGCACAGATCGCTGCACAAGCAGAACAAGCAGGTCAACAACGTGCTATGTATGGTGCAGGTTTATTCGGTACTGGTGCAGGTTTACTTGGTTCACAAATACAAGGACAAGTTGGTGCTTATAGTCCATTACAAACAGAACTTGGATTGGCAAGCAGTGTTGAAACAATGGCTCAACAACCATATCAGCTTGGTCTTGCTCTTGGTTCAGCATCTATGCCGGGTCAACAAGCAGGTGCTCAGATCTATAACCAAGGCTTCCAGAATGCTGCTAATACAGCTTACCAAGGTGTTCAACAAGCTAATGCAATCAATGCTCAGTTCTTGTCTAATGCTATTGGTGCAGCAGCAGGTGGTGGAATGAAGAGTCCTTTCTCTTCTATGTCTAATCCATTCTCAGGTATGAGTAGTTGGTTTGGTGGTGGTACTGGTCTAAGTACTTTACCTTCTAGCGTTAATAGGAGTTTTTAATTATGGGTATTCCAGCATCACAACAATTAAATCTTAGTTCTGATCCTGCAGTTGTTCAGCGTCAAATTCTAGCAGATCGCGAGAAACAATTTGCTGCTATCAGTAATCCTCAACAACAGTTTGCTGCTAGATTAGGAAGCATGCTTGGTGGTGGTATTGCTAACTTAACTCAAGATAAAGGTTTCTTTGATATCAACGATCCTCTATTAACTAAAGTATCTAAGATTCAAGGTATCTATAATAAGGTAGCTTCTCAGATTGATCCTGCTGCTAATCCTGAGCAGTTCTTTACTGCATTACAAAGAGAATACTCACAAGATCCTGAGCTAGGACAACAAGCATTGATGGCTGCTCAAGAAGCACAGAAAGCTAGAGCAACAGGTACAGAATTGCAACTTAAAGAAGCTCAATTGTACGAGAAGTCTCCTGAACTTATTGCAGGTAAGATTGAAGAAGCTCTTAAGAACGGTAATGAAGCAGAAGCTATGCGTCTTGCTAATCTTAAAACACGGATTGATGAAACTCGTGGTCTTGATATTCAGAAGACTAAAGCTGAAATTGCTCGTCTTAATGCACAGACTAAAGAAGTATCTGATCGTATTGAATCAGGTAAGTATGATTGGAAGATTATTAACAATGCTGCAGGTGCTCCAATCGGTGTTCAAACAATCAACAAGAAGACTGGTGCTATTGAGTTTAAAGAAGTTGATCCTGAAGTTGCTAAGAAGTTCTTGGACTTTGGTGGCAATAAGCCAGCAGCAACAACTGGAGACGGTAAAGAGAAACCATCATTAAGTTCTTTTGCAACTGGCGGTACTCCTGCTGCAGAACAACCTAAGAGAGAAACAACTTGGTCAGGTGTTCCTGTTGCTCCAAAACCAGTAGTTCCTCCTACACCTACACAAGAACGTGACTATGCTATTCAAAGAGCAATGCCTAACGTCAATGTAAGTTTATTGAACGAACAACAGAAAGCTGTATTAGCACAACAATTAGGACTATAACATGGCTGGATTCGATGTACTAGGTGCAAAGAAAGCAGGTTATACGGATGAGGAAATTGCAGGATATTTAGCAGGTGAAGCTGGCTTTGATATTCAAGGTGCTTTACAAGCAGGCTATTCTAACAAGGATATCATCCAGTATTTAAATAAGACTGGTGCTAGTGCTGTAGAAACATTCTTAAACTCTGCTAAACAAGAAGTTGGTTCAGAAGTTAAGGGTGCTTATCAGTTACTTGGCGGTGAGTTAAGTACTGCTGATGAATCTCTACGTAGACAGATGGAATCTGAGAACCCTGTATCAGGTGTCTTAGGTACTATCGCAGGTGGATTAGTAAACCCTTCTACTTTGATTCCCGGTTCTTTATTATTTAAAGGTGCTAAAGGTGTAGCCACTGCAGGTGCTATTGGCGGTGCAGTAGGTGGAGCACTTCAACCTATCTATAATCCTGAAGAAGACTTCTCAAGACTAACATCGACTGCGATTGGTGCAGGTGGTGGTGCTGTGCTTGGTGGTCTATTAGGTGTTATTGGTGGTAGATTTGGTCGTAAGGTAGCTGCTGATTTAGCTGATGATGCTATCAAAGCAGGTGCTAAAACAGAACAAGAGATTGCTTCTCATATCAAATCTAAGACAGGTATCGATGTAACTGATGCAGAGACTGCTGCTAGAACTATGGATCAGTATGCTCCAGAGAACAAAGCAAAGATTGCAGGAGATGTAGAAGTAGATACACCGAATGCTACAGCTATCAAGCAAGCAGATTCTACAGGTGAGTTTAAGCCTATCTTTGATGCAATGGATCAGGTTGATTCAGTTGCTCGTAAAGCAGCACAAGAAGAACTAAACAAAGCTGTTAACACTGGTGACTATTCTGAGTTCATTGATTCAATCAAAGCTTACACAACTCCTTATGAGTTCGGTAAGATTCCTCTATTCAAAATCCAAGGTGTACTAGATGAAGGTAACGAGTTCTATGCTAAGAACTTAAATGCTCTTCGTCAATGGAACGTAGAACGTAATGCTGATTCTATTCGTTTATTACAAACTAAAGTAGATGACATTAATAATCTACGAGTTCCTGATACAGCACCAGCTCCTCCTACATCTGCAGCTATTGAAGCATATCTAGGTAGAAACATTGGTGAGATTGTTCCTCAGAAATATCAACAAGCTGTTATTCCTTGGCTTGAACAACAAATGGATTCATTCACGAACTTAGATACATTCTATCGTGACATGATTACTAGTGGCGTTCCTGAGCGTGAAGCACAGATTCTTATCCGTGACTCTGCTAACCAATTCTTAAATGTAACTGCTCAGGTTCTAGGTAACCGTTCACAAGCAGGTAGATTATTAGGTGATAAGTCTACAGTTGAGTTGTTTGGCAGCTTACGTAACTTAATGAAGATGCTTGAGAAGGGTACTGGTAAAGGTATCGGTGAAGATGATGTAATGAATCTTATCGATTCTGTATCTAAGATCAAGGCAGAAGCTGCTAATGGTTCTGTAGATCCTGCAGTAGCAATTGCTAAGCTTGCTAAAGACCTACAAAAAGAACCAACAATTGGTCAGAAGTTCTCTGAATTAATTACTAACGTATATACATCAGGTATTCAAACTGCTGTAGTTAACGCGTTGTCTCCTCCTGTTAAGATGTTATTGAACGGTATTGAGAATACTATTCTTACATTAACTCCGGGTTCTTCTAGATTCCTACAGTTCCGTAGAGCAGGTGCTTCATTGTCTGCTTTAACTGATTCATTTAAAGAAGCTTTATTCTTTGGTAAGTCAGGATTCTTATCAGGTCAAGCACTAGATAATATTGGTGACGTAGCAGGGGCAATTGGTAAACAAACTAATGCACCGGCTTGGGAGAAAACACTAGGTAATGTAGTTCGTACAGTAGGTACTCGTCCATCAGTAGGTATCGATGAGTTCTTTAAGACTTACTTCCGTAAGATGGAACTATATGATCAGTTCTATAAGCTTGCTTACTCAGGTAGATTCAAAGGTAAAGAAGCAGAAGTATTCAATGCTCTTAAGAAAGTAGATTTAAAAGATATTAACTGGTCTGAGAATCTATTATCAGCTAACATTAAAGGTGTTAGACAGAAAGATATCAAAGAGATTATTACTGCTGCTAAGGAATATGCTAAGCTTAATACATTCCAAGCAGACTTAGGTAAACTAGGTAACGACTTGCTACGATTAAAGTCTAACAATCCGGGTGTTGCTCTTGTTATTCCTTTCGTTAAGACTCCATTGAACATTCTTAAGGATGGTATTAGCTATACTCCATTAGGTCTATTACCGGGTATGACTCCTACACGTCTTAAGCGTAGCGGTGGTAAGCTAGTTAAAGATGCAGCAGGTAAACCTATTGTTGAAGCTTACTTAACTAAAGAACAAAGACTAGCTAGAGCAGCTATGGGTATGGCAGGTATGGCTACATTAGCTATGCACATTGGTAACAATGAGATTACTGGTTCATATCCTAAAGATCCGGGTAAACGTGCTGCAATGCAAGCTGCAGGTATTCCTGAGTACTCTATCAAGATTGGTGATAAGTGGATTCCTTATGGTCGTATTGAACCGTTAGCTACTACACTTGGTTTAATTGCTGATAATGTGAAGACAGTACAGGATTACTATTCTAAGAATCCTAATGATAGACGTATCTCTGATATTGCTTTACAGACAACTACAGCATTGGCTAATAACTTAGCTAACAAGACATTCTTGCAAGGTATTGCAGGTGTTGTTCAAGCTATCAATGATCCTGAGAGACATGGCTCAGCATTCATTAAAGGATTCGCATCATTAGCAGTTCCGGGTGCAGTTGCTCAGTTTGCTAAGGCTACTGATGAAACACAAAGAATTACTGATTCATTCGGTGAAGCTGTATTAAACCGTATTCCGGGTCAACGTACTCAACTACCTGAGAGATATAATCTATTTGGCGGTGTGCAAGAGAATCCTATGGCAGGTGTTGCAGCGTTCACTGGTGTACCTATCCGTAGTGCAGAACAAAATGCAGTGCAGAAAGCTGTATCAGATGCAGGTGTTGATTACACTATGCCTAGCAAATCTCTTAAAGGTGTTGATCTTAACTCAGCACAACAATCAAGATATCAGGAACTATCAAGCCAGTTCATTACATTAAAGCTGAATGCTTTAGTTAATACTCCGGGATTTGATAACATTCCTAAAGGTATTAAGAAGAACTTGATTGAAAAACAAATGAAGGAAGGTAGAGCAATTGCTACTAAGATTATGACTGGTGAGATGAGTCAAGATCCTGAGTTTGTAAGAGAGATGGTTCGTAAGAAGATACAGAAGAAATCAGGAATTGATATTGCAGAGGAGCAACAATGATAGGTATGGATACAATCATTGAAGTAGGTGCTAAGATATTAGACAGGGTTATCCCTGATACTAATGCTAGAGAATCAGCTAAAGCAGAACTAATTAAAGCTGCTCAGAGCAACGATTTTCAATTAGCAATGGGTCAGCTAGAGATTAATAAAGTTGAAGCCTCTAATCCATCTCTATTCGTCTCAGGATGGAGACCTTTCGTAGGTTGGACATGCTCTGCTTCATTTGCTTTACACTTTGTAATCTTTCCTATACTTAACTTTATCATTGTCGGGCTAGGATATAAAGAGATTGTAATCAGTTTCGACATGACTACATTGATGACTACTCTTGGTGGTCTATTAGGTATTGGTGGATTACGTACTTATGAGAAAATCAAGGGAGTAACTAAGTGAACTTAATACTGAAACGTATTCACTACGGAGATACATTCACTGTAGGTCAGTTATATGAAGAGACTAAGTATGGACTATCTCCTATATGCTATACACTAGAAGATAAGTTTAGACAAATAGAAGGTGTGCCTGTTAAAGATTGGAAAGTACAGAATGAAACAGCAATACCAAGAGGAACTTATAAAGTCTCTATTACCTTCTCAAACAGATTTCAATCCAAACTACCTTTACTCGCTGATGTGGATGGGTACTCGGGTGTTAGAATTCACTCAGGTAACAGCTCTGCAAACACTGAGGGCTGTATCTTGGTCGGTATGACATGGGATGGTAAGAGTGACTGGATAGGATCTAGTAAAGTTGCCATGAGTTCTTTAATGCCACTCATTGAAAACTCTACTAGTCCTGTCACTATTCAGATTAGTTAATACTTGGCTTATACGTAGTAAATAATAATCGTAGGAAGCCTAGGTCAATTACAACATAGACTCCTACATCATCATCTCCTGCATCTTCACCGTTTAGATATTCAATACCTAGAGATAGTCCTCTAATAACACTTAGTTCTATACTCATTTGTTTTCCTTATTTCTTTTCCATTGTAAGAACTCATACCAAAGTATTTCTACCTCACTTATCTTTCGTTTCCAGTCATAGTAGTCCCCTTGTAACTCAGCTATTTGTTGTTTCTTTTCCTTAACCCAGTTAAGAAAGAAGTAACTACCAAGGAAAGCAAAGAAAGTTAGAGAACTTCCTAGTATTAATCCTATTACTAATTTATCCATCTCAATCCTTATTAGGTGAGGGTACTCGCTACGTCTAAAAATTGACTATTCTCCATACTGCTTTGGGGCATAGTAACCCCCTGTGGTCATTACTGACTCCGTGTATCCAAATTTAGTATCCGCTTTCCCCTCGTAACTCTTAAATACTACATCCACCTGCAGTACATGATAACATCTGTGCTCCTTCTACGTTATCGTCGTACTCTTTGAAGTTATCCCAATCAACTGAATCAGGTACTAACATCTTCAACTGATTGTATTGCTCTTCAGTGCACTCCTCATAAGGTGCTTGCTTGTATGTTCCACCATCCATCGGTAAGAACGATACACCAGTTACCTCATCAAAGTGTTCCCACACCCAAGCTCCAACTTCCATCCATTCGTCTTCTTTAACACTAATAGTTACTGATGGTTTATGTTCACAGTAGTGACGTTGGAACAACAACCATAACTTCAAGTGTTTCAATGCAGACAACTCTTCTCTCAACAACGCACCGTCAGCTACCTTAACAGGAAAACTAAACACTGTAGTACTATCAGGCTTCATCACACAAGGCTCAGCTACAAACCCTGACTGAATCATGAACTGAGTTAAAGGATCTTTATTGTCTGCCCGTACTCTACGAATATAATACTTACTATGCTGAGGATGTATGCCACTAGCAGTAGAGCAAAGCTGTGAGACCGTTCCTTCAGGTTTGACCGCTGTAACAGCGACCGACTGATTAATTCCCACAGCAGAAGCGAATTCAGCATTAGTAGTAATAGCAACATCTCTTAGTTTCTCCAATCTAAATGGTAACTCAATATCATCAGGGTTATTCAACAACGAGTTATCTAAGATACCTGTCATTGATACGCCTAACAATGCTTCTTCCTCAGTGTTCTTCTGCCAAATCTTACGTAGGTAAGGGAAGTTAGTTAACGTTGCTTGAAATGTTCCAAGAATCGTAGCCAACTTAATCTTACGTTCCAGACTAGCCATAGTATCATCACTGCGAACAATGCAAGAGGATAGATTACAGAACTGATAAGGGCGAAGAATGATCTCACTGCAAGGGTTCGTACCAAAGTCGTAAGTACTGTCTCTTCTACCATTCTTAGCTGCTTGTTTCTGTGATGCATCACGATTAAAAATTCCTCTCTCACCACTGTGTGATTCATAAATACTAGTCCACTCACGCATGAACTGACCGATGCTAGGTTTCTCTGCATACGTAGCTGAGTTATTAGCTAGTGCTCGCTGACCTTGACCATCCCACCATGCTCCTGCTTTAGCGTGTGCCATCTTATCATCAGATAAGTCAGACAAACTAATCATCGCAGATCTACGAACACCTCCCACGACAACAACTTCCCCGATTTTACACAGAATATCATGACACTCCAACGATGATAACCTGCGACCGGCAGATGAGCGAAACTTACTAATAACGAATTTGAACAAGTCTTCCAAAGGCTTAGCCCCGGATGCTCTTCCTCCAAACGTCTTGAGTCTTGTCCCAGCAGGTCTAACCTTTGATAAATCAAACCTTGGAACTTCGCCAGAGTATAGAAGAGCCACCAATTGACGAAGCGACTTTGCCCATCCTTCTTTACTATCGGAAACAGCAATAGTAGTTTCACTATCAAACAACTGATCCGGCACTTCAGGTAATTTCTTAACATACTGTTGCTCCACTGAGAATCCTACACCTGTACCACATAACAAGATATACATAGCTTCATCGAATGCTTTAGGGTCATCGATAGGTAAGTATGAACAATTGAATGCAGCTACGTTCTGACGTTCCAAAGCAGCACCTGCAGTCATAATAGCTCGCATGCTAGGCACTACGTCTAAATGCACTACTGCATCTTCTAACTCTGCACGTAACTCAGGTGTTAATGTATATCCGTTCTTCTCTTTCAAGTTCTTTGTCATAAAATCAAAGTAACGCTTAACTGTTTCGTTCCAGTGTTCACGTCTACCTTGATCATCTAAGTATCTTGAGTACCTAGATTTAGCAATGAATGTATTGTAGGGTGTTAGTTCATATCTACTCATCTTCTTCCTCTTCTCCATCATAATCTACCTCAGACATAAGGCGATCATAGTTATCCTCAATACGGTCTAAAAAGTATTCGACTATCTCCTCTGAAGTTATGTCTAGTAACTCCAAAAGAGATAGCTCATCTAACCGTTTAAGCCTCTCTTGTAATTCTTGTAGCGTCAACGGATACATTATTACTTACGTTGCTTTGTTACACGAGGTTCTACTTTAATCGGCTCTTTCTTCTTAGCTTCTTTACGACTCTCTTTAACTTCTTCAATGAACTGGATAGCTTTACCTGTTGCCTCATGAATAGCTTTAAGCTGTGTCAACGTAGCATTCTGTTCATCTAGCCATGTGTACAGATTAATGAATCGTCCAGTAGCAGTTTGAATAGTTAAGTCTAAATCAAAGTCATCCATAAAGAACTCACTTGCAGCACCTACAGGATCATAAGAACCTGTCAGTGTTACAAAAGAATCTGATTCAGGGAAGAACTTATTAAAACTGATTTTCTTTTTAGTTGTTTTCTTTGTTGTCATTTGTATTCCTTTCAATTAAATATTCAAGATAATGTTTTGCTTTAAGTAAGTCTTGCAAACCATCTTTATGTTTCCAACGTAGTAAATATTTTAACACATTTCCTTCCCAAAAGTCAAGCTCCCACTCAGAAATAATATCCCAAGGTTGAATAGCTCTTTGATAATGACTACCTGCAACCTGTTGATCCTTAACTGATTTGCCTTTATATTCATAAATCTTATTTAATCCGGCAAAATATTCTTCAAGAGTAATACCTTTGTTCCTAGGTTCTCCTAAATCAGGAAGTGCTACAGGTACATCATAGTTTCTATATCCTTCTTTAATCATAATGCTTTCACCTCTACTGACGATTTTACTTGTTTAGTTCCTTGAGACCACGATCCACAAGAGCGGCATTGGTAGCGTTGGTAAGACGAAGTAGTTGTGATAGCAGTTCCTCTCTTTTGAAGATGAGTGCTTCCGCAACTAGGACAAACAGCAGAATCGGAGTGATGATTCCTATTAGGATGATTTTTAATCCAAGGTAACAACCGATTATATAATAACTCAAGGAGAACAACGTCCTGTTTATTATATTCTTCCATCCGTTTCCATGCATCTTTATCTCCTGACATACATTTAACCCACAACTCATGTCCTTCATGTGCTGTCTTACTACCTAATCCTAAGCGTTGTGCTACATAGTCTAGCTTGTTACTTGGGAATCTAAACTGACTTCTTACTTGTTTCAATAAATCAATCTGCTTATAAGGAGCAGGAGGATTCATCTCATGTAATAAGAACTCTTTGTTAAGAGTCGGCATATCAAACTTAGTACCATTGTAGTGAATCACCGCATCAGCTTCGGAGATTAAGTCATGTATTCTCCGCAACATTTTCTTTGGTTTAGACACATGCACAGAATCAAACATAACTTCATCATCACCAAGCCATTTAGCAGCCCAACATAGTACATAAGAGGACTCCATCAACTGACTTAAACCTACGTTCTGTTGCCAAATACCCCACACATGTGCTACGTTAGGACTACTTTCTATGTCCAGTAGTAATATTTTCATTAACTCTCCTTAGCAATTTAACCAATCGGTATAGCAAGAATGTTCTAAAGTCTATGACTTTTTTAATGTGTTCTGCCATACTTCTTGGATTACCTTTAATCGTTCTTTCTCTTTAGTTTCAGCAATGATAAGCAAGGCATCAACTTGTTTTTGTAGTTGTAAGTTCTCTACTTCAAGTCGTTCCATCCTTGCTCTCATCATTCTAGTTTCTACTTCAAGAGTTTCTATTTCACATTCACGATCGTAGATTGTTTCTTCTAGTTCTTTAATTGATGATTCATAAGAGTGATTACTGCAACTCATTTTAACATCACCGCAATCTCTTTAAGTAAATATACTTTAGGTGCAAGCAAAACCATTAGTAACATATGTAAGTTATATAAAGCAATAGCAGAAGAACCCATAAAGAATGAACCAGTTACTATTGCTAGACCTTCGCCATCTTTAACTAATGTCTTAGTCCATTTATATAAGACATAAGAAACAACACTAAATGTAGCAATGCCTAAACAGTATGCAGATATCGAAAAATAAATATACTGCATAGCAATGTCAGGTAACTGTTCCATTGCAAAGTCACTTGCTTTACCTACTGCACCTTGAATACCAGTTAATATCTCTACTAACTTACCTTGTAGTTGTTCTTTCATTTACTCACCATCTTAAAGAAATAATCTGCATCAATAATCGCAAGAGGTCTATCTCCGTTCTGCTTAATGAACACTACTGGTTGATGATAACCATGTTCTTTAGCTTGTTCGTAATAGTTATATACAGCAATCTTAGCTAAGTTCTTACACTCCACTTGATAAGGGAATAGTTCTCTAGCAGCCGGACTTAACTGTACATCCTCGCCTCCTGCACCCATACTAGTACTTCTTACATCATCCTGCTGTAGAGACGGGAACGTTGATAGTATCTTGTCCCTTACCCACTTCTGCAGGTTTCTTCCTTTTGCCTTTGCTGACTGTGGTTTCAATCTTAATCTCCTTACGTTTAAGTATCATTCTCTTAGGTAAGGTAATACTATTGTTACACATACCATGTGTGATTGTACCTGCTAATTCAATCTGCTCATCATCTTCATAGACAACGAAGCCAACTGTCTTACATGCTAGGTCTTCTCGTTTAGATTCATGCCATTCACCTTGAGCAAGTGCATCAAGCCACTCAATCAAGATAAGCTTGGGGGTTGCCAAACTTGATTTGGTTCTCGTCTTATCCACAATAGTTGACCGTTCTCCAAGACTCGCTCCTCGTTTCCCTCGTAAGCTTTGAGTACAGCAAGATACATTTCCTTTTCGTCTTTGCATTTTTCAAGAATCCTTTTCGCTTTAACGTCTCCAATTCCCTTGAGACCGATGATATTGTCAACTCTATCTCCAGTAAGAATCTGTTTATAAAAGTTAAAGATACATTCTTCTTCGGTTACATGGTAAAAGAAGTCCTTAACAAAGTTATAGTGCTTACCGCGAATCATATCTAAGTCTTTATCAATTGTACAGATACAGTACTCTTCAGGATCTAAAGCATACGCAGCTATTCCTATTGCGTCATCTGCTTCTTCTCCTTCGATCATAGTAAAACCCCATGCTGTAGTCATATACTCACGAAGTAAATCGTAATGCTTCGGCTTTGGTGCTTTTCTATTACCTTTGTACGGTGCTGTCTTAGCTATGTCCTTACGGAAGTTACCTCCACCAGTTAAGAAACCTTGATACTCATCGAACCCATTGAAGAGAATAATATCTTCTATGAACTCACAACATCTAGCCATCGCTATTGACTCCGGTTCATCTTCTGAAGCGAAGCCAATGCGATAAACTAATATGTCGCCATCAATTAGGGCAATTTGCATTACACTGCTGAGTCTAAGTCTTCAATTGATACGTCATCTTTCTCGTATACAATTAAGTCTTGGATCACAATCTTGCTAACACCTACACCCATAGCTTTCTTACCTTTGAATGTATACTCATAAGGTTTAATGAATGCTACACCTTTAGAACCGTTAGCTACTTTAACATCAATCTTGCGACCGTCTGAATCAACAGCTAGGATAGGATACATCTTACTCTTAGCAGTCACATAGAAACCTTGTTCAGCTTTACGCTCATCGTTCTTAACATCGATACCGATATCCATTAGTTTCTTAACTGCTTCTTTAGATAAGTTACACAAGTCTACTTGATACTTCTCACTCATCTGATTTGGTTCGTTCAAGAAAGCCCAGTATAAATCTACTTTAACAGGGATTGGTTTATTTAAATCCATTTGTTTCTCCTAATAAATAACTACACATATATTATACCACAGATTACTGCAAAGTGGTATTGTTTGTTACAAAATCTTCTGTTGTTACAATGTCGATTGCATCTTCTAACAACTCAACAAGTCCTTCTAACTCTAGATAAGACAGAACAACAAGTCTATCATTCTGATCTATGCCTAAAAGAACTAGTGGTTGGGTATCATCAGGTATATTCATGGTCTGAAGTCCGCATCTTTAATTGCTTGAGCAAACTCAGCCACCTGATTCTGACCTTTGTAAGTCCTTGCTTTCTCAACATCATGGTATGCAACACCTAAAGCTTCCTGAATCTTATCAGGATCTTCACCCATACGTAGCATTTCTAGAATGCATTGTTTTAGTTTATCGTTAATCAATGTGTTTCCTTCCATGTATTACCTACTCTATATTCGCCAGTCAAAGGACACTGCATCTTTAATAGTTTGCCCGCATCTTCAATTGACTTAACACCTAACTTACCTACCATATCTGCGTATGGTTCTTCTACTTCTATCTGCCATTCATCATGCACATTAGCTACAAACTTATAGTCTATTCCTAGTTGAGACAATCTATTGTCAAGGATAACTAAAGCTTGTTTCATGACTATAGCACCTGCACCTTGGAGTAACGTGTTAAGTGCGGAGTGTTCCGACCTAACTTGTAATCTCCTACCATCAAGACCCGGCAATGACCCCTCTTTTGAGAATGTTCTTGAAACGATCTCTCGTAAGCTTTTAAGTTTCGGGGTATTAGATAAGAAAGTATTCTTGAGTTTTTCCCCTTCCTTTGCTCCTCCACCAGTAATCTTCCCAATCTTGGCATCACCTGCACCGTAGAGAAATGCATAAATAAATGTCTTGGCTTGATTCCTTGTTTCCAACCCCGCAGCTTTTTGATTAGCTGTGTGGATGTCTCCGTTGATAACTTCATTTGTATACGCATCATCGTTCATATAGTGAGCAAGCATTCGTAGTTCTAAACCACTAGCATCAATACCTACTAACTTATATCCTTTATCTACAGTCCATAAATCCCTACACTCATGTCCATAGATTGCACTTGAGTTAGGTACTTGTGCCATGTTAGGTTTCATGTGCGTCATTCTTCCTGTAACTGCACCGTTTGTGATGACTCTGCCATGAACTCTACCATCTTCTTTCATCTCAGCTAACCAAGAACTAATCTGAGCAATCCTCTTCTGAAGCATTAAGTATTCTGCGATCGCTTTCGCTTCGGGGATGTCGACTCCTTCGAGGGTTGTTTCGTCAACTTTTGGTTGTCCTTTTTCTGTGAAGACTTTCGGCTTCCACCCTTTTTCGATGAGACGTTCTCCGATTTGCTTACGACTTCCGGGGTTGAATACTTCGACTTTATCAGAGATTCTCTTTCCTGTCTTTTCTGAATATCTTTCAGTTGTTTTCGTTGGGAATATACTCTGTAGTGAAGCTTCAATATTAACCAGTTTACTAGTAAGTTCCGCTTGAAGTTCGATAGCTTTTCTTTCATCCAGTTTAAAGCCATTGCTTTCTTGCTTAGTGATAATATGTTGTACATTATGCTCAAGATCTAAACTCCTTTTATCAAAGTTCTTTGTTTCAAATTCTTTCATTAAGAATGTATATAACTTCTCAGTCACTAGTGTGTCTTGGATACAGTAAGTAATCATCTCATCTGATAGTCCACCATCCCAGTCATCAAAGTCTCCTTTAGGAAAACCTAATCGTTCTCCCCATGCTTCTAAACTATGCCCTCCCTCTAGACTTGGATCTAGTAGACGACTTAACACGAGCGTATCGAACACTTGGTTCTTCTTCATCGTAATGTTCCAGTTCTTCTGCAGTACTGGGAGATCGAAGTTTATACCGTTGTGCATGATAATCAAATCGCAACTGTCCAAATACTTTTGTAATCCGTTTGCTTGAGTCCACTGTTTTACTTCTCCGTCTATCTCTCTAGTAACCACTAACCAAATGGTATCGTGGGTTGAGTTTGTTTCAATGTCAAGTATGATTTTCATACTGTTATTATACCATGTTATATTTAATTAGTCCACCTAAATACATCACGACAGCTACAAATTCTACAATGAATAGTGCGTAGTCTCTCTGTCGTAACCCTGCATAAGTCCATAGTCCTGATCCAATAAAACCGAACCAAAGATTTAGAGGGAATATGTTAAGACTTGTTAGTGCTATTCCGATCAGGCATAGGATTGTTCCTGTCCACTTCAGCATCTTGCTTATCCTTCTTAAAAATACTATCCCAGTTACTATCGAACTTTTCTCTGTCTTTAATAGGTCTAGGTGTGTCACCTTTACCATTACCACATGGTCTATGTTTCATTTCTCACTCGCTTTCTTTAGTAAACCATCTGCAAATGCAAAACTTGTTTCAATAATTATTTCTTTGCCTTTTTTAAAATCATCATCAGATATTTTGTTTTGTATAGATTCATTTATTAACTTGTCTAATAATGGCTTAGAAAACTGAAAAGCAATATCTAATCGTTTATGAAAGTATTTTGCTTTGTATCGTGGGAATCTCATTGTTTTACCTCATCAAAATTCATATTAAAAGGATGAACAATATCATCATGAACAATTACACCTTCAACCAATGGTAAAAATTTCATACAAACAACACACCAATACCCATTCATTTCTCACTCGCTTTCTTTAGTATTGCTTTAGCAAAATCAATCAAAGTTTTATGCACATCTGCATCATGCTTGTAATTGTTTTGCCTTTCCCACTTATCCACTTCGTAGTGTATTTCTACATCACTTAACTTTTTTATTTGTGGTGTTGTGTAGAGTGGAAAATCATCTTTGTTGTAATGTGGTGTTCCTTCGCTTGGGACAGCCATTACATGACCATCTACAACACTTTCCCAGTAGAACCTACCAGCAACTTCTTCACCTTTCTCCAATTCCG
>JACCDY010475251.1_pt1 | contig 15550 bp, 21 predicted proteins | sample 7446391 | NCBI WGS metagenome assembly JACCDY01 (sample SAMN15323451, study PRJNA562643) | freshwater metagenome | isolation source: river surface water | place: USA:Blue River Watershed | collected 2017-08-18 | reverse complement strand
ATTTAAATTTTTTATTTTTTTTATATTTTTTGGTTTTTTTTCCACCCTTAGATGATAATTGATAAATAGTAACACTTCGATCGGTTGTTTTAGTAAATGGTTGTTGATTTAACCATACTTGTTTAAAATCATCACTTACCATAATTTTATGAGCAACAGTGACACGTGAACATGTTATAAGTTGAGATAGTTCTCTCATATTATTAATCTCTTGAACTTCAATTCCATTTTTAATAAAAATGGATTTCATACTTGGCATTAAATTTGAAATGATAATCGATGTGTTAAATATAAATGCAGCAAAACTATGCATGCTAATCGCTAAATCTCGATACATTTGTTTTTTTAATATGGATTTAATATCAAATATGGTATGTCTAAAAATATAAAAATGTGTTTTTAAAGTTTCAAACCCTTCTACTGTAGTGCCTGCAATTGTCATGGACATGATGACATCATCCTCTTTACATATTTGAACAATAGATCGTGTACACGATGGGTTTTCTTGGGTTGATATAGGATAACCATCATCAAAGGATGAATTGATAATATCATTTTTAAATTTTTGATCTAATTTAATTGTAATAAGTTGTCGTTGATATTCTGTACCATGACTATCTTTTAATGGAAAATCTGTATAAAATTGTCTTGAAATGTCTTGATTATTTACAACAATACCATGGGTACAATGAATTGGTTCTGTTAAATCATTAAAATATTGTTCATATTTTATTCTTTTTTGAATGTAATAAAAAAGAATATCAAAGAGTTGATCCATTGTAATTTCCATACCCAATAACTTCTGTAATATGATTAAACTATTAAACGAATCATCATATAAATCAATCGTTTGAAATGAAAATATAAGTGTAGTAAGATTTGAGATTTGTATTGCTTTTTTATTATGATACAAACTTTTTCTGTTATTGCTAGTATATAAAATGATATCATTATAGAATGGTGTAGTTTTAATATGATCCAACCATTGTTGATAGTTATTAAATTCAATACTTAATGAATCTGATATAGGTTGATTATTTTGTTCAAAACTTTCAAATATATCATCGTGATTTGTAACAATTAAATATTGAGTAATGTTTAAATAAAAATCGACAAGATTTTTAATAAAATAAAAACAATACATTTCTTTTTGCATATTTATTTTTAAGTTCATTAATGTATCAGGATCACAATGACTACGATCAATGGATTTAAATGTTATCGTATCATCATATATCGATTTATAATTCATATATGATATATGAATATAATAAATGTGTATAAATATAATAAAGATATAAATATATTTATACAAAAATGCATCCTGAAATGGAACAAAAGTTTTTTGAAATCAAAATAAAATCATTTCAAAAAATATTTCCAGATGTAAATTTTTATGATTTGATTAAACAACCAGATGACGATTTTGATATAGAGGATGTATGGGATTATTATTTAGATAAAAATACTAAAAAAATGTATGCATATGATCAATTTGAACGAGGTGATAAATGGAGAGAATGTGATAAAGAAGAAATGAATAGGGTTGGATATTTTGATGAATATTTTTAATTTTTTTAATATAAAAAAAATTAACGAATACGTTTTTTATGTGATTTTTTATGTTTATATGATTTTTTTGTTTTACCTCCAGTATATGCTGGTCGAAATACAATGATTTCATATTTACTGATATCCTCTATATCAATTAATAGTTTATTATCAGGTAATAACGAGCTTAATGGAGTAGACTCTATCGCATCATTACGCTTTTTTTTTAATTGTATGTTTGTAAAATATAATGTATCATTCATAGCATGATCAAATGTACCAGTTAATAATTTATCATTTGCGGTTAATTGATATCGAGTTCCACGTTCTAAACGAATTGAACCATTACTAGGTGTAACATCAATGGAAGACAATTCAGTTTGTGAAGGTGGTGGACATTTACTAATATCAAATGTATCTTTCGTTTTAGAATTAGAACTACCCATATACACTATTAAAATAAATTAATGTTTTTGTGATTTTTTATTTTTTTTATGTTTACGTACTTTTTTAGATTTACCACCTCGTGTATTATATGTTTTTACATCATACGAATTATCTGCATAATGTTGTAAAGGTGTAGTTTGTTCAGATTCATCAATTTCATAAATATTATAACTACTTAAACTATCTTTATAAACTTTAAGTGGATTTGGATCATTATAGGTAGATGTATCGTATCCATCAAATGTAAAACTTACAACATTTTCAAATTCTAAATAGTCAGTTGTAGCTCCTTTAAATTTAGCATTGTATGAGGTTGACCGTTTAAGACGAGATCCACTATAATAAAAATCATTATTATTTATAATTTTATATACTTTTCCTTTCATTAATGTAATTGGGCCATATTTACCATCAAATGTAAAATCATCTACATATATAATTTTAGGTGAATGATCACGGGATGAATCATCAAGATTTGATTTCATTTTAGATCTAAAAATACCCATATATATATATTGTTATATTTGTTATGGGGGTAATATAGAATTTAATGTACATTTCATAATTGAATTTAAGAAAAATATTTATGTATATGGATCAACTTGTATTGTATTATTTAGTTTTAACTATTTGTTTAATAGTTGGTATAGTATTAATATTCAAACAGGTTGAATTATTTGGAGGGTTTGTTGTGATTGTAAGTGGTGGGTTAATTGTAACTAAATTATTAGGGTATACCCTATTAGTTTAAAATAAAATTTAAATAATAATTAAGATAACTATGTATACAAGTTTATTAGGATTTTTGTATGGTAGTGTATGTAAATTAATTGATGATTCATTTGATATACATATTATAGAGAATGTATATATCATAGAATTTTTAAAAGTAACCTATGTGATTGTTAGTGTATTATTATTTCAATTGAAAAATTATAATGTATATATCATGATTTTTTCATCATGGAATCTTATCTCATTTTTACCAGATGCATATACAACCGAGCCTTTTTTTGGAATCATGACAATATTTTCATTATTAGTATCAGCATATTATCTATTCATAGATTTAAATCTATATCATATATTTTTATTTAGTATGATATTTTATCTAGAATGTTTTTCAGGATTTTTTACCGAGATAGGTGAACGAGTACCGTATACAAGTTATATCAAAAGTAAATTTCCGAATGTATATTCTTTTTTCTTTTTAGAAGAAGATGTTGAAATTAGTAAAAAAAAAATGTGTTTTCGGTTATTGAATGCAGTGGTTGCAATCCTATTTTTATTATTTGTAAATAATTGGATCATTCAATATTTAAATAGAACCGATGAAGATTTTAAAACAGGATTAACGATAACATCCATGTATATATTTGGATATAATATAGTATCCTTTATAAACCAATATAATATGATATATATAAAAGGAGTTGAATATCAAAAAATTCATAAACAAGTGGATGGATTTTTTGGTATTAAAGATAAGACTGAGCATGTTCAAGATGAAATCGTTCAATTGGAAGTTCATCCAAAATAAATTGTACATTTAAAATATTCAATAGATTGGTTTTAATTTCAATGAGTTTATCATAAACAATATCAAATAAATGATGGGTATTAAATAATACAAGAATATTATATTTTAATTGATGATTATGTTTTGAATCATGTATCATTTGTAATAATGATTCATGATTTGGTAATTGATGATTGATATAATACATAACAAGATAACTTATTTTTTCTTCGTCAAAATCTTGACAAAATCCTTTGTCTTTCCAATAAGAAATACTGGTTAGATTAATATAATCATCGCGAATTTGAAAAAAATAAGAAAATAAAGTGAAGAAAAGATATAACTCATCTTTTCTTTTTTTTAAAACAATATGGTTTGATTTATGAATTAACAAATCAACAATATATTTAAATAATAAACCCGTTTTATATTCAATCATTAATAAAAAATCAGATTCAGATGGAATGATTTTACGAGAAGTATAATATATATCCATACCCTGACCAACATGCGCTAAATATAACAAATGAATATATTGTTGAATATGGGTTGAATCACAGTGCATCAACAATTGAAAGATGGATAAATATCCAGCATTAATTGATAAAGGTGTACCATATACAATATGTGCACAGGATTGTCCTCGTCGAAGTAATGAATCATCCTGAATGTCATCAATAACTAAACTAGCATTATGAATGGTATTAATAACTGAATTAACTTCTTGAATGATAGAGGATTCGATGTTAAATAAATTTCCAAGATATTGAATAAATATAGATCTAATATTTTTTCCTTTTAAAGATTTATAATATTCAACTGGTTCTAATAATTGTTCTATTGACATTAGTATTAGAATATAACAAAATTATATAATTTAAACTAATGACAATTTATTTAGTAAATACATTAATTTGTAAATATCGTACATTTGTTAAATCACCAGAAGTACCTTGTTTAGGTCCAACACGAACAACTAGTCGTTTATTATCAAATTGACCATTTGCAAAATGAGGAATGGTTTTAACCATACTACTTAAATATCCATTACTGGATTGAAATACTAAATGATATATAAAACTACCAACATTATTGATTCGAATGGTAGATTTTGCAGTAACATAATGAATATCATTTTCTAAATAATGATGGTTTTCAGTTGTTAATGTTCCAACTTCTACATCTTTACTATTGTATAATTTACAACGCATATGTCTTGTAAAATAATCATCTGAATGCGTTACAGGAGTAACATTCTCATTTAATTCGCTTGCGTAGTATTTAAGTACAATCATATATAATATAGAATGAAAAAAAAAAATATAGATAAATAATATGGCAAAATCACGTAAATTACCGAGATGTTCAGATCTATATAAAACAGAAGATGTAAAAAATCAAAAAATTCAAGAATGGCATAAATATATGGCAATGATAACTGAAAATTATACGAAACCATTAGAAAAACATGCATTTAAAAAATGGGAAAAAGAATATAAAAAAGGATTTATGTTTGGTTGTAAAGACATTCGAAAAACAAATAATTTAAAAAAAACTTTAAAAAATGCTAAAAAAAAATTTAAATCATAAATATATGAAGAGTAAAAGAAATAAACGAAATAAAAAAAATAAAAAAACTAAAAGAAAAATATATAAGAAAAAACAATTAGGGGGTGAAGTGATTAAAATATTAGTATATTGTCATGGTTATAAATTACTTTATATTCCTGAAAATCCAGACAATGAAAAATTTATATATGATGATAACGGCATCATAACAACATATAAATTAAGCACTACTTTAGAATTATTATTATCCACACATGGATGGACTGATAAACAAATTATAATTGATACCATTGATATTATAGGTGATCCAACATATAAAAGAGATGGATTTGATCCATCATTTATAGATGAGCATATCGAAGAATATGATTTAGTGTATGTACCCGATTGTAATGGTAAATGGGTACATCTTCAGAATGATGTGTATCATGATAAATGGGATACGGGGACTCAATCATTAATTAATGCATATAAAAAAATGAATGCATCTTCTGATGTAATTGATAAAATTATGAAAGAAAGATCAAATAAAGCTCCAAAAAAAGATTTAAATGAATTAATGATGTTAATTCAAATGATCGGAAAAATGGTTAAACCTAATGGTATATTATTTTGTTCTAAATTCCAACTATCAGACAATGAACATGATATACCATATATGATGGATAATATGATATTAAATGGATTTATGAATAAATCATTTTCAATGTATTCAGATCCTTCTACCAGTTCATTGCCAAATGAACAATTAGATTCATATACTAGACCAATGTATATATATGCAATCAAAGAAGAATAAAAAAATAAATAAAAAACCCAACTATTGTATCATTGTATCATTCATATCATTCTATAATCATTGTATTCATTCTATAGCATCTTACATATACTCTACCCCTTTCTCGTCGTCCCGCTTCTTGTCGGCGCAGCCAACGAGTTCGTGAAACAGGATCGGGGACGTAGTGGAAGAGTTCAAGACACTCGGCGCAGTGACAGGAAGGTTCATGACAGTAGGTTGGTGGAGGACAGCCGGGATTTCTCCCGCAGGGGTGCCCTCCGAAGCGCAGCACTCGTTCATACAGAACTGGTCGCAGCCATCACAGCACCCGCAAGATACGCAGCAGGCAATAGCTGCGCCGATCACCTCTAGTACAATGACCACAGGTGATGAGGGGGTAGTGAATGCGGCGATACAGCAGGTTTCAGTGCAAGGCATCTTCGTCGTTAAATTGATTTTAAATATATAATATAAATAAAATCAATTTAAAAGAATGATTGCATATGGCAAAATATAATCCGATTATAAAAACAAGATTAAATTTTTTTAATTGAATTTTTACGAGTTTTGTTGTTTCCACCAATTTTTGTGGTTTCTATAATTGCTTTTTTTGGATCAAATTTATTAAATAAAAAATATTTATTTTCACGTAAAATATTAACATCAACTACATGTGTTTTTATTAATTGAATATGATTTTTAAAATGTTTCATATTCATAGTGACTTCAATGCCTAATTCAAATGGTGGATATGTTCTAGTTGAACTACCATGAAATCCAATTTGAGGATGAATACATGCAATCTTTTCTTTATTACAAATAGAAACACCATTCGGATGATCATATAATCTATGTATAAGATGGATTGGTATAGGTTCAATTACTTTAAATTCATATAACATACCATGTTTATATTTTGTAAACATTCTAAATCCGCCATTTAATTCAAGGATATACCAAATTGAAATGACAAAATCTAATCCAAAAAAAGTAATTCTATCTTTTTTTAATTCATTAAAATTTAAATCAGATTTATCACTTCCATGATAAAGTATAGTACCTACTGGTATCACATTATCAGGAAATGTTTTTTGAATGTATTTAATATTTTCTTGATAGGGTTCATCCCATCCATACATAACCCATTCTTTTGGAGTTAATTCATCATATGGGTCTATGGTTGGTAATTCATTGTTTGAAATAATAGGATAGATCATATAATATTACATTAAAAAAATTTTAATATTAAAAAAATATATGACAAATCAAAAACCAATACAAATGATTAATCGATATATTAATATGTTAATCGATGAAAATAAAAAACTAAATGAATTAATAAATACAAATCAATATGATATTAATTATGCAACTTCTATTGGTATTGAATTATCACCATATAATGTTGTAGAAGGTCGATTGTTAGGTTTAACCAATACATTAGAATCAAATAAAAAACAAATAAAAAAAAATGAAGAAATGTTAAAAAAATTAAAATATAAATTAAATGAACTATATAATAAACAAAATGGAGGAACTAAAAAAAAAATACAATGTAAAAATAAAACAAAATATAAAAAATAATATATATATGGGTAATTCTAATGTCAAAAATAACTCAGAATATACAAATGAAAAAATAAATCTTAAAAAAAAATTAGATCAAATAAATAATAAAATAAATAATATAAAAAAAAATATTCATATTCATAAAGACCTATATGATCAATTAAGAAAAGAATCACCAAAAATAGAACCAGTACGGAGTAAAATTAAAGCACATGAAAAAAAAATCATATTAGCAATGACATATAAAAAAAAATTTGAATCAAGACTTGAAGATTTACTTGATGAATTTCATAAAGTATATGATGAATATGAAGATTTAGAATTAAAACATATAATTTAATAATTGTATAATACATGGGTAATAAACAAAGTAATCAAAATGTATCTGATAATCAATCCGAAGATATAAATGATGATACTGATAAAATTATTATACATGATAAATTAATGAAGTTTTATGATGAATCATTAGATAATTTTGAAATATTGCGTAAAAATTTAAAAGAATTAACAGAGTTACAGTTATCAAATGATATAAATCATATTACACGTATAAATGAAATAAGACAAACCATTGATTCCATAATGAAAGCAAATAATTTATTAAATGAAAATATTAAGAATATTAATTCTACGGTTATAGAAAGTACTGGAGGTAAACGAAGTAAACGTATAAAACAACGAAAAAAAAGAAAATCAAAACGTAATTAATAGGTTTGAATCTTTTTGCATTGATAAGTGGATTCAATGAAATCCATTGTATATTGAATTTCAAAGTTATTAATCGATGTAATCAATCGTTTTACAATTGTGATGTATTTACCATGCCGTTTTTTTATGTTCTGAATCGATTTTTCCTTATCAGGAAGAAAGCAATAAGTAACAATGGATTTATCATTGTCGATTAAATTCATCGTATCAATAAAATCTTGATACATTTGTGGAATACACAAATTAGCATTCGCAATAATGACTTTTTTACCCAGATATAAATCTGTTCTAAATTTAATCAAATTAGATTGTAACATCAAATCTACATCATCATAGAATTCACTATTTTTAATATCATCACGAATGGATCTACCATAGGTAGATTTACCACAACCAGGTAATCCTACTAATAAAATAAGTGAATTTTTTTTAGCATCAATCGGATACATGGATAAACATTCAATCTTTTCTTCTACATAACCATCATAATAACCATTGGATGAGTTACGTAATATAATTTCAAATCTAGTATCATCATCAAATATTAATTCATAAACATGATTTATATCCATATCATCTTTTCCAGAAAAGGGTAGTTCAATTTTACGATGAGTATCGGAACATGAAATATAGGTTTTACCAACACAATTTTGAATAGTGGGTTCGTATTCAAACCATGATGTAGAACAACATTCACCTTTTGCAGTCAATACTATATCATAATGATTACATTGTAACCTAATTTCTGTATCGGTTGCATAAATTCCTCGAATTAAGTTATTCATGTTTAAATAAATAATAGGAATATATCTTTAATATTCTATTTCAATTTAATATAAAATTGAACTGCTTTTTAAATAAATAAAACAATATAAAGAAAATGTCGGAACTTGAACAAACTACTGAAAAACTTGAATATGAATCAGAAGAAGAATCTGAAGAATCTCAAGAAAAAGAATCTGAAGAATCTCAAGAAGAAGAATGTGAAGATGACGATTCAGAGGATGAATCCTTAGATACTCGAGTTAGTAATCATAAGGTCAATGTAATGATTCAAGATTTAGACAAAGAATCACTAATGATCGTTATGAAAATGATTAGTGATTTAAAATTAAAACATTCATTTCAATGTGGTATCATTCCATACAATGAGATGGAACCACATCATCAGTTTGGGTTTGGTGAACCCTATGAACCTGGAGAAGGTGCTGAAAATGAATTAACCCAAGAGATGTATATGATAACATACATTCGAGATCATGATCAATTGCCATTGTACATGAAATCATTTGTAAAAGACTTTATTCGTAAAGTAAAAAAGTTTGATTTACAATACGAAGATGTATTAGAGGAAGATGAATTCGCTGCGATTATGGCAAAAGCGAAATCAATGAAATATGTATAATCTTCTTATTTTTTTTAGATTGCAGTAAGATGAACTACACCTCTATCTTTATAGGTTTCTAATGGATAATAATCAGGTCCATTTTTAATTCCTACAAAATATAAATCAAATGAAATATAATTATAATAAACATCAAATGATGAAAATAATTTTTTTAATGGAAGAACTTGATTTAAATCATGAATTGTAATATTTTTATAATAATCAGACATATCAGGTAAGTTACCAATTGTTCCATAACTTTCGTTAGGTGATGTTCTACGAGTACCATGTTCTGCTCGTCCTTCACTTGCGCAAGTAAAAAAGAATAAACCACCGGGTTTAAGCAAATTATAAATATTTAAAAAAGATTGGGTGTATTCAGGATCATGTTCAAAACATTCAGTTGAACAAATGACATCAAATTTTTCTGAAAATGATAAATCTTTTGTTTTAGAAACAATTGTAACATTAGGGGCAGGTATTACATCATTTGAATAATAATCACAATTATTAAATAAATGACGATTATTTCCATTAATATCACCTCCTCCTACATCTAATACTTTTTTATGATTAAAAAAATGAGATAATATACGTCTTACAAATAATGTAAATAGAATTGCTTCACCGTGCATATAGTAATTAATTTTATAAAATAAATAATATTTAAACTTAATATTAATAATGAACATATTTTTTTGATGTTCGATTGTCAAGAAAGATTTCACCTAATCCTCTTTTAATTTCAGGAGATAATCCATTGATATCATCAAATCCTTTTAGATATGGAACACCATCAACATCTTTAAACATAGAAGGATCTAATTGTTCACGTGTTGTAGTAGACATAATTTGAATACCTCTATATAAAAACCATAACCAATGTAAGGTTAATGTAGTCACTTTAGTTAATGATTTATATGGTGAAATGGATAACAAAAAGAGATGATTATCGATTTTAATAAGAATTAAAACATGAGCAGAACGATTTAACCATTGATAAGGAGTCCACAATTTTTCTTTATCATTTTTAAAGGATTCATTTTTAGATGTAAAACGAACAAGAGTATATTGATTATCTATTAATTCATGATGAATAGAATTCATGATTTGATAGATTCCATCTAATGTATCAAATGCAAATTCAATAGGAGTAACATTTCCAATGGTTGGAATGGATTGAGTCATGGGTAATTCAGGAGGTTCATTATAATCGATGGTTGTAGAATCTTGATTGAATTCTTGATAGCATTTCAATAGAAATAGAATCCTAGATATATTAATACCACGGGATAAATATTGACCTCTTATATTTGTTTTATCTTTTTCTTCTAAGGTAGAATTATCTTCTTCATTTTTTCCAGTATATATATATTTTGCATTTAAACCATCCTCAAATATTTTTTGTTGACTATCTACAATTAATTTTAAATATTTAAGATGTCGATTGCGTATAAGTCGACGTTCATATTGGGATAATACTTCATCTCCTGGTATTTTATCCTTTTGATCTGTTATGGAAGGATTAATTTTTAAAGGTTGAGATGGATCATCTGCTCCATATTTATCACGCCTAATTTCAAATTGACTAATTGAATGTAATAATAATTGTTTATCTGTTGGAATCTCTTTGAATAACATTTTTTTAAATAGATATAGAACCAATTGATCAGCAGTTGCATATTCATAATGTTCTCTTCGTTCATCTAGTTTTGAAAAATTTCTCCAATGAAACCATCCTAAAAAATGCATCATATTGATTGCACATCCAACTGCATGTTCAACGTTTCGGATTGGTATATCAACCGATTCATATTCTTGTAATAAATGATAAATGCAATTGTACAATGGATTGGTTCTATGTTCTTCTTCATAATTATTTTGTAATTCTTTGAATGGTTCTGGTTGACCTTGTACATAATACTGACTTGTTAAAAAAATAGGATCAAATGATAATCCAACTAAACCAATTGTAAAAGAAGGATTTATATATTCTAATGGAACAACATATTCAGGTAATAATTTATCATCATGTGTGTGTGTATCATATCTTAAAAATTTTTGTTGATTTAAATAATAATTATACAAAGAAGTTATGAATCTACAATTACTACCAGGAATATTTGTATTGTATATTTCATCTAAATGATAGGGTTGATCTTGTTTAAATATACATTTATTAGTTGAAATTTCTTTGAATTGTAATAAAGTAGGACGATTCGATTGATCAAAATTAAAAAATTTATAAGTTTGAAATACATAAGGTACACGAGTATCACCATAAATTCTTTTTAAGGTTGGATGTAAATCAACATGAACTGTATATTGTGATACCCATTTTTCATACATCAATACAGTCGATGTCATATTATTAGCAGTATATTTACGATTAAAAAAAGCAGATTCGGTATCATATTCACCAGTAATAATATTTTTGATTTTATAATTTGTTCTTTTTTTCCAAGGGTTTGTATCACTAAAAATTTGAAATTTATGATCAATCAAATATAATTTATTGGGTTGTTTTATTTTATGTTTTATGTTTAATAAATCTAAAATAGTAACCATTGATTTATTTAATTTTATTAATTCTTGTCTTTCTTCATCATACATTGGATAATCTAAGATATGAACAGGTATTGTTGTCATTATTTTTTTTTTATCGATAGAATAAGGTTGGTCAAAAACCCATGATAATTTATCTTTAAATTGTTCAGGTATATCAAATGGATAAGTAACCGTTTTTTTTATTACAGGTTCTTTTAATGCCAAAGCACGAGAATTGAAAACTGAATTATTTCCACCTTTTTTTTTGCGTGTTTTTTGTATACGTTTTTTTAAACGTTTTGTATGTCTTTTATACATATTATTATTGAAGATTTAATATTTCAAATATAGTTGTTTTTACAAAATAAGCGATTAATTCTTGTTGTAATATGTCAATTTCATGTTCGGGTCGTTCGTTCATTAATCGTTGTGTTTCTTTATCGAATTTAATTCTTTGTCGTACATATTGACGATATTGATTAGAATGTTTTATAATTGAATTATAAAATTTCTGATAATTTGTATTTTTATCCGAAATATTCAATAGATTACTCATATAATGTTTAGGTATGCAATAATCAGGATTTTGTTTATGGATCATATCTCCTATCTTTTTCAATTCCATAAATTCTTCCTGTTTAATTCCTAAAAATTGAACTGCATAGATACGTTTCACACGATAATCAATTCGTATTTGATTAAAATAATGTTTTAAAATCCATAAACAATCGATACAAAACGTAGTATCAACATTATTAAAATGTATAGCAGCAATTGCATTGATATTGCTATGATATAAAATATATAATATGGTATAAAAAAATGAAATTTGATATTTAGATTTTTTATTATTGGAATGATCATTAAAATCACAAAATAATGAAATGGGTAAAATATCATATTTTTTATCATTTTCTATGATTTTATTTGGATTTTGAATTAAATTTTCTTTGTTTAAATATTTTTGATTAACATTAGGTTGATTTATATTGTTATAATAAATATACATAGAAGTATCAATATTTAATTTAACATTTAAATCATTATAAATATTATTCAATAATTCTATCATTTGTCTTACTAATGGTTTTTCTTCTAACATAGATTTATGTATTACATCATAAAAATAATTTAAATATAACATATGTATTTTCTCATATTTATCAAGTGAATGATTACATTCTTTTAATAATATTTTATGAGTTTTTAATAATCTCAAATTAGTTACATGACGATTAAATAAAATATCAACAATATTATTGAGTTGATTGTTTTTTAAAATTTCAAGAATAATTTGTTGAAATGTTGATTCTTTAAATATTGGTAACATACCTGATTTTGTTATATCATAATAGATTGACCAATCATGTGTTAAATATTCTAATTCTCTATCTTCTTTTGGAAAATTTTCATATTTGATTTTAAATTTTAATTCATCTTCCAAAAATCCATCGAATATCAATGGTTGAAATTCATAATTTATGTTTTTCAACATTTCAATATGATTTACCATTTCTGTTGAAACCGGTTTTTCATATTTATTTTCATGTCTCTTTTTTATAAATGCCTGATATTCCAATGCCAATACATCCAATTGATGCGCAAATATTGAAATAAAGGAATCAATTGCTAATTTAGGACGAAAATATTCTTTGTTTAATTTTTCCCATCGATAATCATCAAAAATAATGACCCCATCTGGATTTACCAATGGCCATATTAAAATAGCATCGCGTAATACATCCCCTGCAGTATGACTAGCATCAATAAATACGATGTCGAATTTATATTTCTTTTCAATATTTAATTTTAATAATGCTTCTTCTGTTGTCATTTTCATTTTAACAAGTTGATGTTTCTTTCCTGTTTTTTCAATGTTAGAATCAAATTCCATTTCAATGCTTTGAAAAGACATGGTTGTACTATATTCAGGACTACCTTCCCATGTATCAACTGCAAATACTAATGATTTAGGATGTGTAGCTAAATGCGTTAACATTTTACATGTAGCTTCACCTTTATAACTTCCCAATTCAATCATTGTATTTATTTTCTTATTGAAAGGTTGTAAATATTTATCCCAATTTTTCCAACCGATTTTCAACATATACTATTTATAGATTAAAAATAGTTTAGGATTTTTTTTAAATATTAATATAATATATAATGGATCAAATGCGTAAATTTGGAGGTGGTATTGGTGATGATGAAGAAGAAAAAGTTACAGTTACAGGAGAAGATAAAGAATCATCTACAATGGATGAGATTAAATCTCGATTAAGTCGAAAACGTAAAGGAGGTCGTAAACAAAAAAAGAGTCGTAAAGGTCGTAAGAGTCGTAGACATCGCAAGAGTCGACGATAAAAAAAATTTACTATGTTTAAACATATACGGACGTAGGGGTAGGACCCTTTCGAAGATACGTTTCAATGAGATTTTGATTACACAAAACAATTGATTTTCCAATTCGATAAATCTTTACCGAACGTGAAAACAATCGATGTATGATGTAAGAAGAAACAATGAGAGTTGTTTCGTCCTCTTCAACTTCATCATAAACCGTTTCAATATCCCATGACAAATTGCCATGTCGATTGATCGAGTATATGTTTGAATACCCGTTACATGGTTCAACCAAATGAATGTCAAATGGAATTTCAACGGTACACATAGTTGTTGATATCAATAAATATGAATAATCATTGTATATCAATTTTATAGAATGATTACAAATAAATTATATATTTTATAAATGAAATGAATAAAATTGGATATAGATATCATATATTTGCATTGAACGGAACATAATATGATGATTTAAAAATAGCATGTTTTACAAAAGAAAAATATCAACATAAAATCAATGATACTACTAAAAAAGAACATAGACAACATATTATCTTATATTATCAATCATTATCTATTTGTAGTGTTCATTTATCCATTGGTGAACGCCTTCAATTAAATTATGATTCATTCAATCAACGAATGATTGAAAAAAATACAAATACAAGAATAGAACAAATTCATAAAATTATAAAACATCAACCTGATATGATGATTGGTGATTTTAATTTCACTGTAGATGATTTAGAACATAAAGATTTATTAAATCATAACTATTATCATTTAAATAATGATAATGATAAATCAACCACATACAATCGAGTGGATCATGTATATATGAATAAAAATATAAATTTAGAAAATAAATTATTAACATGTAATTATAGTGATCATTTACCATTGATACAAGAAATACCAATAATATAAAATTGAAATATATTCATTTATATATATCAATTTAAAAATTTAAAAAAAAACAATGATTGGAACCCCTGTATTTAAGTTTCATAGGAATATGGTATATATGGAAAATTTATCTGAAAATCCATCTGCAATTCCTATTCTGGAACAACATCCAGAATTGATTGATTGGGAAAAATTATCAGCTAATCCTGAAGCAATTCAT
>JACCDY010434830.1_pt1 | contig 15565 bp, 17 predicted proteins | sample 7446391 | NCBI WGS metagenome assembly JACCDY01 (sample SAMN15323451, study PRJNA562643) | freshwater metagenome | isolation source: river surface water | place: USA:Blue River Watershed | collected 2017-08-18 | reverse complement strand
TGCTACGCGCCAATCGACCGCAATATGACGATGGGCAAAGGTTAGGGAAGCAAACCTCAATCCTAAAGGGTGCGAATTATGCTACGCAACTACTTTTTTCGCTCGATTTTTACTTTTTTGTGACAAAACTCAAACAAAAAAGTCCAGTCTTGACCTAACCAACTTTTCAAAGCTGGATACCCGACCATCGCAAGCTTTGAGCTCCAGATAGTCCAAAAACATCGATAGCGATCCATCTTCATGCTCCAAAAGCACGCAGGGCTCGCGCCCTGCCGAAGCGGCCAGCTCTTTTTCGGTGCGCTCATTCATGTGAACCAGGCGAAACTCAATACCGAACTCAGTCAGCAGCTGTTTTTCAAAGCTCTTGAATTCAGATTTCTTTTTGATGGGCGAGTGCGTGATTTCGCAAAGATTGCATTCGCGAGCGCCGACCAGGTGACCCAGAACATAGGCAATCTCGCCGACGATTCCGCCGTTGGCCTTGTAGACGCCTATCAGTCGCTTCTCCATCGGTCAGGAACGGACGAGATCGCTACTTTAGGTAAGACAGGCCTAGGTCAGCTAGACCGGCCCCGTAGTTACGAGACAACGGACGCTCGTTGGATTTGAAAACGTGGCCTGGCCAGTTGCTCTTGTCTAGTCGCTCAAGAAGGTCAGCGACGATGATTCGTGAAGCTTCACCATCCCCGAGCCTGTGATTGCTGTGAACACTCGAGTTGCGAGTAGTCGAAATTAGAGCATCAAGTTCAAGTTCGCTATAACCCTCCAGCGGATCAAACTTCATGCAAAATCCGGTGTCATAGACCTGGGGTCTCTCAGTTGAGGATCGCATCTGGATGGTAGGAATCCCCAGAACCGCGGTTTCTTCCACAACGGTGCCCGAATCAGACAGAACTCCTGCCGCGTCAGCCATTAGTTCTAGGAGCTCCACATAGCCCACGGGGTCAATCATCTTCACGTTTGATGGGAGCTCGAGTCCAAACTCTGAAATCATTCTCTGCGTTCGATAACCCGCGGCAAACACAACGGGTTCTTTGGTTCGCGAGGCTAACTCGAGGATTCTGGAGAGCGAGTTCTTATTCTCAACATTTTCTCGCCTATGGCACGTCATCACCCAATACGACTTGGGCTCCACTCCAAGCGTGTCCAGCAAATCAGACTTCTCAGTTCCTGAGAGCCGGATTTCGCCAGATAAAAAGTAGTGTTCTAGGACATCAACAATAGGGTTCCCGGTCAGGACGATAGATTCTTCCCGGATCCCTTCCAGCAGGCCCTGCTGTTTGTATTCAGGCAGATAGGCGTATATGACGTCGGACAGGTGGTCAATGGTAGAGCGGTACTTTTCCTCTGGCATTCTCCAGTCGTAGGAACGCATGCACCCTTCGATGTGGATAATTGGAATTCCTAAACTGGCTGCAGAAATCGCACCAAGAACGGTATTCGTATCTCCAAGAAAAACCACGGCTTCTGGCCGAGAGCGTTCAAGATGGGCTCCGAGTTGACCAATCAGAGACCCAATCATGTTCGCATCAGAGTCCTTCTGAAGATCAAGAATCACATCTGGTCGAGGCACATCTAACTGCCGAAAGAAAACATCTCTCATGTTGTCGCTGTAGTGCTGGCCCGACCAAATGAACTCAAAATCATCCCCGAGTTTGGCCTTTAACTCCTTGATCATCAAGGATGCGCGAATCACGTCTGGGCGAATACCCAGAACCATAGAAAGTCTTGGCATTCTTATCTTTCTTCTACGCCCCAAGGATCCCAGAGGCGAGAGTCGAACCGAATATCGTCTGACATGCTCTCCTGCAGTGTCGACGTCGAGAAGAACATCAAGCGATTTTCACCAGAACTCAAATTCATGAATCCGTTCGCATAACCGGCTGGAATGACTAGAAGTCGAGGCGAAGATGATGAAAGAACGAAACGCTCGACTTTCAGGTCTTTACTCGGGCTGTTCCAGTCATCCACTTTCACCGCACACACGAGGAAGTCGCCAGAAACCGGAAGAACAGCCTTTTGCTCAAATTTGTGTCCATGCCAAGCTCGCACAAAGCCCTGGCGGTGATTCTTGACTGTGTAGAAACGCTTGTAAGGGGTCAGGTCGAAGTCGTTAGCAAAAGCCAACATGCCTCTGTCGTCGACGGCTAGGCCGCCCGGAATAATCGAAGGGGATTCCAAATGCCTACCGCTTTCCCAGGCTGTTTTGAAGAGCTGCCACGTTGCTGAATCTGGCAATGCTGACATCCGGGATGCGTGACTGATTCATCAAAGCGGCAATCTCCTTGATTCCATCTGTAACCGACCACTTGGGCACAAAGCCAAGTTCCCTGCGAGCCTTGTCGCTACTCACCGCATAGTTTCTGGCGTCCTGGAATGTTGACTCGGTGAGTTTGAGGTAAGTCTTCGGAACGATCTCTTGGATCTGCTCTGCAAGCTCAATAATCGTCAAGTTTTCATTGTGAAGGTTGTAAACACCGGTTGAGTGTGTGGCTATCTGTGGAACCATCGCAGTTGCAACATCTCGAACGTGCAAAAGGGGACGATATTGCTTTCCACCAAACACGGTCATGTGCCCCTCCTGTATGGCACGAATGGTCAGCACGTTCAGCACAAGGTCAACCCTGAGTCGAGAATAGGTGTCGCTCAATCCAAATAGCGTTCCCAGGCGGAAGATAAGAGTTTCATTGGGGGCCTGGAGCAAAACTTTCTCTGCCTCAATCTTCGACTCGGCATAGAGAGAAAGTGGGTCGAAGGGGCTTTCCTCGGTTAGAAGTCCATCCTGCGCTCCATACACGGAACAGGTTGACGGGAAGATGATTCGACCCTTGAAATTTGCAACGAGATTCTTCACCGACTGAACGTTGGTGTCCATGGTCAATTCAGGGTTCAGTGCGCATGCTGGATCTCCAACGAACGCAGCCAGCCAGATCACGGTGTCAGCCCAATCGAGGTGGGGCTTGAGGGCGTCCATGTCCAAAATGTCGCCGTAGAAGAAATCTACATTCTTAAGGTAGGCATCCTCGTAGAGCAGTTTGTCAAAAACACGCACGTTGTGACCGGCGGCAATCGCCTCATCTACTAGATGACCCCCGACGTAACCTGCCCCACCAGTAACTAAAACATTGACCATCTAATAGTCCTCCCTAAAGGAATCCTAACTCAGCATTGATTCTTACTCGGTAAACTACGAACCTTGAATCGTTAGGTTGGGGATGACTAAGTCAAGCGAATCTCATGCGCGTCGGCTCGCATTGGACTACCTGTCAAGGCTCCAAGCTGGAATCGCCTCTGTGGAAGTAGCAGAACTTGAGGCTGTGCACCAGTTGATTTCCAAAGTCCGGGAAGCAAACGGTACCGTTTGGATTTGTGGCAATGGAGGCAGCTCAGCTACTGCGAGTCACATGCAGGTTGACATGTCGTTCGGAGTCAAGCCACCGGTCAAGGCTAGATCTATGTCTGACAACTCAGCAGCCCTCACAGCAACAGGCAACGATGTGTCATATGAGAAAGTTTTTTCTCGCCAATTGGACCTAGAAGGTTCCAGCAAAGACATGCTGATTGTGATCTCAGCCTCGGGGAATTCCGCAAACCTAATTCAGGCTGTGGCTTCAGCGAAGAAACTTGGTATGCCATCGTGTGGATTCATTGGCTTTGATGGTGGCAAGCTCAAGTCATTAGTCGACATCGCAGTCCATACCCCAACCCGACTTGGCGACTACGGAGTTGCCGAGGATTTGCACGCATCCATCAACCACATTCTCAAGGAAATGTTGAATGGATTTTGGGGCAACGGAGAGTCAGAATAACCGTGAAAATCATGGAACCAGCAGCAATCGCGGTCTGGGCTGCGGAGGCTAGAAAAGCCGGTAAAACTATTGCGCATTGTCATGGGGTTTTTGATCTTCTGCACCCAGGTCACATTCTGCATCTGAAAGAGGCCAAGGCAATGGCCGATCTCTTGGTTGTGACTGTCACTGAAGACGTTTATGTGAACAAGGGTCCAGGACGGCCAGTGATTGACGCCGATGGGCGTTCCAAAATGCTTGAGGCACTTCAGGTCGTGGACGCAGTTGCGATCTCACATCACCCAACTGGTATCCCGATGATTGAGGCGATTCAGCCAAACTTCTACGTGAAGGGTCCTGACTACAAAAACCCGTCTCTCGACCTTACGGGAAACATGCAACGCGAGATTGACGCTGTTGAGTCGTTCGGTGGAATAGTGCACGTGACTACTGGCCCCACTATGAGCTCATCACGAATTCGAAACGAGATGCTGCTCAGTGGCGGTGAAGTTGGCTCGAGGTTCCTCGCAACTTTCAGGGAGCAGGTCTCCGAAAGTGACGTTGATCAGATGTTTTCCAAAGTTTCCTCGATGAAGGTACTTGTTCTAGGGGAAGCGATCATTGACACCTACGAAAGCTGTGAGGCGCTGGGTAAATCAAGCAAGGATCCGGTGTTGGCTTTCAGAAAACTTGGGAGTGAGTCCCAGTTAGGTGGAAGCCTCGCGATTGCCAGGCACGTTGCAGGAATGGGCGCTCAAACAACCTTGATGACCAGGGTTGGGGCGGGCGATGGGACGAAGTCAAGACTCGAGGCAGAGATCGGATCAGACATTGCTCTTGTAGTTCTCGAATCACAAGATGAGCCGACGATTGAAAAGACTAGATACGTTGACGTTCTAACTGGGAACAAGGTATTCGAGACATACCAGATTGGCGAGTCGAGGGCCAGCCAAAGGGATTCGAAGGCGCTCGTGTCAGTGCTAGCTGAAGTTATCGACGATTTTGACCTAATTCTGGTGGCCGATTACGGACATGGCCTGTTGGATGAAGACACGATTCAACTTCTCGCAACACGAGCTCGGAAACTGTCGGTAAACACCCAGTCGAATGCAGGCAACCGAGGCTTCAATTCAATTTCTAAGTATCCACGCCTGGACATTGTTTGCCTCAACGGAGGTGAAGTCGCACTGGAACTAAGGGAACGTCACCTAAGCATGGAAGTCTTGGTACCAGAGCTTCTTGAACGCACTGGCGCTGAGATTGTGGCCGTAACCTCCGGCGCCTATGGATTAGTTCTGGGGTTGAATAACGACAACGAAAAGCGAGTGGAACTGGTACCCGCATTCGCAACTAAGGTGAAGGACCGCGTTGGTGCAGGCGATGCTTTGTTTGCAGCCACATCGGTCTCTTGGGTTGCAAGCCAAAACCCTCTGCTGGCAGCAGTTCTGGGAAACCTAGCTGGTGCAGCTTCGATTGCGGAATTGGGTAATCGAATCGCCATAGATCGAGTCTCGCTTCACCGGCATGTCACTGCGATGCTTAAGTAACCATGAAAATCTGCATTATCGGATCTAATTCCTTTTCTGGCGCTAGCTTGGCTGATCACTGCCTCACCGAGGGTCATGAGGTACTGGGTGTCAGCCGCAGCACCCTGCCCAACCCAGCATTTTTACCGTTCGACCAAAATCCCATGAAGAGAAATTTTCAGTTCAAGCAAATTGACCTGAACACAGACCTAGAGCAGCTAGGGGCTAGCCTCGGGGCTTTTCAGCCTGAGCTAGTGGTCAATTTCTCAGCCCAAAGCATGGTTGGTCAGAGCTGGGAGGTGCCCGAGGATTGGTATGCCACCAATGTTGTGTCTCTCTCGAAATTGATAAACATTCTCAGTGGCGTAAGCTCCATGCGCCGTTATGTTCACGTAACGACACCTGAGGTCTATGGATCAACCCCGGACTGGATCAAAGAAGGAGCTGAATTCAACCCCAGCACTCCTTACGCGGTTTCGCGAGCAGCAGGCGATATGCACCTGCGGATTATGTCTAAGTTCAAAGACTTTCCAGTGGTTTTTACTCGAGCTGCAAACGTCTACGGGCCGGGTCAGCAGCTATACAGAGTCATCCCTAAGGCACTGCTGAGCGCGAAGTTAGGTAAGCCCTTTCCACTTCATGGCGGTGGCACCTCAAGACGCTCGTTCATCCACATTAACGATGTTTCTCGAGCAACACTCTTGATAGCTAACCAAGGCAAAGCTGGCGAGGACTATCACATTTCAACCGATCAACTGGTAACGATTCGCCAAGTTGTCGACAGTGCTTTTTCGCTTTATGGGCAAAAGCTTGAGCTTGACGAGGCATCTGTCCCTGATCGACTAGGGAAAGACGCAGGGTATTTTTTGGACTCATCCAAACTTCGCAATGAGTTGGGTTGGTATCCAGTAATCTCGCTTGAAGAAGGCCTCGGGGAAACCAAAAACTGGGTTGATAGAAATGTTGACATCTTCTCGAGCATGAGTTGGGAATATGCGCACAAGCGCTAGGAAGTGGCAATTTTGAACGTTCTTGTAATTGGGGGTTGCGGATTTACAGGCTCAGTCTTGGTCCGCGATTTGCTAGCCGATGGGCACAAAGTCAGGGTCTTCGATGCTCAATGGTTTGGCTCTCACCTACCTTCGGACAATAACCTAGAGATTTTTCAGGGAGACATCCGAACTGATGATTTACCTATGCAGGGTATCGATGCGGTTATCCATTTAGCGAACGTAGCAAACGACCCGAGCGTTGACCTAGCGCCGACCCTCTCTTGGGAGGTCAACGTCCTAGCGACCATGAGGGTTGTTGAGGCTGCGATTTCAGCAGGAGTGAAGAAGTTCATCTATGCCAGTTCCGGAAGTGTTTATGGGGTCAAAGACGAGCCCGAGGTGACTGAGGATCTCGAGTTGGTTCCCATCTCCGTCTACAACAAAACGAAGATGGTTGCCGAGCGAGTCTTGCTCAGCTACAAGGAGCAAATTCAGACTTGGATTGTCCGACCAGCAACGGTCTGTGGCCTTTCCCCGCGCATGCGTTTAGATCTCTCCGTGAATCTACTGACCTTCCAGGCCCTCCAGAATAAGAAAATCACTGTATTCGGCGGTAATCAGGTGAGGCCAAACATCCATGTTGACGACCTGTCGGCGGTCTACCGACACCTTCTTGCCGGCAAGGCTCCAGAAGGCACATACAACGCTGGATTTGAGAACATTTCAATTCTTTCGATGGCAGAGGAAATTGCTTCTCGGACCGGAGCGGAGATCATCATCACGGAGTCCAATGACCCACGCTCTTACAGGCAGAGCTCAAAGAAACTACTTGCAACTGGCTTCGCCCCGAGCAAGGGAGTCTTCAACGCTATTCAAGAGCTTGTGACCGCATACAACGATGGACAGCTCGAGGACAGAGAAGAGTGGCACACGGTCAAGTCAATGGTGTCAAAGGGTTTGGCGTAATGCTCGGCCAGGAAGTTGATCTACTCAAGAACTATCCAAAGGCCAAGCGCGATCTCAACGAGCGAGTGGCAGAGAAGACAGACCAAGTAAGGGCCATAGCAAGGGAATTTGGCCAAGAATTTTTCGATGGAGACCGGAAGCATGGCTACGGTGGGTTCAATTACAACCCAAAGTATTGGGAGCCGGTCATTCCGGACTTCGAGGCTCATTTTGGAAGCCTAGAAGGTAAGCATGTGCTCGACGTCGGTTGCGCAAAAGGTTTCATGCTCTACGACATGTCAAGGCTAGTGAAAGATGTGAGGATTTCGGGTCTGGACATTTCTAGGTACGCCATTGAAAACAGCCTCGCAGAAGTGAAACCGCACCTAGTGGTCGGAGATGCAAAAGCACTTCCTTACGCTTCGGACAGTTTTGACCTCGTGATTTCGATAAATACTGTTCACAATCTTGAGCTAGTCGAGTGTAAGGCGGCGATACGAGAAATCTCTCGAGTCTCAAAAGGGTCGGCATTCATAACGGTGGATGCTTACTCGAACGACGATGAAAAAGAGAGGATGATGGCGTGGAACCTTACTGCCAAGACCATTTTGAGTGTTGATGACTGGAAGACTCTCTTCGAAGAGGTCGGTTACGAGGGGGATTTCTATTGGTTCATTCCGTAACTGACGAGACACTGTTATCCATTTACCGCAGAATGGCCCTCATACGTGAGGTTGAAAGTCAGATTTCAGAGCGTTACCACGAAGGGAACATGCGCTGCCCAACCCACCTATCCATAGGTCAGGAGGCACCCCCGGCAGTGCTGTCTGAATTTCTGAGTGATGCTGACTACGCAGTTAGCACCCACAGAAGCCACGCCCACTACCTTGCGAAGGGTGGCGATTTGCTGGGAATGCTGGCAGAAATCTACGGACTGCCTCAAGGCTGCTCAAAGGGTAGAGGCGGCTCCATGCATCTAGCGGACAAATCGGTTAGCTTCATGGGCAGCTCCGCCATCGTGGGCAATAGTATCCCCGTCGGAACGGGTCTAGGTCATGCCGCAAAGCTCGCCAATTCGGGTCAAATCGCGGTTGTTTACCTAGGCGATGCAGCTGTGGAAGAAGGCGTCTTCTACGAGTCTGCGAACTTTGCAGCGACTGCTCAACTACCCGTCTTGTTCTTATGCGAAAACAACGGCTTTTCGGTCTACACAGACTTCCATGGGAGACAGCCAGTAGATCGCAAAATCTTTGAAATGGTTGAATCCATGGGGATTCAAAGCGCACAGGTTTCCTCATACAACTTGAGTGAATTGATGCAAGAGACCAAATCTGCTGTTGACCTAGTTCGGGAGACAGGTGGTCCTTACTTCTTAGAGATCGAGACCATGCGATATCTCGAGCACTGTGGGCCAAACGATGACTCCCACCTTGGCTACCGTGATCAGAATGTAGTTGAACTCAAGAAATCTATGGATCCGATGAAAGCGCTGGAAGCGCTCCTCCTCGAAAATGGCCAGGATGTTTCTGCCCAGAGAGATTCAATCGTCCAGTTTGTGGAATCCAAATTTGAAGAGGTTGAAAAACTGCTTGCCATTGCCAAGGGGACAGGTGGTGAGAAATGAAGGAAATCTTGAATGGGGCTCAAGCCGCTAAAGAAGCCATCGCTCACCTGATGCGCCAAAACACGAAGGCTCTCACATATGGCCTTGGTGTTAATGACCCCGGAAAGGTTTTTGGGACAACCGCGGGACTCCTCGAGGAATTTGGGCCGGACCGAGTGTTCGAAACTCCCACCTCTGAGCTAGCACTAACGGGGGTGGGTGTGGGGCTGGCAATCGCTGGTCATCCAGTAATCCACTCACACCAACGGTTTGATTTTGCCCTTTTGGCGATGGACCAGCTGGTCAACTCGGCCGCCAAATGGAAATACATGTTTGGTGACCAGTTCACTGTTCCATACCTAGTTCGAATGATTATTGGGCGCGGCTGGGGTCAAGGTCCAACACATTCACAAAACCTTGAGTCTTGGCTGGTCCACACTCCAGGATTAAGAGTGCTGGTTCCTGCTACCCCTCAGGACCTTGCGGACTCGATCCTCTCCTTAGATGGGACTCAGGACCCAATTGTCCTAATCGAACATCGTTGGATTCACGGCGTCACTGGAGAAGTCGAGTTTCGTACCTCGAATGCTGCAATTTTGGAGCCAATTACGCACAAAGCGTCAAAAGCACCCGACCTCACCATTGTTACCTGGGGACTCGCGACTTTTGATTCGTTAGCCGCGAAACAGCGGCTAGAAGGCCATGGTGTTCACGCCGAGGTCATCCAGCTCAGAGAGCTCACCACAAATGTCTTCCAAGAGATTAAGGAACATGCCAGCGTCACTGGAAAACTACTAGTTGTAGCCAACTCTTGGTCACCGGCTTCGTTCGGAGATTCGATTCTGGCCGAATTTGCCTCAAATCCAGGTGCGAAAGTCACAGCAGGCAAAGTTACTTACCCACATGAGCCTGAAGCAACGGCTTTGAGTCAACTGCATGGGTTCCACGTTTCAGATTGGCGGGTCGTAAATGGCGCACTGGAGATTCTGGGCAGAGACGAGAGGGTATCTCCAGAGTTTCCAGTAGACCAGCCCAAAGGCTATAACTTTGGACCCTTTTAGGATGAAACCTATGGAGCTAAAAACCTTTGCTTTCGATTTAGACGGAACCCTCTGCACGCTTACCGACGGCAAGTATGAGACTGCTGAGCCCTATCTTGATCGCATCAGGCATGTGAATTACCTATTTGATGCGGGTCATACGATATTGATTTTCACCGCAAGGGGCGCTACGAGCAAGCGTGACTTGAGGGCCTTCACTTTAGATCAACTTTCCGCTTGGGGAGTGAAGTTTCATGAGCTTGTTACTGGTAAGCCACACTTCGATTTGCTCATTGATGACAAGGCGAAGTTCTCTGATTCATATTTCCAGGAGTTAATACCGTGATTGATGCGCAAGCATACGTGCTGAGAAGAACTGGGGTCATACCAGAGCTTGAAGACATCCAAATTTCCGAAGAACTGTCAAGAGGTCAGGTTCGACTCAGAGTTCTATACTCGGGTCTCTGCGCTACCCAGATGGAGGAGATCTTCGTCTCGAGTAGAAATTCAAAATACATGCCTCACTTGTTCGGGCACGAGGGTGTTGGAGTGATTGAAGCTGTTGGGCCTGGTGTTGAAACAAAAAAAGTTGGTGACACCTGTGTCATTCACTGGCGACAGTCTTCCGTTGGACTAGATGCAGAGCCTGGACACTATTTTTGCAGAGGTCAAAAGATCAACAGCGGAAAAGTTGTCACCTTTAGCACACGGGTTGTGGTGCCGGAGAATCGAGTTACGGTCCTACCGCCAAACTTCCCAGAGGAAAAAGGGGCGCTGTTGGGGTGCTCGTTGTCTACCGGTTGGGGAAGTGTGGTTAATCATGGCTTGTCAGAGTCGCCGGACGTAGTACTGATAGCGGGGCTCGGCGCCGTAGGAAGAGCCGCCGCGCTCTCGGTTCTATCCCAATCTGACATTCCAGTTATTGTCATTGAGCATCGCCCTCTAGCGGAATTCAACGACTTACCCAAGTTAACGATTCACCCTAGCTTTGAGGATCTTGCTGCCTCGTTTCACCAAGAAATTCATGGAGCGCGTCAGTTAATTATCGACACCACGGGCAACACTGACCTCGTTGAGAATTTGTTCTCTTGGGCATCGCTCGAATCCAAATTAGTCTTGGTTGGCATGCCCAGGGATGGAAAATCAATAACCATTTCGCCACAAAGATTGCTAGATGGGTTAAGAGTCGAGGGGTGCAACGGTGGTGGGATCAACCCTTCTGAAGATTTATCGTCGATATCTGCCCTGTCGAACTCAATCTACTTCCCACTATTCACATCCGTTGTAGTGCGGTCGGCCGAGGACCTTATCAAGGCAATCGACGATTCAGTGGATTCCGGGGGGAAACAAGTCTTGGCTTTTGGCCGATCCCTCCGAAAAGGGCTATGAAGATGGAAGCCGCGATTGATTTACTGCGCAACAAGACCATCCTTGTCACCGGATCATCAAGGGGGCTCGGCCTTGAAATTTGCAGGCTGGCCTCATCGAATGGGTATTACGTGATTGGTGTTGCCCGGCCTTCAGAGGATCTTGATGCGCTTGCGCTCGCACTCAGCACTAGTCCCGGCGGCGGGCGAGTTGAAGCGTGCGACCTATCCGACTCTGCAGAATTAGACAAACTCCTGTTTGGGCTCAGGGACGATGTACAGTGCATCGTCCACAATCTTGGTGGCACGCTTGGGTTGCAAGACGCACTCTTCTCAGGTAGAGATTTTATCCGCTCAATATCCACTAACTTCATCCCAGCCTTGGAGATTAATCGCGCACTAATCCCAAGAATGATCCTTTCGGAGTCAGGTACGGTGATTCACATCTCCTCTATGGCTTCAATAGTCAACCAAGGGTCGGCTTCTTACTCAGTTGCAAAGGCGATGCTCTCGTCCTATGCAGCAAATCTGGGTAATAAATTGAGTGCAAGCGGAATCAAGGTGTTCAACCTCGTTCCGAGCAAAATCGTTTCTGAGGCAGTAAAGTCTGGGTTCCAAACTGATGTTTACACCTACGAAGAAGTGGCTAGGCTGGTGATGCTCATGTTAAGTGGCGCTCTTGACCTCATGAGCGGCTCAAGCTTTCATCTAGACCGTACTGAAGTGGGACTTGTTGCACTGTCAAACCCCGAGCATTAGGAGATCCGATGTCATCATTCTTAGAGTCTCAATACCGAATTCTCGATGAATCCGCCGAGATACATGGCGGCCGAATCATGGGGTCTATGGCCAACGCCACTTGGAATCTAGATCCAAAAAGACTTACCTTCACACTCTCGAGGTATAAATTTGCGGCCAAGATGCTTGAAGGGAAAGAGAATGTCTTGGAGGTGGGTTGCGGAGACGGATTTGCAAGCAGGATCGTGGCTCAACACGTGAAGCACCTCACGGTTTCCGACTTTGATCCCAGATTCGTAGCAGAGGCCTCTGGTCAGGGGACGGATGTCTGGAGGATTCATGCAATTCAACTTGATCCGCTCAAGAATGTGCCCCTTCTTCGATCCAACACTAAACGAGTTACTGAAGCGACAATTGGAAGCTGGGACGGTATCTACTTACTGGATGTTCTAGAGCACATTCCCCCCTCGCAAGAGGTCGCCTTTATTCGCAACTTGACGGAAGGCTTGGACAATGAGGGCGTGCTGATTATTGGTATGCCCTCGCTGGAGAGTCAGCCATTCGCGTCTCCTGCCTCAAAGGAGGGTCATGTTAATTGCAAAACAAGTGAGGAACTGAGATCTCTAATGCATCAGTTCTTTTCGAATGTGTTCATGTTCTCCATGAATGACGAGGTCGTTCACACGGGATTTGCCCGAATGGCAAATTACATAATTGCCGTGTGTGCAGGTAAACGTGCTGACTAGTTACCGACTTTGAGAGATTATCTATTGCGTTGGGGCAAACGCCTTGGTGTTTGTCTCAGCCTATTTCCGGAAAGTCGGCTAAAGACCCTAATTCTGGGAACCCTGGAGATGGTCCGATCCGTGTCTAGCACGCCGATAAGAAACTATGCGGAGATTCAAAATGAGCTTCAACATCTTAGAGTTGCGGCGCTAGCGGGACGCGAGATCTTTGTTGTCTATGACCCCAGGAGCTGCTACCCAGGGTTCGGAGACCTAATCTGCATCATCAATCTCGCTAACTACATTTCTAGACTTGTCGCTCCTTGTCGATTGATGATAATCGACGACGGGAGCGGGGTTGCTTCAGAAAAACTCGATGTAATTGAGAGGTTCGCCGAAGTTCCAGTAAGCCAAAACGAGAATCTAGACAATGCCCTGCTACATGCAGGCCATGTATGCTTCGACTCGATGGTGAGGGGTCGAAAAGATACGTCTATTCCATCTTTTCTACTGACGGGGGCAATCTTTAAGGATGCAAGGCTCAACCCTCGGGGAATTGCGCCGTACCTACCGATCTCCTCCGCACATCAAGATCAAGAGAATAGGAAAACCGTAGTTGGAATTCATGTTCGAGCCAGTGCAGTTTCGCCTGACCGTAACCCCCCTCATCGGCGCACTTTCCTTGACCTGCAGCGAATTTCAGCTCTATTCCCTTCTTGCGAAATTGTCTGGTTCGGAGACTTCGACGATTACAAGAGGTTCGAGCGGCGCTACGGGAAAGAAGTTCGAGATAGGAACGTTACATTCCGCTATCAACAAGCCAAGAATTTTATTGAGGCAGCAATGGAGGCGCAGATTTCCGACTTCTGGTTTCAACGGTGGGGTGGCGGTATTGGAACCATCCTGTGGTTCTCAGAAATCCCATATTTGATGATCAGTAATGATTTTCCGCTTCGGAGACTATATGGACTTCGAGGGACAAAAATCGGGCCATGGTCTAAAGAGAATCAAATTTACGACTTGAGGCGAATTCGCAGTCGCCAACGGATACCGAACTTGAAGTATGCGAGGTTGGCCAGGCGCGCTGGCACAAATTAGAGAGAAATGTGAGTGAGAAAAAACTATCGGCAATACTTAGATGGTTACCGATCCTGCTGGCAAGTATGCCAAAGGCAAATATTTATTCACTCAATGTGAATCTCAGGCCCAAAAGGAAAGCGGTTGCCTTGGTAAGCTCGCGGATCCGGAAAGAGTTTCACAGTCCCCTCGTATAATTTTCCTAACTCTCGTGCGTGTCGATCGAATGACCCTTAAGTTAAGCAAGGCGCCTGGCATCTGACCCCACCGCTCGAAAAGCTACTGCTCCTTGGGTGGGTGAATACGCTGCGGTCGCTTTCATCCCCATCTAAAGCCCCAGCTAAAGCAAGTCGCTTTAGCGGGTAGGCTATGGGTCGCCCAAGGGAACTAGTTTGCGCCACATGTTTTGCCGCTGACCACAAACATGTTTGGACCGAATTGGGTCTGATGCACTTATGTTGTGGTTCGATTATCAGAGCCTAGTCAAATCCCAAAAACCAGACTCTGAGATGTACGTTTTTGCATTCGTTGCAAGGCAGTCCCTTAGACTTGCCACTGGCGGTGACGGTGGTGTTCTGTTTCAGGACATAGTTCCCACATGTCTCAATAGATAGTTCCCAATACTGATGCGGGTTTTGATGCTTAGCCGTGGGTTCGTTTATGGGGTTGATATCAGGACATCGTTCTCAAGAATGGGGTGATGCCAAAACCTCACGTGATCGTTCTATCCGTCACCCATCAAGGCCTCACCAAGAAGCAAGTTGCCCACAAATACTCGGTCAGTATTCGCTGGATAAACATGCTCTTAGCCCGCTACCACGAACACGGCCTAGAAGGTTTGGAGCCAAGAAGCAGAAAGCCCCATAAATCACCCAATCGGTTGAGCCAGGAGGTTATCGATCAGGTCTTGGCGGCAAGGTTTGAGCTCACCGAACAGGGTTTAGATAATGGCCCCAAGAGCATTGGTTGGAGATTGCAGAACCAAGGTTTTTCAGCCCCCTCACCGGCGTCTATTTGGCGGATCTTGGTTCGAAATGGCGCGATTGATCCACAACCTAAGAAACGACCTCGCTCTTCCTACATTCGCTTTCAAGCTGAGCAGCCCAATGAACTATGGCAATCCGACTTCACGCACTGGCCGCTGGCCGATGGCACCGATGTCGAGATTCTGAACTGGCTAGACGATCACTCCAGGTTTCTACTCTCCTGCACCGCACACGCCCCAGTCAGGGCCTCGGATGTTGTTGAAAGCTTTCTGGCAACTGTCTCTTTGTTCGGCCCGCCACAGTCGACATTGACTGACAACGGACTTGTTTACACATCCAGATTCGTTGGCGGAAAGAACCCCTTTGAATACGCTCTCGGAAACCTTGGCATCCAACAAAAGAATGGTTCCCCCGGTCACCCTCAAACTCAAGGCAAAATCGAGCGTTTTCATCAAACCCTGAAGCGCTATCTCGCCCAACAACCCAAGGCGCAGACAGTTGAGGAGCTCCAAACCCAACTGGATCAGTTCAAGCTCCGCTACAACACTCAAAGACCACACAGCTCACTGGGTCAACAGACTCCGAAAGCGGTTTACTCTCAGACCCCGAAGGCAACTCCTAAAAACAAGCAATTTGACGCCTATCGCGTCCGCAAAGACAAGACCGATGACACCGGCAAGGTCACCCTCAGACGCGAGGGAATCCTGCACAAACTTGGAACTGGAAGGCGCAATGCCAGAACACCAGTTTTGCTGCTGGTTGACGAGACCATCGTCAC
>JACCDY010278238.1_pt1 | contig 15576 bp, 9 predicted proteins | sample 7446391 | NCBI WGS metagenome assembly JACCDY01 (sample SAMN15323451, study PRJNA562643) | freshwater metagenome | isolation source: river surface water | place: USA:Blue River Watershed | collected 2017-08-18 | reverse complement strand
GTTTCAATTAAGATATTACGAAGTGTGTTCCAATCCTTACCAATATAATTCGGCGATGAGGAAATTTCCTCCTTTCTCATTGGATGATGCCAATGAACCAATTCTGATAAAAAACGATGCGATTTCACATATTCCTCTATTATGTCTTTAACAAATTGTAAACAATATAATGATGAATTATTACTATAAATAAGTACATGTTTGATTGTTCCTTTATTTTTAAGATGATGAATATGTTTCATTATGGATAGGATACCAGGGCGAATGACTCCAAGGGGGTGATAAGGAGAAAGTTCTTCATTAAGTATTCTTTTGACAAATAGATCATAGGCATTATTTAGAAAAGGTTCTAAATCTTCTAAATCATATTGATCTTGATAGCTAATGGGAATTTGGTACTCATTAAAGTGTTGTTTAAGTCTGAGACTAATTAAAAAATAATAAATAGAATGTAGATTTGCTAATGTTTGATCTAAATCAAAAATAAAATAACTCATTTTTATAAATGTTTTATTTTATTGTAGGTCTTTATTATTTTCTAAATTCATCTTAAATGTTAAATTAAGGGAGAGAGGAATGAATTTTAGGTCGATAAACAACAGGGATAATTTGTTTATCATCAACACGTTGCGAGGGATCAATATATCGGAGCTTGAGAAATCGGAAAATATCATTTTCTGTTTTCATATAAGGTGGTACAGGAATATCACTATATAATGGTGTTAAACGGTGTTCATTGAGTGTATAACCTTTTTGAAGAGCGTGTTGTCTAAAGCCAACATTAAACCGATCTGAGCCAGTGAAATATAATAGAGAATAGGCATACTCCTCATCTGGAGTCATCAACAAATCCAATCGTCGGGCTTTAAGTCCTCCAATACGACAAATGGCCATACATTTATGCTCTCCTAAGGCAAGTACCTCTATAATATATTTCTCATCAATTAAATGTTGTACATAATCATAGAAATACTGACATACTTTTTCAGAAGGAATATCTTTTGGAACACGAATTAATACGTCAATATCTCCTGAAGATTCAGCATTTCTACGAAAACTACCTACTAATTCAGTTTGAAATTCTTTCATTTCATCTGGTAATGATCCCAAAATACGATGTTGATGTTGCTCCATTTCACTTCTCGGAATACGCTCCAATAAATCCTCATAATATTTCAATCCAATTCGTTGCTTATCATTTAATAGTTTTGAATTCTTTTTCAGTTCCTCACGAAGTTGAGAAATGGATTTAATTCCTGATTCAATTAATTGATTTGCTTTGCTTGGACCCACTCCATAAATCTTTTGAAGTGCGTCCAAGGCCTCAATCGGATATAATTCCTTCGCACGTTCCGCTACTTTTAATTCTCCTGTCTCCAAAATTTCCTTAATCTTTTTACTAATCTTATCACCAATCCCTTGAATGGATTGTAAATCATTAAGATTGGTAATGGGATCGGAATGATATTTGAGTTGAGAGATTACTTTCGCATAGGCACGAGCTTTAAAGGTTTCTTTGTTAGCAATTTCACGCTTACGAAGAATATCGAGAGATTCAATGATAATGGGTTTGTAATCTTGAATAGACGCCATTGTATAAGAACACTGTGATCTATCTCTTTCCACATTCTTTTATTTTTCAATTTTTTATACATTTCTTTTTAATAAAAAAAGATGGACATTTTTTTACAAAAAAAAAGAATATATTTTTATTTTCTTTTTTATGTTTATTTTCTGTTTATTCTATTTCTCTCAAAATCTATTTTATTTACTTACGATGCTTTGAACGCTTCGTCTCTTGTTCATCTTCAGGATCCATTGGTGTCTCTGGTTCCTTTCTCTTTGAAAGCTGTGAATTATCTACTTGATGAAAGTAAGAATATACCTCATAACTCATCTGTACGAGATAGTCGGACGGATAGATGATGAGATTCTGTTGAGCGGATTCGGCCATTTCTACTTAGTATTGGTGAGAACGTGGTAACTCTTTCATACACCTTTTCCATTTCAATTTTTTTTCTAAAAGGGTGTGTCTATTTTTATATGTCTATCTTCTTCTTATTCTTAGTAGATTATGAAATATATTTTACATAAGAAACAATCTCCTTCAGAATATTGGAATGGACTCAAACCACTTCCTGATGAAATTAATGTACTCAGTCATCACCCACAAATGTCCGAATTTGAATTACTTAGCATCATCTGTACTCTACACGGCTTTGTTACCGCCTTCGATTTACTCTCTGGATCCAATCCTGAAACCGAAAAAGATAAAGATTTTATCAGTGTACTCACCGCCTTCCAAAATTATATATACCCCAAAATGCCACTCTCCCATTATTCCAATGAAGAACTACGAACCAAATCCTCCTCCATAACCTTCTCTAAAACACCCATCATACCTTCTACCTAATTTTTACTTATTCTACCTACACTCTTTCTTGATGTATTTTCCCTTTTTTTAAAAAATTGACCCAAAAATAGAACGATAAATAAATATCATTCTACAATGGCTACTGATAATTCCACTAAGAAATCCACTAAATCCGCTCCTGAGATCTGCAATATTTGCGCCAATAACTATACTCCCATTCTACGTAAAAAAATTATTTGTAAATTTTGCTCTAAAGATACTTGTTCCAAATGTATTGAACAATATTTAATGAGTCGTATGGAAGATGCTCATTGTATTCATTGTAGAGTAAAATATACGGATAGTATGCTTTATGATATTTGTACCAAAACCTATTTACAACAAACTTATTTTCGTCATCGTCAAGAAATTCTTATGAATCGTGAACGAGCCAATCTTCCTGGTCTACAAACTACCGCACTCGAACGAAGACGTCGTCGTGATACTTATCATCAAATTCTTGAATTCAAACGACAAATTCATCATCTTAAAAATCAAAAAATGGATTTACGTCATGAATATAATCAACTCTATGTTATCTATTTTGATAAATTAAAACACGGTACCTCAACTCCCGCCGATCGAGTTAAACTTGATGAAATCAGTGCACGAGAACATCTTATTAATACTGAAATTCGTCATTTAAAAGATCAAATTCATCACTTACGTTGGAATGGTAATGATACTCAAGATAATGAAGATAGCAAAGATGATGAGAAAAAAGATGACGAGAAAAATAAATTTATTCGTCGTTGTATGAAACCCAATTGTCAAGGATTTCTAAGTACTGCTTGGAAATGTGGATTATGTAATTGGTATAGTTGTTCTAAATGTTTTAGCGTAAAAGGTGAAAATCACGATTCACCTCACGAGTGTAAGAAAGAAGATTTGGATACGGCCGCTCTCATTCGTTCCGATTCAAAACCTTGTCCTAGTTGTGGAGAATTTATTAATAAGTCTGTTGGTTGTGATATGATGTTTTGTGTATCTTGTAAAACTCCCTTTTCTTGGAATAGTGGTAAAATTATTACAACGGGACATATTCATAATCCTCATTATTTTGAATGGCTTAATCGAACAGGTGGTCAAGTACCTCGTAATCCAGCAGATGTTCCTTGTGGAGGATTTCCAATGGCTTGGGAATTACGGCAACTTCCTCATCTTGGAGAAGCTAATCGGCATTCTTATCAGGAATTTTATCGTATTTGTACTGAAATTCAAGATGTTTCTCAACGAACCTATCGTTCTCATTTAGATGAGGCGACTACTCACGATATTAATATTCGGTTCTTATTGAATGATTTTGATGAAAAATTATGGGGACGTCATTTGGCAATGAATGAAAAGAAACGAAAACGTGATTTTGAAATTCAAGAAATCTTTGGAGCTTTCCGTATGATTGCTGTTGAACTCATTAATCGTATTCAACATTATCGTACTCCTGTCACAAATGATATTATTGATAATGCCTGTCGTGAAGAGGCTAGACCCTTTCTTGAAGATGTACTTCTTCAAATGAAAGAATTAATTAATATGATCAATGATTCATTTAGAAAGTTGAGTCTTTCTTATCATTATACTGTTCCACATATTAATACTGAGGAATATACTAAAATGAATCGTAGATATAATGGTCGTAATTATGAGGGATATGAAGAGCGTACATTTCGTTATCGTTTGATTTCTAAAAACTTCTCTGTAGAAGAAGGAAAAAAGAAGAAGAAAATTAGTAAGAAGAAAGTAGAAGATGAGAAAGAAGAAGTAAATGAAGAAGAGAATATGGAAGAGAAAAAAGAGGATACATTTGTGGAATCTGAATCTGAATCGGAAGAAGAGGAAGAAGAAGTAAATACTGTAATTGATACACCATTAAATCCTGAAATGATTGTACCAAATGAATTTCAAGATGTACAATTACAACAAGCTCTTGAAGAAAGTTTTAAAAACTCACAATTACGAAAATATTAATTTTATACTCTAATAAATTCTTATAAATAATAATTTACTTAAAATAAGTTTATTATTTTTTATTCTCCGAGGATATGTGTTAATAAGATATATTTTTTTTGAATAGAAGTGAGTAGATAATGTCAGAAGAAGTAGAAATAAATAATGATATAGATATGGAAGATAAGGAGAAAAAGGAGGAGAAGGAGGGGAAGGAGAAAAAGGAGGGGAAGGAGGGGAAGGAGAAAAAGGAGGGGAAGGAGGAGATAGAAATAAAAAATAAAGATAAATCTATAAATGAAGAGCAACCTACTGTAATTGGTATTGTTGAGAGTATGGTAGAATATGTATTAAGAAAGCTAATATTTTGGGAAAAGAATGATAAGCGTGTTGGTACAATTATTCGTTTTTTTCATAATTTATTTTTTTATGTAATGAGTATTATTTATATTATTAATCATACAATATTTCCATCATATGTATTATTTGTAGTATTTTATGTTATTTATTTTATAATGTGGTTACAACATATAATATGTGGTGATTGTGTGGTTCATCATATAGAGAATCGATTAATTGGTGATAAAAAGAATATATTAAGTCCAATAATGGAATTATTTAATATTAATTCGGATGAATATAATTCAAAAATTTTTGTGATGATGAGTACATTGGTAATGGGTATATTTACATTTGAATTAATAACAAGGACTATATTTTTATTTAAGAGTTGGTTATTTTGAGAGTGCTAAATAGGATTATGTCAGGATCGTGTTATGATGTGATAATAGTGGGGGCAGGTATAGCGGGTTTACGGGTAGGAATAGAAGTATTAAGGAAGTATCCGAAGATAAAATGTTGTATTTTGGAAAAGTATGGATATAATGGTGGAAGAGTGGTAACTTATCATAAGGAAATAAAAGGAGTTGGAAAAGTTCAATGGGAAAATGGAGCGGGTAGAATATCTACTTCGCATAAGAAGGTTTTGAGCCTTTTAAAAAAGTATAAACTTACTTATATACCTATCTCTGCGGAGTCAATGTGGCTTGATAGGGGATTTAAAGCCACCCAAGGAGAACTTAAAGAAAATACATTCACTCCACTTGTTGATATTTATCTTAAACCACTACTTAACCTACCTACACATATTCTACAAACACACACACTTAGACAATTATTACACTCTATCTATGGAAATTCTATTTCTTCTTTTTATCTACAATTTCCTTATTATGCTGAAATCCATACACTACGTGCCGACCTCGCCCTACACGCCTTCCAAAATGAAATGAAATCCAATCAACACTTTGGTGTCTGTAAAGAAGGCCTCTCCACTCTCATTGATCATATGACCAATGAATTTACACAACTTGGTGGCTCTATCTTACAACATATCGAATTACAATCTATCTCCTATTCTTCTTCCTTCTCTCTACAATGTTTTGAATCTTGTACTCATAAAAAACGCTACTTTCAATCTTCTCTCTGTATCCTCGCCCTACATCATAATGCTCTTCTCTCCATTAAAGGTGTACAACATTTACCTGTACTCAAAAAATTAAAAATGGAACCACTCCTTCGTATCTACGCAGTCTTTCCCGTTAAACAAAATCAATCCTGGTTCTCTGGCCTCTCCAAAATTGTCACTTCTTATCCTATACGTCATATTATTCCTATGAATCCATCTACTGGAACCATTATGATTTCCTATACAGATGGAAATGATGCTCGATATTGGATGAAACAATCTCCAAAATTAGTTCAATCCAAAATTATGTCCTCCATCCGATCTCTCTTCCCCGATCGCTCCATCCCTGATCCACTCTTTTTCAAATTACATCCTTGGACTTCTGGCTGTACTTATTGGCTTCCTGGATCTTACAATATTCAAGAAGAAAGTATAAAATCTTTACAACCTAATAAGACAATTCCATTATTTATGTGCGGTGAATCATTTGCTGTTCATCAAGCTTGGATGGAGTCTGCGTTAGAACAGGCCGATCATTTATTAAACTTAGATTCTTTTCATTCTTCCTTAAAACAATTTAAATGAATTATAAATTGTCTACTCTAGACTTTATAGAATGTGTGGTATTTGGGCTTTTATTAAGTTAAGAAAACAAAATAATCCCAATATGACACAATTATTTCAGGATTTCTATCAACTCAAACATAGAGGTCCTGATAATTCCTATTTTGAAACATATCATAATGTTATTCTCGGATTTCATCGACTTGCTATTATGGATGATACCTTCTCATCCAATCAACCCTTTATCTATGAAGATGATCAACGAACTGTTGTTTTTATTTGTAATGGTGAAATTTATAACTATCGTGAATTAATTGAAACACATGAATTATCACGATTGATTCAAAATGATTGCCGTGTTCTTCCTGAAGTTTATTGGAAATTCCTTCAACAAGGAAAACAAAAACAATTTGCTTCTTTTATTCAAGATGAAGTAAAAGGTGAATTTGCTTTCTTACTTTTTGAATTTGATCGTCTTAAAAATCTTAAAAAAGTTATGGTCTATCGTGATCCAATTGGTATTCGTCCATTATATTATTCCCCTTATTCCTACAATCCTGATGCTAATTCCTCTTGTCTCTTTTTTACCTCCGAACTTAAAGGTGGTTTATCCTTTGACGGGCCATTAGAAGAATTTCCTCCTGGTTACTTACATACCTATGAAATGGATGAATTTGGTACAATGAATATCACTCGTATACATAATATCTCCGTTCATACTTCTGATTCACAATTTGGTTGGGGAGATAATGAATGTCTTTACTTAAAACAAGTATATGATTCTGTTACAAATTCTGTTCGTAGGAGATTATGTGCAGATAAACCATTTGCTTTTTTATTATCAGGTGGTGTAGATTCTTCTTTGGTTGCTGCAATTAGTGCTAAAATTCTCGGTAAACCAATTCGTACATTTTGTTGTGGAATGAATGAAGGAACTGATTTGCAATATGCACGAATGGTTGCTAAACATATCGGTTCTAATCATACAGAAGTCTTCTTTACTCCTGAAGAAGCTCTTCAAGCCATTCCTGATGTGATTCGTACCATTGAATCTTGGGATACAACTACTGTACGTGCTTCTGTTGGCCAATATCTTGTTTCTAAATATATTGGTACACAAACCGATTGTAAAGTTGTTATGGTAGGTGAAGGACCTGATGAAGTTTGTTCCTCTTATTTATTTAATTGGTATGCCCCTGATGGTACCTCTTTAGATGAAACCGCTCGTGAATATGTTCAAAATATCCATTATTATGATGTAAAACGTGCTGATCGTTGTATTAGTCGATGGGGATTAGAAGGACGCGCTCCATTATTAGATACAGAATTTATTCGTGCTTATTGGGATATTCCTGCGGATCAACGTATGCCCACTTATAAAAATATGGAAAAGTGGTGGCTACGAAGAGCATTTGAATACTATAATATTTTACCAAAAGATGTTTTATGGAGAAAGAAAGAGGCCTTTTCTGATGGTGTTTCTGGAGAAAAATCCTGGTTTCAAATTATTCAAGAATGGGTAGAAGATAAAGTAACCGATGATGAAATGAAAAATGCTTCTGAGAAATATCCATATTGTACTCCAAAAACAAAGGAGGCATATTATTATCGTACATTATTTTGTGAAATCTTTGGAGAACATCGACAAAAAGTTATTCCAGGATATTGGCAACCTAAATGGTCTTCTGATGGATCCGTTGTAACTGAATATATGGATCCTTCCGCACGAGTTCTTTCCATTTATAAAAAATAAAGTTATTCATTATTAAATATAAAATAGTTATTTATGGAAAAATAATGATTTTATATTTTTCTTATTAATTAGATAAAAATGGCATCTGCCGATTTTGTAAATCTATCGCTCCGAAATCTGACGGCATATAATTCAGATGGATCTTATGTCTCTTCAAACTATGTTTTTACGGTAGGTCAATATGGAAAACAACTATGGACTAATAAATTAAATCTTGATAGTGTTAATGTTAGCACCTTATTTATTGCTAGTACTTATATTATTGAAAATATTGGAGGTAGTAGTATTATCGCATCTACATTTATTAATGGTACAACCAGTTCTAATAGTATTAATGTTAGCACATTATATTCAAATTATGCAATATATTATTCTACATTATATGGAAATAATATTACAAGTTTAAATGATACTACTAATCAATTAAATGTTTTATCTACTGCTAATATTTCAACTCTTTCTACAAAATTAATTAATTATTCTACACTATATGGAAGTACAATTCAAGTTGATTTTATCACTGTTAATTCAACTATTCTTGTATCAAGTATTAATACCGTTACATATACGGCTTCTACACTAGTTGGAAGTACACTTAGTGTGATTAATGGTGTAATTGATGGATCGCCTCTTGGAACATCCGCACCATCAACTTCATTTATCGCACGTTTTGGTAATGGAAGTGGTATTGGTCCAACTAGATATGGTGGTGTTGATTTTTGTGCTATAAGAAATACAACTGGTACATATTGGAGTACTTCTAACATAAGACTACGTAAAACTGTTGATTTTACTTCAATGTGTTATATTGATTTTGGAAGAAATGTATCAGATCCAAGAGGTATGGGTTTTGGTCAAGGTAATTCTGAATATATGTGTATTACTGAATCTGGTCAAATTGGTATTGGTACTCCTACACCACTTACTAAATTACACGTAGTAGGAAATACAAGTACAACTACCGCACGTGTCGAACAAATATTAAATGCTTCTTCTATTATAAGTCGTGAACATACTGTTGATTCATTATTAATTGCTCGTTCTACCTTACGTGTAAGTACTATATCTTCTGTTAGACTTTCTTCTATTACAATGACTGGTCCTATTACATTAGGAACAAATAGAGCAACCACTTCCTATGTTCCTACTTCTGGTATTGATTTAACAAATAAAACCTATGTTGATTCTCTTGTATCAGGAGCAATTACTTTTTCAACAATTATTACATCTTCTATTGTAGCATCATCGACGATTACAACTAGTTCTCTCTCTTGTATTAATTTATCGTCAGCTACCTTACGAGCAAGTACTATATCTTCTGTTAGTCTTTCTTCTATTACAATGACTGGTCCTATTACATTGGGAACAAATAGAGCAACTACTTCCTATGTTCCTACTTCTGGTATTGATTTAACAAATAAAACCTATGTTGATTCTCTTGTATCGGGTGCGATCACTTTTTCAACAATTATTACATCTTCTATTGTAACATCATCGACGATTACAACTAGTTCTCTCTCTTGTATTAATTTATCATCTGTTACTGTAAATGGTTCTTTATCGTTAGGAACAAATAAGGCTACTACATCATATGTTCCTATAAGTGGTAATGATTTAACAAATAAAACCTATGTAGATTATGCGATTACTGGTTCACTTCCACTTCCCTTTTCATCTTTTACAGGTTCTACACTTGTTGTTAATAATTTAACCGCTACTAATTTCACCTTAATTGAATCAACACTCAATGTTAATACAATTCAAACTACTGGTAATATTACAGTTAATTCTACATTGACTGTAAGTACAATAAATACTAAATTATTAAACTTTTCAACATTGATTGGATCAACCATTACTTCTAATAGATTTAATTTTAATAATAGTACATTATATAATGGTAGTGCTATAACATATATAAATAATAATCTAAATAGTCTTTCATTAACTCTATCTAATTGTTATTATAATCCACCACCAAATAATTATTTTTCATGGGGTGATACTGGTATTCTTAGAGCAGATGTTAATATTAATGGAATGCCTACTAATAAATCCTTAGTACTTAATATGACATTTAATTCACAGTTTTTTGGAGGTTTCAGTTCAAATTATACTGTATATATAATGAGTTTAGATGGAGTAACAATATATTCTCAACAAACATATGTAGGTGGAGCATATAATTCATTAACTTTCACTAATATACAATTTGTATTATCTACAAGTGGATTTAAAATTAGAGTACAAGTGAATGATCCTGGCTTCGGGATTGCTTATTTTCCAGCGCCATTTTCTTTTAATCCTATTGTTCTTACATCCGCTGGTGATGAAAATATTGTATATATTAATTCTACACTTATCGCAAGGACTATTAATACTACTTCTCTTACTTATTCAACTATGTCTGGATCAACGATTACTTCTAATACTCAGGCAATTAATTCTACACTTACCGCAAGTACAATTAATACTACTTCTCTTACTTATTCAACAATGTCTGGATCAACTATTACTTCGAATACACAAACGATTAATTCTACACTTATAGCAAGTACAATTAATACTACTTCTCTTACTTATTCAACAATGTCTGGATCAACCATTACTTCTAATACTCAAACTGTTAATTCTACACTTACCGCAAGTACAATTACTGCTTCAGGAAATGCTTCAGTAACTGGAGTACTTACTGTAGGAACAGGAACTACATTAATTACAACAAGTAGTATTAGTACAGCAAATATAGATCTTTCACAAAAATTAATTTGTAATGGTCCTATTGGGGAAGTTCAATTTTCAAATACATGGACATCTAAAGCAACTAGTAGTGAATGGAAGAGTATTTCCATTTCATCTGATGGAAAATATCAAACGGCGGTTACAGCAAATAGCGATTCTGCTACAAATAATGGAATAATTAGTATTAGTAGTGATTATGGAAATACTTGGACTACCGCAAATAATGTAAATGCAAATTATGTTTCTATCGCATTATCCTCAACTGGTCAGTATCAAATCGCTGTTGCAGATAATAGTACAAATAATCCTACTGGTATAGCTAATTCAAAAATTTATATATCATCCGATTATGGAGCAACTTGGACTGGAAAACTTTCATCTGGATATTGGAAGTCTGTATCTATCTCTTCAAGTGGTCAATATCAAGGAGCTGTTCTAAGTGGTGGTCAAATCTATATTTCAGATGATTATGGTGATAACTGGATACCTAAAGATTCGAATCGTAATTGGTCGGCAATATCGATATCATCATCAGGTCAATATCAAACAGCTACTGTATATTATATAACTCCACCATATTCAGGTGGTCAAATCTATATTTCTGATGATTATGGTAATACATGGATAGCTAAAGATTCGAATCGATATTGGACGAGTGTTTCAATATCATCAACTGGACAATACCAGACAGCGTGTGAAGCTGGATATCAACAAAGTGGTGGGCGAATCTATATTTCAAATGATTATGGTAATACCTGGACACCTAAAGATTCGAATCGTACTTGGCAATCCGTATCAATATCTTCATCAGGACAATATCAGGCTGCTGTTGTATATGGTGGTCAAATCTATGTTTCTTCTGATTATGGAAATACCTGGACACCTAAAGATTCTAATCGTGCTTGGACGAGTATTTCAATATCATCTACTGGATTATATGTATCAGCTACTACACAAATAAATGGATATATTTATATTTCAGTTGGATCATATACAATTCTTCCAAGTACTATCATTAACTCGTCTACTATTCAAGTAAGTACAATTAATACTACTTCTCTTACTTATTCAACAATGTCTGGATCAACTATTACTTCGAATACACAAACGATTAATTCTACACTTATAGCAAGTACAATTAATATTACTAGTATTCCATCTTCAAGAGCATTAATAACCTATTCGGATAATAATATTTCTACTTCTATTACAACTGCTACTGAACTTGATTATGTAAGTGGTGTTACTGCCCCTATACAAACACAAATTAATTCATTATCAATTAATACAACAAATCAATTAGATACTTTTTCAAAGTTTGGTATATCATTGAGTAATTTTGGAAATACATGGACTGCTAAAGATTCTAATCGTAATTGGCAATCGATATCTATATCCGCATCTGGACAGTATCAAACGGCAATTGTTCTAAGTGGTCAAATTTATGTATCATCAGATTATGGAAATATTTGGAATCCGAAAGATTCTGATCGTAGCTGGAGTGGAGTATCTATATCGGCATCAGGACAATATCAAACTGCTTGTGTAGGTGGATATCTTGCGAGTGGTCAAATTTATGTATCATCCGATTATGGAAATACTTGGACTGCTAAAGCTTCGAATCTTAGCTGGATTGGAGTATCTATATCCGCATCAGGACAATATCAAACTGCCGTTGTTCAAAGTGGACAAATTTATGTATCATCTGATTATGGAAATACTTGGACTGCTAAAGATACATCTCGTAATTGGCAAGATGTATTCGTATCCGCATCGGGTCAATATCAAACTGCTGTTGTATTTAATGGTCAACTTTATGTATCATCTGATTATGGAAATACATGGACTGCTAAAGATTCCTCTCGTCAATGGAATTTTGTATCTATATCCGCATCAGGTCAATATCAAACGGCTATTGTTCAAAGTGGACAAATTTATGTATCATCTGATTATGGAAATACATGGACTGCGAAAGATTCTAATCGTTATTGGGTTGGAATATCCATATCCGCATCAGGACAATATCAAATTGCTTGTGTAGGTGGCGCACTATTCACTGGACAAATTTATGTATCATCCGATTATGGAAATACCTGGACTGCTAAGGCTTCAACTCTTCAATGGCAATCTGTAGCTATATCCGCATCTGGACAGTATCAAACAGCAGTTGTTACTAATGGACAAATTTATGTATCTGTCAATATACCATCAAATACCTTAGATAAAACAGGTGATACAATGACTGGAACATTAAATATGGGTTCAAATAATATTATTACTACTGGAACAATAACTACTTCTAATTTATCGGGTACTACAATGACTGGAGCATTAAATATGGGTTCAAATAATATTACTACTACTGGAACTATAAATATTCCAAATGAATTTAGTACTGGAAATACATTTCAAAATAGTATTGTAATTAATAATAATTTAACACCTTCTAACTATTCAATAACACTTGGTAATATGACATATAATAGTGGTTCGACATGGAATGCGTCCAGCGGTGCTTCGTTACAAATTAGCAATCTTCCATTAAATAAAACGTATACTTTCTCTTCTCTATCAATAACACAAAATGGAGGATTTGGTGGTTATTCAATAAATGTTACAAGATCTGACGGCTCGGTCATCCGTAGCGGTTTCCAATTTAATACTGGTGCTACATTTGATTTTAGTGGAACACAATTTAATTTATCAGATGGTATAATAACTTTTTCATTTCCAAGTCCTCCTTTAACATCTGTTGTATTTAATAGTATAATTTTATCATACTCTGGTAAGTTTGTATATATCAATGATGGAATAAGAGTTTTAACAGACAGTGCTTATAAACCTGCAACTAATACTTGGACTATTTCATCTGATGAAAGACTTAAAAATAATATTATTTTAGCTGATTTAGATAAATGTTATAGTACAATTAAATATATACCTCTAAAACGTTATACATGGAAAAATGAAATATATTCAAATGATCAAGTAAAAGATCGAAATAAATTGGGTTGGATTGCGCAAGATATTGAAACAATATTTCCTAAAGCAGTTGGAAAAAATAGATTTATCTATAATCAAAAATATGAAATAGTTACAAAAGAAGATGGTAGTACTGAACAAAAATTAATTTCTCAAGATACAATTGAAGATTGTAGAGATTTAAATGTAGATCAAATTTATGCAGTCATGTATGGTGCTGTACAAAAAACAATCCAAGATAAAGAACTGCTTGAACAACAAGTTCAACAACAAGCAAATACTATTTCTACTTTACAAAATCAATTAACTCAATTAACAACATGGGTAACAAATCAAGGATATGTTCTACCACAGTAAATTAAAGAATTTTCTTAGTATAAAGATAGTATGACCACCCCTCTTGAAAATACGATCCAAGTCGTGGAGGAGGATTGGTTCGCAGTGGATTTGGAGTCCAAACTCAATAAAAAAATAGATACGCTCCAAACCCTTGTGAATCAACAATCCGAAATGATTAAGTTATTATCAGAAGAAATAAAACAATTAAAGAGCGAACTTCATTCTACGAGGCATCTCTCTGCATCGCAAAATGATCGCACTCATCAACTCCTGGAAGAGCTAAAAGTTCTAAAACAAAGAGAACTTAATCTTGCCTTACGGGAGAAAATTCCTGTTCCTTTCCTTCCTATTCCAAGCTCTTTCTTTAATAAAAATGGAAATATATCTCCACTCCATAAAAACTTCAAACAAAATGCCTTTCTATAATTTAGAACTATACAATAAACAACTGTCACTATATCGTTTGTTTATTTTATACCTTTTATTTATATAAGTATTACCAAAATATTTTTGTTTACTTATTCAAGTATCATTTGAGATAGAAGTTCATTTTCGAGTTGGATTTCTTGTGGGGTATGTGGAATTTGGAAGTGGTTACACCAGCGATGAACGAGATAGATGTATTCTTTATAGAATTCTTCTTGATGATCTGAACCTGATTGAATAAAGAACCATTCTGTTTCTTTGAGGAGAGCATAGCGAGTGATACGATGGCTTCGGAATTGTGGACAGAAGAAACAATGTTTTTCGGATTGCATCCATTGTTTTTCATAAATTTGTTGACAAAAGGAACAAACTTGAATGGTCTGTACTTTAGGCAAGGAGTTAGAAAGAGATTCTGCGAAGGTATCCATTGTAGATTTCTATAATCTGTATTTCTTACTCTATTAGATTTCAATTTTTTTTAGAGATAGGATAATGATATTACGCGGTTGGCGATCTTTACCAATATGTGGTTTTGTATATTTTCCAGTAATTTGATATTTACCATACCAGATCCATTCCTTTTTCTTACCATTTATTTTAACTCTATATAAATAAATATGTTTTGTTTTATTTGGATTTAATAATGGTTCATTATATTTTTTTTCATTTTCATTTTGGTCTCCATTATGTCCAAAAAGAGTATATTCAATATTATCACTATCTATTAGATTATCATCGTAGTAATAAGTATTATCAACAGAACGTAATATGGTTATATTTTTAGAAATTCTGGGAGTAATTCCAGCGCCACTAAAGGGTTTACATCCAGTTCGATTGAGAATAAATTGAGAAAGTCCGTTAGGACCATTCCATTCAGAGAAAGAAATTGGTTCCATTTGTAAAACGATGAATGATATCCTATCGATATTTATATCAAGATTT